>SXGT01017058.1_pt1 | contig 10999 bp, 5 predicted proteins | sample 3176221 | NCBI WGS metagenome assembly SXGT01 (sample SAMN11356862, study PRJNA531348) | freshwater metagenome | isolation source: freshwater sample F1-120 | place: China: Fuxian Lake, Yuxi | collected 2017-12-25
CGAGCCCGAGGACGAGCCCTGTCGCATCGAGATCGACTTCATCCCCGATCCCAACGATGGGCGCGAGGCGATCTTCGATGTGACCATCTACCCCTGAGGCGAACGCGACCTGTCGCGCGAGACTCGCCGTTCCCACGTCGAGCCCACGTCGAGCCCACGGGGCGCGACGCGAGGCCGCGCGGTCGCCACTGGCGCCTCCTGCGGCTGCTTGGTGACTCGGCGATGCGCCCTCGCGCGCGCTGCACCGCCCAGTCCATTCGAAGCCAGCGATGCTCCCATCGGAGAGTTCAGTGCGGATGCGCAACTCGTCGACGGCGGGACTTGGGCCCCGCAAGCAGTCGCGACATCACCGCTCTGCGAGGACTAGCCCAGACCTGCTACATCCCGTCGAAGATCAGCACCACGTACGCCAAGAACATCGCCAGGTGCAGCACGCCGTGCAGCTGGTTCGTGCGGCCGGTGGAGAGCGTGTTGATGGCGAGCAGGTAGCTCAGCGACAGCAGCAGGATCTCGGTCGCCTCGAGGCCCAGCACGACCTCGTGGCCGGTCGCCATGGACACGAGCAGCACGGCGGGGACGGTCAGGCCGATCGTCGACAGCGCGGCGCCCAAGGACAGGTTGACGGCGCGTTGCATCTGGCGGGCTGAGGCGGCTTGCACCGTGGCCAAGGCCTCGGGGGCGAGGATCACGGCGGCGACGACGAGGCCGCTGAAGGCGTGCGGCAGCCCGAGGCTCGTGACGACGCCTTCGAGCGCGTGGGCCATCTGCTCGGCGAGCAGGATGATCAGGCCCAGGTACGCCAGGAGCAGGGCGACGATGCGCCCCGCGCCGCCGCGCGCGGCGGTGGCGTGCGCCGCGGCCGCTTCCTCGTTCGCTTCGCTGGTCGCGTCCTCGCTCGCGGCGTCCTCCTGGAACCAGCCGCGCGCGCGTCCGGTCTGGATGGCGAGGAACACGCCGTAGCACAGGAGCGAGGCGCCCACGAGGAAGGGCGCTTGCAGCTTCGAGACGCGACCATCGGGCGCGGACTCGGCGATGCGCGGCCAGACGAGGCTCAGCCCGCCGAGGACGATCAGCGTGCCGACGTAGGCGGCGGAACCCTGCAGGTTGTGGCGCGAAGCGCCGTGGCGCGCGCCGCCGAACAACAGCGCGAGGCCCAGCACGAGGTTCATCGCCAGCATGAGCACGCTGAACATCGTGTCGCGGGCGGCGACGGGCTCGGCGGCTCCGCCGAGCATCATCGCCACGACCAGCGCCACCTCGATGCCGATCACGGCCAAGGTCAGGACCAGCGTGCCGAGCGGTTCGCCGAGGATGTGGGCGATGTCCTCGGCGTGGTGCACCACGCGGAAGGCGCCCCACAGGATGGCGGACAGGAGCAGCGCGAACTGCAGCGCGAGGCCGAATCCTCCGGCCTTGTCAAAAAGGCTGGACAGGCCCGCCAGCGAAGCCGCGGCCACCGCCGCGAGCAGGAGCAGCGCGGCCTCGCGCCGCGCGAACGGGGCCCGCGCGGCGGATCCATCCCGCTCAATCGTGCTCGCCATGCGCCGCATCCTAGGGGCGCGGCGCGCGCCGGGGAAGGACCCGTCGCGCGCCGGTTCAGCGCGCGCGCGCCGGCGGCGACTCCATGCCGGAGAGGAACGGCAGGGCCAGCGCCTCGGACTCGTCGCGCTTGAGCGAGCTGGGCAGGAAGCGCGCGAGCAGGCCCTTGCGCGCGGCCATGGCCTTCTTCTGCGCCTCCTTGCCGTTGGCGTCGACCACCGAGATGGTCGCCAAGCCGTCACGTTGCAGCGCGAGGCGCACGCGCTCGACGGCGGCGCGCTGGAACAAGCCGAGGAAGCCCTTTTGCAGCCGCACGTTGCCGATGGGATGCAGCTGCTCCATGCCGCGCCGCCAGCGATCGCGCTCGGACACCAAGAGCACATGGTTGAAGATCAACTTGTTCGTGCCCATCGACAGCGCCTTCCTCGGCACCGTGCGGTTGACGAGCTCGTCGAGTTCGGTCAGCGCCTCGTTCTCCTTGAGCCGCGTGATCGTGCTCCAACGCTCGGGCGCGATGTGCCGGTCGGCGTTCATCTCCCAATACAGGTGCCCGAGGCCCTGCGTGCGCGCGTAGCGGGCGAGGTGGTAGGGGACGAAGTGGTTGTGCGCGATGGTGTCGGCCGCCAGATGCGCCAGGTACCCGCACACGAAGCTCTCCTCGCGCGGCGTCGCGGCGAGTTCGCGCATCTCCGCCACGATGGTCCAGCGGTGGCAGTGGCTGTACGCCCCGCCGTAGCCCTTGAAGTTGATGATGTCGGCGGCGATCGAGCCGTACTCGAAGGCGTCGCGCTCTTCCTCGATCAGTCGCGCCGTGGCGCGTGGCAACCACTCCTTGCGGCGGCGGTGGATGCGCTGGGCGTACTCGAGGTGGTGCCCGGGGCCCCAGGTGAAGCCGAGGCACGCGCAGGCGGCGAGGCACAGGATCAGGGCGAGCATGGTCGGCGACGCGCGCGGCACTTGCAGCCGCATCGGCCATCCCTAGGATAGCCCGCGGAGCTGCACGCCACCCATGTCCCTCTTCGCTGCTCGAATCGCGCGTCCCGCCTGCGGGCAAGGCGCCGTCGCATGAGGCCGATCGAGCCTCCGCGCCGCTCGCCTCCGCGCCGCTCGCGCGCAGCGTCGCTCTTGCTGGCGGGCTGCGTCGCCCTCTTCGCGCCGGGCTGCGCGCGCGAGCCTGCGCCTTCCATGGGCGCCGAGCCGCGACTGGCCGAAGGCGAGCTGCGCGCCGAACTGCTGCGTCGCCTCGGAGTCGAGGTGTCGCAAGGACCTGCGGGGCCGCTCTTTCGGTGGCAAGGTCGCGAGTTCGGCTTCAAGGAAGACGTGCTGGCCGCCACCCTCGCCGATCCGCGCGACGAGGGGCGCCTGGTGGCCGTCGTCCACGGCAACCACCCCGAAGCCGTCGCGTGGCGCGAGCGCGACCATGTGGCCGCGCGCAAGCCGTTCCTCTCCATCTGGCGGCAGGACGGCATTGCGCTGCAAGCTCCGCTCTCCGCCGACGGCGGCGTGGATCCGGAGCGCATCGTGCGCGCCTCGCTCGAGCGCTACTACGGCACGGGCAAGCTGCTGCCGCGCGGGCCTGTCGCGGGTCTCGAGAACACGCGCAGCGGTGGCGAGTTCCAACCGGGCGAGTTCGAGCAGTCCGCCTTCCGCATGGCGGCCGCGCGGCGGCGCGCGATGGAGTGGTGCGGTCTCTCCCACATGCCGCCGGTGCTCGTCGACTTGACGACGCGTTGCGAGGACTTGTCGCGCGCCGGCGAGCGCCAGCGCCTCGGCTTCGCGTCCCCGGCCTCGAACCACGCCATGTGCCTCGTGTCCGGCGTGGTCGACGACGGCGGCGCCGCGGTGGCTTCGGTGGCGTTGCGCTCCGTGTTGGGCGTGCCGCGCGTCGAGTGGATCGTCGACGCGTCCGCGGTCGACGCCGCGGACGCGTGGCATGGAGAACCGCTCGAGCGTTGGGCCGCGCGCCTCGCGCGGTTGGAGCCGCAACCCGATCTGGCCTTGCTCGTCGACGACCACGCCGAGCGGCGGCGTTCGCGCCACCTCGTGGCGCCGCTGCGCGCGTTGCTGCTGCGCTTCCTGCGCGAGCAGCAGGGGGACTTCGAACTCGTGCGGATTTGGCGCGGGGAATCGCGCCTCGATCCGAGCGACAAGCAGCTCGTGTCCGACTGGCGGACTTGGTTCGCCACGCGCGCGGCCGCGCAAGCCCACCTGCTTCCCAACCTCGACGAGACGCTGCGCATCGAGCCCGCCTTGCTGCGCTTCGGCGCGGCGTTGGCGCACGCGCCGCGCGACGCGGGACGCATGCCGGCCTCGCAGGCTTGGCTCGCGCGCCTCGAGGAGCTGCAACGCGCCGGCATCTCGACTGTCTCCATCCCGTTGACGCTGGCGCTGCGACCCGCCACGGGGCCCGAGGGCGGTCGCCGCTGCGACCTCGAGATCGGCTGCGCCGAGGGCGATGTGCCGGTGTGGGCCGCCACGCGTGCCGCGCGTGCTCGCGGCATGGGCGTGCACCACGACTTGACCTTGCTGACGACGGACTCCGGCCCGCGCATCGGCGCCACCGCCGCGCACGACGCGGAGAGCTGGGCCGAGGTCTACGACGGCATCGCCGTGTTGGTCGAGCATGCTGCGCTGCTGGCTCAGTTGTCGGGCGCCAACTCGCTGTCGATCGCCAACGCCACTCCGCAGATCACCATGCAGTCGCCCTCGAGTGCCGCCGCGCCGGCCGACGAGTCGCGTTGGAAGACCGACGGCTGGCGGCGCGTCATCGCACGCGCGCGCGCGGGATATGGTGGCCTCTTGACCTACACCGCCGCCGATCCGCGCGAAGTCGCCTCGATCGGATTCTGGACCGACCTGGACCGCGTGTCCTACGCCCTGTTCCCCGACCTCGACACCCGCCCCGACGGCCGCGACCAGACGGCCCGCGCCTACATCGAGAGCGACGCGATCTGGCAAGTCGACCAGGCCCTTTCCGCCGCCCGCGCCGCCGGCAAGCCCCTGTGGCTGACCCGCGTCGGCTTCGAACGCGGCGCTCCTGGCTGGCAGGCCAAGCAGTGGAACGACTTCGAGCGTTTGGCGCGCAAGTGGGATGCGCAGGCCGAGTACGCGGGGATCGTGGCGTGGAGGGTGCCGGTGGATCCGGGGGCGGGGGAGCGGACGGTGCGCGAGGTGGCGATCGAGGATGAGGAGGCGGTGCGGGCGGTGGTGCGGGCGGTTTGCGGCAGGTAGTCGGGATGCTGGCCCCGATGGTTGTGCGCGACTTGTGGAGCGGCCGGCTTGGAATCGAGACGGAAAGCGTCCTGGCTGCTGCTCGGGTGGGCGCTGCGAGCGTCTAGTTGAATGGAGGTCGGTGTCCGGCCCTCTCCAGCCCGAGGCCTGGCGAAGGCCATCCTCCCGTCGTCAGGCGTCGTCAGCCGTCGCCAAGCGTCGCCGGGCGTCGCCGGGCGTCGCCACGACTCGCCAAGCGCGGCAGTCCGCGCATCGCCAAGGCGGGTTGGGGGCCGTGCCAGGTGGCGCTGCGGCCGCTCGAGCGCGATCCCTGCGGCCCCTCGGACCCAAGGAGCTACTCGCGAGAATTGCATTCATCACGACCTCAAGCCGCGCTCTCGCCGCCAGTGCTGCTCCGCGCCGCCGTGGGCCCGTGACGAGCCAACTCGGGATCGATGCAGCTGGCTGCCATGTGCAGCCGGTCGCAGCCCATGGAGTGCATCGGTCGGGACTGGTGCATGGGTCGAGACACGCGGCAGTGGCGCATCACGCAGCCGGATCGTCGTAATGGGGCTTCCCCAAGTTCCTCGAGGGCCCGGGCGTGGAGGTCCGTCGTCGCGGTCGCGCACAATGAAGGGGACCAGCATCGGAAACACTGCCCCTCCCTAAATTCGCATCTAAAATACCACTTTTCGCGCACCCATCCGTTCCACGCGCTCCCGCTCGTTCCTCAGAGCAGCGTTCCCGACAGCACCGTGCTCGCCACGGTGAAGAAGATCAGGATCCCCGTAACGTCCGACAGCGTGGCGACCAGTGGCGCCGACGCGCTGGCGGGGTCGAATCCCAGGCGCTTCAACGCGAAGGGCAGCAATGCGCCCACCAAGGTGCCCCACAACGCCACGCCTACGACCGCGCCGGCGACGGTCAGGCCGATCAACAAGTAGTGGTCGCCGTAGTACGGGGCGCCTTGGTCGTCGGCGAAGGTGTGGTGCCACACGACCACGCGCAGGAGGCCTAGCAGGGCGAGGATGCCGCCGAGCACGAGTCCGGCGCTCGCCTCGCGCAGGAAGACGCGCCACCAGTCGCGCATCTTCAGCTCGCCCAGCGCCATGGCGCGGATGACGAGGGTCGAGGCTTGGCTGCCGCAGTTGCCGCCGGAGCTGATGATCATGGCGATGAACGCCGTCAGGACCGAGGCGCGCGCCAGTTCGCCCTCGAACGAGCGGATCGCGCTGATCGTCAACATCGAGCCGATGAATAGGACGACCAGCCACACGGCGCGCGCCTTGATCATGTCGACGAAGCGCACCTCCAGGTAGGGCGCCTCGAGCGCCGTCGTGCCGCCGATCTTCTGGATGTCCTCGGTCGCTTCTTCGCGCACGACGTCGACGATGTCGTCGGCGGTGACGACGCCCTTCATGCGTCCTTGGGCGTCGAGCACGGGCAGCGAGAGGAAGCTGTGCTGCGCGAAGAGGCGCGAGACCGCCTCTTGGTCCATCTCGTCGGGCACGGTGATGAGGTCGGTGGTCATCACCTCCGACACCTTGGCGCTGCCCTTGGCCATGATCAGCTGGCGGAACGAGACGACGCCGAGGAGGTGCGACTGTTGGTCGAGCACGTAGGCGTAGTAGATGCTCTCGACGCGCTCGGGCGTCTGCTTGCGCAGGTAGGTGATGGCCTCGTCGACGCTCATCTCCGGGCGCAGTCGCCCGTAGCGCGTGTTCATCAAGCCGCCGGCTTCGTCCTCCGCGTAGGCGAGCAGCGCCACGAGCTCGCGTCGCGTCGGCTCGTCGAGCAGCGTCACCAGCGCGCCGCGCTGGTCGTCGGGCGTGGCCTGCACGAGGTCCGCGAGGTCGTCGGGCGCCAAGGAGCGCGCCCACAACTGGCGTTGCAACTGCGGCAGTCCAGCGAGGATCTGGGCCTGGTCGTTGCTCGACAGGCCGAGGAAGAACTCCTCCGCCTCGCCTGTCTTCAGGCTCTGGAACGCCTCGATGCGCTCCTCGGGATCGAGCAGCGACCAAGCGTCGCGCAGATCGTCCAACGCGACGCGCGCTTCGTACAGCGTGTCCTCGACTCCTTGTTCCATGGCGCGCCTCGCCATCTTGTACCGCGCCACGACTAGCCCGCGAAGGGGGCGCGGGCCGAAAAGCGCGCCGCTCGCACGGCTCGAGCTCGCCTCGGAGTCGCGCCGGAGTAGCGTGGCAGTCGCGCAGCAGTCGAGGGGCGGCGCGCCGCGAGGCGCACGCCCTCGGCCATCGAGCGAGTCCCGGGTTCGACGGCGCCCCGGGCCCTCAGACTCGGAAGGGCGAAGAGTCCATCGGCTTCAGCACGTGCTTGAACCCGCCGGCTTCGCACGCCCCTGCCAGCGAGTCCCGCTCGGGCGCTTCGCCGTGCACGAGGTAGAGCTGCCGCGCCTCCGCCGCGTGCGGCAGGAGCGCGTCGAGCAAGCCCTGCCGATCGGCGTGGGCCGAGAAGCCCAGCATGGTCGTGATGCGCGCCGCCACCTCGACCTGGCGGCCCAGCACGCGCACCTCGCGCTCGCCATCGACGAGGCGGCGGCCCAGCGTGCCTCGCGCCTGGAAGCCGACGACCAGCACTTCCGTCTCCTCCTTCTCGAGGTTCCACAACAAGTGGTGCAGCACGCGGCCCGACTCCATCATCCCCGAGGCCGAGAGGACCACCACCGGTCGCGCGTCGCGGTTCAGCGCCTTGCTCTCGTCGACCGACTCGACGAAGCGCACGCGGCCGCGGAAGGCGCTGTCCTGCTGGTACCGGCGCCATTGCTCCAAGGCCTCGGCGTCGAAGCACTCCGGATGGTCGAGCACGATGCGCGTGGCGCGCGTGGCCAGCGGCGAATCGACCACGATGTCGATCGCGGGCATGCGGCCTTCGTGCACCAGCTTGGCGAAGGCGTACAAGAGGTGTTGCGTGCGGCCCACGGCGAAGGCGGGGATGATCAACTTGCCGCGGCCGCGCGCGTGCAGGCGGCCCACCGCGGCCGCGAGTTGGACCTCCATGTCGGAGAACGGCTCGTGCAGGCGATCGCCGTAGGTGCTCTCGCTGATGTAGATGTCCGCCGGCAGCAGCGGCTCGGGGTCGCGCAGGATCGGCGCGCCCTTCCTGCCGTAGTCGCCCGTGAAGACGAGGCGATGCGTGCGCGCGCCGTCCTCGATGCGCGCTTCGACCCACGCCGAGCCGAGGATGTGGCCAGCGTCGTGGAAGCGGAAGCGCATTCCCGGGACCGGCTCGAACCACTCGTGGTAGGGGTGCAACGCGAAGCGTGCCAGCGCCTCGTCGACATCCGCGTCGAGGTACAGCGGCAGGATCTCCTCATGCGGCAAGTCGAGCTCCGCGTACTCGCTCCAGTCGAAGTCGTCGTCGAGGCCGTCGCGTTCGCGTCGCGGTCCGCGCGCGGGTCGCTTGTCCCCGCGATGCTTGCGACCACGCTGCAGCGCCGCGCGCTCCTCCTCGTGTCCGCGTCGCCGCTCGTCGCCCTGTTCATGCTGCGTGCGCGCGAGCTCCGCTCGTCGCCGTTGTTCGTTGAGGAAGCGCGCGTCGGCGGCGAGGATCTTCGCCGTGTCGTGCAGGAGTGCGTCGCACAAATCGCGCGTCGCTGGCGTGGCGTGGATCGCGCCCTTGAACCCGTGCCTCGTCAGCATGGGCAGCTTGCCCGAATGGTCGACGTGGGCGTGCGATTGCACCACCGCGTCGATGCGCTGCGCCTCGAAGTGGAACTCGGCGTTCTTCATCCGGCTCCATGCTCGCGGACCCTGGAACATGCCGCAGTCGAGCAGGACGACGCGCCCGTTGGCCTTGAGCATGTGGCAGGTGCCGGTGGTGCCGCCGGTGGCGCCGAAGAAGCGCAGTTCCATGGGGGCGAGGATGAGGGATCGTGGCGAAGCCGGCAAGGATGCTGGCCCCTTTGGTTGTGCGCCGCCCCGGGCGCGCCGCGAGCGAGTCCGCGTTCCACTTGGGCAAATAGTCGATCGGAATGCCGCGGGCGATGCCGCCACGTGCGTCCATGAGGAAATGGACGCAGCCTGGGGCTCGATCTGCCTTTCCACTTGAGGCCCTGACCGCGTCGGCAATGGACCCAGGAGGTCCTCTGGATGCGCTGGCCGCCGAGGCGCCGCGGTGCACCCGGAACGGTCCGCCGAGCATCGGGGTGAATGGTTGCGACAGGTGGTGGAGCTCTCACCACGCGTAGTGGGACATTCAGGCGCCCCGTCGAGGCCTCCACCCAGTTGGGCAGGCGCGCGTCGGCCTTTTCCGGGCCAAGAAGCCACCACGCCAGGCCGAGGCCTGTGCGACTAGGCGAACTCCCTATGTGGATTGGACGCTCAGGGTCGCATGGCAGGCAGCACCCAAGCCTCGATTTCGCTCGGGCCTGCGCACAACCAAGGGGACCAGCATCCAAATCGGGGCCCCCCCCCGGACTCGCGACGGATCGTCGGGAGCCCCGGCGACCTGTGCCGAGTCACGCGTGGCGATGGAGGCTGGCGTTCGCGCACAATTGGCCGAGTCGAATCCGGTGCCCCCGATCCATGACGCGCACACCGCCCACCCTCGGATTGCCCGGCGTCGGGCCCGCGCGCGAAGAGCGTCTGCGCGAAGCCGGCTACTACAGCCTCGAATCGCTTGCGCGGCTCGTGCCCAGCGCGCTGGTCGAGGGACTCGAAGCCACGCCGTTCGTCGAGCTCGAGCCGGGCGTGGAATCGGTGGTAGAGGGCTTGGTCGAGGCGTCCAGCGTGCGACGCTTCGGCCGCAGGAGCCGCGTGGCTCTGCGCCTCGTCGACGCGGGGGAACAGCGCCTCGAGCTCGTCGCGTGGAACCAACCGTGGCTCGCCCGCCAGCATCCGGTGGGGGCGCGCGTGCGCGTGCGCGGCGCGTTGAAGTCCCTTCGCGCCACCGCGCGGCGTGGCGAGGCGGTCGCGGAACAGGCGGTAGACCTCGGCGTTCGCGAGTTCGTCATCGTGCGCTTCGAGAAGCTCGAGGCGCCGCTCGCGCCTGGTGCGGTGCAGCCGCGCTATCCGTCGATCGAAGGCGTCGGCGAGAAGGCGTTGCAGGCCGCCTGCCTCGAGGCTGCGCGACGCATCGCCGAAGGCGTCGTCGAAGAGCTCGACCCCGAGACCTTGGAGCGTCACGGCTTGATGGCGTTGCCCGATGCGCTGCGCGCGTTGCACGCGCCCGCAGACCTGGCCTCGTTCGAAGCTGCGCGGCGGCGCGTGGCGCTCGACGACTGGATCGCCTTGCACCGGCGACTGGTGGCGCGAGCGCGCGAACTGCGCGCCGGTTCGGCGCCCGCACTGGACATCTCCGAGGCCGACTGGGGGCGCCTGCTCGACCATGCGCCGTTCGGCTGGACGAATGCGCAACGCCGCGTCCTCGCCGAGATCCGCGCGGACCTCGCGCAAGCGACGCCCATGCGACGCTTGCTGCAAGGCGATGTAGGAGCCGGCAAGACCGCCGTGGCGCTCGTCGCCTGCCTCGCCGCCGCCACGCGGGGGGCGCAAGCAGCCTTCCTCGCTCCCACGGAACTGCTGGCGCGGCAACACGCCCAAGTTGGCGGCGCGTGGTGCGCCGCGGCGGGCGTGCGCGGGGTCTTGTTGACCGGGGCGCTCAAGTCGCGCGAGCGCGCCGAGGCGTTGCACGCGGTTGAATCGGGCGAGGCGAGCATCGTGTTCGGCACCCACGCGCTGCTTTCCGACGCCACCGTGTTCCGCGATCTGCAGGTGGCGGTCGTCGACGAGCAACATCGCTTCGGCGTGGCCCAGCGCTCGCGATTGCTGCAGAAGGGCCGCGATGTGCACGCGCTACTCACTACCGCGACACCCATCCCGCGCACATTGGCCTTGGCGCTGCACGGCGAGCTCGACTCGAGCATCCTCGACGAGCGCCCGCGCCCCCTGCGCATCGAGACGCGCCTCGTCACCGGCAAAGGCGGCAAGCAGGTCGAGGCCGAACTCGTCGCATCCCTCGAGCGCGGTGGACGCCTGTTCTGGATCGTCCCGCGCGTAGGCGCGGACGACGAGGCCCCCGAAGACGCACTGGCCAGCGTCGGCAAGCCCGCCAAGGGCGCGATCGAACGTCAAGCCCGACTCCTCGCTTCCCCGCTGGCTCGCTTTGGAGTTGAACTCGTCCACGGCCGCCTCGACCCCGAGCACCGCGACGCCGCCCTCTCGCGATTCAAGGCGGGCACGACCCGCGTCCTCGTCGCCACCACCGTGGTCGAGGTCGGCCTGGACGTCCC
>SXGT01332763.1_pt1 | contig 10998 bp, 10 predicted proteins | sample 3176221 | NCBI WGS metagenome assembly SXGT01 (sample SAMN11356862, study PRJNA531348) | freshwater metagenome | isolation source: freshwater sample F1-120 | place: China: Fuxian Lake, Yuxi | collected 2017-12-25
CGTGATCTTCAACGACGAGCAGGCTTCCGGTTAGCCGTTTGTCTCCGCAGGAATTGCAAACTTGTGCCTCGTAGCCCTTCTTCAAGAAATTGCTTTGCGGCCCAGTGTGGAAGAAGACGCCGCCGTTGGAGCGGGGCTTCGCCAGCACCTCGATCTTGAGCTCGAAGTTCTTGAAGTCATGCTTGTTGACCGGCCCGACGTAGCTGAGTCGAGCCAGAGGCCCACCACCGGCGACGATGGCTCCATCTTGCACTTTGAAGCACTCGTCGTGGTCTTCAGCATTCCAACCGTCGAGCGACTTCCCATCGAAGAGGCTTTGCCACTGGCCGTCGTCTGCGTTTGAAATCGACGCAAACGCGATGAAGGCCAAGTTCGTAACGATGGTCGCCAGTTTCATCGCAGGTTTCCTATTTCTTCAATTGCTCGGATTCGTCGCAAGGGCCGTCGTGTCCATTCTTGATCGCCAGAAACAAAGCGTCGTCGGAAGAGTTTCGCTTGCTGACCTCGGGTTTGATGACTCGGTAATATCGTTCTCGTTCGATGATCCTCAACCCAACCGGCATGGCGAGATCAACGACTACTTCGCCACTCTCGCACCATGCGTGTTCGATTCGCTTGCCGACCCTTGCGCTCAAGACGGTGCCGTGGACGAGAACCCAATCACGTTCTTTTGCCTCCGAGGCTCAGCGAATCGCTCCCGTGTAACAAAGCCCTTCCCAATCCATCTCCAAGATATCCAGTTCCTCTTCATCCGGTTCGTCTTCGCCGATGAGGCACGCTGCGAGCATCATGTCGAGCGATTCGGGATCGGCGAGTCGATGATCGCTCCCAACCTCGATCAGCGTGTATGCCGGCAGCCCGCTGTTCCTGACCAACTCCATCGAGTCGGCAAACGGAATCGCGTCGTCGTTCTTGCTGTGCAGGATCACGGTGCTGGACCTCACGGTCTTGGCCGTCCCCCATTTCTTCCACGCAGGACACAACAGGACGAGCTTGGTATCGCCACTGTTGATGTTCATCGCCACTGCGCCGCCCCGTGATGATCCCACAACGACATCGGGTTGGTGCTCATCGAACTCTTGTTGAGCGATTTGGACAGCTTGCTCGAAGTCGTTATCGGGCAACTTGGGATTGATGACCTTGTGGCCGTGCTGGATCAAGTAGGACGATTTGACGCCACCAGGGATGGATTGCCAACCGTGAAGGAAAAGGATTTGCATGGGTCCGACTCGGCCCTGGAACGTGAGACTGCCGCCGACTTTTGCCACCAGTTGGCACAGCGTAGGATAGCCCGACATCGCAGAACAACAGCCAGACGGTGGCCCACGAGTGGGAGCAAAACGATCAGGAAGGAACCGCAAATCGCATGAGTCCAGAAAACGACAATCACCCCTTCCTCCCCGGTCCCACAGCCAACACCGTTCGATCAGCCGATGGCAAAATTCTGACGGCACCGAAGGGTTGGATTCTGCTCCCGCCCGGAGACGCCGCTCTCACTCGTCGTGTGAAGGCTGCTGGCGATCATTGGGTCGTGCAGGAAAAGAGAGGCCGCAAGATCTTTTCCAAAGGAGTGTGGGCATCGGCTGCCACCATTGATCGGCTTCGAGTTGAACTCGAAGCCGAGCGATCCACAGAACAGTTCGCCAAACGGAAAGAGTCGGCGGCTCAACGACGTGAAAAGGTTCAAGCCGAATACGTCGAGGACTTCTTTGGTGCGGTGTTGACGTATCTGGCCTTCCATCCAAACTACACCGAGCTTGCCAACCGCCTGGCACGAGCGGTCTCAGATCACGCCACTCCAGTCGGTAGCGGAACGGTGGCGAGAACCAAACGCATTCCCGTCGAACAACGAGCCGAGGCCGCTGTCATTGCGTGGATGCGGCACCAAACGACGGCCTACGATTCGATGCAGATCGCACGGATCAAAGGCCAGCGGCGAGAGGTTCGGCGACTGCTGGCCCAGCGATCCAAAGAGTTACTGTCGTGCTATCGTCGTGGACATTCGATCGCTGAGGCGTGTCCTCTGAAAAATGCGTTGGGGAGTCTCCCTCGTTCGTAGTGAAGCAACATGGCTGATCCCAAGAATGCCAAACTGTTCGTGAACCTTGGAGCTTCTCAGGCTCGTCGTCGCTTGAAAGGATTCGGCCACGGTGTCCGCAAGGTGGAGACTGCCGGGAACGATCAGGCGGTCATCATCCACACGGCCACGGGACAGCATCTTCGCCAGCTTGAAGCCAAGTTCGCGGACGTGGGCTTCGGTGAAACAGAGATTGCTCTCAGTAAGCCGGCGGATTTGATTGAAGTGACGGAGGATTTGGATGGCATCAAATCTGCCTAATGTCATGCACGTCAGTAACGGCGACGGAGATTCGTGTCCGCTCTACAATCGGTGTGGAGTCCGTCGCTGGCTGCGATCTTGTCGCGAACAATTTGCCCCAAATGGAACCCTGAAACATGAGTCGTTTTCTCTTCGTTGCCGTGTTGAGTTTCGTCCCGGTGATGTCGTTTGCGGTCGCGGATGATGTGCGGTTGCCGCGCAGTTCGCCGGAGTCGCAGGGTGTTTCCTCGAAGGCGATTCGCGAGTTCGTGGAGACGGCGAATCAGAAGATCGACACGTTGCACAGCTTCATGCTGCTGCGGCACGGGCACGTCGTCGCCGAAGGTTGGTGGAAGCCCGAAGCAGCCGACAAGCCGCATGTTCTGCATTCGCTCAGCAAGAGTTTTTGCTCTTCGGCGGTGGGGCTGGCCGTCGCGGAAGGTAAGCTGAGCATCGACGATCCGGTGCTGAAGTTCTTCCCGGAAGATGCGCCCGATAAGCCGTCGGACAAGCTGAAGCAGATGCGCGTCCGCGATCTGTTGACGATGTCCACAGGGCATGAGACCGAGCCAAAGTTCACGGCGGATGACTCGTGGGTGAAGACGTTTCTGGCGCATCCGGTGCCGCATAAGCCGGGGGCTCACTTTCAATACAACTCGCCCGCGACTTACATGCAATCGGCGATCGTGCAGAAGGTCACAGGGCAAACGGTGCTGGAGTTCTTGAAGCCGCGATTGTTTGAACCGCTTGGCATTGAGAACCCAACCTGGATGAGCAGCCCGCAAGCGATCTCGACCGGCGGTTGGGGATTGATGCTTCGCACTGAGGACATCGCTAAGTTTGGGCAGCTCTATTTGCAGAAGGGCAAGTGGAACGGCAAGCAGCTCGTGCCCGCATCCTGGGTGGAGCAAGCGACCTCTAAGCAAGTCTCCAACGGCAGCGACCCCTCTCGCGATTGGGATCAGGGCTACGGCTTTCAGTTCTGGCGCTGCCGCCACGGAGCCTACCGAGGTGACGGAGCGTTCGGGCAATTCTGCATCGTGCTTCCGGAACAAGACGCGGTCATCACCATCACCGCCGACACACGCGACATGCAGGCCGAACTCAACGTCGTCTGGGACAAACTCCTTCCCGCGTTCCACGCCGCCGCGTTGCCGGCCAACGCCGACGAAGAAGGCCGGCTCAAAGCGACGCTCGCCAATCTCACGGTCCCAGAGAACCACACGCCCAACACGCTCAAACTGCCGGGGACTCGGTGAGTCAGCAACAATTTGATGGTTGCGGAAGTCATGCGCTGCCACGAAAGCCAAACTCTCGCGAGTTCGGCGACTTGCCATTGCTGGGTCGGTCGTTTGTTCCGCAACCACAACGAGGAGGTTCCAACATGATTGCAAGAATGCTGAGTACCGCCGTTGTCTCCCTGATTTGCTGCGTGAGCGTCTTCGCTCAAGAAAAACCGGCGACTCCAACCTATTTTGAGCAGGAGGTCAAAGATTCCAACCCGCTGCGCACCGAGCAAGCCAAAGAGTTGGACGAGTACATCCTCGCCTTGAAGCAGGACAACGCTCGGCTGCGAAAGTTGGTGCCGAATGATTACTCGTCACCGCAGGCGTTTGAGAAGTCGGCTCAAGGATACCGGCAGGCATTTTGTGACAGCATTGGCTACCCGCCGCCGGGAGATGTGCCGCCGATGGCGGCAACGTTCAAGCAGATTGGCGAAGACGGCATCGGCACCTACTTTCGAGCGATAATCCCGATCCTGCCCGGCGTTCATGCCGAAGGGATCTACATCGTCCCGAAGTCACTCAAGACCGGCGAGAAGGCACCGCTGGTGATCTCGATGCACGGCGGCGGCGGTTCGCCGGAGGTGGCGTTGTTCAAGGGAGGCGCGAACTATCACGACATGGTGCGCGGCGGAATCAAACGTGGCTATGTCGTCTTCGCGCCGCAGCATCTGTTTTCGGCGGATGGCTATCCGAAAGACGTTCGCAACCGTACCGATGAGCGGCTGCGTCTGGTCGGCACGAGCTTGACCGCTGTCGAGATCGCGAAGATTTCTCGCAGCCTCGACGTGTTGCTGAAGCGGCCTGAAGTCGATGCCTCGCGAGTGGCGATGGTCGGGTTGTCGTACGGTGGCTACTACGCGCTCGTCACGCCCGCGATCGACACGCGCATCAAGGTCTCGGTTTGTAGCTGTTACTACGGAGTCCAGGAGGCGCGCTATGAACGCGACGAGTTGTCGATTCCCAGCGATTTCAAATTCAAGGACCGTTTCACGTTCTTTCGCGACTCCGACATTGCCGCGTTGGTCTGTCCGCGCGCGTTGCAGATTCAGGCCGGCAGCAAAGACGGTGTCGATCATCGAGACGGCGGCAAACCACTTGCTCCACAGTCGGCCGCCTATTACGAAAAGCTCGGCCTGTCCGATCGCTTTCAGCATTTGATCTTCGAGGGCGGCCACGAATTCCACGACGACTCCGCCTGGGAGTTCGTAAAGAAGCATCTCTGAGCAGCGTCGGCCAGCGAGGATGCCATAACACCTGGTTGCACGGCCGACGCTCAGTCGCTTACTCCGCAGTGCTGATAGCTCCGAGAGTCCCGTTTGTCGCGCGAAGGTAATCGGCGGGCGCGATGAAGATTTGTAAGCCGCGGAGACCGGCGGAGATTGAGACGGTATCGAAGAGTTCGATCGTTTCGTCGATGTAGACTGGATACGCCTTCTTGGCTCCAAGGACCGTGACTCCGCCTCGGATGTAGCCCGTGAGCGGTTGGACTTCCTTGAGTGTCACCGGTTCGACTTTGCGGTCTCCGGTCAGTTTCGCGATGGCTTTCAAGTCCAATTGGCAATTGCCGGGAACGACGGCGAAGCAGACGCCGTGGCGATCACCGCGTGCGACGAGCGTCTTGAAGACTTGCTCCAGCGCCAGTCCAACCTTGCGAGCGACCGTCTCTGCGGAGAGATCTTCGGGATCAACCTCGTAGCTGCGGAGTTCGTACTCAATCTTCATCGAGTCCAGCAGTCGAGCGGCGTTCGTTTTCATGGCGGCAGGTTATTTCCGCGCGGGTCGCGGCCTTGGTCGTCACGAGTGCGTGAGCGTCTCCGAGTTTTGTGTCAGCGCTGCTCGTGAAGCAGGAGGACAACTCACGAGAATATCACAGAACTCCCGCGCTCTGGCGAACGTGGCGACTCGCAAGTCAGTCCGTGTAGTGAATTGCCAGCCAAATGGTTGGTTCGTTGGGGGTTGTCCATTCCACTCGATGGCGTTTGTGGGCCGGGATGTCAACGAACGAGCCGGGCTTCAACTCGACCTCCTCGTCGTCGAACCGCAGGCGAGCCGCACCTTGCAGCATCACGACGAACTCAGGTTCGCTCTGGTCGTACCAAAAGCCATCCGGTGATGAGTGGCCGTGAGAGACGATTCGTTCGATGCGAACGTTGGGCTTGCGCAGAACTGTCTCGAAGACTTCTTCAGGCAGACTCGACGGGATGCTGGCCAGGAGGTGCCCCACATTCGCCTCGTTGGCGGGCTCCGCTCCCAGAGACCGAAACCGAGGAACGTCCTGGCCATCGACGTTCACGGTCTCCAAGAACATTTCCGTGGGTCGCACCCATAGGGCGCGATCGCCGTATTCCTGACGGTAGAGAACGAGTTCGTCCTGTGTTTCGCTGTGTCGAACCACTCCGAGCACCGTGTATTCGTGCCCCTTGTAATGGCGATAGCGTCCTGGTTCAGGCTCCGGCATGGCTCAATGCGTCCGTTGATTGATCGGCGTGAAGCGATGGTGACCTTCCAACACGGCCAGAAAGCTGGACTCGCCACCTATTCGGTTCGCTTCTTCAGATAGGCGTCACGGATGGCGTGCAGTTGTTTCCAGATCGCCGTCTCTCGCGCCTGAGGCGAGACACAGGCAAAGATGTAGTTACGGTCGGTCCTGGCCCATGTCCGAATCTCCAAATTCAGCTTCTGTGGCTTCTTCGTCGCGAACGGTTCGACCCAATCCAGCGTGCCTGTGTAAAGCACCGGTGCATCTGCATCTTTTTCGTTCGGTTGAGGCTTTGCGTCGGATTTCAGACGCTGCAGTTCAAGCGTGAATTTGGATGGATCGACGTCCGGGGCTTTTCCGTCGAGAACTTTCATACAAAGTCCTCGGTAGTATTTCAGGAACTCTTCTTGGACGACGGCATCCGTCAGATCGGGCTTCGACTGAAGCTCGAACACAAAGGCATAGCTGAAGAATGAATCCGACGCTGGTTTCATCATTCCGGGTGCAAACCGAATGTGTTCAGATCCTTTCAGCTTCATATCGGGAGCGAACCCTGGCGGAAGTACAATCGTTTCACCACTCCAGCCTTCGGGGGCGGCGAACTTTGCCGAGTTCTTTTCATCGGCGACCAAAATCGTAGCGGTCAACAACAGACTGACAGCAAACAGGCGAAGCATTGGAATCTCCTACCGATGGGCAACGAGCAAGAAGAACTCATTTTACAGTCGATGACCGCGGAGGTCGTGTCACGCGACGCCGTCGATAGGCACGGCGAGCCACACATACTCAGCCGTCGCAGCCGGTGACTGTATTGCCTCGCCCGAAAGTAGTGTCGATTGCCTAAGTTCCGCAGAACGTTCGGTAACTGCAATCGTCAGGCGGAAGCTCCTGATACATTGGTGTGTCGTTGCCGAGTTCGTACGGCATCGCCAGCGTCGCCAACAGACGATGAAGCACTGACAGGTCGTTGTGGTCCTCTGCGGCTGCCAGAGCTTCCTCGACTCGATGGTTCCGGGGAATGACGACCGGGTTGACGCCCCTCATCGCGGCGTAGGCTTGGGCGCTCGGCCGACTCTCTCGACGGAGGCGAAGATGCCAACGCGAATGCCATTCGCGGAAATTCGGATCTTCATACCTGTTCCCGGTCGGCAACTCATCTTCCGAGAGATCGCGAAACGTGTTGGTAAAATCGACCCGGTTCTCCTGCATCCAGGCCAACAGTGATTGAACCAACTCCATGTCGCCAGCCTCGGCACTCTGAAGCCCCAACTTGGCCAGCATCCCAGACAGCCAGTATTGCTCGAACAGCGCTGGGTATTCGCCGAGTGCTTCTGTCGCGATGGCAACCGCCTTCTCCTGTTGATCAGCAAGAAGTGGCAACAGGGTCTCGGCGAAACGGGCCAAGTTCCACTGCGCGATTGCGGGTTGGTTGCCATAGGCGTACCGGCCAGCGTGGTCGATCGAACTGAAGACGGTGTCCGAACGGTAGGCGTTCATGAACGCGCACGGGCCATAATCAATCGTCTCTCCGGAAATCGCCATGTTGTCAGTATTCATCACGCCGTGAATGAAACCGACGAGCTGCCATCGGGCAACGAGGGCGGCTTGTCGATCCATGACCGCGCGGAAGAACTCCAGATACCGGCTCGGTAAGTCGGCCAACTCCGAAAAGTGGCGGTTGATCGCGTAGTCCGCCAGCACTCGCAGGTTCGATTCGTCGTCCTTCGCAGCTAGATACTCGAACGTCCCAACCCGAATGTGGCTGGCAGCCACGCGGGTCAGGATCGCCCCTTGCCGCTTGACCTCTCGGTAGACCGGTTCACCGGTGGTGACAACGGCCAAACTTCGAGTGGTCGGAATACCGAGGGCGAACATCGCCTCGCTGATGATGTACTCACGGAGCATCGGCCCGAGAGCGGCAAGTCCATCGCCGCGACGTGAGAATTGCGTCTGCCCCGAGCCTTTCAATTGGATATCGACGAGTTGCCCGGAGGGCGATCGGTGTTCACCAAGCAGGATCGCGCGGCCGTCACCGAGCATCGTGAAGTTGCCGTACTGATGCCCGGCATAGGCCTGCGCGATCGGTCGGGAGCCGCTTGGCAGTTCCTGGCCTGCGAACAAGGATGCGGTGGCTTCGGATGAAATCGTATTGAGGTCGAGGCCGAGGTCGTCGGCCAGTCGACGGTTGAGAATCGCTAAGCGAGGCGCTCCGAAAGTGGCCGGTTTCGCCGGAGCGAAAAAGATTTCAGGCAGCCGCGAGTAAGTGTTGTCGAACCGCCAACCCATTGGTTTGTGGCCACTAACGATCTCATTCACATTTCCCGTCCCATTCCTGTAGCCGGCGAACCATCAACCACAAAACGCGGATTGCTCGCGGTCACACCTCGAGTTTCCACGGTGCGCGGTATTCCCGGCTGAGCATTTTGGAAGCCTCGGTGTCATCGAGGATGAGTTCCTTGTCGGGATCCCACTTCAGCGACTCTCTTCCAAGCCGCATGGCGATGTTTCCGAGGTGGCAAATGGTGATTGAGCGATGGGCGACCTCGACCGGGGCCGCTGTCGGCTTCCTCGAAAGGACACAGTCAATGAAGTTGCGGTAGTGATTGTTACTCTCGTAGAGATGGATCTCGTTCGGGCCGATCTCGGAGTCGAGAATCTTCTTGGGGTTGGCGTCGATGAAGCCGCGATTGGCCATCACCGTTCCTTCGGTCCCTTCCCAAGTCACGCCTCCACGCTCCTTGTTGGAGATGATGAGTTTCAGACCGTTGGCGTAATGAGCCTCGAAGTAGAACTCGGTCGCGGTATCCCAAAGATCGTCCTTCGGGAAGACACCCTTGGCGGCTCGAATCTCGGTCGGCCCGGTCAACTCCGTTCCCATGCCCCACTGAGCACAGTCGGGATGGTGTCCACCCCAGTCAGTGACTTGGCCTCCCGAGTAGTCGTAGATCCAGCGGAAGTTGACGTGGCATCGAGCAGGCGCGTACTCGGCCTTGGGTGCTGGCCCGAGCCAGAAATCATAGTTGAAGCCTTCCGGTACCGGCTCGGGCTTCTTGCGATCGCCAGTCTTCCCGTAGTCAGATTGGCCGCCCGGAAGCCCACAACGAACCGTGTGCAACTTCCCGATGCGTCCATTGCGGACCAGTTCGCAGGCGTAGCGGAACTTTGGGTCGGAGCGTTGTTGGCTGCCTGTTTGAAAGACGCGGTTGTACTTTTTGACGGCGTCGCTCATGGCTCGTCCTTCGGCGATCGTCAGCGACAGCGGCTTCTGACAGTAAATGTCTTTGCCTGCCTTCGCCGCCATGATCGTGGGGATGGCATGCCAATGGTCGGGAGTGCAAATCAAGACGGCGTCGATGTCATTGCGGCCGAGCAGATCGCGGAAGTCCTCGTAGGCGTCGCAGCCCTTGTGCGTCCCTGACTTCTTAGACTCAGCATAGTGGTCCTCGACGAGCTTGCGACCCGGCTCGCGGCCAGCAACTTTTCCGTTCCAGTAACCGGCGCTTTCCTTGTTGACGTCGCACACGGCAACGATTTGCACACGCGGATCACCAAGGAAACCTCGCATGTCATTGAAGCCCTGATTGCCAGTGCCGATGACCCCGAGCGTGATCCGCTCACTCGGAGCAGGCTTCTCCTGCCCCTGAAGACTGGTCGAACTGAGAATGAGCGGCGCTGCCGCAGCCCCCATAGCAGTCTGCCCCAGAAAACTTCGCCGGGTCATGGTTCGATGACTATGCATGAAGGGTTCCTACTCCAGAGTTCCGAACTTTGTCTCAAGCCGCTTTACGCTCGAATGACTGCACCAGGCCACCAAGATAGGATCGGACTTCGATTTTGTCCCGCGCCAATTTGCGAACCGCCTTCGGAGCCCTCTTGCGAATAGGCGGTAGGTGGTCACGCTCCACGTGCGCCCTTTTCGTGTTGTAATAGTCCACCCACGGAGCCACGACATAGTCCAAGTGCCGCTTGCCAAAAAGAATGAATCTCAACAAGCACTCGTACTTTATTGATTGCACAAACCTTTCGACGCGGCCGTTCAAATTGGGCGACGCGATCGGCAATACGTTGGTCCTGACGCCTTCGGCCTTCAGCGTCACCGTGAATTCCTTGGTGAACTTCGTGTCTCGGTCGTGCATCACGATCGAAGGCTTCTTCTCACGATTCATCGTTTGATCGAGGAATTGTTTTGTCTGGTCGACTACCCATGCGGAGTTGGGATGTTTGGTGGACGAAGTCACGAGCACTTCGCGCGTCGACAGGCACAAGAATGCCATCAGGTACATTTCCTGGAGACCATTAATTGTCACCGTTTTGACCGAGAAAAAGTCCACGGCCCACAGAGTCTCCGCATGTCGCTTGACGAAGTTGTCCCAACAATCGGAAGTCTTATCCGGTCCAGGTTTGATGCCTTCTTCTTTCAAAATGTTGCGCACCGTCTGCCGACTGATCCCCTTGATTCCCAATTTTCGCAACTCGCCGATGATTCGGGTGTAGCCGAAGGAAGTCGTTGTCGCGATTTCGACCACCAGCTCGCGAATCTCTCGCGGCTTGCGCTGGCCACCTTTAGGATTCGGCTTCTTCTTCCCGGAGTCCGCTTCGCGGCACCAACGATAGAAAGTGGACGGCGAGACTAAGGTGATCAGTTCCTCGATCGCCTGTCCCAGCGCTTTTCCCAGCTTAACGAGTCGCGAGCGTTCGTCCGGCTTCGTGTGAACTTGGCCGGGGACTCTCGCCCTCAGGACTGGACTTCCCGCCGTTTTGCGGGCGCGTAGATAAGCGCGTAGATAAGCGCGTAGAGTGCGAGACGAGGAGCGAGCAAGATGCGTCAGCGACGGAAGTTTACCCGAGAGTTCAAAGTGGAGGCCGTTCGGTTGTCGAGGCAACCGGGTCGAAGTGTTGGGGAGGTGGCGAAGAGC
>SXGT01746499.1_pt1 | contig 10998 bp, 6 predicted proteins | sample 3176221 | NCBI WGS metagenome assembly SXGT01 (sample SAMN11356862, study PRJNA531348) | freshwater metagenome | isolation source: freshwater sample F1-120 | place: China: Fuxian Lake, Yuxi | collected 2017-12-25
AAAAATACTATCGAGACAGTATCTGCCTCCAGTACCGGGCACACGGACTGACCACAGCCCAAAAAGCCCTCCTCACACTGCTCGGCGACCGCTATGTCGCTTTATATGCCAATTCCGGGTGAGGGATGCGGAATGGCGGTTCATGGGAGATTGGGGAGGGGTGGTGAAGGAGAGACGGGATTGTAGCAGAGCCTCTGGTTGGGGGTCAGTGTTCACTCCCCTCCCCCACCAGTGCCCACCGGCGGCCAGGATGGCCGCGCTATCTTCATTGGGTAACTGTCAGGGCACTACCGTAACGGTAAACGGCACCGATTCGACCGCGTTATAGGTTTTGCTGGCAGCTTTAGTGGCGACTATCGTACAGGTACCCGCCTTGCCACTGGCGGTCAGGGTTATGGCGGTTCCTTTGCGGGTGATCCGGCACTGCGTTCCGGAGGAAGCCTTTTGCCGGATCCTGACCGCACCGTTTCCGCTTCCGCCCTGAACCCGCAGTTGCAGCGATTCGCCCGATTTAACCACGGCTGTGGCCGATGTCAGCGTCAGAGCGGCCTGGTTCTTTTTGCCGTCTTTCCCCAGCGTATAGCATCGGCTGGCAGCGATGGCCGGTTCGGTTGCCCGACACAGCCAACTGTAGCGACCGTCGCCCAGCCTGACCGGTTTGGACGCAACACCCTGTGTACACAGTGATGCCACTGGCGGAATGGCTGCGGCGGGGCTGTCAGCGGCTGCACCGCAGGCGGTCGGTAATACCGGGACGGGGGGGGGTGTACAGGTAGCCGATTGGGCATTGACAAACGAGGCGGCCACGCACGAGTCAGCATCCAGCGTCAATTGGCAGCGTTTGTCCTGGCCACTACACGCGCCCGACCAGCCTTTGAAAGACCCCTGGGCAAGCAGGGTAACCAAACTTCCGGCTGGATAGGTGGCCTGACACAGCCCCAGGGTCTGGGTACCACAACTGATTCTTGAATCCAGCGAGTACACCTTGCCGGTTGCTCCGGTTTTGACCGTCAATTGGTGGAGTATCGGTTCAAACCGGGCCGTCAGTGCCATGCTGTAGGCCAGCGGAATCCGGCAGGTCGCATTGCCGGTATCGTCAGGACAGCCCTCCCAACGGCTGAACCGGTAACCGTCATCGGCTTTGGCGGTGAGCGTCACGGTACTGCCAGGCTGGAAGGTCGCACTACAGGTCGGGCCGCAATCAATGCCGACCAGATCGCTGGTCACCCTGCCGTTGCCTGTCCGGGTGACGTTGATTCCCGGAGTGGGCGGTGATGTGGTCAGTGTCAGTACATATTCGCCCAGGGTCGACCGGTTGGTGCCGACCGTCATGAACAGTTCGTACTGGCCTGGATTAAGCCCTGTAAAGGTTTTTTCGGCCACCTCACCGACCTGACCGGCCAGCGCCTGACCCAGGAATGTCAGCCCCTCGGTCGACAGCGGATTATTGTCGCCAAACACGATGGTATCGTGGCTCTGTGAGTTCTGTCCTTTATCCCATCCCTGGTAAAAGGCAAAACCGGGGATCAGTCGCGATTGCAGGCGGCTATCAGCCTCGGCCCGGATGGTGAGATTGGCCCGGCGCGAAAGCTGAATCAGGCCGAAGTTCATTTTTTCTCCCCAGCAGTTTTCCGGTGAAGCCAGCAGGTTGAACGTCTCCGGCAGGCGTCGGGTCTTGAGTGTTGCTTCGGTTCCGGAGAGTTCCAGCCGCTGGTTATCACCGCCCAGTTCGGCCAGCCAGTGTACCTGCAGTGATCCCTTGTAATTGAAAATTGCGGGGTCGCGATTCCAGCGTGGTGGCAAGGCTCCGTTATGGAGCTGGTCGGCTTCACTGTAATTCAGGTTGTAGTAGGCTCCCTTGCAAAAGGTGTTCAGAACCGCCTCCAGGCCCCCTTCCGTAGGGGCGTCCCGGTATTTTCGGTACGTGAGACCGGAAGCCTGCAAGGTCTGGCCACCACCCTGACTGGCAGGATCTTCCACGCCGTGGCACGAGGTGCAGGTGACGCTGTTGAGCTGGGGAGCCGGTCGTTTGGCACGGGCACAAATGTCGGTGACATCATTGGCAAACTGTGGCATGGCCATCACCGGTTGCAGTGTGAGCAGGCTTGTCAGAAACAGCCCGCTGCCTGTAAAAACATTGGACGCTGGGGGTCTTTTCATGAATTTTCTCCGACCATGAAACAAAATGAAACAACGCAAAGGGCAGTAATTCCGATCGTGTCGGCAACCGCAGGGACTAACCATGACCGTTGGTCAACGGGTTTGATCGGAGCTGTGTGCATCATTTTATCGACTGCTGTTGCTGCGGTACAACTGGATCCCATCGCGCCACCGCTGTCCGGTTTTTCCGTGCCCGTGGTACCTGGCCTCACCAGCGGTTCCGAACCGCTGGTCGTCAATACCCGGATGGCTACGGTTCTGGGTAAGGCCCTGTTCTGGGACATGAACGTCGGCAGTCGTGGCAGAGCCTGTGCGAGTTGCCATTATCAGGCGGGCGCGGATCGGCGGATTTCGAGCCTGCAACCTTCGACCGGCGTTGCACGCAACGTCCCCAGCGTCATCGGTGCTGCCTTCAATGTCCGCAATTTCTGGGATGGCCGGGCCAGCCGCCATTTCAATGGCAGAAGCCCCTGGGGATCACGGGATCATTCTGCCGCGATTTACCGGGTGGTCAAGGGACGGGTTGAGTCTGTGACGGTATTGTTCGATCATTCCGCCCTCGCTTCCCAGGCCATGGAGCCTCCGCTCAATCAGAATGAAATGGCGGCTGGCAAGACCACCTTTCCGCAGGTGGCCCGGCGGCTGCTGCGCCAACGGCCACTGGCCGGGCAGGCGGTTCATCCGGAAGACAGTGTGCTGGCAAGCTGGCGGCATGCATCCGGGTCAGGGCTGGGCGTGAGCTACGCTGATCTGATCCGTCAGGCATTCGCCCCGGCTTACTGGGACGAATCACTGCTCACGACGGGTTTCGATTTCGGGCGACCGGGGGATGATGCCCCATCCTACACCTTGATGGAGAGCAATTTCTCCCTGTTTTTCGGCATCGCCCTGCAACTTTACCAGGCCACCCTGATCGCCGATCAGACCCGGTTCGATGCCCCCCGTACGCCTGAAGGTTATCCCGAGGGCTATACCGAACAGGAACGGCGTGGGCTGGATCTGTTCAACCGTGCCGAGTGTGATTTCTGCCACAGCGGGCCGGTTTTCTCGGCGGCCACGCATCCGATACCGCGTGACGGGGCAGGCAGTCTCCCCCCGCCCGGGCCGGTGGATCGACGGGTACTGCGGGTCGATCGAGCAACCCGAACCACTTTTACCCCCCTGATTGACGTCGGTTTCGCCAACATTGGCGTCACGCCAGACCGGCAGGATGTCGGTCTGGGTGGGCAGGATCCTTACGGAAATCCGTTGTCGTTTGCGGCCCGGTATCGGGCGGTTCTGGCCAATCCCGCAACCCCGATGACAGACCCGGTATCGATTCGTGCAGCGGACTTCACCCTGGGGTTCAGGGTCGGATTCTCTCGGGTCGAAATGCGCCCGGATCAGCCGGTTCCCCGGCCTGAGGTCGTCCTGGCAGAACTGGCCAAACCCGGTCAGGGACGTTTACCGCTGGCTGTCAGGGGCAGTTTCAAGATACCGGGATTGAGAAACGTCGAATTGACCCGCCCCTACATGCACAATGGCAGTCTGCCTACCCTCAAGGCCGTTATTGATTTTTATGACCGGGGCGGCCGCGTCAGAAATCCGGAACACTTTGCCACCTTCGTATTCCCTCAGCATTTTACCCGCCACCAAAAGGCCGACCTGCTGGCTTTTCTGCTGACGCTGACCGACGAACGGGTTCGGCTTGAACAGGCTCCCTTCGACCACCCGGCCCTTACCCTGCCAACCGGGCAGCGCATTGCCGCCGTGGGCCGCACCGGCCGGATACGCCGAACCACGCTGCCGTAGTTGGTATGGCTCGACTGCGTGAAATAACCTGCTGGATGCGGCATATCCCGTACTTTTGACCCATCCACCCGGAGAGCAACGAAGCCGAACCGGCTTTTGGGGCGCATTTATCAAGGCGGCCCGGTATTTGCGAAGATCGCGGGGTTCCCCTCAGGGGAGTATGTGTCTTAATCTGAAAAAACAAGAGGAGCCAATCAATGACGATACGAACCCACAAGATCACCCTGTCCGCTGCGGCCACGTTGCTGTTCTCCGCTGGCCACGTGCTGGCCCACCCCGGCATGGTAAATGGTGGCGGTGTAGGCTACACCTGGAAAAACAATACGCCGACCGAAGCCGGCAAGGTGATAACCCCAAACGCCCGTGGCTACAACATTGATGCCATCCGCATCGGACACGGTTGCGATACCGGCAAAACCAACGCCGACGGTTCCGTGATCCGTGATCCCGTGGTCGCCAATAGCTGGATCTGGCCGCAGGGCAAGGGGCAGCAGGTCAATGCGGACGGCAAGATCATTGACGATGGCATGGCTCCCATGAGTACCGGTTGTGATGCTTCCGGTGCCAACTGTACCGGCGGCGGCAGTCAGCCAGCCGTGGCCAGAATCAAGGATGCCAGCAAAAAGGCACACGATCCGCTCGGGCAGGGTACCGCTACCCGCCTGGAGGACGAACTGGTTGGCAGCCTGGCCACCTGCACCACCGATGCGGTCACCCACGTGCAAACCTGTCTTTCTTCTCCCGATCCCACCAAACCTGTCACCACCCTGGGAGGGCGCATGCAATACCTGGGTAACGTCGGTTATTTCAAGACCAACCGTGAAAGCCGTATCGGTGGCGGTGGATTTTGGTCAGCCGGCAACAAGTACAATGCCGAGCAGATTGCCGCCATGAAAATCGGCTCAGTCGGTGCCCCCTACCACAATGCCATCCAGGTGCGCTGGGCAGAAACCCAGGATACCAGCCAGGTCGCACCCCTGTGGTTCTCCTCTACCAGTTGCGCCAGAAAGCTGATCGTGCGTATGGCCGGTGCAGACATCTGCCACATCGACACCAGCCGGGCCAAAATCAACGACGGTCACAGCGTCAATTACTGGATGGGTGGACCCACCAAAAAATTTGTTGAAGGTCATGGGGTACATGAAAACTTCTGGCTGGGCTATACCCTGGTCGTTCGTGACGTTACCAAAAATCCCTATCCCGACAGTTGCACCGACAAGGTCAACGGCGACTACGACCTGGTGGTAATGCCCACCGCCGCAGAAATTGATGCCGGTCTGCCATTCCCGGGGTTTGCCAGAAAACCCTGATTCATTGCCTCGTCCCCTCACACCGGGGTCAGTACCCGTCGTGGCGGAAGGCAGGTTGCCATTCGCCACGAACGCAACCCTGACGTGATTTGTCGTCAGGAACCGGTTTTGGTAATCTGCCTGTCCCATCAACCTACCCGGTACCTGAATCATGTGGACTGAAGGCTACGTTACAGAAATCGATTACACTCACGGCTATTACCGGGAATTGTCCCCCGGCCTGTTGCGCTTTGCCTGTCTGGTCAGGGGCTTGTCGCTGCCTGACCACAAGGACATGAAATACCTGGAATTGGGATTCGGCCAGGGGTTGTCCATCAACATCCACGCAGCGGCCTGTCCGGGTGAATACTGGGGCACCGACTTCAATCCCACCCAGGTGGCCAATGCCCGCGAGCTTCTGGACGGTAGCGGAGCCTGTGCCCACCTGTTTGATCACTCCTTTGCCGAACTGGCGGCCCACACCGATCTGCCACAGTTTGACGTGATTGCCCTGCACGGAATATGGAGCTGGGTTTCCCCTGAAAACCAGCAGGTCATTGTGGATATCGTGCGGCGTCATCTGGCAGTGGGCGGGCTGCTCTATCTGAGTTACAACACCCTGCCCGGCTGGGCCTCGGCCATGCCGTTTCGTCATCTGATGCAACTGCACGCTGACCTCGCCGGAGCCGACGCCCAGGGGCTGATCGGCAAAATTGACGCCGCCCTCGAATTCTCCCGCCAGGTGGCCGACAGCGGTGCCCTGTTTTTCCGGGCCAATCCCGGTGTCAGCGAGCGCATGAAAAAGGTGGCGGAGCAGAACCGTCATTATCTGGCGCATGAATACTTCAATGCCGACTGGCAACCCATGTACTTCTCCGAGGTGGCGACCCGGCTGGAGGAGGCCAAACTGACCTACGCCACCACCGCCCATCTGCTGGATCATATTGATTCCATCAACCTGACCGGCGAGGTAGCCCGCCAGCTCAATGACATCAGCCACGCCGTGCTGCGGGAAACCGTGCGCGACTATCACGTCAACCAGCAATTCCGCCGTGACATTTTCACCCGGGGGCAACGCTGGCTGACGACGTCCGAACAAATGAGCCGGTTACGGGAGGTGCGGGTAGTCTTGCTGGTGGATGTGGCTGATGTACCGTTTACGGTCAAGGGTACCCTGGGCGAGGCCCAGTTGCAGGAACCGATCTACCGCCCGATACTCGAGTGGCTGGCGATACACGGCCCCTCCAGTCTGGCCCAACTGGAAACCGGCCTCGAAGGAACCGCCAACCTGGCGGCCCTGATCCAGGCCACACTCATCCTGATGGGCAATGGCCATGTTGGCCTGGCGCAGGAAGACACCGTCATCGAACGGGCGCGGCCAACCTGCGACCGTCTCAATCAGGCTCTCTGTGAACGAGCCCGTTACAGTGCGGATGTGGCCTATCTGGCTTCGCCGGTCACCGGAGGAGGCATCGCCCTGTCCCGTTTCGGTCAGTTGTTTCTGCTGGCCCGGCGTCAGGGTTTGTACACCCCCGAGCAATTGGCCGGGTTCGTCTGGAATATTCTGTCGGGGCAAAATCAACGCATCGTCAAGGATGGCAAACCGATTGAAAGCCCTCAGGACAATCTGGCTGAATTGCTGGCCCAGGCCCGGGAGTTCCAGGACAAGCGTTACGGCCTGCTCCGCACGTTGGGCATCGCCCCCTGACGCGGGGAGAACGACGCTCCATGTCGCGATGGCTCCAAACCCTGGTTGAACGCGGTTTGAACCGGTCGGTATCCGCCACCGGACTGGCCGTGTTCCGCATCCTGTTCGGGCTGGTTGTCCTGCATGAAATCCTGTTTCTGCTGGTATTCCGCCACCTGATTTTCGATACCCTGCCCTACCTCGACCGGGCGTCACCGGTACTGCATTATTTTCTGGTGATCTGGGCCGGGGTGGCTGCCTGCCTGACGCTGGGGTATCGAACCCGCTGGATGTCACTGTGGAATTATCTATTCTGGGTGATTTTCGTGGTGTACACCCCGATGTGGCAGGATTTTGATGGCGGATTCGACCAGTTCATGACCGGCAGCAGTTTCCTGCTGATCTTCCTGCCAGCCGGACGCGCCCTGTCGCTCGACAACCTGCGACAGCGTCTGCGCCACGATCCGGTATTCAGGCCGGTTGAAACACCACCGGCGACGGTTTCCATCCTGGCCTACCAGTTGCCCATCGCCATTGCCCTGGGTCTGCTGTATGTTGATTCCGGTCTGCACAAGCTGTCTTCGGAATTCTGGCGTAACGGGCTGGGAGCCTGGCTGCCGGCCACCATGCCGTATTACATGTCGGCACTGGACATGTCACCGCTGCTGGATACCCGCTGGCTTGAACAAACCATCGGCTACAGCATCATTCTGTTCCAGTGGGTTTTTCTATTCCTGTTCTGGTTCAAACCATTCCGGGTGCCATTGCTGTTGCTGGGAGCCACCTTCCACGGCGGCATCATTTTGTCACTGAACATTTACCCCTTCGGCTTTGGCATGCTGGTGCATTATGCCCTGCTGGTGCCGTTCGGATTCTGGCGGGCGGTGGCAAACCGCATCCGCTGCCAGCAACCCCTGCTGACGGTGTTTTATGACGAGCAATGCCCGCTGTGTAACCGTACCGCCCTCATCATTGATCATTTTGATGTCCGTCGGGCGGTGGCATTCCGGGGTTTGCAGACCTTCGCGGCGGATTATCCCGAACTGGCCGATACGCCGCCCGATACCTTGCTGAAGGACTTGTACAGTCTGGATACCCGGGGCCGACGTTACCAGGGCGTCCAGACCTATAGCCGCATCCTGGTGGCTCTGGGCTATACCGCCCCGCTTGGCTGGTTGATGCGGCTGCCGGGCTTGAGCCAGCTCGCCGATGCGGTTTACCGCAGAATTGCCGATGGCCGCAGCCGGGTTGGTTGCGACGCCGACTGCCAGTTACCTGCACCGGTTGCAGAGGCTGCCCCGGATGACCGGCCCTTCGCCGCCTGGTATGCCCGCCATGCCGCCACGCCGCAACAACAGGTTCGCCGCATCAGCAAATTTCTGGTACTGATCCTGGTGCTGCAACTGAACAGCACCCTGCACTATGCCCTGTTGTATCGCTGGGCCGATGCCATCCGGCAGGAACCTGCCCTTGCCCTGCTGGATCAGTTCAGCGACGCCCTTATCAACGTGTCGCATACCTTCCTGGGAATTACCCCCCATGCCCTCTACATGCACGATCATTTTGCCGGGTATGAACACCTGGTGGGAATTACCTGGTTTGATGCCGACGGTGTGGAACGCTGGTTACCCTTTATTGACGACACCGGTCGTATCCTCAGCCCTTACTGGGGACGCATCCAGTCAATGTGGGCCAATGTGGCAGTGACCTCAAAAATCAACCGGTATCGCTTTGACAAACTGCTCCGCAAGGTAACCGCCTACCAGGCCCACGAACTGGGCCTGTCCCTGGACGATGCCCGCTTTGGCATCAAGCTGAAACACATTCAGGTGCCGATGCAGTGGGAGGCAGGATTACGCCACCGCAACATGGCGGCCCCCTGGCAGGACGTTGGTGTCATGGTCTGGCACCACGGCCAACCCCGCCTCGACCTGGGTGACGTCGATCTGGAAGTACTGACCCTACATTAACCTCAGACGGCATCTACAACTGGATCGCTACCACGCTCCGGCATGGGAATACTGCCCCGGACGCTCCGGCATCTCACCACCGACCAAAACCCCGTTCGTGCTGAACTCGTGGTTCGGCAGGGCTATCCTGATGGTTCGATAATCTCAACATGATGCGTGGGAGGGCGAAGAGGGCTCAGCACGAACGGATATTGTGGCAGAACCTTCATAAGAACGTCCGATTTTGGCTGCGAAAGGGTGTTGATCATGAATTTTCGGGCGATTTCGTGCCTTTCGTGGCCAAAAAACAGGGCCACTAAATACACTAAATACACGAAAAAATACCATTGACACAGCATCTGCCTCCAGTACCGGGCACATGGACTGCATTTCGAAGTGGTATTTCGTCTGACCGGAAACCCGCAGGGCCTGTGCATTACTGGAGTACGATTGGAGTATGTAATATCGAACTTAATCCGAAAATGCTGTACAACGGGTATACTACTCGTATCGAGTTTGATGCAGGACGCTTCAGTTACCCGGCCAGGTAAAATGCGGATTCGAGGCGAATTCCGTGTGTCCAATTTTGGAAACGGATGGGAGTACTCCTGTACCGTTTTTGTCAACACAATACCGGAACGACTTCCCATGAAATTCCCCTACGGACTCAGCGATTTTGCTGCCATTCGTCAGGAAGGCTATTTTTACCAGGACAGAACCGGCCTGATTCCCCAACTGGAACAGGCGGGCAGACAGCTTTTGTTCCTGCGTCCGCGCCGGTTTGGCAAAAGCCTGTTGCTGTCGATGCTGGAAAATTATTACGACGTGCGCCGGGCCGATCAGTTTGAATCCCTGTTTGACACCCTGGCCATCGGCCAAAACCCCACCCCGTTACATAATCAGTATTATATACTGCACTGGGATTTTTCCCTGGTGAAATGCCAGGGAGGACTGGAAGCAATAGAACGCTCCATTCATCAAATACTCAATATGTTTATTGCTCGTTGCGCCCTACAGAATGGCCTGGCGGTAGTGATTCATGAAGACAACGCCATCTACTCGTTTGGCAATCTGGTTACCGCGACACAGGAAACAGGCCAGAAACTCTACCTCTTCGTCGACGAATACGATAACTTTGCCAATGAGGTGTTGGTAGCCCGGCAGGAACACTATGAGGCGTTACTCTATGGTGATGGATTATTCCGCACCCTGTTCAAGGCCGTCAAGGCGGCAGCCAGTGGCCAGGGACTGGAGCGGGTCTTTATTACCGGGGTGTCGCCGGTGGCGATGAGTGATATGACCAGCGGCTATAATGTGGCCGAAGATATCTACCTGGAGCCGGAATTCAATGCCTTGTGCGGGTTTACTGAAATGGAAGTGGCAGGCTTGCTCAAAGTACTAATGCCAACAGATGAGGCCGATTTGAGCCAGGCTCTGCTGATGCTAAAAAACTTTTATAACGGCTACCGTTTTTCGCCCCTGGCGGCTGATCGTGTCTACAATCCAACCCTGACCCTGTATTTTCTCAAGCGGTATCAGAAGTATGGAACTTACCCGCAGTCGATGCTGGACGATAACCTCAGCATGGACAGAAACCGGCTGAATTACATTGCCGAACGCTTGCAGGGCGAGCCGGTCTTGCTGGATGCTCTCGATACTCAGACCGGCGTAGTGATTCCGGCCTTATCCTCACGGTTTGGGGTGGAAGACCTGCACCGGATTCGCGATAGTCAGACCCTGATGGCTTCGCTGCTGTATTATTTAGGCATCCTCACCCTGGACGGCGAGGCCGGGTTTGGTGAATGTCGGCTGGGTATTCCCAACCTGGTGGTGAGAAGCCTGTATGTAGAACGCTTGCAGGACTGGCTGGCACTGGAATCGGCAGACCTGCAAACCCGCCGGGCGGTGGCCCGGCAGTTTTGTTTGTCGGGCGAGATGGAACCCGTATGCCAGTTTATCGAAACCCGGCTGTTAAAGACCCTGTCCATCCGGGATTATCGCTGGAGCAATGAACTGGCCATTAAAATCCTGTTCATGGCGGTGTTGTTCAACGATCATATCTACATGATGGTGTCGGAAACCGAAGTCAATCACGGGTATGCCGATCTGAGTTTCATCGTGC
>SXGT01490426.1_pt1 | contig 10997 bp, 7 predicted proteins | sample 3176221 | NCBI WGS metagenome assembly SXGT01 (sample SAMN11356862, study PRJNA531348) | freshwater metagenome | isolation source: freshwater sample F1-120 | place: China: Fuxian Lake, Yuxi | collected 2017-12-25
GCTCCCACGACATCCTGCACGAAGCCGTCATGGATGTCGTGCGCTACCAAGCAACGTTCCTCCTCCTGCAGATCGATGATGCGTTGCAGGACGCCTCGCTCGGCTGCCAGATCCGCCGTCCGTTCCCGAACAAGGGCTTCCAAATCCCGGTGCGAATCGTGAAGCGATTGCACGGCTTGCCTTGTTTTCGTGATGTCGATTAAAATTCCATGCACCAATTCATGGTCACCCTGCGAGACCAAGCTGGCGCAATCGCGGACCCAGAAAGTCCGTCCGTCGCGTGCATTGAGCCGGTATTCAATCTCCATCGTCCGTTTGGTGCTCAATAATTCATGGGCTCGCGCCATGACCGTGTCGCGATCGTCCACATGTATGGCGTTTTGGAACAGCATTGGATCTCTAATCCAATCCGATTGGGAAAAGCCAAATTGCTTGATTTGCGGACTGACGTAGAGGGCCGTCCATAGGGCGTCGGTTTTGCAGATGTAGCAAACCGCCGGGATGCGCGTTACCAACTCACGAAACAAGGCATAAAACGGCAGGTCCGTTGGTAGTGTGTCGGAGTCCAATGGCAGATCCGTTGCGTCACTCGACATCGATCACCCTGGATGTCTGCGTCATGATAAAACCCCGAGATCCAGCTGCATGGCTATTTTCTTTTGAAAATCAACCCGTTATTCCGCCTGCGGTGGACGCAGGTGCTAGGTAGGGAAACCGTTGCCTTATTGCGTGGGCGACACTCAGCCGCCACTATGTACCTTGGCGAATCTGGCCGCCATCCCCCACCGCACACAAGCGTGATTTTCTCCCCGTGCGGCGACTGCCCGACACGATCGCATCGCCATGGGGGACAACACGCTCAGCGATTCAACGCGCGGAAGCGGACGGGCTGACATCAATACCCGCCACGGAGACCCCCAGGTCGGCAGCCAGCTCACACAGATCCTGGTACACCTCGACATCGAGCTGTGCTCCGAGTTGGCGAGCCGAATCACGTCTCTGGGCGCTACCAGCGCCTGGCATGCGAATCGGCTCATCGCCGATGGGGCGCGCCGACTGAAGGTAGTCCACGAATTGGCGACATTGTGCGGCATACTCGTCTGCGTCCATGAACTCGCGCGGATCGAGGCAATAGAGCCAAGTGCCGTTGGTGCCAGGCGTTCCTGGCGCTGGATTCACGCCGCTTCCCGATAGGATGCCGCTGATCGCGTTCATCATGATCGACATACCGGAGCCTCGATACCCCTGCGAGATGCCCCCCATCGGGAGTACCGAGCCTCGTTCCGACTCTGGCTCGCCCGGCTTCAAGTAAATCACCATGGGATCGGTGGTGGGCTGGCCGTGTTTATCCAGCAAGTAACCCGGGGGCAATTGGACCCCCGACGTGCGTGCGATGTAGACGTTGCCCTCCACGATGGCAGCTGTGGACGCATCGTAGACCAGCGGATCACGGCCTTTTCCCAGCGGGACGGCCACCGCCAGTGGCTCGGTACCAACGCGAGGCTGATTGGCACCGTGAATGGTGACGGTTGGGCGTCCCATGGCGTTGGCTTCCATGCGCGCGATGTAGCCGGCCTCGGCCAGTTGGCGGACGTAGTAGCTGAGCCGGCCAATGTGATTCGCGCCGCGCACCAACACCGTAAATGCTGCGAACTCGCCCATTCGTTGCTGGATATATTCCACGGTGCGCTGCATGGTCACCTGGCCAAATTGCCAGCACCCGTCCAGATGGGCAACGCCGCGCTGGTCTTTTAAGACACTTAGGGAAGCCTGTGGATTGATGCGCCCCGTGAGAACGTAGTCGGTGTAGCGTCGCAAACGGACAATGCCGTGACTTTCGTAGCCCTCGATATCCGACTGCACCAAGGGTCGCACCACCAGATCCACCAATTCAGTTGGTACGGCAAGTTTCTCCGCCCCCAGGATGCGCCGGCCCAGCTCCAGTAAATGATCGACGGAAAGGGTCACGAATCGACGGTTCAGTAAGGGCATTACCATGCAGGGTTTCCTACAGTAAAATCAGGCAAACTCGGGGCCACATGAGTGGCTCAGTATAGGTTACGATTGGACTCAAGAGGAACCCCACGATGCTCGGCGCTGAACTCAATTGTGCAAGCTACATGCAACGTTTGGAGCAAGAGGTCAAGGCCTTGGACCACGCCGCGTTGCTTCGGTGGGCGGACTTGTTGTACCGGGCGTGGGAGCAGGGACGATGGGTCTACATCATTGGCAACGGCGGCTCCGGCACGACGGCCTCGCACATGAGCGAGGACCTGGGCAAGAGCACGCTCCATCCCAACTCTTTGCGGGATGAGTCCAAGAAACGGCTGAGGGTGCTCAGCTTAACCGACAATGCGGGGTGGCTGATGGCCGTTGGCAACGACTTGGCCTACGACCAGATCTTCGTCCAGCAGCTGATGAATTACGGATCGCCGCAAGATGTGTTGATCGCCATTAGTGGCTCGGGCAACAGTCCGAACATTCTTCAAGCGGTCGACTGGGCGAACCGACACGGCCTGCACACGTTTGGTTTGACCGGTTACGACGGAGGCCGGTTGAAGTCGATGCAGCACGACGGACTCCATGTGCCCCTCGACGACATGGGAATGGTTGAGAGCTTGCACTTATGCGTCTTCCATTGGGTTTTGAATGACGTCTACGCACGCATCGAGCAGGTGGGGCGGTACGCCGAGGGGGGCTGATGGCGGGGATTTGAGGCGGGAGATTTGAGATTTGAGATTTGAGATTTGAGAGTGTGGCGCGCTAGCGACTGCCGCTTGGCTCGCTGGCGGCCGTGTGGATCAGATTAGGCCGGCCAACTCTTGCAACAATTTCCAATTTTCCAAGCGGTCTTGCCGCGCCGCCAACAGCGTTAGGGAGGGATTACCCTCTTTGTCAAAATGCTTGCCGAATCGCCCTTCGCTGCGACAAAAGTCGATAAAATCGACGACGTCATTGGTCTTGGGATTGATCCACCAATCGTCCTTGATCGCTGGGTTCCCCTGCAGCGAGAGTCGCTCGCGCACGGTCGAGCCCTTGCGTGGATCGAAGACCAGCAAGGGGAACGCACGGGTATCCACGGCCAGGCGGGCCTGTTCGGACGCCATATTGTCCGCCACGCCATGCTCGGGTTGGCAGGTCGTGTAGCAGTTGATCAAGGCCGGGCCGTCAAACTCCAAGGCTCCCAGCACCGACTTATAGAAATGGTTCGTGTGGGCGCAGGTCGTCTGGGCGACGTAGGTCCTGGGGTGCATCATGGCGATCTGGGCGATTTCCTTGCGACGTTCTTGCTTCCCGGCAATCGCCTTGCCATGCAAGCTCATTTTGGTGTTTTGGCCCGTGTAGGTACTAGTGGACGCCTGTCCACCTGTGTTCGAATAGACCTGGGTGTCCAGCACGAATACCTTGATGTTCATGCCGGAAGCCAGCATACGGGAGAGGGACTGGAAGCCAATATCGAACATGGCTCCGTCTCCGCCGATGCACCAGAGGGGTTTGTTGGTCCAACCCATTTGGTCCCACCGCGCGCGCACGCCCATGGCATCGGCCGCAGCGTTTTCGAACAGCGAATTGGTCCAGGGGACCAGGTAAGGATTATAAGGATACGTCGAGGTGTAGACAGTATTGCAGCCGGTTGCGGCAACAATGCCCCACTGGTTCGCGTACTGAGCGCCGGTTGCCGCGCAGAGCATGCGCAGTGCCGTTCCCTCGCCGCAGCCGGCGCAAGATCCTGCTCCACCGACATAGAGGTGTGTTTGCTCTTTGAGCATCATATCGATCAGCAAGCTTTCGCTGATGTACTTTTCGTTGGACGGCCCAAACTGTTTGAAGTAGCGGTGACTCTTACGGATTTTCTCCATGGCCGGCTCGGTCTTGGCAATCATTTGTAGGGCATCGTCATCGCAGACCGTCACGCACTCGGCGCACCCCTTGCATTTACTGGGGTCAATGATGATGGCGAACCGACCCCCCTCGTCCCCTTTTTTACGGGGGCCCTCGTAATATTTGCGAGTGCGCGACCACTGTTGCTCAAACATCTGGCGATCGGCTGGATCGCCAATCGCTTGCAGCCGTTCCAGCACCTGCGACTCCGCCAAAACCTTACCCAGGATGGCCGTATCGGGGCATTCCGTGACACAGTCCATGCACCCGGTGCATTTGTCGGGCAAATACTCGGGGATTTCCGGTGCCACGTAGCTGAAGTCGCGTAACGTTGCCGTACCTGCCGGTATCAGGGACTGGGCCAGAGACAGGTCGGCGGGCAATTCCTTTTCGCCGTAACCTTCTTCGTAGCCGCGAATGATGCGGTCATTGAAGTCGTGGACATCCAGGATGGGGAGTTGAACGGGGACGTACGGGCGGTCGACGAGCGTGCCGTAGGAATTGTTGTTGTAGGGGTCCCGTTCGTTGGCTTCATTCATCGAGCGATTGGTGATTGGGGTCGCCATACCGTTTTTTCTCCCGGGGCCCATGCCCAAGACGGAACGAAGGAACGAAGAGCGTTGGATGCCGTGGCCTCAAGGGGTTGCTTGGATGATCTCCACCGGAATTTCCTGCATTTCGCTGTAGCCACGACGCACGCAGGTCATGTTGTCCTGCACGACCTGTTCACCCCGTTTGCCAAAGTACTTTCGGAGTGCCTTTTCCACGCCGCCGTATACCTGCTCGTCGCTAATGCCGCTGGCCTTGGCATACGGTGTCAGCCTCAGAAAGGCCCCCAGGAGCACAATACCCTGCATGCGCATCTCCAAGTCCGCGACGGAGGCGACTTCGCGGGCGATGGAGACCATGTCCGCGAAATAGACGCGTAACTTCCGGCTGCGTATCGTGTGCTGATGGTGGGCCGGAATGCGAGACCAGACATCGTGTGCGCGAGGATGTGGGCTCTGCATGAAGATGGCGCCCCCCTCCACCATGCCCGTGAGCGGATTTCCGCTGAACACGGCATTGGTATCGTTCAACACGATCAGGTCGACATGTTCCAGCTCGCTGTGGGTGTAGATGTGGGAATCGGCGATCGTCAAGTAATAGGTCGTGGGGAGCCCTTTTTTCTCCGAGCCGTACTTCGGATACGCTTGGACATCCTTGCCAAAAACCTCCCCGGCAATCGTGGCGATCACTTTGTTGGTGGTCACGGAACCAAAGCCGCCCACCGAATGCCCACGCATGGAAAAAGCCCCGGTGGGACGCAAGTCAGGGTCCTCGTGTGCCTCGAGGGCCAGGGAATGCTTGATGCCGAGAACGAAGAAATCGGGCCCCCCACGCTGGGCCATGTGCTCCCCGACCGCGACCAAGTCCCCGGGGCGAACGTCGCGGCTACCCAGACCGGCCGCCGCATGGCAAATCCGCGGAATGGCGGCGATGTTATCCCCCGTGTGCCTGCCAATCGCTGCGTCGCAAAAGGCGGCCTTAATCTCACGAGTCAAATGATTTCCCGTTGTGGACAGGGGGTCGTCCATGCGCTCCAGGACCGTGAAGGCCCGGCAGTTCCGCAGTGCCGCCACGATGGCCTTAGCCGGGACGGGACGAAAGCAGTGAATGTTCAAACAGCCCGCACGAATCCCTTTCTTATCCCGCAGATAGTCGACCGTTGTCTGGGCCGTTTCCATGTAGCTCCCCATGCCAACGAAGATGATTTCCGCGTCCTCGCACCGATACGGAACGACGGCGTCGTACTTGCGACCGGTCTGTAGCTGGAGTTCCGCAAAGGCTTCGGCGAGCGCCGGCGCCACCTGATCGTAGTACCAACGTTGCGCGATCTTTCCCTTCATGTACGAATCTTGATTTTGTACGACACCGGACATCAGGGGACTGTCGGGATCCATCAAATTCATCAGCTTTGATTCTGGTTTTCCGATGAATTGTTTCATGAATTCCGGCTCCGGCAACCGGACGTTTTCGACGGTGTGCGTCGTGAGGAATCCATCCTGCACATTCAGGAATGGGGTCTTGCTGGCCTCTGCCGCCCGGCGACTGATCAGGCAGAGGTCGGCGGCCTCCTGCGCGTTTCGACCGAACAAGACTCCCCAACCGCAGTCGGCCACGCTCATCACGTCGTCATGCCCCGCGTGAACGTTCAAGCCCTGGCTGGTCAGGGCTCGGGCGCCAATGTTGAACACCATTGGCAAACGTTTTCCCGCGATGGTGTACAACACCTCCTTCATAAGCACGAGCCCTTGCCCGGAGGTGAAGTTGGTCACACGACCGCCGGCTAAGGCAAATCCCTCGCAGAACGTGGCGGCCGAGTGTTCACTCTCGGGCTCCACGAACACCAATTGGTCCCCCCAAAGATTAGGCGTGCCATTCATCATGGCCTGATTGAAACCGCCCCCCATGGTGGTGGAGCTGGTGATGGGAAAAGCGCCAGAACCTTGGCTGATTCTTGTCTCGACCCAGACGACGGCCTCGGCCCCGTCACAAGTCGTGGGGATACCAGGATAGGGATACTTCGTGTCGGGAACCTGCTGTTCCGGAAGACGCGTCCGATCGCGAACGGTTACGGTTGCCATCGCCGAGTTGGTTAACCTCACAATATGCGAGCCGCGTAGGGACCAAGCGCGACCATGTTGGGCCGCGACCCATTGTCGGATCGGCACCCGCGTAGCATGATCTCTGTGCGTGCCGACCGGCCAAAACTATCTCAAAAGCACAATTGAGTAAAGCAAAGTCACCAGCGAACTGCCGCAACCTGTCCCTTAGCCGCCAAAGAAAATTTCCGAACGGAATATTGGCTCGAATGTAAGTCTGCCCCTGTTATAGCCGATCCGCAGGCTGGATACAAGCAGGAGCCCGTGGTCCCCAACGAAACTACCCTGGGACTGGAGCGCACGGCCACGCTCGTGCCGACTTGACCGGGGGTAAAGTGAATTGGTAGACTGCCCGGGCGTGTCGCTTTGTATGGACGGAAACAGCGGTTCGACAACTCGACTGGTGGTTGTGCGGTACCAGCGGCGGCTCGCAGAAGCGGAGACACGCATTGACCACGGCCGATCGTTCCCAGGAGCCCGGCACACCGTCCAACGACTCTGGGCCGCGTTCTTCGCCGGGGAGACGACGGGCGACGTCGGCACGCAGCACGGCAGGCAATCTGTTGACGCGGCTGGTGGTGCTGCCGATGGTTGTGGTGACCGGCGTGTTGGTCTCGCGGGAATTAGGGACTAGCGGCCGCGGCGTCTACGCGTACTTGATGCTGCCGGGCGCCGTGTGGCTTCCGATGCTCTCTATGGGATTTGGCGCCAGTGTGATCTACTTTGTCAGTAGCAAACAGCATTCGTCAGGCGACCTATTTGGGGCCAGCATGTTGGTGGCATTGACCCAGGGCCTTGTAACCGCAGCGCTGATCGGTCTTCTCTGGCACCTGGGGACCTTGGGGACTATCGGACAGAGTGTCGAGCCATGGCACATGATCGCAGCACTTTCCATGCTGCCGTTACAGAGTATGACCTTGATGCTGACCCGCCTCCTCCAGGGGGATTCTCAATTTGGCATCTGCAATGGTTTGTCGATATTTCAGCAACTATTGACCTCGTCGTGTTTGATTGTTCTGGTGGTCGTTTGCGGCTATGGTGTGGCCGGCGCCGTCACCAGCATGCTGATATCCAGCGCTGTGATGGTGGCGATTACAATGGTGACGACGACATTAGTTGTGCATCCCACCTGGCGCGTGCGGAGAGTGCACCTTAACGCTGGGCTACGCTACGGCGCGCGCGCCTGGCCGGGAGACGTGGCCACCCGTGCCAACGCCCGCATCGATCAATTGATTCTCAGCACGTTTGTCGATGCAAGCTCGCTCGGCCTTTATGCGACCGCCGTCACCGTGTCGGAACTTATCTGGATGATTCCAGATTCGCTTTCTTTTGTTCTGTTCAATAAAGTCGCTGCGGCAAAAAGTCCGCAAGTACGGGCAGAACTCACCGAACAAACTCATCGCATCGTGTTCTGGTGTATGGTTGTGTTGGCATGTCTTCTTGCAGTGGCATCCCCATGGCTGATCACTAGCCTGTACGGCCGGCCATTCGAGCGGGCCACCGTTCCATTGCTGATTCTGCTGCCGGGTGTGGTTCTCATGGTCACCCCCAAGTCTCTCACCAAATTCCTCGGGGCGTCGGGAATGCCAGGCAAGTCGAGCACGATGGTCATTATTGGGGGCGCTGCCTGTAGTTTGCTATCGTTGGGACTTGTACCGCTCTTTCACGAGCTCGGCACGGACGGCATCTACGGTGCGGCCCTGGCGTCTACCCTCGGGTATGCCGCCTGCGCCGTCTCGGGGATCTGGCTGTATCAGGGTGTTGCGGGCACACGCTGGTCCCATCTGTGGTCCCGATTGTACGTGCCGAGCCGGACCGATCTGACTTGGTTGTGGGCCCAGATGCGTTCCGGCATCTTGAATCGTCCGCATAAACCTCAATGAACCCTGGTAACGTGCGAGATGAGGCAATCGGAGTGCTAAGACACGATCCGGCCAATCAGGCTGGGGTTGCTACGTGCCGTGATGGGGAGCCGCCGCGGGCGGCAGTCAGTGTGGGTCGTTGACGTCGGCAAGCGGCGCCGACTAGACTGCATCAGGACTGACGCCCGGCCGAGCCAGCGCCTGTTGTGACGGAGTGTGTCGCCTGCCGAAACCGAAAGGTGCCCTGGAAACCATGTCATGACGTCCCTCACGCCTCCCGACGAATCGCCCGATTTTGCCAGCGGAGGCGGACTGCTCCCAGCGATCGCTCAGGATGCCGAAACGGGCGAAGTGTTGATGATGGCCTACATGAATGAAGCCAGCTACGCGGAGACGCTCGCCACTGGCCTGGCCGTCTACTACAGTCGCAGCCGGTCCAAGTTATGGCGGAAAGGGGAGGAGAGTGGCCACATTCAGGAGGTGCAGGGCGTGTATCTGGATTGTGATCGAGACACCATTCTGTTGAAGGTCCGTCAGGTTGGCGGTGCCGCCTGCCATACCGGCTATCGCAGTTGTTTCTTTCGGCAGGTGACTCCTCAGGGGCTGCAAATCGTTGGCCAGCGGGTCTTCGACCCGGCCGACGTCTATCCGGACTAGATCCACGCTTCCACAGGCTAGAAGCCTATGCCACTGGGGATTCTGCTAGCTCGTGCTCGGCAAACGATCTGGAATTTTCCCGCCGCTCCCGTTACATAACTCCCCACAACGCCCCTCAGCCGCGCGCCACGCCGCGGCGGACTGTTTGCCCGTTTGGGGGGGGCGGAGCCACACGGATCGCGCACGGAGTTGCGTGCCTCGATAGGATCACGATAAGCCTCGTAATGAAGGACATGCGACCATGGACGCCGTACCCAGCATGATGCAAACCCTTAAGACCGACTACTTCGACTATCTCGACAAACTCACCGTCACGGAAGTGGTCACAGGCGCGGTCAAGTACGGACTGCCGATTGTGGGAGCGCTAACACTTTTTGTCTTGTCGTGGATGGCCTCGGGAACGGTCCGCAAGGTCGTGCGGCGCAATCTATTGCGAGCCAAGATCGACGAGACCTTGACGAAATTCGTCTCCAATCTCGCGCGCTGGGCCATTTTGTTGCTGGCCGCCCAGTGTTGCGTTCAGATGCTTGGCGGTGAGATGCCCGGGCTAACTGCCGTGTTGGGGGCGACCGGTTTGGCGATCGGCTTGGCCATGCAGGGGACCATCTCAAATATCGCGGCCGGGGCGATGTTGTTGATTTTTCGACCGTACAAAGTTGGTGATGAGATCGCAGTCGCCGGCCAGACCGGTAAGGTGGATGAGATCGAACTATTCACCACGACCCTCGACACATCCGACAATCGGCGCATTATCGTCCCCAACGGATCGATTTTTAATTCGGTCATTGAAAACTTGACCCATCACCGCATGCGACGGCTGGAGCTCACGGTCCAGACGGCACTGGACGAGGATCTGGACGGGGTGCGTGAGGTATTGCTAAGGGCTGCTGACAGTGTGCCACAGCGCTTGGCGCAACCCGCCGCTGCCGTCGTATTACACGACCTGACGCCCGCAGCCGTCATTTGGAAGGTGCAGGTATGGGCCGATCGACCCTCGGCGGGTGGGGCACGGGAAACTCTTATCTTTAACGTGAAGGCTGCAATGGATCACGCGGGTGTCCGCATGACGCCGCCACCAGCCGAACGGATCATCGCCCGTTGGGAGGGGGGAACTATGGGTGAGCGGCCCGCAGATTCCCTACTGCCGCGCCGCCGCGCCGCCTAGATCAGCAGGTAATTGCTGGTCGCATCGTCAGTTACGGCCGGGGCGAATTCGCTTTGATCTAGTGGTCGGCTGAGGGCCGTCAGGCATTGATGCGTCAATAGGCCAATCGGCCGCTGGTTCTGGACCACACACACCGGGCCCGGGTCGGTCGCGAAGAACTCCATCACTTGGGTGAACAGGGCTTCCTCGTCCAGTTGTGGCATGTCGTGGTGAACGAGTTCTTGAATCGATGATGTCGGCCGTGCGGCAACCAGGTCCATGGGCGTCACGCAGCCCACCAGACAGCCGTGGACATCCACAACAGGGATCAGTTCCAGGTCGGTCTGTTGAAAGAGCCGCTGGGCCTGATGCACCGAATCGTCGGGATTGAGCACGATATCGGTGTGGATCATGACGTCCGCGGCACGTGTTCCTTCAAACAGCTTGCCGGGCGCCGCCAGCGCATTCCACCACGACTCGTCGACTCGCAGCTGGGAGTAGCGCACCACGCAATTGCGTCCTGACGACTTGGCCGCTTGTTGCGCGTGCAAGGCATGGTCCACCAGCTGCGCCGCGTCCAAGGCTGCGCCGTCACTGGACGCGACTCCAAAACTGGCCGTCAATTGAAACTCATGCCCCTCAACTTCCAGCGAGGACTCAGCAAACGCCTTTCGCAATCGCTCCGCCCAAGCGGCCCCCTCACTCTCCGATACGTCGGAGAGGGGGGCCAGAAATTGATCGTCCCCCAGGTAGGCCAGTAGAGGACAATCGCGAGCCAACTTCTCCATGCGGCCGATGACTTCGCCC
>SXGT01934431.1_pt1 | contig 10997 bp, 8 predicted proteins | sample 3176221 | NCBI WGS metagenome assembly SXGT01 (sample SAMN11356862, study PRJNA531348) | freshwater metagenome | isolation source: freshwater sample F1-120 | place: China: Fuxian Lake, Yuxi | collected 2017-12-25
TAGACGTCGCCGTCCTGGAACACGGTCGGATAACCGCTGGCATTCCCTTCCCACGGCTTCTCAAACGTGATCGCGACTTCGCGCGGTGTCGGATGATGCAGCCGCAATTCGGCTCGCCCATCGAGCCGCTCGATCAACGCCTGATCGACGAACAGTTCCCGCCGCGAACCGATCTGAATCGGATCGGCGGCAGCCGCGAAGCTCGTCCACACTGCCGCCAGGAAGACAACAAGCCATTTCAGCCGAGTACGCATGTTTTGCTTTCCGGAAACCCCAGCCCATTCGAGGCGTCACCCAATGATCATTCGCACGGGGTCTCCTCCGCGAGCGACCGGAAAGGGACGGCCGAGACGGTCATGTACGATCAGGTGCGGGTCGATGCCGAGCAGGTGGTAAATCGTCGCGACCAGTTCGGAGGGATGCACGGGATCGCGCACCGGGTAGGCTGCCTGTTTGTCGGTGGCGCCATAGACCATTCCGGCCTTGACCCCTCCACCGGTCAACAAACTGAAACCGCATTGCGGCCAATGGTCGCGCCCTGCGCTGCCGTTGATGCGCGGCGTGCGGCCCATTTCGCCCATCACGATCACCAGCGTTGAATCGAGCAGCCCGCGTTCTTCGAGATCCTGAATCAGCGCAGGATAAACCTTGTCGAGAATCGGAAGATTAATGTTCTTCAACATGCCAAAGTTGTTCGTGTGCATGTCGTAGGCGTGTCCATAGTGCTTGAAAATCTCCTGATGGACGCTGACGAACGGCACGCCGACCTCAACCAGTCGGCGGGCGACCAGCAGGCTGGCGCCGAAAAGGTTGCGGCCGTAGCGATCGCGAACCTGGTCGGGTTCTTTGGAAAGATCGAAGGCATCCCGCGTCTTGCTCGAAGTCAAAAGATCGAAAGCCCGCCGCTGGAACTTGTCGAGGCGGTCCTGAGTCGCGGATGGGCTCGCTTGGCGAAAGGCATCGTCCAGTTGTTTCAGCAGCGAGCGGCGGCCGTCTAAGCGGTCGACGGTCATCCCCGGCTGACTGTTGAGCCCCGGCAAGTACGGTTCGCCCTCCGGCATCACCGGGTCGTAATGCTGCGTCTTGGGTTCGTGGGCGAACTTCGGGTCACATAACGAGAACAGCGGATCGTACTGGCTCCCCAGGAATCCGCCGTAGGGTCCGCCGCGACGATATCCCTCCTGGCCCCAGCCGGGATAACAAGGCAGACACACCGCACCAGGCACGTCGCGCGGTCCCAGGCCCACGTACTGACAGATTGCTCCGATGTCGGGTGGATCGGTCGGCTGCGCGGGGAGCTGTGGATTGCCGCCGGTAAAGCCCGTCATGATCGCCAGCGGATCGTGCGAATTGTAAGTGTGGGAAATCGTGCGGATCAGGCAGGCCTTGTGCATCCACTTGGCCGTGTTCGGCAGATGCTCACAGATTTGCAATCCGGGCAGCGACGTGGCGATCGGCTTGAATTCGCCGCGGATCTCGGCCGGGGCATCCGGCTTCATGTCGAACATGTCCATGTGACTGGGGCCGCCCAGCAGGTTGAACAGAATGACCGACTTGGCCCGCGCTGGCCGTGGCTGGAGCCCTGTTACGCGATTCTGTTCCGCGGCTCGCAGTAGGCCCGGCATCGTGAGGCCGAAGAACGACAGTCCGCCGGCGCGCAATATCTCTCGACGATTCAATCCGTCACACAGCGTTGCGCCACGACCGAGAATACGAAGCATGTCCACGTGCTCCCTGTGCTAGGCTCTGTCGGAAAACGATCTTCCAACATCAGTTTTGTCCAATCTCCGTTGCAAGCGTTTGACTGCTTGCACGAGATGCAGGGTTTTCCGACAGAGCCTAGAACTCTATTGAGTTTATCTATTCGCTGGCTACAATCAATGGCAACGACAACAAACTGCCTCGGAGTCCTGAACCCGATGACTGCTTCCGCATCCGATCTGGCCTATGACGGCATCCGCAACATGCTCACCGGCGGCGAATTGTCGCCGGGCCAACGGCTCTCACAAAGCCGGTTGGCCCGGCAACTCAATTGTAGCCCCATGCCGGTGGTCGAGGCGATGCGGCGGCTGGAGAGTGAGGGTCTGCTGGTGAAACAGGCTCGCAAACAGGCTCGTGTCCGCGAATTGTCGCACGAGGATCTCGAAGGGCTGTATCTGTTGCGCGAGGCGATCGAATCGGTCACGGCGCGGCTGGCGGCACAGCGTGCCACACCGGAAGAAACTCAGGTTCTCCAGGAACTCACCCAGGCGTACGAACGGGCCTGGGAGGCGAATCATCAGGAAGCTGACGCCGATGTCGCCATCCACCGCCACATCGCCGAGTGTGCCCGCTGCCCGCTGCTGAAGGGCGAACTGGATCGCTTTCTGCTGCTCGAACGGACGGCGGGACGCCGTCTCAAATCGCAGTGCCGACGGCCGGGCCACACCCACATCCATCGAGCGCTCGTACAGGCCATCGTCGATCACGACCCGGACTCGGCCGAGTACCTCATGAAGAAACATATTCAGCACGGGTACGAAGAGGCTCAGCGCGATCTGGCGTCCGGAGCGAAGAATTCCCGCGCAATCCGGCGAACGAGTGCCCAGCGTACGAGTGACAGCAGGAGGGCGACTTGATGCAGCCTTCCTCGAAACCTCTTTCGCGTCGCCGGATCCTGCAGACCGGGTCGCTGCTCAGCCTCGGACTGGGGTTGTCGCAGGTGATGCGGCTGCGCGCGTCGTTGGCGAGTGAGTCCGTGGTGAAACGCGACGATACCGCGGTGATCCTCGTCTGGCTCACCGGCGGGCTGTCGCACATGGACACCTACGATTTGAAGCCTGAGGCACCCTTGGAGTACCGAGGCGATTTCTCGCCGATCCGCACGAATGTGCCGGGGATCGAGGTTGGCGAACTATTGCCGCGGCATGCGAAGATCGCTGACAAGTTCTCGCTCATTCGCTCGGTCTCGCATGGATATGGCGATCACGATGGCGCTCACAAGCGGATTTTGACCGGCAGGATACCGAAGTCGGCGGCCGGCTTCGTGAACGACGCTCCGTCGGTCGGCTGCATCGTCAACAAGGTACGTGAACGCGCTCGCCCCGACATGCTGGCGTTCACCTCGGGGCAACGTGCCGACACCAACGCCGATTCGTATTCGCAAGGAGCCGGATACCTTGGACGGTCTTATGAGCCGTTTCTGGTCGGCGGCGATCCCAGCGACGCCAAGTGGTCGGTGCCGAATCTCGCCGTCGTCCCGGAACTCGTGCCGAAGTTGTCCGATCGTCGGGCACTGCTCTCGCGGTTTGACTCGATACGGCGCGACATGGACGCGGCTGGCACACTCGCTGCCGCCGATCACTTTCAGAGCAAGGCCCTCACGCTGCTGACAAGCGACGCGGCTCGGCGAGCATTTGACCTGTCCCGGGAAGACCCGGCCTTGCGTGAGCGCTACGGCCGCAATCCGTATGGCCAGCAGGCGCTGCTGGCTCGCCGACTCGTCGAGGCCGGCACCAGCTTCGCCAATGTTGTGATGGAGCATCCGGGCATCCCCGGTCCGCGCGACTCGATCTACAACTGGGACTGCCACGCGGTGAACTGTCACGTATTCAACGATGCCCGCTGGCGGTTCCCGCCGTTCGATCAAGCAGTCTCGGCTCTGATCGAAGACATCTACGCTCGCGATCTCCACCGGAAAGTGCTGATCGTCGTGACGGGCGAATTCGGGCACACCCCGCGTATCAGTTACCAAACCGGAACCGGAACCGGCGTGATGCAACCCGGCCGCGACCACTGGCCCGGCGCGATGTCGATCCTGGTCTCCGGCGGCGGCCTGCGAATGGGACAGGTCGTCGGCTCCACGAATCGTCTGGGTGAAACGCCGCAGGATCGCCCCCTCTCGCCAAACGACCTTTGGGCCACGGTCTATCGACACTTGGGAATCGACACCGAGCACTCCTTTCCCGACCACTCTGGCCGGCCGATGCCGATTCTGACGGACGGTGAGCCGATTCGAGAATTGATTTAGAGGAGCGATCTTGGAACCCAATCACGCCGTATCCCGCCGCCGACTGCTCCATGCGGGAGCCTCCGCATGGTTGACGACAAGCGTCGCGCAAATCTTGCACGGCGGCGGCGCTCAGGCGGGCCAATCGAGGGCGGCCTCAAGCGATCTTCAGGCGTCTTTTGGCCGAGCCAAGAGCGTCATCTATCTTTACCTGAGCGGTGGACCATCGCAGTACGAAACGTTCGATCCAAAGCCGGACGCGCCGACGGACATTCGAGGGAGTTTTTCTCCAATTTCGACCAACGTTCCGGGAACCCAGATTTGCGAGTTGCTGCCGCGTACGGCCGCCATGGCCGGTCGCCTGGCGATTGTGCGTTCTCTTGCCACGGACGATCCAAACCATGAGTCGGCCGGATACTGGATCAACACGGGTCACAAGTACGTCGGTCCGGACATGCGGGCGCTCGCCCCGACCGATTGGCCCACCATGGGCTCGATCATCAAGATGCTGAAACCGACGGAGCGCGGCCCGTTCAGTTCGGTGATGCTGCCGGAGCCGATCATCGCCAACCCCAACGTGTTCCTGCCGGGCCAGAACGCCGGTTTTCTCGGACGCCGCTGGGATCCGGAAATCCTCAAGTGCGATCCGTCGGCGGCTGACTTCCGCATCGAAAGCCTGACATTGCCGGAGCAGGTCACGGTCTCGCGTTTGGCGTCGCGCGGCACCCTGCTCGCCGAGTTGAATGGCGCAGGTCAGGTACGCACGCCAGTGACGACTGACTATGAGCGGCTGGGCCGGGAAGCGCTCGGCGTGCTGGTCTCGGGCACCGCGCAGGGAGCGTTCGCAATCGAAAAGGAACCGGCGAAACTACGGGACCGCTATGGACGTGGCAAGTGGGCGAAGTCGGTCCTGCTGGCGCGGCGACTGGTCGAGGCGGGTGTGCGGATGGTGTTCGTGAATTGGCCGCGGGAGCCGGGCGACCTGAGCGCTCCCAACCCGCTCTGGGACACGCACGCTAACAATAATACCCGGATGAAAGACGTCCTGTGCCCGCAGTTCGACCAGGGCTTCACGGCACTGATCGAGGATCTCGAAACGCGCGGGCTGCTTGACGAGACTCTCGTCGTGGTTGTGGGCGAAATGGGGCGTACGCCGAAGTTCAACGCCAGCGGCGGCCGCGATCACTGGGGGAACGTCTTCAGCTTTGCCCTGGCCGGCGCTGGGATTCGCGCGGGACAGGTGTATGGCGCCAGCGACCGCAACGGTGCCTATCCGGCGCGCGATCGCGTCACTCCGCCGCAACTGACCGCGACGATCTTGCACTTGCTGGGCGTCAACCACGAAGCGACATTCCCCGACCGCACCGGACGTCCGCTGCGCGTTGTAGAGGAACAACCAATAGCCGGGTTAATTTGAGAATTGAAAGGCACGATCGACATGACACGACGCCAGTATCAAGCTGAATGGACTCGCCGCGACTGCCTGCGGCTAGGAGTCGGCGCGGCGCTCACCGGGCTGAGCGGTTGGCCGGCCAGCGCGGAGGACAGCGCACCGACCAAACCCAAGTCGGTCGCGGCGGTCGTCACCGTTTACGGCCACAACTCACACGCGGATGTGCTGCTGACCAAGATCCTCGAAGGCTGGCAGCACGACGGCGGGCCTGGCCCCGCGCTCAAGCTGGCGTCGATCTACATCGATCAACCCGAGGGCAGCGAGTTCGGCCTCGAAATTCTCAAGAAGCAAGGCATCCCCATTTTCGATTCGATCGAAAAGGCGGTCACGGTCGGTGGCAAGTCGATCCCCGTCGATGGCGTGCTGAGCATCGGGGAGCACGGCAACTATCCGGTCAACGACCTCGGACAGCAGCTCTATCCCCGCAAGCGGTTCTTTCAGGAAATCACCGACATGTTTCGCAAGTTCAGCCGAGTCGTGCCGGTCTTCAACGACAAGCACATCAGCACCGTCTGGGAAGACGCCAAATGGATGTATGACCGCGCGGTCGAAATGAAGGTACCGTTTATGGCGGGATCGTCGCTGCCGGTTGCGTATCGCAGCCATCCGTTCAATCTGCCGATAGGGAGCGACATCGAAGCAGCCGTCGGCATCGGGTACAGCGGGTTAGACGTTTACGGGTTTCACGCGCTGGAGACGTACCAAGCGATAGTCGAACGCCGTCGCAACGCCGAGCACGGAGTGAAATGGGTGCGATGCCTTGAAGGCAAAGCCGTCTGGCAAGCGGTCGATGACGGTTGGGTCGCGGCCGACGTGATGGACGCGGTCTACGACGTCATCCCCAAATCGAAAAAGAACATTCGCGAAGACGACAAGGCCGTGCTGTTTCAGTTCGAGTACACCGACGGATTCCGCGGTGCCCAGTTCATGCTGACGAGCGCCGGGTTGACGGGCGTCGGTGTGAAGCTCAAAGGGAAGAAGCCGCTGGCCACCGGATTTGAGGAACGACCGGAGCCGCGCTACCCGCACTTCGCGTTTCTGTTGAAGGCGATTGAAACGATGATCCACACCGGGAAGCCCACATATCCGGCCGAACGCACCTTGCTGACCAGCGGCATCCTCGATCGGGCACTGCATTCGAAGTTCGAAACCGGTCGAAAGTTCGACACACCCGAGCTGGCGGTTGCCTACAAACCTATCGACTACCCGCACGCACCGCACCCCGATCTGTTGGTGCCGCCGAAGAAATAATCGACGAGATTGTTCGTAGTGCCGATTTCAGGGAGTTTGATTGAGCAGCCATGAAGACCGATGCCATGCGACGCGAGCTTGACGGCTTGAGACAATCAGGCGTTCGACGGGGAAGCCTTCTGGGAAGCGACCTCACTCGACGTGCCCTGTTGCGCTCGGTGGTTCAGGGCGCTAGCTGGCTCAGCTTGCCACTGGTCATGGATCTGCAGGCCTTGGCGGCTTCGACCACTTCCCGCAAGAAGCGGTCGCTGATCCTGTTATGGCAGGACGGCGGGCCGAGCCACTTCGAAACGTTCGATCCCAAACCGGACGCTCCGAGCGAGTATCGCGGCGAATTGAGCGCGATCCAGACATCGCTGCCTGGCGTGGCCTATTGTGAAGTCTTGCCGCGTCTCGCCGGGCTCGCGGATCGAACGACGGTGATTCGCTCGCTTCATCAGCCGTCGTCCGATCATGTCGTCGGTTCGCATAACGTTCTGACGGGCTGGTACGACGAGACCAGCGGCGGGCGGTCGCGCTATCCCGATCTCGCGAGCGTAATCAGCCGCATGCGCAGCGGAGCCGAGGAGGCGGGAATCGCGATCGGTGCTTCGACCGATCCGCGTCTGGCGCGGGGAATGCGGGGAAACTCGACGAGGCAGGGTCCTGCCGATCGATCGGCTGATTTGCCTCGGTACATCGACATTGGCTTAGGACTCCATCGCGGCGGGCCCGCGTTTCTGGGACCGGTGGACGGTCCGTTCCAGGTCGCCGGCGATCCGGCGAAACCGGGTTTCGCCATCCAGAACCTTGAATCCTCGCTCGCCGCCGATCGGTTGACCTCTCGGGACGAGATCCTCACGGCGCTTGATCGACTTGGCGGCTCAGACGGTTCGCTGCTCAGGGCCGAAGATTCCTTTCGCGGGATTGGCGCATTTCGTCGTCAGGCCTTCGAGTTGGTGACGGGCGGAGCGGCGGCCCGCGCCTTCGACCTGTCGCGCGAGCCCATCGAAGTGCGCCAGCGGTACGGGCTGCATCTGGCCGGCCAGCAATGCCTGCTGGCTCGACGCTTGGTCGAAGCGGGGGTCAGCGTGGTGGCCGCGCGTTTCTCGCCCGACGGACGCGGCGACTACGACCGCACGATGATCGGCTGGGACGATCATGCGGTCCACGGCAACATCTTTGCAATCATGCGGCAGCGCGGTCCGCAGTTCGATCAGTCAGTCAGCGCCCTGATCGAGGATCTAGAGCAGCGTGGCCTGCGCGATGAAGTTCTTCTCGTCGTTGTCGGCGAATTCGGGCGGACGCCGCGAATCCACGTTCACAAGGGGTGCCCTGGGCGAGAGCACTGGGGGCCGGCGGGCTGCGCGCTGGTCTATGGTGGCGGCCTGGCCCTGGGCCAGGTGGTGGGATCTACCAACAGTCTGGGAGAAACCCCGCGTGACCGCCCCGTCACCTATCAGGATCTACTGGCGACCATCTATGACTCGCTGGGCATTAATCTCGCGCAGACTTTTGTCAACGAGGCGGGACGACCCGTTCCGCTCCTCCCCGCCGGGCGGCCGATCACGGAACTGACGGGAGCTCGCGATCGCGCCGTTCCGGCCGCGCCTCTCGCCGAATCAATTCCGCCGCTTCGCAAGAGCCTGGCGGAAGGCCCCTTGGCGATCATCCTGCCGTCGAATTCCACCACGGACGACTTGCAGCGGCGCGCCGACCGCGGACAGTGGCTCTCGCTCGGGCTGCACGAGACGCGCATCGATAATCAAGGGCTGGCCGCGCTGGCCGATTGTCGGTCCCTGCGTCGTCTGCTGCTGAACGGCTTGCCGATCACCGATGCGGGACTCGTGTACCTGTCCGGGCTGACCGAACTGGAGGAGCTGGGGCTCACGGGAACCCGAGTGACCGACGCTGGCTTGCCCCAATTGCGGTCGTTGCGGCAATTGCGCCGGATCGCGATCAATGGAACCGGCGTTTCGCTGGCGGGGGTCGTTAGTCTGTTCGTCCAGCATCAACAACGGACATTGATCGACGCGCTGGCCGCCCTCGATCTTGTTCGTTTCGACGACCAACGGCAGGCCGTTGACGTTGACGTCGCCGGAACGTCGTTTGGCGACGAGGAATTGCGACACCTGGGGGCCGTGCCGAGCCTCCGGGAACTGCACTTGGCCGCGACCCGCGTGACTGATCAGGGGCTCGCCGCGATGGGAACGCTGGAGAATCTCGAAGGTCTGTTCCTGGCCAAATGCGCCATCACCGACGTTGGTTTGAAATCGGTCGCGCGATACCCGCGTCTCCGGGCGATCAATCTCGTCGGGACGAGCATTACGAGCGCCGGGCTGGAGTTCCTCGCGGAACTTCGTGAGCTGCGCACTCTGCTGATCACTGACCTGAAACTGAGTCCCGCGGCCGTGGAAGCTCTGAAGAGCCGGTTGCCGCAGCTAACGGTCTCCGATTTTACGCCCGTGTAAACCGATTCGCGCTACAAACCAGTCCAGAGCGAACTTGATGAACGACAACAACAACCACCGCAAGGCGATTCCGCGGGCCGTCAGCCGTCGCGGGGCGTTGCATGCCGGTTTGCTGGGTCTAGGGGGCATGAGTCTGGCGACTCTGCTGCGCCAGCGCGCCGAGGCGGGTGAGACGTTGGCGAAAGATACGGCGGTGATCTTTCTGTTCCTGCACGGCGGCCCCAGCCAGTTGGAAACATACGATCTGAAGCCGAACGCGCCCACCGAGGTTCGTGGGCCGTGCATGCCTATTTCCACCAACGTGCAGGGCTTGAGTCTCTGCGAACTGCTGCCATTGCATTCTCGGATCGCGAATCGCTTTGCCTTGATTCGCTCATGCACACACGGCGACGGCGGGCACTTCGAAGCGCATGGCCGGTTCATGTCGGGCAATCCGGGGCTCAAACCGGGGACGTTTGAGTCCACGCACCCTCAGATGGGAGCCATCGTCGGCCGGGCACTCAAATCTCGAGTGCGCGGAGTGCCAGCAGCTGTGGGGATGGGCCTCGTCATTTATCAGAGTGCTCACGGCGAGTACATCCCGGGGATCGGGAACGGCTATTGGAGCAGCGCTTGGCGACCGCCGATCGTGACCAGGACCGGCTTGACCGACTCGACGCTGACGATCAAAGGGGGACGGCTCGACGATCGGGTCACACTGCTCCGGCAGTTCGATCGAATCCGACGCGATGTCGACAGCCGTGGCGTGATGGACTCGGTCGATGAATTCAATCGCACGGCCATCGATATCCTGACAGCCGACAAGGTGCGTCAGGCATTTGATCTCGCCCAGGAAGATCCGCGACTGGTCGCGCAATACGGGGACGAGTGGGGGCAAAACGCGCTCGTCGCGCGGCGTCTGGTCGAAGCAGGAGTCAGCTTTGTCACCATCAGCGTTCCGGGCGGCGTCAAGGCGATGGACGCGCCAGGATGGGACGACCACGCAATCAACATCGACTTGCCGACGATCATGCGCCATCGACTGCCGGTGTATGACCAGGTGGTGACGACGCTGATCAACGACATTTACGATCGCGGTCTGGACAAGAAGGTTCTGGTAATCGCTGCGGGAGAATTCGGACGGACGCCCAAGGGAACGCTGCAACCCGGCACAGCCACAGGAAAGCTGCAATGGGGCCGCGATCATTGGCCCGGCACCCAATCGATCCTGATTTCCGGAGGCGGTTTTCGCATGGGGCAGGTCATCGGCACCACGGACCAGCACGCCGCGTATCCGGTGGAACGTCCGATCGATCCCCAGGACCTGATGGCGACGATTTACCGTCATCTGGGCATCGATCTGCAGACGCATTTCCCGGACGGCAGCGGCCGCCCCATCGCCATCACGACCGGCACGCCGATCAAGGAGCTTGGATAGTCAGGTTGCGCAGTGAGCCCCAGTTTTGGAGCATCCTTGGGCATGCTTGAGGAAGACGAATGAACGACCGCCATCTGTTTGTATTTCGCACTCTCGGCGAGACTGACGTGCCGTCGTACGCCGACAAAGGTTTTATTCACTTGGGCCGCGTCCTCACGGACGCTGGACTGGCCGTCACGGCTTATCACACCCCAACTCCAATACCAGGAGAGAGCGGATGATTGCGCGAAACATGCGAACTGTCTTCTTCGCGACGCAAGTTGCAGTGGCAATGGCGATCCTGATCGCAGTCAGCACCGATCTGCGGGCGGAGCCGTTGTTCACCAAGCAGGATCTGTTTGTTAGCGGTCACGACGATGTGAATATCTATCGTATTCCTTCCCTGATCGTGTCGCCCAAAGGGACGATTCTGGCGTTCTGCGAAGCGCGTCACGGGGA
>SXGT01499348.1_pt1 | contig 10996 bp, 9 predicted proteins | sample 3176221 | NCBI WGS metagenome assembly SXGT01 (sample SAMN11356862, study PRJNA531348) | freshwater metagenome | isolation source: freshwater sample F1-120 | place: China: Fuxian Lake, Yuxi | collected 2017-12-25
CATGGTCCACGGCGACGTCTGGTGGACCGCCGACTGGCCGCCCGGCGACCCGCACACCGCGCGCTATTTCCGCTACCTCGTGCCACCCGCGGCCGCCGACGGGACGCTCGATCCGCTCGCGCTGCCGCCGATCGCCGACACGATGGCGAGCGCCGTCCATCAGGTCCTCGGGCGCACGAACCCACCGCTCATCTTCCCGAGCCTCGATCTCACCGTTCACTTCGTGAACCCGATCGCGACCCCGGCCGACGCATTCTTTCTTGTCGATGCAAATGCCCACGCGCTCTGGCCCGGCGTGGCCTCGGCCAGCGCGACCGTGTGGGACGACGCCGGGCGCCTGCTGTGCTTTGCGACGCAGACGATGAGCGTGCGCGAGGCCCGCGCGCCGCGCCCCAACCCCACGGCACCGCCGACCCAATGACGCGCGGGCTCCTCGTCGCATGGTGTCTCGCAGCCTGCGGCCCCGCGGCGACGACCGCGAACGAACCGACCGACAGCGCCGCGACCGCATTCCAAGCGTACGCGAAGCCCGATGTACCATCGAGCTCGAACTCGAACTCGAACTCGGACTCGGACTCGAACTCGAACTCGGACTCGAACTCGAACTCGAACTCGAACTCGAACGCGACCTCGAACGCGACCTCGAACTCGGACTCGACCCCCACCCCGCTCGCACCCGCCCCAACCGACCCGCGCGACCTGCGTTGGCTCCTCATCGCAGGCGGTCCGGACCCCGCGTCCAACCAGATCCAGATCGCCCACGACACCGAGCGCGCCCTCGCGCACCTCGGCCCCGGCGGCCAGCTCCTCTTCGCCGGCGGCCCCGATTCGCCGAGCGTCCTCGCCAACCCGCCCGACCACGCCCCCGCGCGCGGCGACCCCCTTATCAGGCGCCTCGCCGATCTCTTCGCCCCGCGCGCCGGACGCAACGCCACCTACCGCGCGGCGCCCTTCGCCCCGCACGCCGCGACCGACGCCACGGGCGTCGCGACCGCACTCGAAGCGGCCCTCACGGCCACGACCCCGAGCCCGCTCACGGTGCTCCTCATCGGCCACGGCGACCGCGCCGACGGTCCCGACGACGCGGCCTTCGCGACCTGGGGCGGCGGTTGGCTGACCCCCGCCGACCTCGCGCCGCTCCTCGAACGCGCCACGCGCCCCGTGCGCGTCATCGTTGCGACCTGCTATGCAGGCGGCTGGGCGCCCGTCATCTTCAAGCACGACGGCGCCTGCGGCATCTTCGCGACGACCTGGGATCGGGTCGCGAGCGGCTGCGATCCCAACCCCGATCGCGGCGACCAGGAGGGCTACCTCGTGCGCCTGTTCGCCGCGCTCGCGTTCGATGGAAACGCCGCCGATCGCGCCGCGCTCGATCGCGACGGCGACGGTCAGATCGGACTCCTCGACGCCCACATCGCTGCGGCCGCCACCTCGCGCGGCCTCGAAGTCCCGGTCGCGAGCTCGTCCGAGTACCTCCTCGCAAGCGCTCCCCAAGCGGGTCCGGAGGCCCGCGCCCCGCCCGGCCCGCTGCCCGAGGAGACCTGGCTTGCCGAGCAGCTCACGGCCCGCCTCGTCGATCCAGTCGATCCAAACGAGGGCGACCCCACGCCGCTCACCGCGGCCCGCGTCGACCGCAAGCTCGCCGCGCTGTCCGCCGCCGCAACCCCCCACGAGACCGCGGTCACCGACGCAATCGAGCACGAGGCCGACACCCTCGCGGCCGCCCGCGGCGAGGCCCTCGCGCGTTGGCCCGCCCTCGACGATCCGTGGCACCCGGACTGGGTACCGACCGTCGCCACGCACAAGGACGCCATCGTGGGATGGCTCCGCACGAGCCCGAGCTACGCCGCCTGGGTCGATGCCACCGAGGCGCTCGACCGCGCCAATCAAGCCGCCGACACCCTCGACGCCGAGCGCACGCTGTGGCTTCGCCTCGCCCGCGCCCACCACACCCTCCTGGCGGCGCGCCGCCTCGCCGCCCTGCCCGCCGCGCGCCGCACGCCGATCTGGGCCCGCTTCATGGCCCTTCGCACCTGCGAACGGAGACCCTTGCCATGACCGATCCCGACCCCATGCCCGATCCCGCGACCGACCCCACGCCCGGTCCCGACCCCATCGCACCGGCCCCCGCGCCCGCGAGCCCGCCCCAACGCCTCCCACGCAAAGGCGACGTGCTCGTCCTCTGCCCCGACGCACTCGATGACGACGGCGCCGCGGTCACCCAACTCGTCGTCCCCATCGGCCCCGAGCTCCATCGCCTGAAGGTCGTCACCCCCGGTGCCTTCCCGGGCGACACAGTCGAAGTCCGCGTCTCCGGCCGTTTCCGCGGCACCCTCGATGCCCGCGTCACGGCCCTCCTCGCGCCCTCGCCCGATCGCATCCGCCCCGTCTGCCATCACGCCGACGCCACGCACCATCGCCCCTGCGGCGGCTGCCCGCTGCAAGCGCTCGCCTACCCCGCCCAGCTCGTCCACAAGGTCGCCCGCATCCGCCGCCATCTCGAAAACCACGGCCTCCACCTCGACGTCCTCCCGCCCATCCCCGCCGTCCTCACCTTTCATCATCGCCACAAGATGGAGCTCAGCTTCGCCAACGAATTCGCGGGCAGCCCGGCAGGGGCCCTCGAGGGCCCGACCGGGCCTTCGCGAAAGCGCCTCGTCCTCGGGCTTCATCCGAGCGGCTATCGCTGGGAGGCGCTCGACCTCACCGAGTGCCCGGTCCTCTCGGCCCCGACGTCGGCCTTCATCCCCGTCGCCGCCGCGATCGCGCGCGACCTCGGCCTCGCCGCCCACGACGTGCGCACGAACTCCGGCTGGCTCGAGACCCTCACGTTCCGCGATGCCAAGCGCACCAGCGATCGCCTGATCGAGCTCACGACCAACAACGCCGAATGCGTCGAGACCGCGGCCGGCCCCCTGCCCGCCGCCGTGGTCGCACGCACGCTCGGCGAACGCCTCCTCGCCGCACACCCGAGCCCCGCCGACGCCGGCTTTGTCTGGACCCGACGCGACGCCGCCCGCGGCCGCCCGACCACGCTCGTCACCGCCCTCACGCTCGGCCGCGCGACCCTCCGCGAGCTCCTGCATCTCCCCGGCGGCAAGTCCCTCGAGTTCCTCGTCCACCCGCGCGCCTTCTTCCAACCGCATCCGCTGCAGGCCGAGCGCCTCGTCGCCGAGGTGATCCAGCGCGTCATGCCACCCGCCCCTGGCGCCCCTGGCACCGCCCCGCGCCGCCCGATCCGCGTCGCCGATCTCTACGCCGGCACCGGCCTCCTCGGCCTCGCCGTCGCCCCGTTCGTCGACGCCGTCGTCGGCGTCGAGCTCGTCCCCGAAGCCGTCGCCGCCGCCCGCGCCACGGCCCACGCGAACGATCTTACGCACACCAACTATCTGGCCGGCGACGTCGGCACCGTCCTCGCCGACCCCGCGCACGCCGCGCTCTTCGCCGACTTGCACGCCGTCATCCTCGACCCCCCGCGCGCCGGCCTCGCCCAAGGCGCCTTCGACGCCGTCCACCGCCTCGCCCCGCGCAAGGTCGTCTACGTCTCGTGCCACCCCGCCTCGCTCGCGCACGACCTCGCCGCCTTCGCCAAGGTCGGCTACCGCCCGAGCGGTTCGCTGCAGCCCGTCGACATGTTCCCCCACACCCCCCACATCGAGTGCGTCGTCGCGCTCGACCGCATGGAGGCCCCGTGATCCGACCCACCCAGGGCGCCCGCCCGTCGCCGCTTCTGGCCCTCGCCCTCGCGGTCACCGCGCTGACCCTTGCAGGTTGCAGCAAGCATGGGCCGTCCCTGCCCGGCGGCGCGACCGTCGTCGTCGAGCTCGAAGCGCGCGTCAGCGATCCCTCCGCCACCGACCCGACGCCGCTGCGCGACGCCATCCGCAACACCTGGTCCGAGCGCTTCCGCGCCGCGCGCGATGGCGGCGTCATGGCCGTCTACGACGCCAAGGTCACGGGCGCGGATCCCGGCCAGCTCGTCCTCACCGCCAAGCTCCACCTCGCTACCAACACTTGCACCCAGGCGCAAGCATCGGCGCTGGCCGAGCGCGTGCGCGACCTCGCCACCGCGAACGTCTCCTTCGGACTCTATCGCGGCCTGCCCGAGGCGGCCGAGGCGCTCGCCACGCAGCTGCGCGCGCGCCCCGAGGTCACCGCCGTCACGACCCCGCACGACGCTCCCGGCGCCCTCGAGGTCACCCCAGACGGGGTCGGCCCGGAGCTCGCACGTACGCTCGCGCCGCCCACCGCGAGGGTCGTCGTCGAGACCATCCGGGACGACGGGGAAGCGCGCCACCGCGTCTGGCTCGCCGCCGCGACGCCGGAAATGGACAGCGCCTTCGTGGTCGGCGCCGCGGTCGAGACCACCAGTTACGGCGAGCTCGCGGTCATGGTGCGCCTGTCCGAGGCGGGCGCGGCCGCCTTCGGCGAGCTGACCGGGCGCCTCCTGAAGCAGCCGCTCCTCATCGTGCTGGGCGACGAGGTCCTCTCGGCCCCGCGCATCATGGAGCGCTTCGCGACGACCTCGGTCACGATCACAATGGGCCGCGCGGGCCACGACGCAGCAGGCCCCGAAGCCGCCGCGCACACGCTCGCCGCCAAGATCCGCTACGGCAGCCTGCCGAGCACGCCGACGATCACCAAACTCGCCGCGCACTGCGCACCCTGAACGACCCCGATCGCCATCACGTCGAGTTCGTCGCGGGCAAGCGCTTGGCGCTCTTCGCGATCGAATTCGTCGCGGGCAAGCGCTTGGCGCTCTTCGCGATCGAATTCGTCGCGGGCAAGCGCTTGGCGCTCTTCGCGATCGAATAACTGGCGCTCCGGCGAGCGCATGCGACTGTTCGCTTGATCTCCCGGCCCAGGAGGTGAACACATGTTCACTATGACGTCGCTCGATCGCCTTCAGTCCCTAGGTCCTGCGGAAGTGGCAGCCATCCGCGATCGCCTCGCGGTGCAGCGTCCCCTCCATTGGAGCGAAGCGCTCCGCCTGGTCGAAGCTCTCGAGGCGGCGTGGGCCGAGCTGCAGGCGAAACCTGCACGCGCGACACGTGCACGGGAAACCGTCGGCCGTCCGAAGTAGTTTGGCGCGGGCAAGCGCTTTGCGCGCCACTCAAACTATTCGTGAGAACAAGAAAGCCCGCCGAGTGGGCGGGCTTTTTCGCGGGATCGGAGCTGCCCGATCCTGTCGCTCAGGCGACGCTCAGAACGTGCCCGGCGCACCGACGCGCTGGTTCACCTTGATGGTCGCGGTGTAGCCGTCCCAGCTGAACCAGCCGCCGATGAAGTAGCCGCCCTCTTCCATCGAGCAGTTGTCGGCGTAGGTGCACTCGTTGCCGCTGCAGCCCTGGACGACGCCGTCGACGTTCAGCGCGACGCCGTCGGTCGCATTGACCTGCGAGGCGTCGTCCCAGAGGAGGATCTGCGCGCCGCACTGGTTGCAGCACCGGTTCGTGGGCGAGCAGGCCATCTTGGTGCAGATCGCGTGGCGCGGGGCGACGGCGCCGTTCACGGCGACGTAGTGGCCATTGAAGGCGCCCGGGTTCGCGAGCAGCGCCGCCACGGTCGTCAGCTCGCCGCAGCGACCGCCGATGTCGGCGATGAAGTTCGGCGTCACGCAATCGAACTGGGTGTGGTCGCAGAGGGTCACGCTGCTGGCCGGCCGGAAGCCGCCGCAGACGCCACCCTCGGCCGCAAAGGCCTTGCAGATCCGCGTCTTGCAGCTGTTGTCTTGGCAGCCGCAGAAGCCGTTCGCGCACAGCGCCGTCTCCGAGCAGGCGCCGCCGATCTCGACGCTGCCGACCGCGGCGCAGAGGTTGTCGTCGCCGCAGCTGAGGCCTTCCTGGCAGGCACGGTCCTCGAGGCACGAGGCGCCGGCGGCACCGCGCGCCTGGCAGATGTTGTAGTTCACATCGCAGGGGGCGCGGATGCAGCGCGCGCCGTTGTCGCCGCAGAACTGGTCGGCAGCGCAGGCGTCGTTGCTGAGGCACTCGTTCTCACGCAGGCAGTTGGCCTTGCACTCGGCGGTGATGTCGAACCCGCCGTCCCACTCGGTCACGGGCGTGTAGACGATGAGGTACGTGCCGGTCGCCTTGGCCGTGATGTCGAGCTCGAGCGTCTGCTTGCCGCTCTTCTTCTTGGTGGTGCCCTTGTAGACGGCCGCGCCAAAGGTGGGGACGCCGTCGACCATGCCCTTGGAGGGGCCATAGACGCGGACTTCCGACCTGCGGCTGCCGACGATCTTGACGTGGATCTTCTGCGACGCGCGCAGCTCGGCGGTGCGGCCGAGGTAGTAGTCGGGGTAGTCGACGTCGTCGTGGATGGTCTTGCCGAGCGTGAGCGGCCCGACGATCCGGGTGTAGGTGTTGCTGACCGTGTCGGCCTTGGCGGCCTGGAGGTCGAAGTTGGGCTCGACCTGGGGCTTCTCGATGACGGTGGCATCGGTACAGGCGGTGCTGAACAGGCCGGCCACGACGGCGGCCGAAATCGCGAACATGCGGGCCTTCATAGCTTCCTCTGGCGAACTGGGGGGACGGCCCTGGAGTGGCCGACGCGCCCCGGCGTTAGGCAATGGCCGATCCACCCGCGTCGGGTCGGCCACGGCTGCGGGTCTCCGGAAAGACCCTGCTCCGGCTGGGGTCTCGAGACCCCAGTCGGCTCGGGCCGCACGAACGGCCGCATACCCAGGTTCTGCGCGGCTCGGCGATCGGGAGCCGGCGGGGGCGACTCCGTGGTGAGGCCACTCGGCCCCACCGCCCCGCTCAGTCGAACGGAAGGCGCGTCGGATCGAGCGTCAGCACATGCAGGAACTCGCTCTCGAACGCCGGGTCCTCGGGCACCTTCTGCGCGTGGATGACGATGGCGCGCTGGCCGGTCGGGTCCCAGGCGAGCGTGCGGATCTCGATCGTGGCGGGCGTCCCGTCGGCGGCCGCGAGTCGCGGTATCCTCAGATAGGGGACCGACCGCTCGCCGCGCATCACATAGACGACGAGCGCGTCGGCGACGTCGGCGGCCACCAGCGACAGGCCCTCGGGACCGGGGGCCGTACGCGACGAGATGGGCGGGGGCGCAATCGGCTCGAGCGCGCGCCGCGCCTGCTTCTCTGTCGGCTTCTCGATGAACGACTGAAAGAGCCAGGCCTTGATCGGCTTGGTCGCGAAGCTCGCTCCCCCGCCGACGAGGTCGACGAGCTGGAAGCTGTCGCCGACCATCTCGTCCTCGGCCCGGATGAGCGCGCGCGTGCCGTCGGCCGAGAAGGCGACGACCTTGAAGCGCCTCTCGCGATCGCGCTGAAGCGAGTCGCGCGGGACGTCGAAGGGCTTGCCGGCGGTCTTGGGCGCGGGCGGACACGTCTCGCAAAACGGCGGCGGCGGGCACTCGACGGCCTTGCCCGAAGCGCAGCCCAAGCCGGCGACGGCAGCAGAGAGGCTCGCAGCGACAACGATCGAGAGGCGCATGGGCAGGCTCCTGGGTGAGGCCGCGCGAGGCTCTTATCATAGATCGCGCGCGTTGGTTTTGATTGCATCGTCCGTGGCCCGGAGGCACCTTCGCGCGACATCGATCGCGGTCCAGCGCGTCCCGCGCGCTTCGCGAGATCACGGGGGGCGACGTGGCCGAGTGGGTGAGACAGAGCCTCAGTGGATGGGGACATTACCCGGTCGTCGAGACGGACGTCGCGCGCGCCGAGTCGCGTGAGGGCACCATTCGCCTCGCGCGCGACGGACGTGACGCGGACCGAGGCGGGGTGCTCGCGCATGGCCTCGGGCGCAGCTACGGGGACACCGCCCTGCTCGCGGACGGCCACGTGATCCTGACGCGGCGCCTCGATCGCCTCCTCGACTTCGATCCGGCGACGGGTTGGCTGCACTGCGAGTCGGGCGTCTCTTACGAGGATCTGCTGCGCGTCTTCGTCCCGCGCGGGTTCTTCCCGCCAGTCACGCCGGGCACGCAATTCGTGACGATGGGCGGCGCGCTCGGCTGCGATGTCCACGGCAAGAACCATCACCGCGACGGGTCGTTCTCGACGCACGTGCGCGCGTTCGAGCTGCTCCTCTCGTCGGGCGACGTGCTGCGTGTCACGCGCGAGACGCACCCGGCGCTGTTCCGCGCGACCGTCGGCGGCATGGGTCTCACGGGGATCGTGCTCTCACTCGAGCTCAAGCTGACGCCGATCGCGAACCCGTGGATCGCGATGGAGTCGATCCGCGTCGAGAACCTCGATCACTTCTTCGAGGTCTCGCGAGAGAGCCAGGGCCAGACCCACACGGTCAGCTGGATCGATTGCACGACGCGCGGCGCGGCGATGGGGCGCGGGATCTTCATGCGCGGTCACCACGCGGCGGCCGGCGTGGAAGGCGCCCCCGGGCTCATGGCGCGCGTGAAGGACGCGGCGCCCGCAGCGCTCGACATGCCGCTGGATGCGCCCGGATGGTTGCTCAACCATGCAACGGTTCGCGCCTTCAACGAGGTCTATTTCCGCAAACACCCCAAGGGCCTGAAGCAGAGCGTTCAGCACTACGAGCCGTTCTTCTATCCGCTCGACGCGGTGCGGCGTTGGAACCGGATCTACGGTCGCCGGGGCTTTCTGCAGTACCAGCTGGTCGTGCCGCCGGACCCCGATCACCGCGCCCTGCGGGCCGCGCTCGAGGCGGTCACGGCCTCGGGCTTCGCCTCGTTCCTGGCGGTCATCAAGGAGTTCGGCCCCGAGGACCATGGCTTGCTGTCCTTCCCGCGACCGGGCGTCACGCTCGCGCTCGACTTCGCGAACCATGGTGCGCCGCTGCTGGAGCTCTTCGAGCGGCTCGACGCGATCGTCATGGAGGCCGGCGGGCGCGTCTACCTCGGCAAAGATGCGCGTCTCGGGCGCGCGGCCTTCCAGCAGATGTACCCGGAGTGGGCGGCCTGGAAAGCCATCCGCGATGAGTACGACCCGACCGGCACCTGGCGCTCCGAGCTCGGAGCGCGCCTTGGTTTGATCGATCCGACCACCACGCACAGGGGGGCCTGATGGCCACCGCGATCGTCTTCGGCGTCACCTCGCGCATTGCCCGCGAGACCGCCTTGCGCTTTGCCGAGCGCGGCATGACCGTCATCGTGACCGGGCGCGATCCGGCCGAGCTCGAGCGCATTGCGGCCGACGTCCGCGTGCGCACGGGCGCCACGGCCGTCGCGCAGGCCTTCGACGCGCGCGACGCGCTCGCCCACCGCGGCCTCATCGCCGATCTCGAAGCGGCCCACGGACCCATCGAGTACGCGGTCTTGGCCTTCGGTGACATGGGCGAGCAGCGGCAGGCCGAGCACGATCCGGATCTGCTCGTGCGCGTCCTGGAAACGAACTTCGTCGGCGCCGCGGCCTTGTGCGAAGCGCTCGCGGAGCCGATGGCCGAGCGCGGGCGCGGCGGCATCGCGGTGCTGGGCTCGGTGGCCGGGGACCGCGGTCGCCAATCCAACTACATCTACGGCAGCGCCAAGGGCGGGCTCGCGGTGTACCTACAGGGCCTGCGCAACCGCCTGTTCGCTCGCGGGGTCCACGTCATGACGGTCAAGCTCGGCTTCATCGACACGCGCATGACGTGGGGGCTCAAGACCAAGATCCCGATCGCCTCGCCCGAGGCCGCGAGCCGTGCCATCGTCGGCGGGCTCGACCGGCGGGTCGATACGCTCTATTACCCGGCTTTCTGGCGGGTCGTGATGACGGTCCTGCGCCATGTTCCGGAGCGGGCCTTCAAACGCCTCTCGCTGTGAGCCCCTCTCTTTCGGTCGCGCCCCCCCCGTTATAAGCTCTTGAGATTAAGGGGGCCGTCTCTCCCCCTTCCGCGCCGACGTTCTGCCCGACGTTCTGGATTCCATGCCTGAAGCTCTTCGGATCTGCCCCCAGTGTGGTCTCGAGACCACCGGCGCCGTGTGCGCCCGGGACGGATTTGCCACGGTCACGCGTGGGCGCATCGGCGGCGACGCCGCTGGGCGCGAGGGGCAGACGATCGGGGCGCGCTACCGGCTCGATCAGACGCTCGAGTCGAGCCCGATTGGGGTCTTATACCGTGGCCAGGATCTGGTGCGAATGCGCCCCGTCACGGTGCGCGTCTTCGCGGCCGGCTACTCGGCCAATCTGGGTCTGGTCGCGCGCTTCCAGCAGGAAGGGCAGCTCCTTCCCGGGCTGGTGCATCCGAACGTCCTGCAGACGATCGAGCACGGGATCGCCGACGACGGCGCCCTCTTCCAGGCCATGGACGGCGCGTACGGGCCGACGCTTGCCGAGGTGCTGCAGCGCGAGGGACCGCTCGAGCCCGACCGCGCGACGATGTTCGGTCTACAGATCGCGTCGGCCCTCGCGACCGCGCACGCGCAGGGGATCCTGCATCGCTCGCTGTCGCTCGAGAGCGTGCTGCTGACGAGCACCGCGGCGGCCGGGACCGGCGACCTCATCAAGGTGCGTGACTTCGGCCTCGTCCGGATTCTGGCCGACGAAAACGCCGCGAACTTCCAATATCCGATCGAGCTCGGACCCGCGTGGCGCACGCTCGCACCCGAGCAAGCGCGCGGCAAAGGGATCTCGGGCCACGCGGACGTCTACGCGATCGGCGCCCTGCTCTACGAGCTCTTGACGGGCCGCCCGGTGTTCCAGGAGCAGAGCTCGGCGGACCTCATGGTCGCACACATGGTCAAGATGCCGGCCGCCCTGGGGGGTGTCGAGCGGACGGGCGCCCCGGTGCCGACGGTGCTCGCCGAGCTCATTCATCGGTGCCTCGAGAAGAAGCCTTGGAATCGCCCCGACGGGGCCGAGAAGCTGCTCGCGCTGCTCGACGGATTGGCGCGGCAGATGGGACTCGGAGCGCAGCAGCGCTTGTCCGACGGCCCTCCGGCGCTGCCGGCGGCAGTCGCGCAGGCGCTGGCGCGCGCGCCGCGCACGAGCGAGCGTTCGCGGCCGCAAACCGCGACCAAGACGGCGCTCGCGGCTGCCGCACCGCTTCCGTCGGAGCCGACGCCGCCCACCAGC
>SXGT01552688.1_pt1 | contig 10996 bp, 10 predicted proteins | sample 3176221 | NCBI WGS metagenome assembly SXGT01 (sample SAMN11356862, study PRJNA531348) | freshwater metagenome | isolation source: freshwater sample F1-120 | place: China: Fuxian Lake, Yuxi | collected 2017-12-25
CGACATCACCGAGCGCAAGCGCGCCGAGCGCCGCATCCAGGCGGCGCTGGCGGAGAAGACGGCTCTGCTGAAGGAGATCCATCACCGCGTGAAGAACAACCTGCAGGTAATCTCCAGCCTGCTCAGCCTGCAGTCCTCGCACAGCGCGGAGCCCGGGACCCGCTCGCGTTTCGCCGAGGCGCAGAATCGGGTAAAGGCGATGGCCATGATCCACCAGTTGCTCTACGAGCGCGACGACCTCAGCCACATCGACGTTCGTGAGTACATGGAGCGCCTGCGCGACCATCTCGCCACCATCTATAGCAACGACCACGCGCGCGTCGCCTTCAGTGTGGTCGCCGAAGGTGGGCCCCTGATCCTCGACCTGCACCGCGCGGTGCCCTGCGGCCTGGTGGTGGTGGAACTGGTGTCCAACGCCTACAAGCACGCGTTTCCGGGCGGACGGTCGGGTTCGATCCGGGTCCGGCTGGCGATGATCTCGGCAACCGAAGCCCTGCTCGCCGTCGAGGATGACGGCATCGGCATGTCGCCTGACCGGGAACAGGCGCGCGGCACCGGGCTCGGACTGGAACTGGTTCCTCTGCTGGCGGACCAGTTGCAGGCGACGCTCATCCGTCCCGCCTTCCCTGGAACGCGGATCGAACTGCGTTTCCCGGTCGAGGTCCGCGCGGAGTCGTCGGCATGACGACCGCGAAAATCATGATCGTGGAGGACGAGCGCATCGTCGCGCTCGACATAAGCAATCACCTGCGCAGCCTCGGTTACGAAGTCGTCGCCGTGGTCGCCACCGGCGAGGACGCACTGCTGCAGGCCGAGCGGGTCGCGCCGCATCTGGCGCTGATGGACGTCCACCTGGAAGGCGACCTGGACGGCATCGAGACTGCCCACGAACTGCGCCAGCGCCACGGCACGCCGAGCGTGCTGCTCACTGCCTACGCCGATGACGACACGGTACGTCGCGCGGGCCAAAGCCTGTCCTACGGCTACCTGGTGAAACCCTGCGACGCGCGCGAGCTGCATGCCGCCATCCAGGTCGCTCTGGCACGCGCGCAAGCCGACCGGCGCATCGCGGAGATGAACGCCACGCTCGAGGCCCGCGTTGCCGAGCGGACTCGGGACTTGAGCGACGCAATGCGCGAGCTGGAGGGCTTCGCCTACGCGATGGCGCACGACCTGCGCACGCCGTTACGCGCCCTCAGCGGCTTTGCCGGCATGCTGCTCGAGGACTACGGCGGCGCCCTGCCGGCGGAAGCCCACCGGCGCCTCAAGGTGATCGATGACAACGCGCTGCGCATGGGCGCGCTGGTCGACGGACTGCTTGAGTACATCAGGCTTGGCAGGCGGACCATCGTGCGTTCGAAGGTGCAGGTCGACGAAATCGTGCGCCAAGTTGTGAACGGGCTGCGCCACGGCGGCGGGTACGAGGGGCATCGGTTCGTCGTCGGCGAGCTGCCTCCCTGCCAGGGCGACGCCCTGCTGCTGCAGGAGGTCTGGGCCAACCTGCTGGAGAACGCGGCAAAGTACTCCTCCAAGGTCGCCGCGCCGCGCGTCGAGGCGGGCTTCGAGCGTGACACGCAGGCATATTTCGTTCGCGACAACGGCGCCGGCGTCGACATGCAGTACGCCAACAAGCTGTTCGGCGTGTTCTCGCGGCTGCACTCGGAGGCCGAGTTTCCGGGTATCGGCGCCGGCCTCGCCATCGTGCAACGCATCGTGCAGCGCCATGGCGGAACCATCTGGGCCGAGGCCGCGCTGGACGTCGGCGCCACCTTCCGCTTCACAGTTCCGGACCCCGACGGCGGCTAGGGACCCTTCGCCACCCCGTCCGGCATCGCCTCACTCCACCTTGAGGTTGTTGTCGCGGATCACCTTGCCGAGCTTGTCGGACTCGTTGCGCACCCAGCGCAGGAATTCCTCCGGCGCGCTGGCGACCACATCGAAGCCGCCGTCGATCAGTTTCTGCTTCACGCCGGGCTCGTTGAGGGTCTTCACCATTTCGCGCTGGATGCGGCCGGAGATCTCGTGCGGCACGCCGGCAGGCGCCAGCAGCCCGAACCAGGACACCAGTTCGAACCCCGGGAAGGTTTCCGCCAGCGTCGGCACGTCCGGCAACTGGGCGAGCCGCTGCCGGCCGCCGACGGCCAGCGGTTTCACCTTGCCCGACTTGATGTGCGGCAGGATCAGCGGCGAGGAAACGAACGCCACGTCGATCTGGTTGCCGAGCAGCGCCTGGATCAGCGGCCCGCCGCCCTTGTAGGGAATGTGCGTCATGCGTATCCCCCCGTGCTGCTCGAGCAGCAGGGCGCCGAGGTGGTTGGAACTCCCCGTGCCTACCGAACCGTAGGTCACCTTGCCCTGCTCGGCCTTCGCCCGCGCGACCGCATCCCGCAGGCTGGCGGGCGTGAAGTTCATCGTCCCCACCAGCGTGCTGGGCGAGCTCACCATCAGGCACAGGTGCTCGAGCGTCTTGAACGGGTCGGGCGCCTGCGGATAGAGATGGTGGTTGATGGCGTGCGTGTCGAACACCATCAGCAGCGTGTAGCCGTCCGGCGCGGAGCGCGCCACGTCCGCCGCGCCGATCGAGCCGCCCGCGCCGCCCCGGTTCTCGATCACGATCTGCGCGCCGAGGTACTCGGCGAAGCGCGGCTGGATCTGCCGCGCCACCAGGTCCGTGGTGCCGCCTGCCGGGAACGGCACGATGATGCGTACCGGTTTCGAGGGATAGCCCTGCGCGAGCGCCAGGCCGGGAACCGTCAGGGGAAGGAGCAGCAACAGTGCAAGCAGTTTTTTCATAGTCTTTTCGCAACCTCGTCGAGCATTACTTCGGTGGCGCCGCCGCCGATCGACTGCACCCGTGCATCGCGGTACATCCGTTCCACCGCCGTCTCGCGCATGAAACCGGCCCCGCCATGGCACTGCACGCAAGCGTACAGCACCTCGTTCACCAGTTCGCCGCAGTAGGCCTTCACCATGGACACTTCCTTCACGCAGTCGCGCCCCAGCGCGTCCAGGGACGCGGCGTGCCGCACGAGCTGGCGCCCGGCCTCGACCTTTGCCGACAGCATGGCGAGCTTCTGCCGTAGCGCCTGCTTGTCCCACAGCGGCGCGCCGAAGGCCTTGCGGGTCTTGACGTAGTCGATGGTGATCTCAAGCGCGCGCGCCGCCTCGCCCATGGCCATGGCGCCGATGGCGATGCGCTCGTTCTGGAAATTGCGCATGATGGCGTAGAAACCACGGTGTTCCTCGCCCAGCAGGTTCTCCGCGGGGATGCGGCAGCCGTCGAACGAGAGCTCGGCGGTATCCGAGCAGCGCCAGCCCATCTTGTCCAGGCGCCGGCTGACGGTGAAGCCGGGCGTGCCCTGCTCGACGATGAACATCGACAACCCCCGCGAGCCGCCCGCCGGGTCGGTCTTCGCGGCGACGAAGTACACGTCCGCCAGCGCGCCGTTGGTGAAGAACATCTTGGCGCCGTTCAGCACCCATTCGCCGCCTTCGCGCCGCGCCGAGGTGCGGATGGATTTCACGTCCGAACCGGCATCCGGCTCGGTCACCGCCACCGCCGAAATGCACTCGCCGGAAACGATCTTCGGCATCCACTGCTCGATCTGCGCCAGCGACCCCGCGTTGTGCAGGTGCGGCGAGGCCATGTCGGTGTGGACCAGCACGGTGATGGCGAAGCCGCCGAAGGTGGATCGGCCCAGTTCCTCGGCCAGCAGCGCGGTCGCGCGCGCGTCCAGCGCGGCGCCACCGTACTTTTCCGGGTAGCGCAGCCCGAGGAATCCCAGGCCGCCCATGCGCCGCAGCAAATCGCGCGGCACAAAACCCTGCTGCTCCCATGCCTGCCCGTGCGGCACCACCTCGCCTACCACGAAGCGGCGAATGCTGTCGCGCAGCATGACAAAGGTGTCGTCGTGATCCATGCGGTGGAGTATATTCGCGCCCTGCACCAACCACAGTGGAGAGAAAAATGAGAACCGCATATCCCCTCGTCCTGCTGACGACGCTGGCCGCGAGCGTGTCCGTCGCCCTCGCGCAGGACAAGCCCAAGCCGGCGCCCGCCTGGCACCAGGGCAAGCCCGCCGCGCTGGCCGATTCCAAGCTCGCGCCGGTCGCCGGCAAGATGACCGAGACCGCCGCGGCCGATATCCCCATTTCCAAGCTCAAGCTGCCCAAGGGCTTCAAAGCCGAGATCTGGTCCACCGGCCATCCCGGCGGACGCGCCATGGCCTTCAGCGATTCCGGCAAGAAGGTCTACGTCGGCACGCGCGGCATGGGCCGCGTCTACGAGATCACCGACGCGGGCGACAAGCGCACCGTGCGCACGGTGGTGGACAAGCTGACGCAGCCCTCGGGCGTCGCCTTTGCCAACGGCGCGCTCTACGTCATGGCGATCGACAAGGTGCTGCGCTTCGACGGCATCGAAGGCAAGCCGGACGTGGCGCCGGTGGACATGACCGCCGCGTTCCAGCTGCCCAAGGAACAGCACCACAACTGGAAGTACATCGCCTTCGGCCCGGACAAGAAGCTCTACGTGCCCTTCGGCGCGCCGTGCAACATCTGCGAGCCGCCGAGCAAGGAATATGCGCAGATCCGCCGCTACAACGCCGACGGCTCCGGCATGGAACTGCTTGCCACCGGCGTGCGCAACACGCAGGGCTTCGACTGGCATCCGAAGACGGGCGAGCTGTGGTTCACCGACCACGGCCGCGACTGGCTGGGCGACAACGGCCCCGAGGACGAGCTCAACCGCATGTCCAAGGCCGGGCTCAACTTCGGCTACCCGTACTGCCACGCCAACAAGGTAGTGGACCCCGATGTCGCCAAGGGCAAGAAGGACGCCTGCAAGGACGTGACCCTGCCGGTCACCACCATGGGGCCGCACGCCGCCGTGATGGGCATCAAGTTCTACACCGGCACCATGTTCCCCAAGGAGTACCAGGGCGTGGCCTTCGTCGCGCGCAAGGGCTCGTGGAACCGCACGAAAAAGTTCGGCTATGACGTGGTGACCGTCAAGGCGGGCGCCGACGGCAAGGGCGCGAAGGTGACGCCGTTCGCCACCGGCTTCATGGACCCGAAGGACCAGAGCTTCTGGGGCCGCCCGGCGTACCTCGCGCAGATGAAGGACGGCTCTCTGCTGGTGTCGGATGAGCAGCTCGGCGCGATCTACCGCATCAGCTACAGCGCCGACGCACCGAAGAAGAAGTGACCTTTCGGCAAGCAGGGCGGTGGTTCCTCACGGGGGCCACCGCCCTTTTCATTTCCGCCGCAAACGCGCAGACCGAGCGGCTCGCCGTCTGTGCCGGCTGCCATGGCGCCGACGGCAACTCGGCGCTCGCCGGCATTCCTTCCCTGGCGGGCCAGCCCAAGGTGTTCCTGGAGAACTACCTCGTCATGTCGCGCGAGGGCGTGCGCGGCTCCGAGGTGATGCAGAAGCTGCTCAAGGGGATCACCGACAAGGAGATCGTCGCGCTCGCCGTGCACTTCAACGGCCTGAAGGCGAAGGCCATCCCGGGCGACACCGACCCGGCCATGTTCAAGCGCGGCCGCGAGGTGGCGCGAAAGAACCATTGCGGCAACTGCCACATGCCGAACTATCACGGGCAGTCGCAGATGCCTCGCCTTGCCGGCCAGCGCGAGGATTTCCTCGCCGAATCCATGTTCGCCTACCGCCAGAACCGCCGACCCGGCGGCGACACCATGATGGCGGCGGCCCTCTACGGCATTCCGGATGCGGACATCAAGGCGCTTGCCCATTTCCTCGCGCGCTCGAAGTAGGAGGATTGCAGCGCTTCTCGCGCTTGCCGCGACGGCGGCGGGTGCGCAGGCGCCTGCCGACATCCAGGCGGACGCTATTACGGTCACCGCAACGCGCGTCGCCCGTCCCAGCCTCGACGTGCCCGCGTCCATCGACCGCGTACACGGCGACGACATCCTCTTTGCACGGCCCGGCATCAACCTGTCGGAATCGCTCATCCGCGTGCCGGGCATCGTGGTGCAGACCCGGCAGAACTACGCGCAGGACCTGCAGATCACCTCGCGCGGCTTCGTCACCCGCTCGACCTTCGGCGTGCGCGGCCTGCGCCTCATCGCCGACGGCATTCCGGCCAGCATGCCCGACGGCCAGGGCCAGGTGTCCAACTTCGACCTCGCCTCGGCCGAGCGCATCGAGGTGCTGCGCGGGCCGTTCTCGGTGCTCTACGGCAACGCCTCTGGCGGCGCAATCAACATCCTCACCGAATCCGGCTCACGCGAACCCGGCATAGGCGGCGACCTGTCCGTCGGCGCCTGGGGCAGCTGGCGCGCCGGCATCAAGGCGTCCGCCGCCACCAGCATGGTGGATGGCATCGTCAGTGCCTCGCGCTTTCGCAGTGACGGCTTCCGCGACCATTCCTCGGTCACCCGCGACCAGCTGAACGCCAAGCTCGGCATCCGCCTCGGCGACGCGACCAAGCTCACCTTCGTCGCCAACGAGCTCAACCTGCCCAATACGCAGGATCCGCTCGGCCTGGCGCGCGCGCAGGCCGACACCAACCCGCGGCAGGTAGCGGCGGTGGCCAACACCTTCAACACGCGCAAGACCAACGCGCAGGCGCAACTCGGCACCACGCTCGAGCACCGCTTTGGCGACCACACCGTCACGGCCGCGGCCTACGGCGGCCACCGAGACGTGCGCCAGTACCTGTCCTTCAACGGCGGCACGCCGGCGTCGGCCGCGGGCGGCGTCGTCGACCTCGATCGCGACTACGGCGGCGGCTCGCTGTGCCTCTCCAGCAATCTCTCCGTGCTCGGCCGGCCTCTGACATTTTCCCTGGGCGGCGAGTACGAGCGCATGGCCGAGCGGCGCAAGGGCTTCGTCAACGAAAACGGCCACCAAGGCGCCCTGCGCCGCAACGAGGACGACCTCGTCGCCAGCCGCGGCGTCTACGCGCAGGCCGAGTGGCGCCTCGCCGAGCGCTGGATCGCGCTGCTCGGTGCGCGCTCGAGCCGCGTGGACTTCCGCTCGCGCGACTACTACATCGTCGCCGGCAACCCGGACGACAGCGGCAACAAGCGCTACCGCCAGACCACGCCGGCGGCGGGCATCGCGTACCGCTTCGCGCCCACCGCGAGCGTCTACCTGAACTACGGCCGCGGCTTCGAGACGCCCACCGTCGCCGAACTCGCCTATCGCAACGGCGGCAGCGGCCTCAACTTCAACCTCTCCGCCTCGAGGAGCCGCCACGCCGAGCTCGGCGTGAAGGCCTTGTTCGGTTCCCGGCTGCGCCTGAACGCGGCCCTGTTCCAGGCCAATACCGAGAACGAAATCGTCGTCGACTCCAACACCGGCGGCCGCAGCATCTTCAAGAATGCCGGGCGCACGCAGAGGAAGGGCATCGAGCTGCTCGCCGAAGGCACGCTCGGCGCCGGCTTCGAGGCGGCGGCGTCGTGGACGCTGCTGGACGCAAAGTTCCGCGACAGCTACGCCAGCGGCGTGCCGGCGGTGACAGTGCCCGCCGGCAATGTGCTGCCGGCGGTTCCGCGAACGATGGCATGGGCGGAGCTCAAGTGGCGCCACGCGCCGCTCGGCTTCACTGCGGCATTCGACCTGCAGCGCAAGGCCAGGGTGGCGGTGGACGACCGCAACACCGAGTTCGCGCCGGCCTACACCATCGCCGGCTTCGGCGCCGAGTTCGTGCAACAGGCCGCGGGCTGGCGCGTGAGCGAGTACCTGCGCGTGGAGAACCTCGGCGACCGCAAAATCATCGGCTCGGTGATCGTCAACGACACCAACGGGCGCTACTACGAGCCCTCGCCGGGACGCAACGCGACGCTGGGTGTGAGGGCCAAGCTGCTGTTCTAGCGAGTGCGTCAACACGAGGAACACGCCATGGTGCTGAAAGTATGTCTGGCGGGCGCGACCGGCTGGGCCGGTTCGGAGCTTGCGCGCGGTATTGCAAGGACGGAGGAACTCGAGCTCGTCGCGGCGGTTTCGCGCCGACACGCGGGGCGCTCGCTCGGCGAGGCGCTGGGCGAGCCGCGTATCGCGGCGCCGGTGTTTGCCACCGCCGTCGAGGCGCTCGCCAACGCCTGCGACGTGTTCGTCGAATACACCAAGCCCGACAGCGCGAAGCCCAACATCCTCGCCGCGCTCGGGCACGGCGCGCACGTGGTGGTGGGGACCTCCGGCCTGACGGACGCCGATTTCGCCGAAATCGACGGCGTCGCGCGGCAACGCGGGCGCGGCGTGCTCGCGTGCGGCAACTTCGCCCTGACCGTGGTGTTGCTGCAGAAATTCGCCGAGGCCGCGGCCAGGCTCATTCCCCAATGGGAGATCATCGACTACGCGCACGACGACAAGGTCGACGCGCCGAGCGGAACCGCACGCGAGCTGGCGCACCGCCTGTCGAAGGTGCGCAATCCCGAGCCCACGATTCCCGTGGCGAAGACCGTCGGCCCGCGCGAATCGCGGGGCGCCACCGTCTCGGGCACGCAGGTCCATTCCGTCCGGCTGCCCGGTTACGTGATCAGCGCCGAGGTCATCTTCGGCATGCCCGACCAGAAACTGACGATCCGCCACGACGCAGGCAACACTGCGCGCCCGTACGTGGACGGCGCCCTGCTGGCGATCAGGAAGGTCGGGACGCTGGTCGGCGTGCATCGCGGCCTGGATTCGGTGCTCGATCTCTGAGGCCGGCGCATGAAACTCGTTTCCGTCAACGTCTCGCGGCCGATCGACGTGCGCAGCGGCAAGGACCTCGTGCGTACCGCGATCTTCAAGAAACCGGTTTCGGGACCGGTCGCCGTGGGGCGCTTCAACCTCGAGGGCGACGGGCAGGCCGATCTGGAGAACCACGGCGGCGAGCACAAGGCGGTCTACGCCTTTTCGCTGGACCACTATGCATTCTTCCGCGAAGCGCTGGGCCGGGAGGACATGCCCTTCGGCCAGTTCGGCGAGAACCTGACCATCGAGGGCCTGGACGAGACGCAATCCTTCCTCGGCGACCGCCTGCGGATCGGCGACGCGGAATTCGCCATCACGCAGCCGCGCGTGCCCTGCTTCAAGCTCGGCATCCGCCTCGGCGACCCGGCGGTGCCCAGGCTCTTCAGCCGCTCGCTGCGCACCGGCTACTACTTGAAGGTGCTGCGCGAGGGAACGGTGCAGGCCGATGACGAAGTCGAGGTGCTGGAGCGCGGCCGTGGCGCGGTGCGCATCGACCAGTTGTACGAAGGCCTGATCCGGCCCAAGGGCAAGGACTTCAGTGGCGTGCTGGCCCGCGCGCTCGAAGTGGCGGAACTTGCCCCGGAGTGGCGTGCCGGCATCCACGAACGGCTTGGCACCGGCAAGCCGGCGGGCGCGCGGCCCTGAGCGCTGACTCGAGTTCCGGCTCTATAGAATACGTGCGTGAACGATCCCTACTCGCCTCCCAATGCGGATATCGGCGCTACGCCCGAACCCGAAGGCAAGCGCAGCCGGCTGAAGCAATCGCTGGTTGGCGCGGCGATCGTCGTCGCGATCCTCGGCATCCTCGCGGCGATCGCCATTCCAAGCTATTCCGACTACACGCCCAGGGCACGCATCTCGGAAGCGATTTTCGCCATGTCCGAGGGGCGCACGGCGGTCTCCGAGTTCTTCGCCAACAACAAGCGCTTGCCGAAGGACGCGGCCGAGGCCGGATGGCCGGACCCGAAGCAGGCGCCGCTGGTCTCGAAATACGTGCGGGAACTGTCCTACGACCCCAGGGCGGGTGAGTTGAGGGCCGTGATGCATAACCATCCGCAGGTCGACGGCAAGACGATGCGGCTGAAGGCCGAGGTGGACGGCGAGCAACTGACCTGGCGCTGCTACAGCACCGACGTCCCGCAGAAATACCTGCCCTCCACCTGCAGGAACTGAAAACCGTGTTCCACCGTACCGGAGCCTGAACCGCAATGAGTTTCGCCAACCTCGATTACGCCGTGCGCGACCGCGTCGCCGAGATCACCTTGCGCCGTGCGCCGGTGAACGCGCTGAACCACGCGCTGGTCGAGGACATCAACAACGCCTACCGCAAGGCGAAGGACGATGCCGGCGTGCGCGCCGTGATCCTCACCAGCGCCTTCGCCAATGCCTTCAGCGCGGGGATGGACCTCGCCATGATCCGCGGCGGTACCGGCATGGACCTGCGCCGCTTCCTCGAGAAGCTCTACTTCGAGATGCACGACCTGCAGTACCGCCTGGGCAAGCCCACCATCGCCGCCCTCACCGGCCCCGCGCGCGCCGCGGGCGTGACGCTGGCGGTGTCCTGCGACGTCATCATCGCCAGCGAGACTGCCAGCCTCGCCTACCCGGAGATCGACGTCGGCGTCATCCCCGCCATGCACTTCGTCCACCTGCCGCGGCAGATCGGCCGGCACAAGGCCTTCGAGCTGCTGTTCAGCGGCCGCTCGATCTCCGCCGCCGAGGCCGAGCGCCGCGGGCTGGTCAACACCGTGGTGCCGCAGGCGAAGGTGATGGACGAGGCGCGCAGGCTCGGGCAGGAGTTCGCCGCCAAGTCGCCGGTGGTGATGAAGCTGGCGCGCGACTCGTTCATGCGCCAGAACGACTTCGAGTACCGCCGCGCCATCGAGAACGTGGTGGAAACGATCTGCAACATCATCGCCACCGAGGACGCGCAGGAAGGCCTCAACGCCTTTAACGAGAAGCGCAAGCCGAAATGGTGACCGCCGCGCCGCGCAGCGGGCTTGAACCCCTGCTCGACAACGTCAACGTCGAGGGCATGGCCGAGATTCCCTCGCCCGCCGAGGTGCAGGAGCGCCTGCCGCTGACCGACGCCGCGGCGAAGACCGTGCTCGAAGGACGCGAGACCCTGCGCGCCATTCTCGAACGCAGGGACCCGCGGCGTTTCGTCGTCGTCGGGCCCTGCTCGATTCATGATTCGAACGCGGCGCTGGATTACGCGCGGCGCCTGAAGGTCCTCGCCGACGAGGTGAAGGACACGCTGGTGCTGGTGATGCGCGTGTACTTCGAGAACCCGCG
>SXGT01353562.1_pt1 | contig 10995 bp, 9 predicted proteins | sample 3176221 | NCBI WGS metagenome assembly SXGT01 (sample SAMN11356862, study PRJNA531348) | freshwater metagenome | isolation source: freshwater sample F1-120 | place: China: Fuxian Lake, Yuxi | collected 2017-12-25
GACCGTCCATCATCTCGGGGAAGCCCGTGAGCGCCTCGACGGCGGTGACCTCGAGTCCCGCTTCGCGCAACGCCCGCGCGGTGCCGCCCGTGGAGACCAGCGCTACGCCGGCGCGCGCCAGCCGCGTGGCGAACGGCACGAGCCCCGTCTTGTCGGAGACGCTCAAGAGCGCACGCTGAACGACCGGTCTCATCACGCGACCTCCCGCCCGGCGCCACGATGGCCGGGAGCGCGGGTTCTACTGCGCACGATCCGAATTGACAAGGGACCAGCGGGTAGGTAACGTCCGGCCGCCAGGAGGATTCATGTACGAAGTATTTATCCGCAATGACATCGTGAAGTACGAGGAGCGCTCCGAAGCGCTCAAGGCCGCCAAGGACGCCACGTTGGCGTCGGACGGTCGCATCACCGTGACGGTCACCGACGGCGTCGAGACGCTGTCGTACCGGGACGGCAAGCTCGTCGCCTACACCTACGAGACTCGGCGAGACGGCGGTGGCCGCGATCGGGACCTCGACGGTGACGAGAAGCCCGAAGGGCTCGACGAGGAGTAGCCTCGTCAGGACGGCCGGCCGGGCGGGAAGCCGCTCTGCCGCGCCGGTTCGTCCTTCAGCCTCAGCTATTCCTGGTCGTCTCCGGGCAGATCGCCGTCGAGATCGGCGCCTACCGGCGTCTGGCGCAGCTTGTGCAGCCCTTGCACCTCGACCTGACGAATACGCTCGCGCGTGAGGTTGAGGATGTCCCCGACCTCCTCTAGCGTGATGCCGCCGCGGTCGGCGATGTCGAGCGCGCACGTCTCCTTCATGTCCCACACGTCGACGTCCGGGAAGTTGAGCTTGATGCTCCCCGTCTCGGGGTTCACGTCCAGGTACAGGTGGTGCTTGCACGCCACGTAGGGGCAGGGCCGCGGGCCCTCGATACACTCCGAGCGGTTGCGCGGACGGTCGTAGCCGATGAGATCGGCCAGCTCGATGCCGGTGCGAATCTCTTCACGCGAAAGGCGCTTGGACGCGATGGTCCGCGACCGCCGCTTGCCTTTGCGGCGCTCGCCGGCGAGGCCGTCGTCTTCGTCCACCTCTTCGACGACGGGCGGAGCCGGCGGCGGCGGACGGCCCTCGACGCGCGGCGAACGAGGAACGGCGCCGTCGTCACGCGTCGCGCGAGGAGGCTCGAATTCAGGGGGATCTCGTCGTGCCACGGCTCTCATGCCTTCCGTTCCTTCCCCCGCCCGTTGTCGCGGCGCATGGGACCATGAAGGATCGGTTTGGCGCTTTCGTCAAAAAAACGACTACAAATTCGCACGGCGCCGCGCGCTGCGGCCCCCTGCGACCCTCATCGAGGTGTGCCGTAGGTTAGGGTGCGTTGGAGGCGCCGTCAACGGGAGCGAGCCGCACGCGGAGCCCCTTGGCCTCGAGCGCGATGACGCCCGCGGTGACCTGCCCCTGCTTGTCGACGGTGACCTGCGCTGCCACCGGTCGGCCCTGCGCATCGAGGCCAATCGCGTGCACGGTGACGGTGGGCTCTTCGCCCTTGGCGATGGCTCCGATGCGGGGTGCCTGGCCGAAGTTCGCGTCCCAGTCCACGGGCTGACCCTTCGTGATCGTGCCCTTGCGAATGACGAGCACTTTGGCGTGGCCGAGGTCGACCTTGCAGACCTTGCCCTCGAGCCCTTCCCACCACTGCGCGCGTCCGGCCGGCTTGGCAGGCGCGTCTGCGGGGGCGGCGGGAGGTGCCGCAGGGGGTTCCGCAGGGGGTTCCGCGGGGGGTTCCGCCGGGGGCGCGGGCTCCGGGACTTCGGCAGCCTTGGGCGCCGATGGCGGCTCCACGGCGGGGGGTGGCTCGGCGGGCGCTTCGGCGACCTTGGGGGCCGAAGGCGGCTCCGTCGGCGGCTTGACCGCCGCGCGCGCGGCGGGGGGTGGCTTCAGCGGCGGACGCTCCGCGGCCGGCGTCGGTGGGGCGTCGTCGACGGGCTCAGCGCCTTCGAGCGCCGATGCCGCAGGGGGTGGCCCCGGCTTCTTGGCCAGGAGCGCATAGGTCGCTCCGAGGCCCACACCAAATCCTGCGACGAACACGCCTAGCGCGATGATGATGCGCAGCTTCATCGGTTCCTGCCTCCCAACCGCGGGCTGCCCCGACGTCTCCTGGGGCAAATTCCGCTCCGGCGGGGTCGTCCCCCCCGAAAGCGGCGCGCAGTCTAGCGGGGGTTACACCAAGAGCAAGGTCCGAGATGCACGCTCACGGCTGGCGGATGAGGCGGACCGGCTGGCGGTTGCGTCGTGTTCGAAGCACGACCTCCGCGTCGACCTCGACGACATCGTCCTCGCGCGTGGGCGCGGTGGCCTCGCAGCGCTCGATGATCGCGCGCCGCGCGGCGACGGAGAGCCCCCGACCCAGATCGCCGGCAAGGCTCAGGACGCAGGACCGGAGGCGGGCGTCGTGCTCGCGAAGGAAGCGCTCGCGATCGAGCCCGCGCTCGAACTCGACGGCGGTGCGATAGCAGACGATCCGCTGCGGGCGCGCCTCTCCCGTCTCCGAAACGTCCGCGCGGCCCTCCGACGCAAGCGCGAGGTAGGGGCACTCGGCCAACTCGGGGTTCGATTGGGCGGCGACCGAGGCGAGCTCCGGCGCGGGCTCCAGCGGAAACGGGCTCCACCCCTGAGCCTCGAGCGCCAGCCGCCGCTGCGCCGCGGCGACATCGTCCGACACGCGCTCTTCGTGCACCGTCACGAGCCCGCTCGTGGCCGATCGTCGGTTCATGCGCACGCGGATCCCGTGCGACACGCTCGAGCTCGACGCGGGCGCATGGCCGCCCCCCATGGCGAGCGGCAGCTCTGTCGGGCGGGTGACGCGCGCGGGCTTCACGGGTGGCTCAGCCGCGCAGCCGACCACCGCGCTGAGGATGGAGACGGCGAGGAGCTCGGGAAGGCGGGTCGGCATACCATCTCAGTCATCGTGACGCCCGAGCCGCGGATTAAGGTCCCGCTTGCGCCGCTTCGCGACAGGTGACCACACACGCCGGGCAACTTACATCGTCCCGCCTTGACGCGCCGCGCCATCTTCCGCAGACTGCCGGCGCCATGACGACCGCATCGCTCGACCTCTTCGCTCCTCCCAGTGGCTCCAACGGCACGACCGGAATTCGTAGCTCGGCGGCACGCTTTGCCGACATCGATCCGGCGATGAAGGCCGACCTGGAGGTCTACGAGGCCCAGCTCCGCCGGATGTTCGAGGGCAAGGTGCCCGACGGCGTCTTCCTGGAGCTTCGTCTGAGGTACGGCGTATACGGCCAGCGCCAAGACGGCGTGCAGATGATCCGGGTGAAGATCCCGCTGGGCCTGCTCACGCTCGAGCAGTGCATCGCGTTGGCCGATCTGGCGGACGAGTACGCCGACGGCATCAGCCACGTGACGACGCGCCAGGACATCCAATACCATAACGTCGATATCCGTGACACGCCGGAGCTGCTGCGACGGCTCGCCCACGTCGGCATCACCACGCGCGAGGCCTGCGGCAACGCGGTCCGCAACGTGACGGGCTGCCCGCTTGCGGGCGTCTGCACGGGCGAGTCGTTTGACATCACGCCCTACGCGAACGCGACGGCGCAGTTCCTGCTCCGTCACCCCGACACTCAGGACTTCGGCCGCAAGTTCAAGATCGCCTTCTCCGGCTGCGCCTCGAACCCGTGCGGACTCACCGGCATCCACGACATCGGCGCGATCGCGCGCATCCAGGACGGCAAGCGCGGGTTCAAGGTCGTCATCGGGGGCGGCCTCGGCTCGGTGCCGCATCAGGCCAAGGTCCTCTACGAGTTCCTGGAGGCCGATCAGCTGCTGCCCGTCTGCCAGGCCATCTCGCGCGTCTTCGCGCTGCACGGCAATCGCAAGGTGCGGTCCAAGGCGCGGTTCAAGTTCGTCGTCGAGAAGCTCGGGCTCAACAAGACCCGCGAGAGCATCGAGGCGGAGCTGCCCAAGCTGCCGCACGACGCGCGTTGGACCGAGGAGTTCGTCACGCAGGAGGCGCTCCTGCCCGCCGAGGCGCTCAAGCCGCCGTCGACGCTGGATGTCGGCGCGCAGAGCCCCGCGTTTCAGCGCTGGTACCGCACGAACGTCATCCCGCAGAAGCAGGCGGGCTACGGCACGGTGCAGCTGTTCCTCCCGCTCGGGGACATCAGCTCCGATCAGCTCCGTGCGCTCGTCGCGCTCGCTCGGGGCTACGTCAAGGAGGGCATCCGCCTGACGGTCGAGCAGAACATCGTGCTGCGCTTTGTCACGCTGGCCGATCTGCCCGCGCTACACGCCGCGCTCGAGCCCCTGGGCCTCGCGCTGCCTGGGGCGGAGACCATCGCGGACGTGACGGCGTGCCCGGGCACCGACTCGTGCAAGCTCGGCATCGCCAGCTCGCGTGGCCTGGCCGCGTCGCTGCACGATCACTTCGTCGCCAACGGTGAAGCCTACGACGACGTGAAGGACCTCCGCATCAAGATCAGCGGCTGCCCCAACTCCTGTGGCCAGCACCACATCGCCAACATCGGCTTCTTTGGTAGCTCGCGGCGCGTCGGCGATCACGTCGCGCCGGTCTTTCAGATCGTGCTCGGCGGGACGACGCAGGAGAACGGCAAGAGCTACGGCATGGCCATGGGCAAGGTGTCGAGCCACAAGGTCAAGGACGTCGTCGAGCGCCTCGCGAGCACCTACAAGCGCGACCGCACCGGGCAGGAGGAGAGCTTCACGGACTTCGTCGGGCGCATCGGCAAGGTCAAGACCAAGGAGATCCTGGAGGACCTGACCGAGATTGAGTCCTATGAGGCGCGCCCGGAGCTCTACCGCGACAATCGCGCTCCACGCGAGTACGGCGTCAATGTCGGCGTTGGCGAATGCGCGGGCGGCATCGTCTCCCAGGTCGAGTTCCTGCTCGACGACGCCGATCGCGGCATCTGGCAGGCCACGCTCCACCTGGACGCGCTGCAGCGCACCGAGGCGTTCACCGCGGCCCGTGAGGCGATGCGCACCGCCGCCAAGGCGCTGCTGACCACGAAGGGCTACCTCCTGAGCGATCGCTTCGACCTGGTGACGGAGTTCAAGAAGACCTTCGTCGACGCGGGCAAGTTCTTTGCCGCCTACTTCGACCACCTCGCGACGGCCGAGCAGGACGATCCGGCCGCGCTGACCGACGAGGCGCTCCGGTTTCGGGTCGAGTGGGCCACACTGTTCGTCGAGGAGGCCCACGTCGCCTACGGGCGGCAGTAGGGCGGCAGTAGGGCGGCAGTCGGGCGGCAGTCGGGCGGCAGTCGGGCGGAGCACCACGAAAGGCATCATGCAGCAGTCAGAGCACAGCGGAGATCTCCAGCGCATTCAGGTCAAGGTGTTCCTGGAGCGGCCGGTTGGCTTCTCGGGAGACCCCTTCATCGCGATCCTCGACCGTTGGCGGGCCGAGGACAACGCCGCCGCAGCGCCGGCGCAGCCGTGGATCGACTTCGTCGACTATGCGCACGTCAAGGACGGGCCCGGCATCCTGCTCGTCGGACGTGAGCTCCAGCTGTCGCTCGATCTCGGCGATGGGCGCGTCGCGATCACGCTTCGGGGCCGGCGCGACCTCTTGGGCACCGACACCGAGCGCTTCACGTGGGCGTTGCGGCGCGCGCTGGCCACGACGAACCGCGCGCTGGCCGACGCGACCTGCCCGCCAGGCCTCGCGCCAAGCCACCTCGAGCTCGAGCTCTCGGTCAACGACCGGCTCGACTTCGCCCCGGGACCCGAGACCGAGGCACGGCTGCGCGGGCCCATCCACGCGACCTTCGACGCGTGCCTGGGAGCCGGGGCCTACACGTCCATAGCGCTCCCCGCCGCGGCCGCACGCTACGGCTACGTCGCGCGATCGCTCGCGCCCCGCGCGCTGTCCACGGCCTTCGGCGGCTGACCCGGAATCGGGACGGCCATGCCAGGGTTATTCCACTGGGCCACGCACGTCCGTGGCCCGACTGATGTCATGCAAGGAGTTGCCTCATGAAGCTCACCGTCATCGCTCTCGCCCTCGGGCTCGTCGCGGCCAGTCTGGTTGGCGCCACGTGGCCACCCACGACGCCACCCTCGGGTGACGACATCGGCCTGCGCGCCGCGGCCCCGCCGCCCAACCTGTACACAGCACAGGTCACGGGTGCGCTCGCTGTCGGACAAGACGGCAAGATCACCGTCAAGCTCGTCCCGGCGGAGGGCTACAAGTGGAACGTGGACTACCCGGCCAAGCTCAAGCTCCCCGCCGGTCAGAAGGTCGAGTTCAAGAAGACCGACTTCGCGCGCGGCGACTTCAAGGGCGGCGAGACGGCCGGCATCCTGGAGCTCGACGCCAAGGGCAAGGCCGCAGGCGACGAGACGGTCACGGCGACGGCGAGCTTCAGCATCTGCTCCAAGGAGACGTGCCACTTGCTCCGCGATCGCAAGATCGACCTCAAGCTCTCGGTGAAGTAGCCGGCAGTGATGGGCTCCGTGGCCGCGTTGCCCCGTGGCGCGTTTCGGGCCATCCTCCCGGCCCATGACGGTCCCGACGACGACACCGAGCTCCGCCCTCCTCGACGACCTCCGAACACGCCTCAAGGCGAGCTTCGACGCCCACCGCCACGTGATGAGCTTCGAGCAATACCTGGATCTGTTCATCGAGACGCCCCGCCTCCAGGCGCGCTCGGCGTCGCAGTACGTGCTCGACTGCTTTCACCACTTCGGGTCGACGCCATTGCCGGGCTCCGCCTTCGGGACGACCCGACGGTGGAAGCTGTTCGACGCGCCCTGGGACGCGGAGAAGGACCGCGTGGTCGGCCAGGAGGCCGCGCAGGAGGCCATCTACCGCATCGTCAAGAACTTTGCAAGACAGCGTCAGGTAAACAAGCTCGTGCTGCTGCATGGGCCGAACGGCTCGGCCAAGTCGTCGCTCGTCGGGACCATGCTGCGCGCGCTCGAGGTCTACAGCGAACGCGCCGAGGGCGCGCTCTACTCGTTCAACTGGGTCTTTCCGTCGAAGAAGGTGTCCAAGAAGCGCCTCGGCTTCGGCGACGGCTCGGAGCGCTCCGAAGAGCCGCTCACGTCGTTTGCGTTCGTCGATGACGAGGACGTCGACGCCCGGATCCCGCCCGATCTGCGCGATCATCCGCTGCTGTTGCTGCCGCGCGCCGAGCGTCGCGGGCTGCTCCAACAGGCTCACGAGCGCATCATGTCGGGCCGTCCGGGCGCGGGCGAGACCGAGGCCGAGGGAGACGAGTACCAGGTCCCCGAGTCCCTCTGGTCGGGGGACCTGTCCCCGCGCAATCGGCAGATCTTTGATTTGCTGTACGCTAGCTATCAGGGCGACCTGCGCCGCGTGCTTCAGCACGTGCAGGTCGAGCGGATCATGCTATCGCGACGCTACCGGCGCGCGCTGGTCACCGTCGAGCCGCAGATGCACGTCGACGCTTCGGTGCGTCAGCTCACGGGCGACCGGAGCCTGACCAGCCTACCGCTCGTGCTCCAGAGCACCACGCTCTACGAGCCGTTTGGCGACCTCGTCGATGCCCACCGCGGCATCATCGAGTACAACGACCTGCTGAAGCGCCCCATCGACGCGTTCCGCTACCTGATCTCGACCTGCGAGAAGTCGTCGGTCGCGCTCTCGAATCAGACGCTGTATCTCGATCTGCTGTTCCTTGCGTCCTCGAACGAGAGTCACCTGAACGCGCTCAAGGAGTACGCCGACTGGGCGAGCTTCAAGGGCCGCATGGAGCTGGTCCGGGTGCCGTACCTGCGCTGCTACCTCGCGGAGAAGCGCATCTACGACGACCAGGTCACGCCGGAGATGGTCCACAAGCGCATCGCGCCGCACGCGACGCTCGTCGCCGCGCTCTGGGCCGTGCTGACCCGCCTTCGACGGCCCTCGCCAGAGCGGCACCAGAAGGCGATGAAGCCGATCGTAGGGAGCCTCACGCCGCTGAACAAGGCCGATCTCTACGCCACCGGGCGCACGCCCAAGGGCTACACGCTGGACAAGGCCCGCCTCCTTCGCGCCAACGCGCGTGCGCTCGCGGACGAGTCGTTTGGAGACCGCGGGTACGAAGGTCAGGGCGGAGCCAGCCCCCGCGAGATGAAGGTGCTGCTGCTCAACGCGGCGCAACGGCCGGAGTTTCCGACGCTCTCACCGCTCGCGGTCCTCGCCGGGCTGAAGGACCTCGTCGCGCAGCGGTCGGTCTACGAGTTCCTCCGAGCCGAGCCCGATGGGCCCTACACCGATCACGAGGGCTTCATTCCGGCCGTGCGCGATCGCTGGATCGACCTGTGCGACGAGGAGCTGCATCGCGCGATGGGCCTCGTGTCGCGCGATCAATACGACGAGTTCTTCAAGCGCTACCTCACGCATGTCTCGCACGCGAGCCGTGGCGAGAAGATCCTGAACGCGATCACGGGCGCGCTCGAGGAGCCCGATCGAGCGTTCCTCGAGACGATGGAGCGGCACTTCAAGGTCGACAAGGCCGCGCACGAGTTTCGCAGCGACTTGCTGGGGCGCATCGGAGGCGCGAGCCAGCAGGGCCGGCTCGGCTCCAATGAGTATCGGGAGCTGTTCCCGACGCTGTTCGAGAACCTCGAGGCCAGCTACTACGAGGCGCAGCGCCCCACGATCCGGCGCGTCGCCACCGCGGCGCTCAAGATCCTGTCGGGTGAGGCCGAGACGCTCGCGGTCGCCGATCGTCGGCACGCCGAGGAGATGCTGGGGCGGCTCCAGTCGGACTTCGGCTACTGCGAGCCCAGCGCGCGCGAGATGCTCGGGACGCTGCTCTCCGAGCGCTATCGCGAATAGGGACGGGCCCCCCCTCAGATCCTCGGATCCTCGGATCGTCAGATCGTCGAGGCACCTCGCGCGTCGAAGTGCCTCATGCACACGCTCACCTCCGTCCTCTCGCCCACGCTCCTCGCGAGCGTTCTCCTCGTGGCCACCGCCGCGCCCGCGCGCAGCGTCTTGCCGCCGATGCGGGTCGGCACCGTGCCCGACGACCTGCGCGAGGTGGCCGGAGCGCGCGACACGACCGGGCTCATGCCGCTCAAGGCCTTCGAGCATCGTCCCTGGCTGACCGGCTCCTCCGTCGCGTTTCTGCCCGGTGAGCGCTTCGCGGTCGTGGCGGACACCGAGAACGGCGCGGTTCAGGTCGTCGAGGTCGCGACCGGCGTCGTCCACAAGCGCATCGCCGTCGGGCGACGTCCGGAGCGTCTCGTGGTCGGCCCCAAGGCGCGCGTCTACGTCACCAATCGGGGCAGCCGTACGGTGTCGGTGCTCGACGTCGAGCGCGGCGTCGAGGTGCGCTCCGTCGACGCCGGGGTCGAGCCGTTCGGCCTCGCGCTCACGGCGGACGCCCGGAGGCTGCTGGTAACGTCCTCGGCCACGGGAGAGCTGTTGGCCTTCGACGCCGAGCGCATGGCGCTCCTGTTTCGCGTACCCACAGGCGCCGATTGGCCCGCGGCAGTCGCGGCCCATCCGGACGGCAAGCGCGCCTACGTCACGCACATGCTGGGCGGGCGCGTGGCCATCGTAGACGTCGCACGGGGTCAGGTGGTCGGGACGCTGGCCCTGCCGACGAGCGATACCGGCTTGCCGTCGCGTCTCCTCGGCCGGCGCTCCGCGCCGCGTGTTCCCAACCAGGCCTTCGCCGCGGTGGTCTCGCCTGGCGGCACCCGCCTTCACGTCGCGCACATGATGGTCGACACCGGCTCGACGCGGGCCGCATCGCTCGCGGTCGGGGGCTACGGGGTGGGCGCCGAGGCGCCGATCGTCTCGACCGTCTCGACGTTCGACCTGGACAGCGGCTCGCTGGTGCGGCCGGAGCCGAAGTTCGACATCCCCAATGGGACCCAAGCGTTTCAGCAGCGAGACCGCATCCAACAGGCCGACTTTGCCGTGCAGAGCCTCGCGCAGCCCATCGCGCTCGCGGCGGACCCGAAGCGTGCGCGCCTCCTGCTCGCCGCGCACGGCTCCGACCGGGTGATGGCGCTCGACAGCAGCAGCGCCGACCCGATCGGGCGCCCGGACGCCTGCTATGCGACCAAGGAGGCGCCCGAGGGCATCGCCGTTGCCAGTGACGGCTCGTTCGCAGTGGTGCACAACGCGCAGGGCTTCTCCGTCTCGGTGATTCGGCTCGCGGCACACGCGCAGGACACGACGCGCTGGGCGTTGCCGGCCGAGCGCACCTTCGAGGTCGCCAAGAGCCCGCTCCCCGCGGACGCTCGGCGGGGACAGCGGCTATTCACGTTCGCGCTGGATGCGCGCGTCGGAGGCGGGGCGAAGTTTGCGTGCGCCTCGTGCCACCCCGATGGCCGCCAGGACGGCCTCGTGTGGCGCATCGGCGCAGGACCGCGGCAGACGCCCATCCTGGCGGATCGGCTGGAGGGGACGGCGCCATTCAACTGGATCGGGACCGAGGACAAGCTCTTCGACAACGTGCGTCAGACGATTCGGCGGCTCGGCGGCACCGGGCTCCCCGACGTGGACATCCAGGCCTTGGCGACCTACTGCGAGCGCTACATGCCGGGCTTCGACAACCCGCATCGCACGACCCAACGCGCCGCGCTGGTCGCCGAGGGCAAGGTGCTCTTCGAGTCCACGGAGGTCGGGTGCGCCACCTGCCACGACGCGGCGCGCAAGCTGACCGACGGCCTGCGACACGACGTAGGCACGACGACGCCCATCGAGATCGAGCTCTGGAAGCGCTTCGAGCAGCAGCCCCCGGCGCAACCGCAGGCCAACATCACGCTGGAGCCCCTGCCCAAAGCCCCCGTGGCCTACGACACGCCCTCACTGCGGCACCTCTGGGCCTCGGGGCCGTACTTCCACGACGGCAGCGTGCGCACGATCCGCGAGCTGGTCACCTCGGGCAACCCGGGCAATCGGATGGGCCAGACGTCGCAGCTGTCGCGTCACCAGCGCGATTCGCTCGTAGCGTACCTCGAGACCCTGTAGGGACAATAACGAACAGGGGGAACAGGGGGA
>SXGT01766814.1_pt1 | contig 10995 bp, 5 predicted proteins | sample 3176221 | NCBI WGS metagenome assembly SXGT01 (sample SAMN11356862, study PRJNA531348) | freshwater metagenome | isolation source: freshwater sample F1-120 | place: China: Fuxian Lake, Yuxi | collected 2017-12-25
CGCGGTCCAGAACCTGAACTCGGATCGTTCAGCAGCGAGCTTCACCGTGAACATGCCCGCCGGCTTCGCGGCCACGGGCGTCGGATTCCACGACGTCTTCTATCACTCGGGGGCGGCGGAGTAACCGGCTGGGCCGGAGCCGAGTATCAAAAGGCGAATGTGGCGGGTGCTCATGGTAGTTGCGTCCTCGTGGAAGTCCTGGGTCGATTATATCGGTGGGCCGCATGGCGAGGCTTCCGGGGCGGGTCGGTGCCGACTGTCTTTTCGTCGCCAAGAATGGGTAAGATGCAACGCAGTTTGCCGTCGACGGCCCGTGGCACCGGGTCGTCGTGCTGGCACCAATGGCGAGGAATGCGCATGATTCGACCGCAGTGGATGTCTGGAGAACGCTTCCGCAAGTTATGGCAATTCCTTGCCGTCACGGTGCTCGCGCTGGTGGTTTCGCTTGGCAGCGAACGTCTTGGATGGCTTCAGGACTACGAGAATATTTTTTACGACTACTGGCATCAGATCGCCGGCAAGCGGCGCGACGCGCAGCATGCGGCCGTGATTGCTGTCGATGACGACACCTTGATCCAGTACAAGGACGATCCCCTTGCATTCTGGCAGCCGATTTTTGCCGTGGCGATGCAGAACCTCACCGATGCCGGGGTCAAGTCAATCGGCCTTGACTTCATCTATGCCGTGAGTGCCGAGGCGTGGCTGCGCAAGCTCAACCTTCCGGACAGCGAAGTGTCGCGCAACTACGACGCACCTTTTCGTGGGCAGCTGGCCAAGGGTAACAAGATCCTGATCGCGCAACTTGTTGAAACCTCGCAGGGCGACATGGAGGTCATGGGGCCGCCGCAAGATCACTTGTTGATGATGCCCAACGGTGCTTTTGATACCGGTATCGCCAACCATTTTCCCGACAACGACAAATTGGTACGTACCTTCTACCCGGTGGTGATTCCCGACAAGGAGTTTCCCGGCGTTGGATTGGCCATGCAGTTGACCTTGCGCGCCACGGGCGGTGACAGTCGCGCCGACGGCTGGACGTTTGCCGGTGAAAGCTTTTCACGCCAGCGCGAACGGCGAAGAATCGGTTTCGTCGGTCCCCCGGGCAGCATGCTGACCGTGTCGATGAGCAAGCTTTTGAAAGCCGATGCGCTGAACGATCCCGAGGTAAAAAAACTGAAGGGTAGGGCGGTGATCATCGCCCCGAACAACATCGGAACATCCGACCGCCATTTTTCGCCCTATTCGCGGGTTTTGCCCACGTTTGACAATGAACCGATGACCGGTGGCGAAATACATGCGAATGCGATTGAAACGATCATGTCAGGTATCTATCCGCGAAGCCTGTCGCTGTGGATCGCTTGGCCGGCGTTGGTGTTGGTCCTGGTGTTTGTGGTTATGCTCTACTTGAGAATGCATCCGGCTGCCGGCCTTGGCATCGGACTCGCCTTTTCGGCGGCGGTCCTGATTCCGGCCTTCGCCCTGTTCCAGAAGGACCTGCTGCTTTCCGTGGCGCCGTTCCATGTTGCGCTGGCCACGGCATATTTGGCAACGCTGGCCTTGCGCCTGACGGGCGAAGAGCGGCAAAGGGCTCATCTCAAGTCGATGTTTGGTCAGTATGTTTCCGATGTGGTGGTCGACAAGCTGATCGCCGAAGGGCAGCGTCCGAACCTGAGCGGCGAAAAACTCGACGTTACGGTGCTGTTTTCGGATATCCGCAACTTCACCACGATATCCGAGAAGCTGGATGCGGAAGAGGTCGTTGAGATGCTGAATGCCTATTTCGGGCTGACCTGCGAGCCAATTCTCGAGCAGGGTGGGATGGTCAATAAGTTCATCGGTGACGCGGTGATGGCGGTGTTCGGATCGCCGGTCCACTACGACGATCATGCGCGGCGAGCCTTGCTGGCGGCTCAGGGCATGGCGCGTGAGGCCGAGGGCTTCAAGACCTGGATGAAGCAGCGCTTCCCCGACCGCGGACTGCCGGAGTTCGGCGTCGGGATCGGCGTGCATAGTGGCCCCGCCGTCATGGGTGACATCGGCTCAGTGAAGCGGCGCGAGTTCACCGCGATCGGCGATACCGTGAATGCGGCATCCCGACTGGAAGGCGTTACCAAAGATCTGGGCTGCGTGATTGCCGCCAGCGCTGCGGCAATCACGGCGGCCGGGGGCGGTATCCGCACCGGACGCCAACAGGTTGTACATGTCAAGGGCAAGGCCGAACCCATCGAGGTTTTTGAGGTACTGATCGAGTGACATGTGCGAACTTGAGACCTTGTATCGTGTCCAAAGTAGTTGATATGTTGAATTTTTCGCTTTGGGTGGGATAATTGATTATTGACTTAAGAATCAGTGCAATTTCGAATTGACCATCTGAGAATGCCAGCAAGTGCCACTATTCGATCGGGGCGACGTTCGCCATGGGCGGCGGTTTCCCGTGCCCTGTGCTTGGGCGCCGCGCTGATGGCGTTTGCCACGGGTGGTGGAACCATGGCCCAGGATCGAACGGTGCCACCCAGGGCGCAGGAAACGCGCGTCGCGCTGATTATCGGCAACTCGGATTACCGTTCCGCACCTTTGGACAATCCGGCGAACGATGCCAGCGACCTCGCTGCAGCCTTGGAGAAGCAGGGTTTCAACGTTCTGGTGCGCGAAAATGTCGGCGAGCGCGGACTTAAGGAGGCCGTGGATGTTTTCGCCAAGCATCTCAGGAAAGGTGGCATCGGCTTGTTCTTTTTTGCCGGTCACGGCATTCAGCTCAAGGATCAGAACTTCCTGCTTCCTGTCGATGTCGGTTTCGAAAACGAATCCGATATCAGTTTCAAGTCCATCAGCGCGGAATATGTATTGTCTCGCATGGCTGAAGCGGGCAACCGCATCAATATCGTGATTCTCGACGCGTGCCGCAATAACCCGTTGGCGCAGACCCGCAAGACGATCAGCAAGGGACTAGGCGTGATGAACGTCGGTCGGGCCGAGAAGGGCACTTTCATTGCCTATGCGACGTCGCCCGGTTCAACCGCGGCCGACGGTACCGGCCGAAATGGCCTCTATACCAAGCATCTTCTGCGTTCGCTTGAAACTCAGGACTCTGATATCGATCGTGTTTTTGGCCGTGTGCGCACTGGCGTTGTGCAGGATACGAATGGTGAGCAGGTGCCGTGGACCTCAAGTTCCGTCATTGGCAGCTTCTATTTCAATATGACCGAGGATCTGGCAGCGCTGCAAAAGCCGGCGGCACCGTCTCTCGCGACACATGAAGTTGCCGCCGAGGCCCCGCCGATTCCATTTGATCCAGCCCAGGAGCGTGCATTCTGGGAGCGGATCAAGGACAGTCGAAATGCGGCGGATTACGTTTCCTACCTTGAAAAGTTTTCTGGTGCAAAACGGGCGGCCTATGCGCGGTGGATGGTACAGAAACTTGGTGGTACCGTTCCTACGGCGTTCGCTGCGGCGCCGGCTGCTGCTGCGCGTCCGACAGCCGCGCCGACCCAATTGAGCCTGGCTGCGCCTGCCGCAGTGCTACCCTCGCCTGCTGCGCCTGTAGCCGCCGCAGCAGCACCCAATGGTGCGATTCCGTCGCCGGGTACGGCGATCCAGGATTGCGCAGACTGCCCGGAACTGGTCGCGGTTCCGGCGGGCGAATATGTTATGGGCAGCGGACCCAAAGAAAAGATGCGCGAGCTTGATGAGGAACCAGCGCACCGGGTGCGAGTCACGTCGGCGCTTGCGATAGGAAAGTTTGAGATCACCAAGGCGCAATACGCGGCCTTCGTAAAGGATACCGGGCGTGAGTCAAAGCCCGGCTGTCATTCGACCCGGGGTGGCTTTTTCCACAAGAATCCCAAGGCCACTTGGCAGAATCCGGGGTTTGAGCAAAAAGCCGAAGAGCCGGTGGTTTGCGTTGCATGGACCGACGCCCAGGCCTATGTCGCCTGGTTAAGCAAAAAGACAATGAAGCAGTATCGACTGCTCAACGAATCAGAATGGGAATATGCGGCTCGCGCAGGCAGCTCTGGACGACGTTATTGGGCCGAGGCTGATGATGCAGCAACCTGCCGCTATGCAAGTGTTGCCGATTCCAGCTACAAGTCGGTATCGCCGGGGGCTCCCCTGTTCCCGTGTTCGGACGGATTTGCCCATACGTCTCCGGTGGGGCGCTTTCCCGCCAATCCCTTTGGCTTGCATGACATGCTCGGCAATGCGTGGGAATGGGTGGAAGACTGCTGGAACGAAGGGTATTCGGGCGCGCCCGAGTTAGCCGTACCGCGGGTTTCGGGATCCTGCAATGAGCGGGTGTTTCGCGGCGGTGCATGGAACAGCACCCCGTCAACGCTGCGTTCCGCCTATCGAGACCGCGAATCAAAGGATGAGCGTCACGACAATCTTGGTTTTCGGGTTGCACGCACTCTGCCGTGACCGGTGACGGTCAAGGTCGCCTCCGCCATGGCCGACTTTCCAACCAGCGCATCGCGCCGTAGCCTGCTGTTAGGCGGCAGTGCCGCCGTGGCACTGGGGGCGCTGCCGGTCTCCCCAGGCTGCTTCGCACAGTCGCAGGCCGGCGAGCCAATTCAGGATATCTACGCGCCGCGCACCAAACTGGCACTCTTGATTGGTAACCGCGATTACCCGAATCGAAAAGATATCGCCCCGGCACACAAGAACGTCAGGGATCTCAAAGAGATTCTCGAGTATTACGAATTCAAGGTGCGTGACTATCGCGATCTGGATGCGTTGGCAATGGCTCGCGTCCTCGCCGAGTTTGGCGCCGAGCTCAGAGCCAGCAACGAGTCCAGCCTGCCCGGTTCGGTGGCCGTGGTCTTCTACTTTTGTGGCCACGGCTTCCAGTCTTCTGGTCGCAATTACCTTGTACCCGCCGGGGTTGATCCGTCATCGGAAAAGGCTTTGTCGTCGTCGCTGCGCTTGAACGAAGACATCCTGATCGCATTGCCGCAGCGCTACCCGGGCATCAGTATCGCGTTGATCGATGCATGCCGGACGGATCCTTCAATTCGCCGCGGGGTTGACGATTTCAACCAGATCACCGCACCCGAGGGAATGTTGGTGTTTTTCGCCACCCGGGCCGGACGTCCCGCGTTGGCGCCGATCAGTCCGGACAGAAACACGTTTTTTGCCGGAGCCTTGATCGATGTACTGCGTGAGGCAAATGGCGTGACGCCGATCGACGACTTGTTTCGCATTGCGGCAATCGAGTGCCAAAGTCGCGTAAAGGCGGAATTCGACAAAGTGAAATTGACGATCCCGCCCCAGTTTCCCGAAAGTACGGGAAATTTGCGTGGGCGTTTCGTCATCCGTAACCGCCAGCTTGAGTTGCGACGCGGACGTACAGGCAAGGGGGCTGCCCTGATCGGGGTAGACCCGAGCCTGCTTGAACAGCGTTGGCAGGTAATCCAGGCCTCGCTTCGGCCGGCGCGCTTGATCCGCCTTTGCGAGCAGTTCGAGAAAGATTTTCCCGGCAGCGAGTTCGACCAGCAGGTCCGAGTCACCATCGCTGGCGCGAGGCAGGCATTGGACAGCCAGAGGTCGGCTGGGCTTTCAGGAGACCTGTTTGAAGAATCCACCGGCGACCGGGATTATCGTGATGACCTGATTAAGGCGCTGCGCGGTGACAAGGATGCCGCGCATCGGATTGCCTTGGCTTACCGGGAAGGCAAATCCGGAGTTACCGGAAATCTGCGTCGCACGGAACAGTGGCTGCGGTTTGCTGCTGAACTTGGCAACGGGATCGCAAGCTGGGAACTCTCGGAGATCTACAACCAGAGCGGTCAGGTGGGCGATGCTGCGCGTTTCGAGAAAAAGGCGCTCGACCTTGGTTATCGACCGCCACCAAGGCTTGCAACGCGTGGGTATTGAACCCGCCCTCTTAGAAACGGCGGGTTTGACGAAAGGCACCCTTTCCCCGGTGCCGGTGCGGTGGGGACTCTCGATTGTATTGTTGCTTGGAGTTTGCCTAAGTAGTCCGGCAACGGCAATTGAAGTAGCGCCTGGTCAGCACAAGGCGCCCGAGCCAATCGCGTCAGGCCGGTTGCAGTCGTCGAGCGCAAAGAAAGTGCCCGCCGACCCGCGAAAGCTTGTTCGAGGGAAAAGTACGCAGAAATCCACCCGCAGTGCCCGCATATCGAGTGATGCTAGGCGAGCCGGCAAGGCAGCCACCCCAGAGCGCGCTCCGAGACTGGCGAAATCAGCGACATCAAGACGACCGGCAGCGGTTGTGCCACCTTCCGAAAAAGCTCTGCCATCGGCACGGGCGCTGGCGTGCAAGGAGAAGATCGAAGCGGCGATCCAACCCGCGCGAACCGTGAAGCTTGCGGAGGAATGCGAAAGGGAACTGTCGCACGACCCTCTGATAGATGAGATTCGCCGGATTGCATTGGGTGCCCGGCAGGCAATGGAGGTTCAGCGATCTGCAGGGCTGTCGGCCGAGCTTTTCGAAGATCCCTATGGAGATGCCGGTTTTCACGACCTGATCCGCAAGTCGGCTCGCGGAGACGGCGATGCTGCCTATCAAATTGCACAAGCCTATAAAACCGGACAATCGGGGATTTCGGCAAACACTCGGAGAATGGAACAGTGGCTGCGATTTTCTGCAGAGTTGGGTAACGGCCGGGCCAGCTGGGAACTGGCAGAGTATTACAACTATGGTGGCCTGGTGGCCGACGCTGCGCGATTTGAAAAAAGGGCGCAAGAACTGGGATATCAGCCAGGGGTACGCCTACCCTCGCGTGGTTACTGACAATCCGGTCTCGAAAAGTATGAATTTCGTACCGCGATTCGAGATCGCGCGAAAACCCTGAGATAGAATGGGATCCGGTGCCTGTTTCCGGTTTAGACTCCTTGTAGAGTTTTTTCGACTTGAATTGAATCGTCAAATGTTGGCGATCTAGGCGCATGGGAGCCAATCGGTCGCAATTTAGACGGCCGGAGAGAATAGATAAGATGAGGCAGGAGCCGCTTTTCTTTTGGGCAAGGCATTGCGACGGCACTCTGGCCGTTCGGATCCTGCTTGGGCCGGTGTTTTTGCTGCTTGCCTGCGGAGCATTTGGGCAAAGTGCACCTGGTGCTGGCACCATTTTGCAGACAGTACCGCCGGCCACCGTTCGACCCGATACAGCTCCAAGCATTGAAGATAAGGTGTCCAAGCCTCCACGGGCAATCGCTGACGTTGAAGGCATGCGACTGGAAATCAAGGGGTTTCGTGTCGTTGGCCTGACGGTCGCTGAGCCGGAGGAGTTCGCCAGCGATCTCGGACCGTTCATTGGTACAGAGAAGCGGTTTCAAGACCTGCTCGACGCCGCAGCCGCGATCAAACGGAATCTTGCCGGCCTGGGTTTCTTCCTTGCTGATGTTGTCGTTCCAGAACAGAAGATTCTTGATGGAATTGTTGAGTTGCGCGTACTTGAGGGTCGATTGGGCAAGGTTCGCCTGGAAGTCGATCCCGCGGCGAGGATTGATCGTGATTTGCTGCAGTCGTATATCGGCTCGCTGGAGGAGGGCGGACTGATCCGGACAACGGATGTGGAGCGGGCATTGTTCCAGATCCACGATTTGCGCGGCATCGTTGCCACCAGCAGCTTTGCCCCGGGGGCAGTCACCGGAACTGCTGACTTGACGATCCGCGTTGCGGCAGCAAAGAAATTCGACGGCAACCTCGATTTCGATGCCAACGGATCCATCTATACGGGCCTACATCGGGCCGGCGCCGGCATCGACGCAAACGGACTTTTTGGCCGCGGCGAGATCATCAGCGTTCGCGCCAGCAACGCAATCGACGGCAACCTTCGGTTTGCCCGCGCCTCGGTTCTGATTCCGATAGGGCCTTGGGGTACCAAGATTGGCGGGGCCATTTCGGATCTCAACTATCGCCTTGGTACGCCGTCTTTCGAGGCGCTGAAGGTCAATGGTGCGGCATATGTCACCTCGCTGACCGCCATCCACCCGTTCATTCGTTCGCGTAACACCAACTTGTTGCTGATTGCACAGAGCGACAAGCGCGAGTTCTATGACATTTCCCTGGCAAGTGGTGACGAGAACAGGAAGGCCAGCGATGTCAATTCGCTGGCCCTGTCGGGAGATTTTCGCGACAGACTGGGCGGAGGAGGCATCAACGTATTCAACATCGCCTATACGCTGGGTGACCTCAAGTTCGGCATTGCAGCCAAGGAACTGGCCGATCAGGGGGCTGGTGGGCGCAAGCTCAAGGGCCTTTTCGGCAAGACCAACTTAACTTTGTCACGCCTGCAGGCGATAGACGAGCGCTTGGCGCTGTATGCATCGTACAGCCAGCAGTTCACCAACAAGAACCTCGATCCCAGCGAAAAGTTCAGCCTTGGCGGCCCCAACGCCGTGCGCGCCTATCCGCAGGGGGAAGGTGCCGGTGACGAGGGTTATTTTGGCCAGATCGAATTGCGCTACCGGTTACCGGTCGAGGAGGATCTTCCCGGTAGCATGGTGCTGGCCGGGTTCTACGATTTCGGGCGCTCGGTCCTGATCAAAAAACCCACCACAGCCGACCTTACGGGTGCGACCCCCGCGGCACTGCTGCGGCGAATTGCCGGACCGGGTATCGGCGTCAACTGGGAAGTGCCAAACGACTGGTATCTGCGCGCCACGATGGCTTTCCGGGACACGACGAAGGCTACTGCGGATCATCTGCTGCGGTATCCGCGCTTCTATTTCCAGTTCAACAAGTTCTTCTGACCTACCGGCGGATGCGGAGCGCGGGACCCGAGGAACAGATGCGTGAAATCGTAAGCCAAAGCAGCAAATTAGGGCTGTTGGCGCACCACTCGACAGCGGAATATATCGGCAATAACCCAAGCCAAGGCCCATCGTTATGTTCAAGCACGCAACCCTGAATCGCGCCTACCGCCTGGTCTGGAGTGAGTTGCGAAGTACTTGGGTAGCCGTGGCGGAGTTTGCCAGCGCCCGCGGAAAGCGGGCTTCGGCCGTCATGGCCTCTGGCGCCTTGCTTTCCTTTGTTTGGGGTGCGGCATTTGCCGCTGGCGAGCCCGCGGCTACGGCCTTGCCCACTGGCGGTCAAGTTGCCGCCGGCCATGTCGGCATCGTCTCCAATGGCGCACGGATGGACGTAACCCAGTCGTCGCCGAATGCGATTGTCAATTGGGCAAGCTTTAACGTCGGCAGTCAAGCCCATGTCAATTTTGCCCAACCTGATGCTACGGCCGTGATTCTCAACCGGGTGCTGGGCGGCGACGCTTCGGCCATCTTTGGGCGCATTACCGGGAACGGCCAAGTCTTTCTCACCAATCCGGGCGGGATAATCTTCGCCCCAGGCGCACAGGTTGATGTCGGCGGGTTGGTCGCCTCATCGCTCGGTATTTCCGATGCTAACTTTCTGGCTGGCAAGTACCAGTTCGACAAACTCGGCGCTGGTGGTGCGGTAGTCAACCAGGGTGCCATTAATGCTGCACAAGGCGGTTACGTAGCTCTGATTGCTCCCCAAGTCAGCAATGCGGGCACCATCACGGCCACCGGTGGCAGCGTTGGTCTTGCCGCGGGTGGCAAAGTCAATCTGGACTTCGATCACGATGGTCTGCTGAGCTTCCAGATCGATGTCGCGGAGGCGGGTGCGCGTGCCGGTAACAGCGGTCTTATCTTTGCCGACGGTGGCCGTGTCGTCATGAATGCGCAGGCCAAGGACGCTCTGCTTTCAACCGTGCTCAATAACGAGGGCGTGATCCGCGCTCGAAGCCTCGAAAGCCGCAACGGTGAAATCTGGCTGGGCGGAGGTAACTCCGGCGTTGTCAGCGTCAGCGGGACGTTGGACGCATCTGGTACAGCTGACGGCCAAGTTGGAGGAACCGTGAAGGTTCTTGGCGACAAGGTTGGGCTGTATCAACAGGCGAAGGTGGACGTCTCGGGAGTCGGCGCTGGTGGTACGGCCCTGATAGGGGGTAACTGGCAGGGCAAAGGGACAGAACAGAACGCCAGCGCAACTTACGTCGGTAAGGATGTAACGATAAATGCGGATGCAGTAGGCAGTGGCAACGGTGGCAAGGTAGTGGTGTGGGCTGACGGGATCACGAGATTTGCAGGCCATGTCGTTGCCCGCGGCGGAATTACGGGGGGCGGCGGCGGAAATGTCGAGATTTCAGGGCACGAGCAACTTGTCTTTCGCGGCTCCCTTGATCTGACTGCGCCAAACGGCAAGGCAGGCTCAGTCCTTTTCGACCCAAAGAACATCATTGTTGCTGATACGGGTGCCGATCCGATTGCCACGAACGATGCCTTCGCCGAGAACGCGGCTGCGGACGCAACCTTTGACGCCGATTTGATCACGGCGCTAACCAATGCGGGTACCGCGGTAACGCTTCAGGCCAATAACGACATTACGGTAAATGAGGCGATCACGAGCAACAATGCGGGTGGCAACGGCGGCGCGCTGACATTCCATGCCGGGCGGTCGATTGCGATCAATGCCAACGTCACGACCGACAGCGGTGACTTCACCGCGATAGCCAACCATGCCGGAGCCCAGGCGGCAAATCGCGATGCAGGCAACGCCACGATTACCATGGCGGGCGCGACAACCGTTGACGCCGGCAGCGGTGCGATATCGTTCTCATATGGCAACGGACCAAACGGAAATGACGCCACCGGCGCAATTTCCCTGGCGTCCCTGACAACGACTGGAAACATTTCGCTGTCTTCGGCGGCGAACAGCGGTGGATCTGCTTCCACGCAAGCCATTAGCGCCGGCGGCGCCATTTCTGCCGGAACGTTGGACCTTCAGGCAGCGACTTCATTTGCGTTCAACGGTGACGTAACTGCAACTACATTGAGCACAGCCGCGTCCGGGTATTCAGTTTCGTTTCTCGGTTCGGTTAACTCAATTTCGAACGCGGTCACCTTCAACAACACGGGCACCCTGACGATTGGTGATGCTGCAGCGGACAACATGGCCTTCACGGCCGGAGTCACGGCGACGGCGCCGAGCAGCAAGAGCATTGCGGGCAC
>SXGT01028010.1_pt1 | contig 10994 bp, 12 predicted proteins | sample 3176221 | NCBI WGS metagenome assembly SXGT01 (sample SAMN11356862, study PRJNA531348) | freshwater metagenome | isolation source: freshwater sample F1-120 | place: China: Fuxian Lake, Yuxi | collected 2017-12-25
AGATCACCTACAGCGAGGATTGGATGCGCCCGGATTACATCCCGCCGCCGGGCCCCGCTCCCGCCGCGCCGCCGGCCGGTGCCGCCGCACCGGCTCCGGGTGGCCCGCCGCTGGCCGCCGAGGCGATGGCCACCAACCCGGCCGACGGCCTGCCGGGGCTGATGGTGCCGACGGGACCCGGATCATGAGCGCCTCTGTTCGCGTTGCCGGCGCCCTGTTGGTGGTCGCTGCCGCCGCCACCGGATGCCAGTGGAAGGGCCTGAACTCGGTAGCGCTGCCCGGTGTCGAGGGCGTCGGTCCGGGCGCCTACACCGTGCAGGCCCAGATGCCCGATGTCGATCACCTGTCGCCGAACTCCCGGGTGCGCGTCGACGATGTCACCGTCGGCAACGTGACGAGGATCGAACGCCAGGGCTGGAACGCACTGGTCACCATGAGCCTCAACGAGAACGTCGTGCTGCCCGCCAACGCGACCGCCACCCTCGGCCAGACCAGCCTGCTCGGGTCGCAACACATCGAACTCGCGCCACCGACCGCTACCGCGCCGGAGGGCAGGCTGATGGCGGGAGCCGTGATTCCGCTGGAGTCCAGTGGAGCCTTCCCGACCACCGAGCAGACGCTGGCCGCGATCTCGTTGCTGCTCAACGGCGGTGGCATCGGCGAGGTCCAGGACATCACCACGGCATTCAGCACGGCCTTCTCCGGCCGCGAGGCCGACCTGCGCAGCCTGATCGAGCAGCTCGACCTCTTCATCGCCTACAACAACGACCAGAAGGACGACATCATCGCCGCGGCCGAGAGCCTGAACTCTCTGGTCGGTCAGGTCGCCGAGCAGAAACCGGTGGTGGACAAGGCGTTGGAGACGATCCCGAATGCGCTGGAGGTGCTCGCGGACCAGCGCGAGATGCTCGCCGAGGCGCTCGCCCAGCTCGGCAAGTTCAGCGCGCTGGCCGCCGATGCGACCAGCCAGACCAGGGAAGCGCTGGTCGCCGAGCTGAAGGCCCTCGGCCCGACGCTGGAGCAGCTGGCCAACGCCGGACCGGCACTGACCCGCGCGCTGAGCTTCCTCACCACCTATCCGTTCCCGAAGGAAACCATCACCAACTGGATGCGCGGTGACTACGCCAACCTCACGCTGGTGGTCGACCTCACCCTGAGCCGGGTGGACCAGGGTCTGTTCACCGGGACCCGCTTCGAAGGCGATCTGACCGAGCTGGAGATGCAGTGGGGTCGCACCATCGGTCAGCTGCCCAGCCCGTACACCGGGGTGAATCCGCTACTCGCGCCGTACCGGTGGGATCAGGGGCGATGACATGATCCTCACCAGACGAATCCTGATCCAGATGGCGGTGTTCATCGCCATCTCGGTGGTCGCGATCGGCATCATGGCGTTCGGTTACATGCGGCTGCCGAACCTGCTGTTCGGCGTCGGTCACTACCGGGTCACCCTGGAACTGCCCGAAACCGGGGGCCTGTACCCGCGCAGCAATGTCACCTACCGCGGATCCCAGGTGGGCCGGGTCGAAGAAGTCGGACTCACCGACCGCGGCACCGTCGAGGCGAAACTCTCGCTGACCTCGGATGTGCCGATACCGGCCGACCTGGACGCCGCGGTGCACAGCCAGACCGCCGTCGGTGAGCTGTTCGTCGAACTGCTCCCGCGCAGCGGCGAGGGACCCGAGCTCCGCGACGGGGATGTCATCCCGCTCGACCGCACCACGGTGCCGATGGACGTCAACACCCTGCTGGACGCGACCAACCGTGGCCTGCAAGCCATTCCGGGTGACAACCTGCGCACCGCGGTCGACGAGGCCTACCTGGCGGTGGGTGGATTGGGTCCGGACCTGTCGCGGCTGGTGAAGGGTTCGACCCAGCTGGCGATCGATGCACGGGCCAACCTGGATTCGCTGACCACCCTGATCGACGAGTCGAAGCCGGTGCTCGACACCCAGACCGACACCTCCGGCGCGATCCGCGCGTGGGCATCGAACCTGGCCACCATCACCGGCGAGCTGCGCGACCACGACGACGCGGTGCGGGGGCTGCTGGAACGGGGACCCGGTGCCGCCGAGGAGGTCCGGGCGCTGCTGGACAGGCTGCAGCCGACGCTGCCGATCGTGCTCGCCAACCTGGCCAGCGTGAACCCGGTCCTGGTCACCTACCAGCCCGCCCTGGAGCAGCTGCTGGTGCTGCTGCCGCAGGGCACCGCCACCACCCAGGCCACCGGTACCGCCAACCGGAACACCAAGCAGGACTACAAGGGTGCGTACCTGAACTTCAATCTGAACCTGAACCTGCCACCCGCCTGTACGACCGGCTTCCTGCCGCCGCAGCAGCAGCGTGTCGCCAGCCTGGAGGATTACCCGGACCGGCCGGCCGGTGACCTGTACTGCCGGGTCCCGCAGGACTCCGCCTTCAACGTGCGTGGCGCCCGCAACCTGCCGTGTCTGACGGTGCCGGGCAAGCGCGCTCCCAGCGTCGCGATGTGCGAGAGCGACGAGAACTACGTCCCGCTCAACGACGGCTTCAACTGGAAGGGCGATCCGAACGCCACCATGTCCGGGCAGTCCATCCCGCAGATCCGACCCGGGACACCACCACCTGCGGAAACGGCGCCACCTCCGGCCGCCGCGCCCCCGCCCGTCGCAGCCGCTGAATACGATCCGGCCAGCGGCACGTACGTTGGACCGGACGGGCAGGTGTATACCCAATCGAACCTGGCCCGCACCGCGAACGAGGAGCAAACATGGCAGACGATGCTGCTACCCCCTCCGGGGAAGTGAGCGAGTCCGCATCCGAAGCTGACGTGACAGCCACCGAAGAGACCCTCGAGACGCCAGAAGGCGAAGCCGTCGAGGATTTCGACGATGCTGTGGCCGAGGAATCTGCCGAGCCCGGGATGTCGCATCTGAAACTGGCCACGATCGTCGGACTCGTGGTGGTGCTCGCCCTGGCCGGACTGGTCGGCTGGCTCGGTTTCCGCACCTACGAATCGCAGAAGCTCGAGGCGCAGCGCGCGCTGTTCCTCCAGGTCGGCCGGCAGGGTGCGATAAACCTGACCACGATCGACTGGGAGCAGGCGGAGGCCGATGTGCAGCGCATCGTGGACTCGGCCACGGGCACCTTCTACGACGATTTCCAGCAGCGCGCGGGCCCGTTCATCGAGGTCGTCAAGCAGGCGCAGTCCAAGTCCGTCGGCATGGTGACCGAGGCGGGGCTGGAATCGGAATCCGATACCGAGGCCAGTGTGCTCGTCGCGGTGACGGTGCAGACCTCCAATGCCGGAGCGGCCGAACAGCAGCCGCGGCTGTGGCGGATGCGCGTCACCGTCCAGGATACCGGCGATGATCAGGTGAAGGTGTCCAACGTGGAGTTCGTGCCGTGACCGAGAAGAAGACCGAACCCGAGGTGACCGAGGCCGAGGTGACCGAACCCGAACTGACCGAGGCCGATTCCACGGCCGTGGAATCGGACGAGGTGGCCGAGGACAGCGACGCCCCCGAGGCGACCGAAGAAGGCCCTGCCACGACGCGCAAGCGATCCATCGAGTGGCCGCGGGTGCTGGCCTACGGAATCTTGCCCGCCTTCGCGCTCATGCTGGCTGTCGGCGCTGGTTACCTGAAATGGCAGGACAATTCGGTGCGCGACGGGGACAGTGCCGCGGTCGAATCCGTGCAGGTCGCCAAGGACAGCACGGTGGCGCTGCTGTCCTATCAGCCCGACACCGTGGAGCAGCAGCTCTCCGATGCCCGGTCCCTGCTGACCGGAGACTTCCAGCAGGCCTACACCGATCTCACGACCGATGTCGTCATCCCTGGCTCCAAGGAGAAGCAGATCTCGGCGGTGGCCACCGTGCCGGCGGCCGCCTCGGTAGAGGCCGAGCCGAATCGCGCGGTGGTTCTGGTGTTCGTCAACCAGACCGTGGTGGTCGGTGCCGACGCGCCGACCGACACCGCTTCGAGCGTGCGGGTCACTCTGGAGAAGACCGGTGACCGCTGGCTGATCTCCGGTTTCGATCCGATCTAGGCGATCGTAGGTGACCGGCCAGATCGACATCACCGGCGACGATGTCACGCTGCGCGCGTTGACGTGGGGTGACTGGGACGACGCCGACGCCCCGGTTGCGGTGTGCCTGCACGGATTTCCCGACACCGCCCACGGCTGGCGCAAGGTGGCCCCACAACTTGCCGACGCGGGGTGGCGGGTGGTGGCCCCATTCATGCGCGGGTACGCGCCGTCCTCGCTGTCGGCCCAGGGTAGCTATCACGTCGGTGCCCTGATGGACGATGCGCTGCGGGTGCTCGACGCCGCCGGTCGCACCGGGCGCGATGTCGTCATCGGCCACGACTGGGGTGCCATCGCCGCCACCGGGTTGGCCGCCATGCCGGACAGCCCGTTCGAGAAGGCCACGATCATGTCGGTGCCGCCGTCGGCGGCGTTCCGGCAGCGCTCCGACATCTCCCGGTTGGCCGCGCAGCTGCCGCGCCAGCTGCGGCGCAGCTGGTACATCCTCTACTTCCAATTGCCCTGGCTGCCAGAACATTCCGCGGCGCGGGTGGTGCCCAAGCTGTGGCGGGACTGGTCGCCGGGGTACGACGGTGCCCAGGATGTGCGCCTGGTGCTCGACGCCATCGGAGCGCCGGAGCACTGGCGCGCGGCGCTGGGCTATTACCGGGCCACGGTGCGCAACAGTCGCCCTCCGGCCCGCTACGCCGAGCTGCACCGGCACTGGCTGTCCGCGCCTGCCCTGCCGACCCTGTACCTGCACGGCACCGACGACGGCTGTGCGACATCGGAGTACACCGAGTGGGTGCGCCGGGTGCTGCCCGCCGGAAGTGCCGCCCATGTCATCGCCGGGGGCGGACACTTCCTACAGCTCGATCAGCCCGCCGCCACGGCGGAACGCATCCTGGATTTCATCGGAAGTGGCCGCTAACCGGCTGACCGCGGTCGATGCCCAGATGTTCTGGATGTCGGCCAGAATGCCCAACGACACCTTCCTGGTGTACGGATTCGACGGCGTGCCGGCGAGCCTCGACGCGGCGATCGGCCGGCTGATCACCAATGCCCGCACCAGCCCGGACCTTTCGCAACGCATCGAGGACAGTTCGCGCCGGCGGTACCCGGCCTGGGTGCCCCACGAGGTCGATGCCGGACAGTTCACCGTGCACGAGATCTCCGATACCTCCTGGACGGGCTGCCTGGCGGCGGTCAGCGCCCTTGTCGACGATCAGCTCGATCCGAGGGTGATGCCCTGGCGGCTGCATCTTTTCGCGGGTGTGCGGGGAGTTCCCGGGGTCGAGGGCGAGGGCACCGTCGCCGTCCTGCAGATCACCCACACCCTGGGCGGGGGTGGCCGGACCTGCGGACCGGCGTCGGTGATGTTCGGCGGATCCATCGTGGTCGCACCCGTGACGCCCGTACACGCCCACCCCGCGCTGCTGCCGTGGCGCAGTGTGCAGGCCACCCGCGCCTACCGGCAACTGGTGGCCGACACCGAGGCCGGTCTGGTCCCGCCCCCGGCCGCGCCGTGTATCCCGTTGCGTACCAATGATAATCCGTCCGGTCCCCAGATCATGCGCACCCTGGTGCGGGACCGCGATGAACTCTCCGGGACCACTGTCACCGTCGCCGCGCTGGCGGCGATCTCGGAGGCGCTGGCCGACCAGCTCGGTTCTCTCGGCGTGCCGGCCGGGGCGCTCGGGGCGGAGGTCACGATGGCCAAGCCCGGTCCGCGACAGGCCTACAACCATTTCGGGACCGTGGGTGTGGGGCTGCACCCGCAGCTTCGGTTGCCGCAGCGCATCGACGCGATCGCCGCCGATCTGGCCGCCCGCCGCCTTCGCGCTGCGCATCCGGCGATGCGGGCCTCCGAGCGCGCGTTCGAGGCCACCCCGGCACCGCTGTTGCGTTGGGGGATAAGCCAGTTCGATCCGTCGGTGCGGTCATCGACGGTCACCGGCAACACCGTGGTGTCCAGTGTCAACTGCGGCCCGGCCGATTTCACGCTCGGCGGCCGGCCGGTCCGGCTTGCCGCGGCTTTCCCCGGCCTGTCTCCGATGGTGGGCATCACCCACTGCGTGACCGGTGTCGGCAGCACGATCGCACTGAGCGTGTACGCCGCCGAATCGGCGATCGGGGATATCGACGACTATGTGCAGCGGCTGGATTCCGCGCTCTAGTTCGCCGAATGTCCATTTATTGCACACTTTTTCGTGATGTGCGTGCCACAGGTGGCCGCTCGGCGCGAGGTCAGGAGGCGCGCAGGGTGCCGATCCCGACGTCCAGTGCGGCCTCCAGATAACCCAGGTCGCCGGTGGCCAGCAGGATCCCGACCCCACCCTGGATGCCGGCCAGCAGGGCGGCGGCGCTGCGTTCGGCGTCGACCCCGCCCGCGACCTTGCCCTGATCCTGCATCGAACGCACCCCGGCGGTGATCTCGTCGTGCCAGCGCTGCATCAACGTGGCGGTGACGGCCTGGGCGCCCGGGGTGCTGCGCCCGATCTCCGACATCAGCATGCTCAGCGGGCAGCTCTGGCCCTGACGGCGATAGCGGTCCACCACCGCGTCGCGCCAGCGTTGCCACGCCGCCCACGAGTTCAGCGCGCCCAGGTGCGGTTGCTGGTCGGCCAGCACCTGTTCGGCCTCGTGCTCGGCCACGGCCAGCAGGAGTTGTTCCTTGCCGTCGGGGAAGTAGTGGAACAGCTGGCTCTTGGACGTGTGAGTCCGGGCGCGGATGTCATCGAGGGTGGTCAGGGCCACCCCGCGGGCGCGGATCTCGGCGGCGGCGCCCTCGACGATGCGCTGCCGGGTGGCCGCGCCCTTCTTCGTGAGAGTTTGGACTTGCAGGTCCATTTTCATCGGCCTACACATGGACTCATGAGTCCAAAGAATACGCGGCTTGCGGGCCGCACAGCACTGGTCACCGGCTCCACCGGCGGTCTGGGTGTCGCCATCGCGCGCGCCCTCGCCGCCGAGGGGGCATCCGTCGTCGTCACCGGCCGAAACAAGGATCGCGGCGATGCCGTCGTCGCCGAGATCCGCGCATCCGGCGGCACCGCAACCTTCGTCGCCGCCGACCTTGGCGCCGGCGAGGCCGAGATCCGGCAGCTTGCCGAAACGGCTGGGCCCGTGGACATCCTGGTCAACAACGCCGGCGTCTGGTCCACCCCGGAACCCACCGCGGACACCTCCGAGGAAGCGCTGCTGGAGTCCTACCGGGCCAATGTCATCGGGCCGTTCCAGCTCACCGGTGCGCTGGCCCCGGCGATGGCACAACGCGGGTACGGCGCAGTGGTCAACATCGGCTCCATCACCGGCCTGATCGGCAGCGACAAATCGGCGCTGTACAGCTCGACCAAGGCCGCCGTGCATTCGCTGACCAAATCGTGGGCCGCCGAGTACGGGCCGTCCGGGGTGCGGGTCAACGCCGTCGCGCCCGGCCCGATCGCCACCGAACGGGCCGCGGAGTCCGCCGATCACGTGGCACCGGTGCTGGCCCGCCTCCCGTCGCGGCGGATGAGCACCCCCGAGGAGGTCGCCGCCGCGGTGGTCTTCCTCGCCGGTGACGACGCCGCGAATATCCACGGCGCGGTGCTCAGTGTGGATGGGGGCTGGGCGGCGACGTAACAGATGGCCTAGATTCTGTTCCGTGGCTGATTCCTCTTCCTATGATGTGGCGCTCCTGCTCCTGCGCGTTGTTCTCGGGCTGACCATGGCCGCCCACGGCTACAACAAGTTCTTCGGCGGCGGACGCATCCCGGGCACCGCGGGCTGGTTCGACAGCATCGGCATGAAGCCGGGCCTCTTCCACGCGCGCGTCGCGGCCGGCACCGAGATCGCCGCCGGCCTGGGCCTGGCGCTCGGTCTGCTGACGCCGGTCCCGGCCGCCGGGTTCGTGGCGCTGATGCTGGTGGCGGCGTGGACGGTGCACCGGCACAACGGCTTCTTCATCGTCAAGGAGGGCTGGGAGTACAACCTGGTGCTCGCCGTGGCAGCGGTGGCGATCGCCGGTACCGGTGCGGGCCGCTACAGCCTGGACCACCTGCTGTTCGCCGGTACCGATATCGCGTCCTGGCTGTCGGGCTGGTGCGGCCTGGCCATCGCCGTCGGCCTGGGCCTGCTCGGTGGCATCGGTCAGCTGGTGATCTTCTTCCGCCCGCCGGCCAAGACCTAACGCACCAGGCGTAATCGCCGCTGCGCCACACCGACCGTGACCCGCTGGCCCCAGGACAGCGCCAACGCGTCGGTCTCCACCCCGTCGCCGAACGCGACCAGCCGGTCGGACTCGACGTCGACGCTGAGTTCGGCCGCGGTCAGGTCGCCCTCGGACAGCGCGGTGCCCGTCGCCGGTGAGGGCCACGGCTCGCGGACGAACCACACCAGCCGCGGGTCCGACGGCGCCGGCAGTGTCAGCGTGCTGTGACGTTCCTGCCAGACCGAGCGGCACCAGCCGGTGGCCCCGGTCCCAGTGGACACGATGAGCCCCGATGACGCCTGCCGTTCTCCTTGTCCACCGGGCAGATTCAGTTTGTAGCGGGCCGTCTGGTGCCCGGCGTGCCCGACGAAGATCTCGTTGACGGCCATCAGCCGTTGCCCGTCGTCGGTGCTCGCCTGCACCATCGTGCGCCACTCGACCTCGGTGTCGGCGTGCGCCGCGGCGCGCATCAGCGCCACCGCGGCGTCGGGGGAGTGGATGACCAGTACTCCGGCGTTGCGCGCCGGCTCCGGATCGATGCCGATCACCGGTTGGCCGTCCAGGTATTTCGCGACATTGGCGACCAGCCCGTCCTGCCCGACGACGAGCACCACGTCGCCGGGCTCGAACAGGAAGCGCGACAGGTCCGCCCGCTCGACCCGGCCGCGCCGCCAGTCCACCGGGATACCGGCCGTGATGGCCGCCAGTGCGAATTGCACATGGTTGTGCCGGGTTTCGAGTTCGTCGATGCTGCGGCCCCGGTTGCGGAGGAAGAAGGCCGCCTGCCCGTGGGTGCCGTGCGTGGCGACTGCCTCGTCGAGTTCGGTGCGGCGGTGCACGATGACCGCCCGAGGTGGGAGCGTCATGGCGTACCCAATCGGGCCAGCACCGGCGCCAGCAGATCCGGTGTCAGCACCAGGGATTGAATATTGGGCAGGTTGACGGCGAGTTCCTTGATCGCCAGTCCCAGCAGAGTGGCATCGCTGATCTCGCGGTAGGCGGCCAGCCGCGCGGTCTCCGCGGCCGCCTCGGCCTCGCCGACCAGCCGGGCGGCCTGGGCCTGCGCCTCGGCGAGTGCCACCTCGCGCCGCGCCTTGGCCGCGGTGGCGATCTCGTCGGCGGCCCAGGCCTCCTGGGTCTTGCGCCGCTCGTTCGCGCCGTTCTGGGCCACCAGTTCCTCCTCGCGGCGGGCGAGTTCGATCTTGGTCTGCAACTCGTTCTCCCCGATGGCGCGTTCCCGCTCCACGGCCAGGGCGCGACGTTCGAAGGTCGCCTTGTCGGCGTCCTGCTGCACCATCTCGCGGGTCGGTGTCTGCAGCGCCCGTTCCACCTCGGGCTCGGGGCGGATGGCCACCACCCGCACCCCGATCACGGCGATACCGGTCTCGGTCAACCGCGGGTCGGCGGTCAGGCCGTCGCTCATCCGTGCGCGCACGGCGCTGATCCCGTCCACCAGCGCGGCGGTCAGTGCGGTGCGGGCCAACAGGTCCAGGCCGTGCTGCTGGGCGGACTCGGTCAGCAGGCCGGCCACCTGTTCCAGCGGTGCGGCCCGCCAGTAGCCGGTGTCGGTGTCGATCGCGAAATCGATCCGGGCCGCGGCCAGGGCGGGGTCGACGATGCGATAGGTCACCGTCGCCTGCACGGTGACGTCCTGGAAATCGGCGGTCCTGGCGTGGAACAACAGCGGCAGCTCGCGGTCGTCCAGTGGGATCTCGGACACCGCGACGGTCAGCGGGCGGAACCAGAACGCCAGTCCGGCGCCATCGTGGCTGAGCGTGCCGCGGCGCAGTGCGCGGATGTGTGTGGTGGGTTCCACGCGCAGGTGGCGGAACAGTGGGTAACGGGTGATGACGGCCATGGGGGCCACCTCCTTTATCGTCAATCAGACGATAAGCACCACTCTGGCTTTACGTCAAGATGACGATTAGTGTGAGGTGGTGCCGCCCTACGATCCGAGCGATTACCCGTCGGCGGCGGTCACCGTCGACCTGGTGGCCCTGACCATCCGCGATGACGCACTGTGCGCGCTGGCGGTTCGCCGCGGCGAAGAGCCCTATGCCGGGCGGTGGGCGCTGCCGGGTGGATTCGTGCGCGCCGACGAGGATCTCGACGCCGCGGCGGGTCGTGAACTGGTCGAGGAAACCGGGGTGCCCGCCGAGCGGCTGCACCTCGAACAGCTCGGCACCTATGGCGCGCCGCAACGTGACCCGCGAATGCGGGTGATCACCGTCGCCTACCTCGGCCTGGCGCCCGATCTGCCCCTGCCGACCGCCGGTGGGGATGCGGCGGGCGCGCGGTGGGCGCCGGTGGAGGAACTGGGGGAGGCCGGGTTGGCATTCGACCACGCCGCGATTCTGGCCGACGGTATCGAGCGGGCGCGCGCCAAGATCGAGTACACCCCGCTGGCGACCACCTTCTGCGCCGACGAGTTCACCGTCGCCGAGTTGCGCAGGGTGTACGAGATCATGTGGGGCACAACGCTGGACAGCCGCAACTTCCATCGAAAGGTGACCGGCGCCGCCGGATTCCTGGTGCCGGTCGGGCGGACCACGGGCCGCGACGGTGGGCGTCCGGCGCAGCTGTATCGCCGCGGTGAGCTGCGGCTTCTGCATCCGCCGATGATGCGCGGCGGCTGAGATGGCCGAACTGCTGGCCCCAGACTAGAACACGTTCTAGTCTGACCGGCATGGGATTCCTGAAGCAGACCACTCCGGTGATCGATTTCGAGGAGTGGAGCAAGGGCACCCGCGCCGAGCGGATCGTCCCGATGGCGCGGCACTGGGCCGAGGTCGGGTTC
>SXGT01219338.1_pt1 | contig 10994 bp, 7 predicted proteins | sample 3176221 | NCBI WGS metagenome assembly SXGT01 (sample SAMN11356862, study PRJNA531348) | freshwater metagenome | isolation source: freshwater sample F1-120 | place: China: Fuxian Lake, Yuxi | collected 2017-12-25
GACCTCGCGCTCGATATCGAGGGGTCCGCAACAACCTCTTCGACCTTCGACGCACCTGCGCTCTCGGAAACCTCGAAGTCATTCAGGCACGGATTGCCGCATGAAGTATGGACGCGCAACCCGGTCGGCGTTCTAGCGATCGACAAGCACCTCGGCCGTCACGCCACGCTTGGTGAGGTCACCCAAATCCGGATCCGGAGCTAGCCCCTCCTTCGCGACCCGCGCCCAGTCTTGGCCGAGCAGGCAGTAGACCTCTGGGAGTGCGGCAATGTGCCCTCCTTTCATGGGGCCCCGCACGTCACCGACGTCGACCCCGAACAAGCTCCTGGCCCAACGGTCGGCGTCGTAGGTGACAGCGAGGCGTCGGCCAGTCCATGTGTCCTCACAAATCCACTGGCCCGTCGGGAACTCGGCGCGGAACTGGCCTGTGATCTTGAACACCCGGCCATGGTGGCCGACGGTCGCCGTCGCTGGGCCATCGTAGCGTCCCTGACCATCGATGCACATCCGACTGCCGCCCGTGACCTCCACCGAATGTCCAAGTGGACATTCAAACGGATTCGCGCCAGGCGAGCACCCCACCAGGGTCCACCAAGCAACCAAGCCTGCCCCTCGCATCATCATCGACCCTTCGAGCATCGCCAACCCCACTTTCTTTCGTGCTCACTCCGTCGTCCTCGACTGGCCCGCCGATCCCACTGCCGCTGCCTAGCCGTTTCATCGCTGCGCGGGCCGCGGCCAGCAATCTGCCAGTGGCAGGGTCGCCATGAGGGCAGCGTGAAGGTCCACGTAGGATGCGCGGACAAGCGCTTCCCGCTCCCCGACGTCCCGTCGAGCATCGGTCAGAAGTTGCTGCTCCTCCTCGCGCGTGAGCCGATCGTGCGTGCAGGTGTCGAGCATGCCAGCCCCATTTGGGCCGCCGCGCTCGCGGAAACGCTCCGCGGCGTCGGGCTCGCGGCACACGGTCAGTCGGTGCGACGTCACGGCGTCCTCGGTGGCGCGTCGCAACAGCGCAAGGCGCGCCAGCACCTGATCACGAAAGCTCTGGGCGGACCGGAGGTAGGGCCCGATCTCGGCGTCGAGTCTCGCGATCGCGCCCAACCCAAGAGCCTCGGAAGGGACGGAGATGGCAACGCTTCCCGAGGCGAAGCGAAACTCTTGCCCGACACGGAGTTGGTCATTGCCGCGCCGGAACTCGACGTAGAAGGCCCCGGTCCAGGGCTGAAGCGACGCGGTGACATCCCACCCGTGCACCACGCTGCGACGGAACGCCAGCAGCTCGAGCTGCTCTTGGGTAGCCGATCCGCTCTTGGTGCGAAGGACGTACGCGTCGTCGTTTGCCACTGCTCCCGCCAGCCCATCGCACGAGCTGCGCCCAGGCAGGCGAGTGCACCAGATTTCCTCGAGTATCGAGCCGAGAGGCCGCGGCCCAACGTGGAGCCACGCTTCCGACGAGACGCGCCCCAGAATGCACTGGCGCAGCGCTTCATAACGAACCTGCAGCGCGGGATCGGCGAATGGGCTCGGAGAGAGAGCGGGGGCCGGCGCGTCCCGCCCGAGCGAAGCCAAGGCCTGACGGCTCGGCGCACTCAGCGGTAGCGTCTCGATCTCCGATGGGGAGACCAGCGGCACGAGGTCGCTCACCGCAAGCACGCGTCCGTGGTGACGCAGCAGTGCCGCGGCGTCGATCTGATAGGCGATCATCTCGGCGATCCCGATCGCGTGGGCGAGGGAAATCCCCCGAGGCGCCTGATTCGCCAGCGGTGAGTCGCGCGCTGGAGGCGGCGGGGTTGGCCCCTCGGCGGTTGGCAGCGCCCACCCCACGGAGTACGTGCCGCTCTCGGCCTCCCGAGCCATGGCGATGACGTAGCGCATCGACATCACCGGCGCTCCATTTGCGCGCACGTACACGATCTTCCCCGGCGCGTCCGGCGGGAATACGGCCTCAATTGCGCCGAGCTCCATGAGCAATCGGTGGAGGATCAGCCCCCGCTCGATGGGAGTGGTGGCCGCGTCGGTCGGAAGCGCGACGTCGGGGGGCGAACGCATGACCAAATACGCGCCGTGCCGTGCCCGCGTCGTCACTCCCTCGATGTCATCGAGCGCGACCCCCCGCTCGTCGACGCCCAGGACCCGATACGGTCCGGCGTTGCCCTCGAAAAGCACCACGACGTCGCCGGTGCTCGCCAGCGCCGCACCGGCTCGTGGCATAGGTGCGACTGCCGCGAGCGATCTCCAGTCGGCGACTCCGTCGTGGCCGGTGATCCGCACGGCCGTTGGTCGAACATCGATGACAGCGGCGACACCGACCCGGCGTACGTCGATGACGCTGTCACCACGCCGCGGTCGCCACGCCGCGGGTCGCTGCGCGATCCATGTCCACGTGTCTCGCAGGAACTCCAGGTGGCGCGTCTCCGGCAGCAATCGGTCCAAGATGCGCGACGGCACGGCGAACACCGCGTCTGGCGGCAGGTTCTTGGCGTCGCCATCCGCGAAGATCGCGAAGCAGTGCCCCGCTGTCTGCCCGAGCCCCACGCCGAGTTGCCCCAGCGTTTCGGTGACTCTCCACCAGAGGAACTGGCCGGGCGGCGGACACCCAGGCGAGAGTTCCCGCTCCGACACCACGTCCGATCGGTCGACGACCCGGATCGCTTCCCAGTGCGATCCGGTCACGCGATTGCCCGTTTGGGATTCAAACAGGAGACGCTCGCAGCCGAATCGCTCTGCGACCCAGAAACCGTCGCCGGGGCGCAGCTGGTCAATATCCGAGCCCCCACAACTCGCGGTCGCGAGGGCCGCTACCACGCACCATCTGGCCAGCCGACCCTCACCGGTCGTGACCGACTGCGCTAGCACCCCATGCCCTCGCGGACTCAGGGCATGGCCTGGCGCCGCGCGCGGTGTTGCGGGGCGAGACACGGTTGGCATCGGTGTGACCTCGGGAGTTCTTCCAGGTTACCCGATGGCGCACGCCGGTCTCGCGGGTCCTGTGACAATCCCGTTATCCCCGAGCAGGTCGGCGTGCGAGCGTCCGGCGTGTCGCGCACGCCGATGGCTACACGAGAGTGCGGGGTGCGATGTGAATCGAGACCCCGAGAGACTCAGCGGAGCTCCACGTAGTCCAGCTTCGCCCACCAAGCCTGCTCCCAAAGGACGACCTGTTCCAGCAGCAGGCCACGGGCCACTGTCCAGGGCAGCCGCACCTCGAGTCCTTGTGAGGTGGGTCTGGCCGAGATGGACGGGACCTCGCGATTCATCCACGCTTCGGCCCGCGCCGCATGGGCAAGTTGCTCCGCGAGCCCTTCCACCTGGGCTTCGGAGGCCTGGCCAGCGATGCAGACCGTGTCCGCGGCGATGATGGCTCCACGGACAGGCCACGGCCAGTTTCCTTGGCGCCACATGGCGCTGTGAGAGGGGACGATGTCGCGGCGCTCCACCGACGCCTCGAGGACCTCGCCACCCTCATGGGCGACTCTGGCTCTGATATGCTCGAGCGCCAGCACTCGTTCGCCACCCGCATGAGGTCCGATCCAACTGGAGAGATCGCCCGCGAGCCAGGACTGTGCGCCGTCGGCCAGGGCTTCCCAACCGAGCAGTCGCAGCGCCGTGACGTGGCTCCATCCACTGATTGCCCAGAGGCATCGAGGTCGACGGCGAGACCGGAGAATGCGCCCCGCCAAGCCTCCGCGCTCGCCCGCCCGCGAAGCCGGAGCCTGTGGGCACCTCGGAGCGGGCCTGCGTCGACGGCCATGCCGGTGATCTTCATTCTCTTGGTTTCCGTTTCCACTCCGGAGGTCCGTGGCACGGTGGACGCACCGTCGCAACCCGTAACGTCGTTCCAAGCGCTCAGGGCGCGAGCACGACCGTCAGGATGATGCTCGTCCGATCATTGGTCCCGTCGTGGTCGGTGTCGACGTCGACGTCGATGAGCGAGGTGGCCGTCTCGCGGAGCGCCGGAGCCATGCTCGCGATGAGCTCGTCGCGGTTCACGAGGCCCGTCAGCACGAGCGTCTCGGGCTCGAGCACCGCCTCGTACACGATCGCCGACACGAGCCCGGGGACATCGAACGGCATCGTCCCGACGAACGCGGGCAGGCACTCGGGGGCGGCGCCGATATCTGCAGGGTTGCGCACCCATGCAAACGTCGCGCTGCAGCCGGCCGCCAGCGTTCCGTCGATCCACAGATCGAGCGTGACCTTGTCCTCGCCGAAGTTCGACTCGATGATCGGGTTCGCGAGGTCCGCGAGCCGCGCCATGCCGTGCCCTGATGCGGCCAAGATCCGGTTGGTCACCTTGCGCTTCGCGACCGGCCCCGCGCATGGCCAGGTGCCGCTCGGCGTCGTGCACTGCCCGGCGTCGGTCTCCGGGTCGGTCGCCGTCTCCGAGCTGACCTCCGACGCGACGTCGCCGCCGACCGTTTCGCTCACGTGGGGGGCCGTCGGGTGCGCGAGCTGCTCCTTCAACACCGCGTACGCCGTGCACTGGCGCTCGAACGAGCAGACGAGGCCCGACCCGCAGTCACTGTCGATGCGGCAGGTCTCGCCCGAGGCCCCGAGGCAGGCCCCAAGGCTCGCGCCCAAGCCGGCGCCCGCGAGCGCCAAGGCGAACGTCATGAGGCGTGTCCACATCAGAAGCTCGCCTTGGCTTTGAGGAAGACCGTCGAGCTCCCGGCCGCGCGGCTCGCAAACTTCGTCGTCTCGTCGTGACCGCCGAACGCCGACGAATAGATGAACGCGCCGAGCACGATCTCGCCCGCCGACCACGGCTTGACCGTGACCTGCGGGTAGAGGACGAACGACCCATCCGCGAAGTCGACGATCCCGAAGAGGCGCAGCAGCACGCGATCGGCGGCGAGCTTGAAGTCCGCGCCCGCGACCAGATAGTCGTCGAGGCTGCTGGCGCCGAACTCGTCGAGGAAGCCGTGCAGGTACTGGACGTTGAGGTACAGCCACTCGACGGGCGTGTAGTCGATGCCGACGACGGCCTTCACGAAGGCGCCCGCCTCGTGCTCCTTCTCGATCTCGTTGATGCCGATCGTGGGGCCCGTCGCGACGACCCGATAGAGGTCCTCGTGGAGCGTCAGGCCGATCTCCGTCCAGAGCCCGAGGCCATCCAGCCAATCGAGGCTCGTCGCGGCGTCGAAGCCGAGGACGTGCACGCGCGGGTACGTGAGCGTGACGGTGCCGGTGACGTCGGTGACCGCGATCTCGGTCTCGATTTTCTCCGCGCGCGGGAAGTCGTCGAAACCGTAGAAGTAGCTGAAACCCATGTCGATTCCGAGCAGCTTCCCGCCCATGCGCGCGCCCACCATCGAGTTGTCGAGCGTCTCGTCGGGCAAGACGACCCGGGGGTCGTTCGTGAACGTCCAGCCGGCGCCGATGAGCGCGTCCTCTTGAGCGATGAGCCGCTTCAAGAGCGGGGTGTTCGCGCGGTGCGCGAAGACGTCGTGGTCGGTGAAGGCGAGGCCGGCGCTCTGCGGCAGGCGCGCGGGCTTGAAGAACGGCACCCACACGAGCTGGAAGCTGAGCTCGTCGAGGGTCGGGCAGTCCTCGGGCCCGAGCGACACGCTCGGCCGATACGCGAGTGAGATCATTTGGTTCGCGAGCGTCGCGCCGAAGAGCGTCGGGTCCTCGACGTCGAGCGCGTTCAGGTTCGAGATGGGATGGAACTTGTCGGCCGAGCCCCAGATGATCTGCTGACGCCCGAGCCGCAGATCGAGCCCATCGACGAGCACGTCGGTGAACTCGACGAAGAGCGCGTCGCTCTCGAGCCGCCAGGGATCGAGCCGCGTCCGGTCGACGAGCCCTGCGAAGTCCGCGATTTCCGGGCGGTGCGTGAAGATGAGCCGCAGGTTTCCGACGGCGCCGACGTGATCCGAGAGATGCGCTCCGAGCCGCACATCCGCGCGCCCCTCGAGGCGCTCGAAGGAGGGCGCGTCGCTCGCGAGCAAGCGGAAGTCCGAGGCGATATAGCCGCGCCAGTCGAGCTCGGGCTCGGCGTGTGCGGCGGTTCCAAGGACCGTACTCGCGAGGGCCGCGAAGAGCGTCGCCCCGCGCGCAACGCTGAGACCCCGGGCCTGCGAACGTCGTCGGCGCGAAATCACTGGCCGCGCACCAGGTTCCGCTTCTCGAAGAAGCTGTTCTCGATGGCCTCGCCGATCTTCTGCTCCTCGACGTAGAGCTCGGTCGTGAGGCCCGAGCCGACGTCGGTCATGACGACGCTCCGGAAGGTCGGAACGCCCTCCAATACGACGAAGCCCTTGCGCTCCTGGGTGCGGACTTTCTTGGTCCCCTCGTAGTATTCGATGGTGTCGACCATGGTCGTCGCCTTGCCGACGTGTACCCTTAGATGGGCCCACGCGCGGTCGACCCCCGCCTTGAGCTTCAGGTCGATCCAGACGCCGTTCGCGTCCGCATCCCCGAGCGTGCCGTCGTAGTCGGGCGCCAGGTCGATGCTCGACATGTCGGCGTACGTGAAGTTACTGCCGAGCAGTGTCTGGCGCCGCGCGGAGAGTGCCAGCCGCCGGACGTTGTCGGTCTGCGGCGCATAGACGTACATGATGTCGCCCGGCTGCGACAGCATGCTCAGGCCCTTGACCTCGCCCGGCTCGATGAAGCGCACGAGGCGGTTGCCGCGCCCCTTCTGCCACACCTTGAAGCGCAAGGACCGCGGCGCCCCACCCGGCGCGGTGACGGTCATGCGCATCGTCCATTTTTGCGTCGGATAGTCGTTCGTGAGCTTGTCCGAGTTCTCGAGCATCGCCTGCGCGCCCTTGGCCTTGAGCGCCTCGAGATCGGGCGCCGCCGCGTGCGCCGCACCGCCGCCAGCCGCGAGGCTCAGCAGGGCGAGCGCCGCGAGCGCCGGGACGATCAGGGCTCGGGCCGCGCGGCCTTGCGCGAGGCGACGTTCGACGTCGGGAGATCCATCGCGGGGGGCCCGGAGCCCGCCGGAGAGGTCGTGCCCGAAGAGGTTGTTGTCGGGAGTGTGCATGCTGCTTCCACCAGGTTTGGGGTGACCTCCACCCGCGGTTTCCACCAACCGAGGAGGCCGGGGAGGAGGATGACTGTTGCGAGCCCCGCCACGAGCATCGTGGCCGCCGTGAGGACACCAAAGCGCGCCACGGGCGCGATGGTCGCCCACGCCAACACGGCGAATCCGGCCGTGATTTCGGCCGCGCTGATGAGGATCGAGCGGCCCGACGTGCGCATCGCGGCCTCGAGCCCGATGCGCTGGTAGCGATAGAGGAAATGCACCGCGTAGTCGACGCCGGTCCCGAGCGCGATGCTAGCGAGCATGGCGCTCGTCAATTCGAGCGGCAATTTGTCGGGCACGAGCCCCATCACGCCGTAGATGATCGCCAGCGTCAGGACCGACGGCACCAGCCCGATGAGGCCCGCAACCCAGCTTCGGAAGAGGACGAGCAGGATCAGAAAGATCAGCGGCAGGCTCGTCAGCGAGCTCGAGAGCTGGTTGCGCCGCACCGATTGCGTCATGGCCTCTTGCACGATCGGGTAGCCGCTGACCGTCACCTCGACCGCGGACGCGCCGGGCGCCGCATCGGGCGTCGCGACGACCCACGACGGCTGCATCGTGTCCTCGACGATCGCCGCAATCCGCACGGCGCGCGACTTCGGCAGCGCTCCGACGATCGCGTTCACGTGCGCGACAATCGCGCCCTCGACGAGCGGATACACCTCCTGGGCGATCTGCGTGTGGATGTTGCGGGCACCCTTGGCGAAGCTCTCGGCGTCGACGAGCTCGCTCGGGTCCGCCACCGACTTGATGAGGGCGACGAAGCGGTCCGGCGAGAGTCGCAGCGCGACGAGCTCGTCCACCACGGTGTCCGTCACGGTCGCGAGCGACGCACCCGCGCGCCGTACGATCATCTGGTCGTCGGTTTCCTCGGTCGTGATGGTCTTCGCGAGCATCGTGGCGACGACCGCGGCGATCTTGGCCCGATCGAGGCCCGTCGGATCGAGCGCGCCCTGGATCCTCGCGACCGCGTCCGCCGGGAGTCCGGCGAGTCCGGCGATCCGCTCGGCGGCGTCGCGCAAGACCTCCGGCGCGTGCGCCGGCGAGCGCGGCACCTCCGCGACGTAACCCATCAGGGTCGCCTTCGCGATCGCGCGGATGTCGCTCGTGACGCGGCGCGCGACGGCCGTGTCGAAACCGCCGATCGCGACGTTCAGCAGCGTTCCCTTCCACGACTCCTCGATCAGGAGCCGCACCGCGCCATCGGAGCGCCGCGCGAGGCCACCGTAGAGCTCGTTCTCGTCGCGGGTGCGACCGAGGCGGCGAGCGCCCGTCATGCCTTCACGGACGACCGAGATGACGCGCGCGATGCTCTCGCTGTGCGTCACGCCGGGCACCGCCGTGATGCGGTCCTCGAACGCGGCGATGCGCCCGAGCACCGCCGGCGCGCGGATGTCTCCGACGACCAGCACCTGCAGGAAGACCGAGCCGCCGAAGCGGTCGGCCATGAAACGGTCGGCGCGGTCGGGCTCGGATCCCTCGGCGAAGAAGGACCGCGTGTCCATGCGGACTTCGACGTTGGGGATCTGAATCGCCAAGACGATCGTCGCGATCGCCGAGGCCGACAAGATCCACCAACGCCCCTTGCGGCACGCGAGCGCAAAGCGCCCGAGCAGCGCGTCGAAGCGCGTCCCCCGCACCTGCATGCGCCGCGCGGGCATCGGCCATAAATAAAGGGCCGCGGGCAGGACCACCATCGCCACGACCAGCGACAGCGCCGTGCCGAGCGCCAGCTGCCAGCCGAACTCGCGCATCGGCGCAAGGTCCATCGTCAGGAAGGACACGAACCCTGCGATCGAGGTCAGCGCCGACACCAGCACCGGCCAGCCGACGCTGACGAGCATGTCCTCGACGCTCCCGCCCTGCGTGAGATACCAGACCAGGAGATGCACGGGATAGGCGGCCCCCAGCGTCACGAGGATGACCGGCAGCGACGAGCTGACGAGCGTCAGCGGCTCTCCGAGCCACGCCATCGCCCCGAGCGCCCAGAGGATCCCGAGGCCGACGGTGATGAGCGTCAGTACTGCCGCGCGCGCCGAGCGCAGCGACAAGAGGACCAGCCCGAGGATGATGGCGAGCACGAACGGCGCGAGGCGCGCCAGGTCCTCCTGCGAGCCATTGGCGGCTGCCTCGGCGATGAACGGCGCGCCTGCGAAGTGGATGGTGACGCCGGGCGGCTTGGGAACCGAATCGACGATGCTGCGGACTTTCTCCGCGGCGACTTTGGGTGAGAGGTGGACCTTCTCGAGCTCCTCGGCGATCTGGCAGACGAGGCGCGTCGAGCTGCCGTCGGCTGCCACGACGCTGCCGACGAGGTAGTCGAGGGCAAGGACGTTCGCGCGAATCGCCGCGAGCGAGGCTGCGTCGCGGGGGATGTCGGTCGGCACGAGGTCGCGCTGGTCGCCGCTCTCGCCGGAAATGACGGCGAGCTCGGTGAGCGCCGTCACGTGCAAGACCTCGGGCGCGTCGCGGAGGCGCTTGGCGAGCTCGCGCACGTAGGCGAGGCGCTCCGGCTCGAACAAATCGTCCTGCGTCTCGACGCCGACGAGCGCGACGTTCATGCCGCCGAACCGCTTGAGGATGCGGTTCATCTGCTCGACCTCGACGTCGTCGGCCGGCAGGAAGCGCACGACGTCGTCGTCGAAGGCGAGCGGCAGCTTCACGGCCGACAGGACCGACAGGGCGGCTGCGAGCACCAGCACGGCGACGGCGTGCCGCTGGAGGAATCGAGCGAGCGATTGCACGCGTGGGTTATGCCGAATTTCAAATGGCTTGGCCAGAGGCACGCCCGATGGGCCCGAGGCGCGAAGAGGATTACGCAGAGCGGGTGGCGTGACGCACGAGGTCATGAAGGCGGGCCGCCCGCGAAGTACTTGACGCGTCGGCAGGGGCGTTGGAACGTGCGCGCGAGGAAATCGCGGGCAACCCCGCTTCGGGGTCCGAGGCGGACCCCACGCGAGGTCTTCGCGAAAGAGAAATTGGCCCCGTGACGTACCCGAACGATGTTCGCGCCTCAGCGCGCAAAAGCAGGCGCCGCGGCGTCGGGGCGTCGGCGGCCGTGTTCTTCGTCGCCGGGGCGTGCCTTCTTCTGTCCGGTGTGGCGCGCGCCGAGGAGCCGGCTCCGACCGCCGCACCCGCACCGCAGGCGGGTCCCGAGGCCTGCACCCTCGTGGACTGCGTGAGGCTGGCGGTGTCGCGCGGACCGGCGATGGCCGGGGCGACCGCGGCCCTCGACATCGCGAAGGCCCAGAAGAAACAGGCGCCCGGGCACTACCTGCCGATGCTCACGACCAACGGGAACCTGAGCGTCTGGGACAGCGAGCAGGAGGCGAGCTTCGGGTCGATCCCCGGGATCCCCATCACGGTGCCGCCCTTCAAGGTTCGCGACCAGGTCACCTGGAACGTGAACATCACCATCATCGAGCCGCTCACGCAGCTGTGGCTCATCGGGCACGCCGACGAGCTCGTCTCGCGCGGGGTCGAGGTCGCGGGGCTCGAGAAGCGCATCGCCGCGCGGGAGCAAGCGCTGCAGACGACCGAGGCGTGGCTGCAGGCGGCGCTCACCGAGGATCTCGTCCATATCGCCGAGTCGTCGCTGGCGGCGCGCACGTCCGATGCCGAGCGCGCCAAGGCCTTTGCAACCGCCGGGGTCCTGCTCGCCGCGGACGCGTCGCGCGCGGAGCTCGGCGTGCTCGATGCCAAGCAGCGCCTCGCGCAGAGCCAGCGCCAACGTCAGCTCGCGCGCGCGCGCTTGGCGCAGCTCGTCGGGGCGGCGCGCGTTCCGGACACGCGCACGCCGAGCGCCGGGAGCGTTCCGACCACGCCCGCGTCCGCGCCGTCGGACGCCTTCGACACCTCCAGCGCCGCGGCGCTCTCCGCCGACATCTTTGCCGGCGCCTTCGACGACGGCGGCGAGCTCGGCGGCTCCTCCGCTCCCGCAGGGGCCACGGGTGGCGACACC
>SXGT01458487.1_pt1 | contig 10994 bp, 5 predicted proteins | sample 3176221 | NCBI WGS metagenome assembly SXGT01 (sample SAMN11356862, study PRJNA531348) | freshwater metagenome | isolation source: freshwater sample F1-120 | place: China: Fuxian Lake, Yuxi | collected 2017-12-25
AAGAAACACGCACCACCGAAGCGACCAGAGCACGGTCGCGGCCTGTTCTACTCCCGCGACAGCGGCGGTCGGCACGAGACCACTCCTGGCGAATATGTGCAGTGGGCAACGAACAAACCCGAAGGTCGCCGGTTCAAATCCGGCCCCCGCAACCAAAACATCCTCTCCCCATGGGAGTGGATGTTTTGTTTCGGCTCACGAGGGGATTTGTGATAAAATTTGGTGGTATGAAAAAGCTTGGTGAACTCAGTCGGCGTGACGTGCTGAAAGGGGTGCTGGGTACGGGGATTGCGGTTGGGGCTGGATATCTTGTTTCTACAGAGTTGTTGGATGATGGGGAAGAGGTGGATAAAGATCCTGAACCTGTTGACGGAACCAAGTTTGTTGACGGAACCATCTACAATCCAGCACATGTAGATACGAAACTTTCAGAGTGGTACAAGAGTCACGTAGGGAAGCCATTGTTTGAGCATCTAACTTTTGAAACGACAAAAAAGGAGTACGCGGCTCAAGTTGACAGACTGAATAAACAGCATCGAAGAAATTTCACAAAAGAAGGAGTGCCTGCATTGATGCGTGAGTGGGAGAAAGATGGATTGATTACGTGTTATGAAGCTGAGGAGAACTTGAAAGATTCTTCGTTGACGCTTGTAGAGGAGATGAACAGTCAGTGGCGCTGTCGTGGTATTGGTGCGGGTGCATCAACAACGCCGAAGAATAATCCAGAGTACCTACGATTGATGCCAGGGGCAGCGACGGTGCTAAAAGACATCGGAAGATTGTTCCAAGAAAAAATAAAGAAATCAGGGCTTGCTTCAGAGTGGCAAGTGCGTTTTGTCGTGAATAGTTTGGTGCGAACAAGTGGAAAGACGAATCAGGAACTTGCAAATGCCTCGGATGACTCACCACATACATTTGGACTCGGTTTTGACATTTCGAATGTGCGATTCGATTTGATTCATGTCGCAGATAAGACATTCACGATGATTGGCCGTGGAGATGGATCAACAAATAAGGCAAGAGATGCGGCAATTCTTACAACCTTGAATCATCTTTTGATACAGGTTCTCGAAGCCCAGCATGCTGCTGGAAAACTTGTGCTGACGTATGAACCAAGGCGTGTACACTATCATCTTACGAGCAAGCAACCTTAGAGTTTTATGAGCAAGGGCGATGTTTTTTTAAAACGTGCAACCGATCGTGAACAGGTGGGAGTTGAACTGGCAATCGAAAAAAAAGAACAGCTATTACCAGCTGAACACGAAGTTGCGATCGAAAATGCATTGGCAGAAGGCACCATGACGGATGCAGAAGTGCTTTCGATGGTTGAGGTTTTGTCTGGTGAAGCAAAAGCACGGTTGGCGAGGTATCTTGATCGGGTGATTGATGACCCGAAGTACATCCGTGTGTTTCATGAGTGTTTTCCTGAACTGACGGGGGAAGAACAGAAGAGTGTCATTCAACGTTGTACAGTTGACCGTCCCCAAGCGTTTGCTCGTGTGGCGCCTTTTGTGATAATGGCAGGTGTTAGTGTTACTGAACCGGACACAGATCTTATTCGTCCTACCCGTGATATCGCTCTGGTTGAGTGTCATCTCTTAGAGGCAAAAATAACAGAACAGATTGTAGGAGGGATGATTCAATTTGTTGACCGACACCCAGAAGTGATCCCAACGGTTCAAGAAAATTTGCGAACCATTTCTGGAAGTTCCCGCTGGATTTTTCTGCTTCCACATTTTTCAGAAATCCTTGCAAAAAATCTCCTGACCGAGGAAGAACTGAAACAGGTGATTCCAGTTGGGGACAATGCTCGGTACCATGAAGTGGTTCAACATCTCCTTTCGGAAGAAGCTTGGACTGTCATCGAGGAGATTGCAAAACGACCTGGTTGGATGAAAATTCATGTCGTTGAGTGGGGTCGTCGTAAACTAAACATGCATGACATCGAGCGTATTTTTGAGAGAAGCCCAAAGGAAGGGACACAAATTATTGATGCACTACTGGGTGAAGTTAGGCGACTCGTCGGTTCTGATACGCGATGGAAAACGTGTACGAAAGAGTCTTTGGGTTCCGCTGTGACAAAAATTGAATCGTGTGGAGTTCCTGTGTTCGCGGTTGCGGATGCGTGGGCGGAAAATGAAAAAGAATTACGAGGCGCTTTACGGGAATGGGTTCCTACGTTTGAGCGATGGAATCTTTCACACGAAGTGCTGAAGGTGTTTGATCGTTTGCCGTATGCTCGTGAGGCTGTGTATGAAGGAATGGGAGCGGTGTCGCGAAAAGCACGACGAACATCGGAGCCATGGTATTTGATGCGGCCATTTGTGGAATCTTGGCATGTGTGGTCGGATGCGGTTTCTCCAGAAACGCGAACACTTGTTGCTTCGACCATAACACGCACTGCTCCTGAAGCGTGGTTTGTAGATTTGGACGCAGCAAAACCGTTCATTGAAAAAAATGTTGATGAATTTTTGCGTGACTCTATTCGTCGGCCCCGTGCGTTTCTTGTATCTCTCGAGCAACTCCTCGCCTCTGCCAAACACGGATGGCTGCGGGAGAAGGGTGTTGACGAGGAGGCCTTATTTGTCCTTGTAGAAAAAGCGTTGACACGAGATCCCATGGTTTGGCTCCAGTCGTCTATTCGTGAAAAAATTCAACGCGTTGTCTCTCATGAAATCATCGAACGGTTTTTAAACAAACAATTTGAAGCACCCGCAAACCGCTGGTTTGTTGTGGAATATGCACGGGTCTGCACAGAAGAAAATAGAGATAGTCAGCGTATTCGTAATGCGTTAGAGCAAGATCAAAAGCTCGTTCGTTTTTTGGCGAACCATGGCCGACACCCCGTTAAATTTTTCCAAGAGTTGTATGGCTCACCACACGCAGAACGAATACTGATTGGGGCCATTGAAGCCCCTCATATCCGTTTCCTTACGGATTCGGACGAATTTTTAAAGAGTTGTGTAACGTATCCTGATGTTCGGTTAGCGTTTTTTAAAAAAATGATTGAGCAAAGAAACCTTGATGGGCTTATTGGGTATGCTGCTGAACTTTCAAATAAGGCAAACGGAGAGGGTCGTTTCGGTCTTTCCTATGAATTGAATAATCTAGGGAATCAAATCGAAAGCGCAAAGGAGCGATTTGGCCGTTACTTTACTTTTTGTGGTGCATCGTATGATTCTTTAAAGGTGAATGAAATGAAGAAGGAAATAGCTATTCTTAGTCGTGAAATTGAAAAAAAGAAAACAGAAATAAATCGCAAAAAACAATATATAGAGCCGTATCTCGTGGAAATGTACGGACGAATGCAAAAAGAGATCCGTCAGATGGTGCTTGAGGCATGTGAACAGCAACCGCTGGCCATTTTTAGTAACTCTGTAGCTAGTTATTTTCCTGAGGAAGCTCCAAGACTCATCCGAAAACATTTTAGCGAGGCGTTTCGAATCAATTCGCTTGTGGCGTTGGGAAAAGATGGAATAACGTATCGCATAGCCAAAGCGATAGGTGAGCAAGCGTACGAGAAGGCTCTTTTGTCAAAATTAGGAGATGTTGCCTACTACCAGATGAGGATGTACGAGCCAAATTTTTCTGTTTGGTCGTCGTGGATAGACCAATATAAAGACTATGCTTTGCCAGACATTCTTTTTAAAAAAGAATTTGTCACACGCAACATTGCTTTTCAGAAATTGGATGCAGCCATACGTACACGGAAAGGTTTCCGATTTATTGAGACTGCCTGGAACGATTGTTTACGAAAAGCAAAAGAGAACGAAGTGCCGTCATACGATGAAAAAAACTGCCCAACAGAGTTGCGAGACTTGGCGTTTGCCCTGACACTCACGCACAACGCACCTGTTTTTCTTCGTATCAGTGAACGAATGCAGAGCTACTCGCTTTCAGAACGGGTTGAGGCGATTCAGCTTTGTGCGAGGCTGGTGCGTGACGGAAAAATGGACGTGGTTCCGTCGCTTGTTGACGACCCACTGGCATGGTTGCGTTGGGCGGTCTTACCTGTGATGGCAAAGGAATTTGATTTGAACGAGCTGCCTGCACAGACAACCATGATTCCGTTTCATGGTTGGAATGCCTTGTCGACCTACTATCGTTCCGATCGCAGAACACATTCCTCTGAATTTCGAGACCCGATTCAACAAATAGCCGGGCAACTATTGAATGGAAGTTATGTAGCACAACGAGCCTGGGGACGATTCGATGGAGTTTCGGATACGCATGTTCGCGAGGTGGCCTTGGAAGAGATGCGACAGCAGGGGTTGGTCCCCGCGAAGATAACGATGTCTCAATACGAAACATGGATTGAGGATGAGAAGACAGATTTAGAGTCTGAACTTTCTTTGCACATCTCAGATGTACAATCGCATGTGCGCCGACTGCTTCAGCAAGGCGTTGCGGATGAACACATCCCCAAGGACGTGATATCTGTTGACGCAATGCAGGATGCTTCGAACGCGTACAAGGATGCGCGAGCGCCGCTCATTGAATGGTCTGGGCGCATGGAAGCGATTCGAACGACCATAGAGGGGCTGCGACCAGTGCTCAAGCACGATTTGCAGGTTCAGGTTCAAATCGATTCGCTCGAAGTTGAGTATCGCTCGATTCAAAAAACCGTAGCGCAGTATCGGGAACAATACGGAGGGACGATTGACCGGTTTATGGCGCTGCGTGTGCTCAGTGGTTTTCAACATGTGAGTTTGCGCGACCTCGACGCGCGGCAGATTTCCATTCCAAACAGCAAGGAGCGCATGCCATTCGCCAGAGCGTTTGTGCTTTTGCGTAAATCGTTTGAGATGTACCCGGCGTTTTTGGGAGATCTGCATCGAGTCGAACGTGCGTGTGAAGATGCACGCACTCAGCTCATTGGCGCAGGAGCTGGTCGGTCTACTCGTGTTCGTCTGGAAGCGAATGATCGAGTTTCGTTTGATTCGCTTGTAACGATTGGTGCGGACCCTGTTCCATCCTGTCAGCATTATGACGGTGGGTCGATGAACGAAGGATTGCTTGCAACCGTGATGGATCCGAATGTGCGTTTGATCCGTGTCCATCAAGAGTCCGGAGCGTCTGTGGCACGATCTGTCCTGCGACTGCTTGCGGACGAAGAAGGGAAGCCACATCTCTTTTTGGAACGGCTGTATAGCGTGAATCCACACGAAATGGTCGACCGTCTTGTGATTGAGTTGGCGCGTAAAAAGGCTCGTGCCATGAGTGTGCCCCTCCACACGGTGGAAATGTCGAGTGAAGAAGAAGATTTTCAGGATGTGGAACCCGTTCGCTTATATAGTCGCGGAAGTCGAGCTCCAACCGTGTATACAGATGCAGGTGGTGGGACAGCTGTTGAAGGAATTTTTGAGGTGGACGCGGTACGGACGATCGCGGTATAATGCCGGCGATTATGGCTCATATTGTTTCGGTGGTGAACCAAAAAGGAGGAGTGGGGAAGACGACCACAACGTTGAATTTGGCGGCGTATTTGGCGGAACTCGGGAAGTTTGTGTTGGTGATTGATATCGATCCACAGGCAAATGCGACCTCGGGACTTGGCATTGCGCACAACGACTTATCGGCAGGCATTTACGAAGGAATTTTGGGGACGCATCGGTTGCGCGACCTCATGCATCAGACCGACCATCAGGGCTTGAAAGTGATTCCAGCCACACAAGCGCTTGCTGGGGCAACCGTGGAACTCGTTTCCGCGCCAGACCGCGAACATTTTTTGCGCAAAGCGCTCCTCGAGGTGCGAAACGACTTCGATTACATTTTTATCGATAATCCTCCTTCGCTTGGAATGCTCACCATCAATGGACTTGTTGCCTCAGACTCTGTACTGGTCCCCGTGCAAGCAGAATACTTTGCGCTCGAAGGGCTCGGGCAGCTTATGGGAACCATCGGGCTCATCAAAGAGAGTTTGAAGCCGGAACTCAATGTGATGGGTGCGGTGATTACGATGTACGACTCACGAACACGATTATCGAAAGAAGTTTTGGAAGAGCTCTATCGGTATTTTCCGGAGAAAATGTTTCGATCTGTTATTCCACGTTCCGTGCGGTTGGCGGAAGCTCCGTCGTTTGGAAAAACTATTTTAGGATACGACCCGTCTTCGAAAGCAGCAAAAGCCTACGAACGGCTCGCACGAGAATTTTTATTGCGTGAGGAAGGAACTCTCTAGACTCTATGAACAAACCCGCTTTAGGCCGCGGACTCGGCTCGCTCATTCCGCATAAGCAAACACTCACCGAGCAAGTAATTCCTGCTGCTCGTCGAGAAGTGCTTGAGGTTTCGCCAGATTCCATTCGGGAGAATCCGCGTCAGCCACGCGTACATTTTTCGCCAAGCGATTTGGAAGACTTGATTGCTTCAATTAAGGAACATGGCATCATGCAGCCGCTCGTGGTGACGCAGCAGAATGATGGATACGAATTGATCGCAGGCGAACGACGTTTACGCGCTTCGCGTATGCTTGGGCTCAAGACGGTTCCGGTGATTGTGCGCGAGGCAAGTGAACAGCAAAAACTTGAGTTGGCGCTCATCGAGAACATTCAACGCCAGGAATTGAATGCACTCGAGGAAGCCGTTGCGTACAAAGCTTTGCTCGATGAATTTAATCTCACACAAGAGGAGGTGGGAGTGCGTGTGGGAAAAAGCCGAAGTGCTGTGGCAAACATTGTGCGTCTGCTGGAGCTTCCTGATGATGTGCTTGCTGCATTACGTGAAGGGAAGATTACGAAGTCTCACGCACGTACCTTACTCGCAGAAACAGATCCGGAGCGACGCCGGACCCTTTTTCAGCAACTCTTGAATGGAGGCATGACTGTACGTGAGGTAGAAGCACGTGCAGGCGCGATTCGTCCACTTGGTGCGGGGAAGAAGATTGTCTCGAAGAAAGATCCAAATATCGCCGCGCATGAAAAGAAACTGCGTGAGATTCTCGGTACGCGCGTCACAATCGACGAGCGTCTCGGACGCGGAAAAATTTCGATCGCGTTTTACTCGCGTGAAGAGCTCATGGAATTACTCGCGAAACTATCGTAGTAAAAAGACACCCTGTCGGGGTGTCTTTTTATCCGCGGCGAATCATGTTTGTGAGCCATCCCTTTACCGTGTGGCGTGCCGCATCACGAATTTTGTTGCGTGCATGTCGTGTTTTGACGAATTTTATCCAGTCAGGATTTGGAGATTTTCGGTTTTTGTCCGTCACGATTTCTACAATGTCGTTAGATTGTAGGGGCGTTGATAAATCTTCTATAACCCCGTTGACACGTGCAGCGGTGCAGGTGTTTCCAATTTGAGAGTGAATGGCATACGCGAAGTCGACAGGCGTGGCTCCTTCTGGGAGATCGATGACATCACCTCCTGGAGTGAAGACAAAAATTCGATCTTTGAATACGTCGATTTTCATCATCTCGAGCTGTTCGAGAAAATCTTTTTTGCTGCCTGATAACTCCTTTTGAATCGCCGCCAGTTCTTCCATCCAGTAGGTATTTTTGACTGGTGACAATCCTGTTTGTTTGTAACGCCAATGGGCCGCCACACCGAACTCAGCTAAGTCATGCATTTCTTGAGTACGAATTTGAAATTCAACAATTTCATTTTCATCGGCAAATACGGTGGTATGCAGTGATTGGTAGCCGTTTGGCTTCGGTTGTGCAATGTAATCTTTGATACGTCCTGGGAGTGGACGCCATTCTCGGTGGAGAATTCCAAGTACGGTGTAGCACTGTGTAATATCGTCGACAATAATGCGGACAGCGATGAGATCATAGACTTTTGACAAGTCATGGTCGTATTTTTGGAGCTTTTTATACAAACTGTATAAGCGCTTTACACGACCATGTACCTGCGCGTTCTCCAGGCCCTCTTCCGCGAGCATTTTTTGTGTTGCGTCGATGATGCGGCTTACAGAAGCTCCTTTTTCACGCACTTTTGTCGACAAAATAGCTTGCGCCCGTTCGTATTCTTTTGGTTGAAGATAGGCGAACGAAAGATCTTCGAGCTCACCCTTAACCTCATTCATGCCCAGTCGCCCCGCAATGGGTGCGTAGATGTCCATGGACTCACGGGCGATGCGCTCCTGTTTGTGATGTGGTTGGGCGTAGAGTGTTTGGAGATTATGGAGACGGTCGGCAAATTTGATAAAGACAACTCGTACATCGGACGCCATTGCTAAAAACATTTTTCGTAGATTTTCTACGTAGCGTTCGGTTCCCTGGTACTTTACTTTTTTCAGTTTGGTTACGCTGTCGACGAGGGCCGCAATGTCTTCTCCAAAACTTGAGGAGACCTCCTCCAAGGTAATTCCTGTGTCTTCGATGACATCGTGCAATAGCCCGGCTGCAACAACGTTTGGATGAATACCCATCTCTGCGAGTTTGTATGCAACCGAGAGTGGATGGACAATGTACGGTTCGCCAGTAAGCCGCAAAGAGTCGTGGTGCGCCGACTCCGCAAGATCGTAAGCACGTCGAACAAGTCCAAGATCTGGATTTTTATACGTCTCTGTCATGAGACGCATCAAATCGTCGATGGTTCGTGTTGCTTCTGCCATGCTGTGTAGCGTAGTACAGAATGAGTCGGGTGGCAAAAAGCACGGGGATTAGTCCGTGCTCTTTTCTGCCTTTGTCTTTTTCGTTTTCGGCGTCTTTGGCTCTTTGGCTTCCTTCGCTTTTTTTCCGAAGAGACGTGGTGGAGACGTACGTTTTTTGTCTAGTAGTTCGAGGGCTTCTGCAAGAGTAATGGTTTGTGGATCGAATCGCTTCGGGACAGATACGTTTGTTTCTGTGTCAGTGATGTATGGACCAAAGCGTCCGTTTTTGATGACGACCGGGCGATTCTTTGTGTCCACGCCGAGTTCGCGCAGCGGAGCGGCGGCCTGTGCTTTGCGTGCTACGGATTCAACGAGAACACGGCGAGCGTCTTCCAGCGAAATCGTTGCTGGATGGAACTCCATCGGCAGGGAAGCTGTTGAAGTTCCTGCCTTCAGATACGGACCGAATCGACCTACGTTTGCCACAATGTCGTCTCCAGCATCTGTTTTTCCAACAGTGCGCGGAAGTTCAAACAACGGAAGAACATCCGCGAGCGTCACCGTGTCCATGGTGACTCCTTTTGGAAGCGAACCGCTCTTGGGTTTGTTCTTTTTTGCCTTTTTATCCTCCTCACTCCATTCACCGAGCTGGGCAAACGGACCGAAGCGTCCAGAACGGACAATCACAGGCAAGCCTGTTTTTGGGTCTGTGCCCACAACGCGTTCTTTCAGAATATCTTCGCGTGTGAGGGTCTCAGATTTTTCTTGGAGCAATGTGTGAAATGGTCGATAGAAGGCTTCGAGTGTTGGTACCCATTCGTGTGTTCCTTCCGCCACGCCGTCGAGCGACTGTTCCATGTGAGCTGTGAATGTGAAATCGACAATGTTTGGGAAATGCTCAACGAGCACATCGGTAACAATCATTCCTGTATCTGTTGGAGCAAGCTTTTTATTGCCGTCGCGTTCCACATAGAGACGCGCTTCGATGGTTGCAAGCGTTGGAGCGTAGGTGGAAGGGCGGCCAATACCGAATTCTTCCATAGCTTTCACGAGGGTGGCATCAGAGTAGCGCGGAGGTGGTTCTGTGAAATGTTGCGTTGGAGTGATGCTCGTTGCGGTAACAGATTCACCCACCGTAAGCGGCGGCAAGAATGTTTCGGTCGCGGATTTGTACACCTTCATGTATCCGTCAAAGGTCACTGCGTTTCCGTTGGCACGGAAGATGTATTCGTTTGCCGTGAGGTCAATGGCAGTGCGTTCCAATTTGGCGGGTGGAAGCTGAGAAGCAACTGTGCGGCGCCAAATGAGGTCGTAGAGTTTCCACATTTGTGGATCCAGAGCGGTTTTCAGCGAATCCGGTTCCGTTCCAACGCTGGTTGGGCGGATGGCTTCGTGTGCTTCCTGAGCCCCTTTTGCTTTTGTGAGATATTTTTTTGAGCCAACCGCGTAGGTGTCACCAAAGGTTTGTTTGATGTACGCTTGTGTTTCCGCAAGGAATGGATCGGCAAGGTTCACCGAATCGGTACGCATGTAGGTGATGCGTCCTGTTTCGTAAAGCTTTTGAGCGAGTGTCATGGTTTGTTTCGCGGAGAAACCGAGCTTGCCGTTTGCTTCAATTTGGAGAGCGGAAGTGGTGAACGGTGTTGGTGATGCTTTTGAAATTGTTTTCTTTTCGATGTTGGTGACGGCAAAGTTGGCGCCCGTCAATTTTTCAACAATCGCGTTTGCCTCTTCGGCCTTTCCAACATCTAACTTTTCTAATTTTTTTCCGCCGATCGAAATAAGTCCACCAGGGAATTCCATTGCGTTTTTGTTGAACAGACCATCGATGGTCCAATATTCGTCCACTTTGAACGCAAGCCGTTCACGCTCGCGATCGACAACCAATCGCAACGCAACAGACTGCACGCGTCCAGCGGAAAGACCACGACGAATTTTCTGCCACAAGAAAGGGGAGAGCTCGTAACCCACGAGGCGGTCGAGGATACGACGTGCTTGCTGGGCATCCACGAGGTTCATGTCGAGATGGCGCGGGCTCTCGAGAGCGTGTTCAATTGCACCTTTTGTGATTTCGTGAAACGTAATGCGTTTAGCGGTTGCTGCATCGAGTCCGAGTACTTCCGCGATGTGCCAAGCAATGGCTTCTCCTTCACGGTCTTCGTCGGTAGCGAGGATGATGTCGTCGACATCTTTTGCTGCCGCTTTAAGCTCTGTCACATGCGATTTTGCTTTTTCCGGTACGACGTACGTAGGCTCGAAATTTTTATCCGTGTCGACACCGGTTTTGTGTTCCGGCAAATCGCGAATATGACCAAACGAGGAAAGAACGCGATAGTCCTTTCCCAAAAATTTCGCAATCGTTTTTGCTTTCGTCGGAGACTCGACGATGACGAGATGTTTCACAGAAATATTGATTGTATCGATTTGATGATGCCGATGGAATCAATATTTGTCAAAA
>SXGT01140755.1_pt1 | contig 10993 bp, 11 predicted proteins | sample 3176221 | NCBI WGS metagenome assembly SXGT01 (sample SAMN11356862, study PRJNA531348) | freshwater metagenome | isolation source: freshwater sample F1-120 | place: China: Fuxian Lake, Yuxi | collected 2017-12-25
GCGATCGCCGACGACGTCACGATCGTCGCGCACGACTGCGCCGCGGGCGCAGAGACGAAGCTGTACCGAGTGGAAGGTGGCGGCCACACCTGGCCGGGCAGCGAGTTCTCACAGACGATCGCGAACGTCGTCGGTGTCACCACGACCTCGATCGTCGCCAACGAGGTGATGTGGGAGTTCTTCCTCGCACATCCGCGCACGGCGATCGGAGGCTGAGCGACATGAGCTTCGTCCTCACCGACCGGCCGCGGCCCGGGGTCGCACGCATCACGCTGAATCGACCCGAACGAATGAACGCGATGGCGTTCGATGTGATGATCCCCTTCCGCGAGGCACTCGAAGCGATCGGCCGCGACAACGACGTTCGGGTCGTGATCATCACGGGTGCGGGGCACGGGTTCTGCTCCGGTGCCGACCTCGAGGACCCCGGGATGATGCCGCACATCGACGGACTCACCCTCACCACGATCGCGCAGCGCGCGATGCGACTCCTCGACGACGTGATCCGGGCGGTGCGGCATCTGCACCAGCCCGTCGTCGCCGCGATCAACGGCGCTGCGATCGGCGGGGGGTTCTGCCTCGCGATGGCTGCCGACATCCGGGTCGCGGCCGAGCCCGCGTACTTCCGGGCGGCGGGGATCAACAACGGGCTGACGTCGGCCGAACTCGGTCTGAGCTACCTGCTGCCGCGAGCGATCGGGACGTCGCGTGCGTTCGACATCATGCTGACCGGCCGCGACGTCGCCGCTGCCGAGGCAGCTGCACTCGGCATCGTGAGCCGCACGGTGCCCGCCGACGCACTCCTCGACGAGTGCTTCGCCATCGCCGAGCAGATCATCGGATGGAGCCGGGTCGGCATCGAGCTCAGCAAGCGGCTGCTCTGGTCGGGGCTCGAGGCCGGCAGCCTCGCCGCCCACATGGACCACGAGGGGACGAGCCAGCTCTACGTGCGGCTCACGACGCAGAACTTCGAAGAAGCCATCCGCGCGCGCAAGGAACAGCGCGCGCCGGACTTCCTCGATTGATCGGCCCGGGTTCCTCGATCGAGCCGCCGGGCGGTTGTCAGCCGTCGACCGCGTGGGCGCGCAGGTCGGCCAACCCGGCCCACTCCAACGTCTGGAGATGCGTCGCGGCGAGCACTACCCGCGGCGCCGCGCCAGCCTCGAAGGCCTCCTGCCAACGGCCCGCACACAGACACCACTGATCGCCGGCGCGCAGTCCCGCGAACCCGAACTCGGGTCGCGGCGTGCTGAGGTCGTTACCCACCGACTTGGAGAACGCCAGGAACTCGTCGGTGAGCACCACGCAGACCGTGTGCACGCCGACGTCTTCGGCGCCGGTGTTGCAGCATCCGTCGCGGTAGAAGCCGGTGACCGGATCGAAGGAACAGGGCTGCAGATCTCCACCGAGGACGTTCTTCATCCCCGGATTGTGCCCCAGCGCGTCCCGCCGGTGCGCTCGCCCGACCCCGTGGGCACGGGCGACTACGTTCCGCGGCATGAAGGCAGCGATCACCCAGGGCGCCGGTCGGCCACTCGCCGTCGTCGATTTCCCCGACCCGACGCCCGCTCCCGGCGAACTGGTCGTCCACGTCGACTCGTGTGGCATCTGCGGCTCCGACCTGCACCTCGCCCAACACGTCGACCTGCCCGGGATCGTGCTCGGCCACGAGTTCTGCGGCACCGTCGTCGCGATCGGCGCTGACTGCGACCCGGCGTGGCGCGAAGGTGATCGCATCGCCGGGTACCCGTTGGTCGGTTGCGGCGACTGCGCCTACTGCCGATCCGGATCGGTGTCGAAATGCGCGTCGGCTGCGCAACTCGGGCTGCAACGGCCCGGCGGGTTCGCCGAGTACACCGCGCTCGCCGCGGCGGGCGCGTTCCGGATCGGCGATCACCTCGACGACCAACTCGGTGCGATGGTCGAACCGCTCGCGGTGGCCCACCACGCACTCGACCGGACGCCGCGTCCCCCCGAGGAGCCGGTGCTCGTCATCGGCGGCGGTCCGGTCGGTGCCGCCACCGCGCTGTGGGCGCGGCACCGGGGTGCCCGCCACGTCGTGGTGAGCGATCCCGTCGCGCACCGGCGCGAACTCTGCGAGGCGGTCGGCGCGACCGCGACGATCGACCCGTCGGTCGACGACGTCGCGAGTGCCTTCGTCGCTCTCACCGGGCACTTGCCGGGCGTGGTCGTCGAATGCGTCGGCAATCCGGGCATGATCCAGCACGCCACCGACGTCGCCGCGATCGACGGCCACGTCACGGTCGTCGGTGTGTGCATGGTGCCCGACCAGCTCGCGCCGCTCGGCGCGCTCCAGAAGGAACTCAGCACCCAGTTCGTCCTCTACTACCGGATGGCCGACTTCGCGGCGACGATCGCCGCACTCGACACCGGCGCGCTCGACCCGAGCCCGATGGTCACGGGCCAGGTCGGTTTCGATGCGTTGGCCGACCGATTCGCGTCGCTCTCGCACCCGACGACCGACTGCAAGGTCTTGCTCACGCCCTGAGGGTGCGACGAGGCGCGCCCGGTTCCCGTCGGAGTACCGTCCGCCTCCATGGATCAGCTGATTGCCCCCGACCGCTTCGAGACCCTGCTCTACGACGAGCGCGATGGCGTCGCCTACGTCACGATGAACCGTCCCGAGGTCCACAACGCGTTCAACTACCGGATGCAGCTCGAACTCAAGTCGGTCTGGCGCTCGATGCGACACAACGACGACGTCCGCTGCGCGGTGCTCACCGGAGCCGGCGAGCGTGCCTTCTGCACCGGCATCGACCGCACCGAGACGATGGGGCACTGGACCGAGGACCCCGACCAGGCCGGCAAGGCCGGCGTCCCGATCGGTGGTGGCGGCGATGCGACCCCCTGGCACTTCGACGATCCCGGCGAGAACATCGGACCGAAGTCGAACGACCTCTGGAAGCCCGTGATCGCTGCGGTCAACGGGATGGCGTGCGGCGGCGCGTTCTACATCCTCGGTGAGGTCGAGTTCATCATCGCAGCCGAGCACGCGACCTTCTTCGATCCACACGTGACCTTCGGCATGACCGCGTGCTTCGAGTCGATGCACATGCTCCAGAAGATGCCGTTCCACGAGATCATGCGCCTCGCGCTGCTCGGATCGCGCGAGCGCATGTCGGCCCGCCGCGCGCACGAGGTCGGGCTCGTCTCGGAGATCGTTCCGGCCGCGGGGCTCGCCGACGCGGCGGCATGGGCGGCGAGCGCCATCGCCGCGAGTCCGGCAACCGCGGTCCAAGGCACCGTGCGATCGCTCTGGGCCGCGCTCGAACTGTCGCGCACGCAGGCCCTCGACATGGGCAAGATCCTCATCCGCACGGGGAGCGATCCCGCCGCGCTGCTCGAAGGCCAGCAGGCGTTCTCGAGCGGCGAGCGGATCGAGCCTCGCATCCGCTGACGGGATACGCCATGAGCACCGACTTCCTCGGCACGATCGGACCGACCTGGCGGGAGTCGACGCCGTGGTGGCCGCCCGAGCGCACGCCGCCACCGGGCGCGCCGAACGTGTTGGTGATCGTGCTCGACGACGTCGGGTACGCACAGCTGGGGTGCTACGGCTCCGATCTCGACACGCCGAACATCGACCGCCTGGCAGCGGGAGGCCTGCGGCTCGCGAACTTCCATACGACGGCGCTGTGCAGCCCGACGCGCGCGTGTCTCCTCACCGGGCGGAATCATCACACCAACGGGATGGGTCGCATCGCCGATCTCGCCGTCGGGTATCCCGGCTACTGGGGGCGGATCCCCCGGCGTAACGGGATGCTCGCCGAGGTCCTGCAGGACACGGGCTACGCGACGTTCGCGGTGGGGAAGTGGCACCTGACGCCCGACGACGAGACCCACATGGCGGCGTCGCGCAGTACGTGGCCCTGCGCGCGCGGGTTCCAACGCTGGTACGGCTTCCACGGTGGCGAGGCGCATCAGTTCGTGCCCGCGCTGTTCCAGGACAACCACGCCGTCGACCCGCCCACCCGCGACGGCTACCACCTGAGCGAGGATCTCGCCGACCGCATGATCCGCTACCTCGCCGAGCAGCGCAGCGTGCGGCCCGAACAGCCGTTCTTCGGCTACTTCGCGACCGGAGCGTGCCACTCACCGCACCAGGCGCCGCCCGCGTGGATCGACCGGTACGCGGGGCGCTTCGACGCGGGATGGGACGCCTGGCGCGACGCGACCCATCGTCGCCAACTGGCGTCGGGCATCCTCCCGGAGGGCACCGAGCTCGCGCCGCGCCCCGACTGGGTTCCTGCGTGGGATTCCCTGCACCCCGACGATCGACGTGTCGCGGCGCGGTTCATGGAGTGCTTCGCGGGCTTTCTCTCCCATGCCGACGCGCAGATCGGTCGCGTCCTCGACTTCGTCGAGCACGACCTCGGCGAACTCGACGACACGATCGTCGTACTCCTCTCCGACAACGGTGCCAGCGCCGAGGGCGGAGCAAGGGGGAGTATCAACGACGCGCGCATCTGGAACGGCGATCCGGCCGGCCGCCGCGAACTGCGCGCGCGGATCGACGAACTCGGCACCGAACGCGCCCACAACAACTATCCGTGGGGCTGGACGATGGCCGGGAACACCCCGTTCAAGCGATGGAAGCGCGAAGTCCACGAAGGCGGTGTCGCCGATCCGTGTATCGTCCATTGGCCGAACGGACTCGCCGGCGGGGGTGAGATCCGACGCGACTTCACGCATGTGATCGACATCGTCCCGACGTTGCTCGACCTCATCGGGATCGCACCACCGACCGAGCTCGCCGAGATCGAGCAGCGACCGTTCGACGGCGCGAGCTTCGCGGGAGCATTGCGCGATCCCGCAGCGCCGCCCCATCGCGTGACGCAGTACTTCGAGATGCTCGGAAGTCGAGCGATTCACCACGACGGCTGGAAGGCCGTGACGTTCAAGCCGCTCGCCATGATGTACGACGACGGTCTCGATCCCGACGCGCCGTTCGACGACGACGTGTGGGAGCTGTATCACGTCGCGGACGACTTCTCGGAGTGTCGCGACCTCGCCGCAGCGGAGCCCGAGCGGCTCGCCGCGATGATCGAGCTGTGGTGGGCGGAGGCTCGACGCCACCAGGTCTTGCCCCTCGACAACCGCCCGCTGGCCGCGTTGGTCGCGCCACGTCACTCGTTCCCCGAGCGGGATCGGTACGTCTTCTGGCCGGGCGGCGCGATCATCGCCGAGAACGTCACGGTCAACACGCGCAATCGAACCCACCGGATCGTCGCCGAGGTCGACGTGGCGAACGGGGTCGTCACCGAAGGCGTGTTGCTCGCGATGGGCACGGTGCTCGGCGGGTGGTCGTTCCACTTGCTCGACGGGCATCCACGCTATGTGTACAACCGCTACGGCAAGGAGATCACGACCATCGACTCCGCGGCGGCGGTCGGCCCCGGTGCGCACCGGCTGGTGTGCGAGTTCACGAGCAACGGCGACTACTCGGGGTCGGTTCGGTTGTTCATCGACGACGTCGAGGTCGGCGCGGGCGCGATCACCTCGACGACTCCGGCGCGTCACTCCATCATCGGCTCGGGACTCACCTGTGGCTGGGAGCAAGGCCCTGCGGTCGGTCCCGGCTACGCGGCTCCGTTCACCTGCACCGCCGCGCTGCGCAGGGTCACGGTCGACGTTGCCGCGGCCGCGGGTGGCAGGGCCGCGGGTCGCGACGTCGCGGCAGAGTTCGGGGCGATCATGTCGGAGCAGTGAGCCGTCGGCGGAGAGATCGTGGTCGCTGCGTCGACCCCGTACGATGCAGCCCGACGTTTCCGGCCCAATCCGGGGAGGATCCCGTGGCCGTTCCCGAACAACCCACCATCGCACCCGCGACCGGCAAACTCGGCGTGCTGACCGTCGGCCTCGGCGCCGTCAGCAGCACGCTCATGGCCGGCGTCGAGCTCGCCCGCAAGGGCATGGGGGAGCCGATCGGCTCGCTCTCGCAGCTCGGCACGATGCGGATGGGCAAGCGCACCGATGGCCGCTCGCCGCTGATCCGCGACGTCGTGCCGCTCGCCGGCCTCGACGACATCGTGTTCGGCGCCTGGGACCCGTTCCCCGACGACGCCTATACGGCCGCGTCGCGCGCCGGGGTGCTCGAGCCCGGCCGGCACCTGGAGCCGGTCGCGGAGGCGTTGCGCTCGGTGCGCCCGATGGCGGCCGCCTTCGACGCTGCGTACGTCAAGCGGCTCGACGGCCCCAACGTGAAGGACAAGTCGAGCAAGCGGCTCATGCTCGACGGCATCCGTGAAGACATCGGACGTTTCCGCGACGAACACCAGTGCGACCGCATCGTGATGATCTGGTGTGCGAGCACCGAGATCTTCTTGGAGCCCGGTGCCGCGCACACCGACCTCGACAGCTTCGAGCGCGCGATCGACGCGAACGACCCGACGATCGCGCCGTCGATGTTGTACGCATACGCCGCACTGCAGGAAGGCATCCCCTTCGCCAACGGCGCGCCGAACCTCACCGTCGACGTGCCCGCGCTGCGCGAGTACGCGCGCGAGCACAAGGTGCCGATCTCGGGAAAGGACTTCACGACCGGCCAGACGCTGCTGAAGACCGTGCTCGCACCGATGTTCAAGGCTCGAATGCTCGGTGTCGCGGGGTGGTACAGCACGAACATCCTCGGCAACCGCGACGGTGAGGTGCTCGACGACCCGGAGAGCTTCAAGACCAAGGAGGAGAGCAAGCTCGGGGTGCTCGAGCACATCCTCCAACCTGAGCTGTACCCGCAGTTGTACGGCGACATGTACCACAAGGTCACGATCAACTACTACCCGCCGCGCGGCGACAACAAGGAGGGCTGGGACAACATCGACATCGTCGGTTGGCTCGGCTATCCGATGCAGATGAAGGTCGACTTCCTCTGTCGCGACTCCATCCTCGCCGCGCCGCTGGCACTCGACCTCGTGCTGTTCAGCGACCTCGCCAAGCGCGCCGGACTCGGTGGGATCCAGGAGTGGCTGAGCTTCTACTACAAGTCGCCGCAGGTGATGCCCGGTCTGTATCCCGAGCACGACTTGTTCATCCAGTTGACGAAGCTCAAGAACACGCTGCGTTGGATGGTCGGCGAGGAGCAGATCACCCACCTCGGGATGGACTACTACCTCGCGGACTGACTCCCGACCACCTCGACCGGCGGGCGGGTGATGCGGTAGCGGACGTGGCGGCGCTGCGGGTGGCCCTCGGCGAGCGCCGGGTGGTCGAAGTCGTCGGCGGGATCGCGCGTCATGCCGATCTTCTCCATCACCCTGCGTGAGTTGACGTTGGCCGTCGTCGTCCACGACTGGATCTCGGCGAGGCCGACGACGTCCCAGCCGAACTGCAACGCGGCGCGGGCCGCCTCCGGCGCATAGCCGCGGCCCCACGCGGCGCGGCGCAACCGCCAGCCGATCTCGATGCACGGCGTGAAATCGGCCACGAACCCGGGATGATTCAGCCCGACGAAACCGATGCACCCCGGATCCTCGACGACCTCCACCGCCCACAATCCGGAACCGCGCTCGTGCCACGACGCGATCATGTGGTCGACGAACGCGTCGGACTCCCCGCGTGCCAAGGGCGCCGGGAAGTGCTCCATCACGACGGGATCCGCGTTCAGCGCGGCGAACGGCTCGCGATCCTCGTCGCGCCAACCACGCAACAGCAGCCGATCGGTGCGAACCTCGGGCACGGTGGACATCGTGTGCTCGGACCCGACCGCGATCAGTAGTGCCAGGGAAACGCCGACCAGTCGGGGTCGCGCTTTTCGAGGAACGAGTCGCGACCCTCGGCCGCTTCGTCGGTCATGTACGCGAGTCGTGTCGCCTCGCCCGCGAACACCTGCTGGCCGATGAGACCGTCGTCGATGAGGTTGAACGCGAACTTGAGCATCCGTTGCGCAGTCGGGCTCTTCGCGTTGATCCGGCGCGCCCAGTCGAGCGCCACGTGCTCCAACTCGGCATGGGCAACGACGGCGTTGACCATGCCCATCCGGTGTGCGTCGTCGGCCGAGTACTCGTCGCCGAGGAAGAAGATCTCCCGCGCGAACTTCTGGCCGACCTGACGGGCCAGGTACGCGCTCCCGAACCCACCGTCGAAGCTGGCGACATCGGCATCGGTCTGCTTGAACCGAGCGTGCTCACGCGACGCGATCGTGAGGTCGCAGACGACGTGCAGGCTGTGTCCGCCGCCGGCAGCCCATCCGGGGACCGCGCAGATCACGACCTTGGGCATGAACCTGATCAGGCGCTGGACCTCGAGGATGTGCAGCCGCCCGGTCCGGCCGGGATCGACGCTCGCCGCCGTCTCGCCCTCGGCGTAGCGGTAGCCGCTCGTGCCACGGATGCGCTGGTCGCCGCCCGAACAGAACGCCCAACCACCGTCGCGCGGCGAAGGACCGTTGCCGGTGAGGATCACACACCCGACGTCGGAGGTCTGGCGTGCGTGGTCGAGGCAACGGGAGAGCTCGTCGACCGTGTGCGGCCGGAACGCGTTGCGGATCTCGGGCCGATCGAACGCGACGCGCACCGCGCCCGTGTCGACCGCTCGGTGGTAGGTGATGTCGGTGAGTGCCTCGAACCCGGGGACGGGTACCCACGCTCCGACGTCGAAGATCTCCGAGACCATGGCGGGCGAGGTTACCGGTGCCCGCGTGCGGGTCAGACCTCGACGACGGTGAGGTCCTCGGCGAAGACGATGTTGCCCGTGAAGCCTCCGGCGCGCGCCCGGTCGATCCATTCGTGATCGGTGCCGGGTGCCGGCGGCGGTACCTGATGGGTGAGCACGAGCGTGCCGACGCCGGCGCGCGCCGCGGTCGCGCCGGCTTGTTCGCACGACGAGTGGTAATCGCACACGTCGTGAAAGCGCGGCGACGGGATCATCTGTACGAGGTCGGGCCGGACGACCGTCTGCACGTAGGCGTCGGCACCGGCCACCAACGCGTCGAGCCCAGCGCACGGCACCGTGTCGCCCGCGAGCACGATCGCCTTGCCATCGTGTTCGATCCGGTATCCGACGGTCGGCGTGACGGGTCGATGGTCGGTCGGCGCGGCGATCACGCGTACGCCGTCGTGGTCCCAGACGACGCCGTCGGTCACCTCGGCGACCTCGATGCCGGGCTGCCACTCGAGGTCGTCGTGGTGCGCGATGCGGTACTCGATGTCGAATTCGAGCATCGCCAGCGTGGTGTCGGCGAACCGTCGGGTCCCCACCGGCCCGGTGACCGGCAACGGGTTCTCGATCGGCGACATCGCCCAGCGCGTCGTGACGAGGTCGTTGAAGTCGGTGATGTGGTCGCTGTGCAGGTGCGTGAGGAAGAGTCGGTGCACGAACCCCGGCAGCACGCCGGCGGCGGCCATGCGCATCACGACGCCCCGTCCGCAGTCGAACAACAAGTGCTGGCCGGCGACCTGGACGAGGTTCGCCGAGCCGGCCCGGTCGGGCGACGGGATCGGCGAACCCGTTCCGAGCAAGGTGAGCTTCATGCCGCTCCTCCGGGATCGAAGGGGTTGCGCAGCCCCGGTTCGGCATCGCCGGCGACTGCGAGGATGCACGCCTGTTCCACGGCCGCTTCGCGGTGCACGTGCGCGTCGTCGTACCCCGGGTAGGTGGGGAGCGACAAGAACGCGTCACGGCTCGGGTACCAGACCGCGACGACCTCGTCGTAGCGATCGTGGTCGCAGCCGATGACGACCTCGCGAGCGTCGGCGGCCCACAGGATCCTCCCGCCGACATGGTGGATCGCGGCCTGCGCGACGATCCCGTACTGGAGGTAGGCGACCCGGCCGGTGAGCTCGAGCGCCGCGTCGGGGTGCCCGTCGGGATAGCGCGCCGTCGCGTGGTAGCGATTGAGGTTGAGCATCACGACGGGCCCGGTCGGCGCGTCGACGAAGGCGTCGAGGATGCGTCGGGGATCGGGCGAGACGTGTTCGATGACGGGTGCGGATTCGGGAGGCATGGACCTTCTCGTGGCGTCAGGACGCGAGGAGCGCGGTGAGGGTACGGACGACGATGCGGCGGGTCGCGGCCGCGTCGAGACCCGCGCCTGCCCGGAGGTGCTCGACGTGCTCGAAGCTCGCGACGGCCGCGAGTGCCCGTGTGAGTTCGGCGCGGTCGCGCGGGCCGCGCGTCGCGAGGTCGGTGGCGAAGTGCACGGCGACCTGGTCGTCGAGGAGTTGTCGTCGGCGGGCGAGCGTCTCGGTCAACCGGTACGAATCGGGTGCGAGCAGCATGGCCGCGCGCGCAGTCGGAGCGACGGCGTCGTGGATCGCGAGGCGCTGATCGGCGAGCGCGGCGATGCGCTGATCGGTCGTCCCGGTGGGGTCGGGCGGCGCGAACGCGGGGCCGACGCGGGCCCACTGGCGGACGATTGCCTCCTCGACGAGCGTGTCGAGGTCCTCGAAGTGGCGGAACACCGAGCGCTCCGAGACGCCGGCCCGCGACGCGATCTGTGAAGCGCCGGGGCGCAACTGCCCCTCGCGGTGCAACTCGAGCAGGGCGTCGACGACGGCGGTGCGGCTGCGTTCACTGCGGAGCCGGCGTCCGTCGAGTGCCTCGGGGTTCGGGGCGGATGCCGCGGCCATGCCGGAAGCCTAAGAAATGGCAGACCGACTGTCAAGAGTTCTTGACAGCGGGACTGACCGAATGCTTCGATGCCGGGGTCGGCGACGAAGCGGTCGCGCCGCGGAGACATCGGGAGGCACCGCATGGGCGACGAGGCACTGCGCGCGTACGTCGACGGGCTGGCCGTCCCCGATCTCGGTGAACCCGCCTTCGTGACCCCGCCCGCGCTGTCGTCGGCGACGGTCGCGATCGTGACGACCGCGGCGATCCACCGTGAGCACGATGCGGGATTCGGCGCTGCCGACGTCGGCGCGCGCGAGATCCCGCGCGAGGCTCGCGACCTCGTGCTCGGCCATTGGAGCCCGAACTTCGATCGCACGGGCTTCGCCGCGGATCTCGATGTCGTGTTCCCGATCGATCGGCTCGA
>SXGT01160277.1_pt1 | contig 10993 bp, 10 predicted proteins | sample 3176221 | NCBI WGS metagenome assembly SXGT01 (sample SAMN11356862, study PRJNA531348) | freshwater metagenome | isolation source: freshwater sample F1-120 | place: China: Fuxian Lake, Yuxi | collected 2017-12-25
ATCCCTTCTTTATAAGGTCTGTTATTTAAATCTTCACCCCGCTTGGGGATGAATGTCTCGCTACAGTCTTAATCCCTTCTTTATAAGGTCTGTTATTTAAATTTATAAATGGCACAATTATTCCGATAACCATAAACGTCTTAATCCCTTCTTTATAAGGTCTGTTATTTAAATAACGCGATATTGATAATTACATCATCGTCACCTTGGTCTTAATCCCTTCTTTATAAGGTCTGTTATTTAAATTTTTTAGTGTTAAATGTCAATGGAGTGGGGAGGGTGGTCTTAATCCCTTCTTTATAAGGTCTGTTATTTAAATTCGTTTTACGCTTTTGATCGTATGGATGCGATGTCTTAATCCCTTCTTTATAAGGTCTGTTATTTAAATATGAAATTGCCGTCATTGAATATCAAGACGGAAGTCTTAATCCCTTCTTTATAAGGTCTGTTATTTAAATTTAACAAAATCATGGTGTTTCACAGCTGATCCTGGGTCTTAATCCCTTCTTTATAAGGTCTGTTATTTAAATAGCACTTATGAGAAAACTAGGTGTGACGAAAATGTCTTAATCCCTTCTTTATAAGGTCTGTTATTTAAATATGCAAGAGTTTTACAGTGTGTTAGAAAAAAAGTGTCTTAATCCCTTCTTTATAAGGTCTGTTATTTAAATAGCTTGTTGGTTTTCTCCTCTTTGTTTCAATGGGTTAGCGATAGGGTTGCCAGGATTTTTCATTTGTGAAAAGTTATCTATAGGCTGAGAGCCAAGTGTTTAAGTGATGTTCTAGATTTTGCAATTCGGTTTTACAGCAAACGGCAATGTTTAAGTCTCTGGCACGGGCCAGTGTTTCTTTGCCGGGATCGTTGAAGCTCACCAGCATGGCTTTGGCTTGTAAGCCCCCGATCAGGTCGCGCAAGCTGTCGAGTTTATACAAAACATCAGCGCTCTTTTCAAATTGTTTGGTCTTGCATTCGATTAAATGCAGGCGATTGGCCTTGATCAGCCCAACGTCGATTTCATTTTTTACCCAGGTGTTGCCACCGGGCTGTCGCTGTATAGTCAGATTACAGGCCACATCCTGAATATGCAGCGATTTTTTCAAGTTCAAACAGAGACCGTAAGTATGTAGCTCCAGCCAGCCGCCGTTGGTCATGAAACGAGCATTGGCATCGGTAAAACGCAAGCGATGGCCGTCGATACGACACAAGCCTGCTCTTTCGAATAATTCCAATAACTCCCATAACCTGGGTTTCGATTGTGGGGCGTGTTCCACTTCGACCGTCAACGTGGGATTTTTTGCCATATATGCTAGGTAATTGAGCGCCCCCAGGTCGTCGGCGTAACGTTCGATGTCGGTCAGTAGGGTTTCGTTCAAGGCCCTGATTTCGGGTTTGACGCCGTGCGGATCGGGAATGTCGACCTGACTGGCGCCATAGGCCATTAGATAATCTTTGAGTTTTAGCCTATCGGCTAATTCGTGCGCGTCCCGCTTGGGAGATAGCCATATCAGACTGTCTCGCTCAGGGTGAACGTAATAAATTGGCGCATTCATAATCCGAAAAGCTTCATAAGCGGCGATGCTCATCAATTTGGTGCCGCCGGTGGCATTGAGGGCCAGTTCGCCCTCGGCGGCTTGGCCGAGTATATCGAGTATCGTGTCGCTGATTTGACCAGCGTCCCAAGGATCGTCGATTGGGTATTGTTCGACGCTAATGCCGAGTGGCTTGAAGATGCTCTCTAAGGCATTGGCGCGCTCGCGCATGTCCGGGCTGACCAACATCAACACCTTTTGCGGCTTGATGGCTTCATCCAACATGGGGGTGAGGTTGGGTATCGGTTGGGCGGAGACGAGAATCAAATGGGCTGTGGGATTCATGGGCAGTTTGTTCGGTTTGGTTGTGATGTTTGTTTGTAGGAGCGACGCATAGTCGCGATTTGTGTGGTGGAACTCGCGACTGGCGTCGCTCCTACGGTCGGTCAGCCGGTCATCAATAAATCGTATAGCTTGGCGTCGATTGCCTTTAATAGCGTTTCTTTCGCCTGGGCGGGTAAAAAGGCGTGTACGAAGCCTTGTTTGATCATGGCCAAGGTATCCCACTGACTGAGTTTTCCGCCGGTCATGCGCGCTGCGGCCAGGTACTCATCCGCCAATGTCGTTCGGCTGATGCCGGGGTTATCGGTGCAGAGCGTGAGTGGCAATCCTTGTTGCCAAAGCGACAGCAAGGGGTAAGGCGGCATGTCTTGGGTTTCCGGATAGTCGGGATCGCAATAGCCAACGACTTCCCGGTTGGAGCCGGGGCACAGTTCCAGGCAGGTGTTGCGGTCGCGAAAGCGTTGGGCCAATTGTTCGTTATCGTTCAGCGTCAGGCCGTGGCCGATGCGATCGGCATGCAGGTGATAGGCGGCTTGCCAGATCGATTCGGCGGCTTCGCCCTCGCCGGCGTGGATGGTGATGGGCAAGCAGGCCTCGAAAGCCGGGGTGAACAGGTGCGCAATTCTTTCCGGTTTAGTGCGCGATTCGTCGCCGGCCATGTCCAAACCAACCACGAAGTCGTTCAGCGTATGCTTGGCCTGCACGGCCATGGCGATGGTTTGTTGCAATTCGGTATCCTCGGCGCGGCGGTCGGCGATGACGATAAAACGGAATCGAACATTTGTCGGGTTTGGCAAGCTTGTCAGAGCTTGTTGAAATTGCCTCAAAAAAGCCAAACCATCGGCGGCATATTTTTGCGGGCTGCCGCGCAATTCGACATAGGCCAGGCCTTCCGCGGCGGCTTGCTGCATCACAGCTTGGGCATATGGGCGGATGGCGGCCGGGTGACCGAGCAAGGCGGAGCCCGAGAGTTCGCCTGGTCTTTCGTAGGCGGCAAAGCCGGCGGGGTGTTGATCTTTCAGGGCCGAGCGCGGTTCGGTCACTTGCCAAAGATTGTGTTGCAGTTGCTCGGTGCTGGCATGCAGTAGTATCGCCGCAGTATTGTGGGCTCGCGTATGTTTGTCATCGGCGGCAAGGTATTTGGGCCAATTCCAGGGCCAATGATCTTGCTGAAGTAGTTTTTCACAATGCTTGACGGCTTGACTGCGTTCGGCAAAAGTCAGGCTTTGCCATATGACATTGGCGACTCGGCGTTGGTCGTTCAAATCCAGGCAACCGCCTAAATGCCGGTGCAAATCGGCTTTGGGTAGTTTGATAAGCCAATCGCGGTGGCTCTGCTTGAGCAGGGTGGTTCTGAGTTGGTTGATGCGACGCGGCGGCAGACGGTACAAGCTGCGCCAGTTTTCGTGGCTTTCAACGCTGCTGATATTTTGCAGATAATTGCCGAACAAGCGGCTGCTGTCGCGTTCGCGCGTCTTCAATTCAGTGCTTAGCGTGTTGTCGGCAGCAGTAAATTCAGCAATGGCACCTGCCTCCGGCCAGGGTAATGGATAGTCCTCGGCTATGATGGGCACGATGCGTTCGCTGTTGATATCTAACAAGTCGCTGCGGTTGGTTTGGCCGGCAATCAGCGGTGTGATCAGTTGGGCTAAATCGGCGCTCAAGGTTTGAGCCAGCGTTGCCGGCTCCGGCTTGAATAGCACGGAATCACGTAAGCGAACATCGTCACTAATCACGTGCAGCAAGGCCTGACAACCGAACAGACTCCCGGCCCACTGCATGTCGGCACTCATGGTTTTACGGCCACCGGCCAGAGACAACACCACTTGCCCGCCTGAGGCCTGTTGATGCGCCAGTAAACAGGCGCGCAGAATGAGCTCTTGAATCAGTTTGCATTCCTGTTGGTTGGCGAGTTGATCGGTGTGTTTGGCCTGCCAGACGCGCAGTTGCGTCGGAGTGGGCAAACAATCGATCCAATCGAGCAGTTGTTGCAAGCTGGTTTGCGTTTGCGCGCCTTGGGTGGTGCAAACCCAGATTTCATCGGGTGGTTCGAGTTGGTATTCCGCCTTTAAGGCCTGCAAACGGGCTTGGTTGGGGTGGTGTTGATACAGCGGTAATCGCTCAGGGGCAAGAAAGGCGTAGGCTTCCGGTATGACGGCCCAACTGGCGCCGAGTGTACAGAGGAGAATGTTTGGCATGGTGATTTTATCGACAAAATTAAGTTACACGGTAGGTGCGACGCAAAGTCGCGATGATGGACTTGCGAATCGCGACTATGCGTCGCTCCTACGGGGTATGATTGATTCAAAACCATATCGCATCCCAGTGGGGATAGTCTCCAATCCGGTCGACCAGACCGGCGCGTAAGGGATTGGCGATGATATAGCGCGCCAGAGTTTTGATGTCTTCTTCTCGTCTTACGGCATGGTCGTGGAAACCCGCTTGCCAGATGGGTTGCCCTATGCGTTTTGCCGATGAGGCTTTGATGGCTTGTACTACTTGTGATAACGATTTGTCCTTTCCAAGTGTCAGCAACCAATGCAAATGATCGGGCATGATCACGTAAGCCATCGTATCGGCAGTCCTGCGTCGTTGTTCCAATATCAAGCTCTGTACCAAAAGACGAGCAGCGCGGAAATCAGTAAAAACCGGATTCCGATACTGAGTAACCGTGGTAATGAGATAGATTTGTCCCGGAATGGAAACTCGGCCTTTGCGTAAATTGCCGCCCTCGGGTTTTTGTAGGAGCGACGCATAGTCGCGATGATTGTTTGAATCGCGACTGTGCGTCGCTCCTACGGTCGCTCTGGTAGGCACCGGCCAGTCAGCTTTGTTAGACAGCTGGATTTTTTCGGGGACGGAACCCCGGCCTTTGCGTAAATTGCCGCCCTCAGGTTTTTGTAGGAGCGACACATAGTCGCGATGAGTGTTTGGATCGCGACTGTGCGTCGCTCCTACGGTCGCTCTGGTAGGCACCGGCCAGTCAGCTTTGTTAGACAGCTGGATTTTTTCGGGGACGGAACCCCGACCTTTGCGTAAATTGCCGCCCTCGGGTTTTTGTAGGCGCGACGCATAGTCGCGATGATTGTTTGAATCGCGAGTGTGCGTCGCTCCTACGGCCATTCTTGTAGGCATCGGCCGATCACGGATAATTATGGGGTAATTGGGGTGGCATTTGCTTGATGCCGACCTTGGCGGCTTCCTCCAACAGCATTGGCATAAAACGGGTGGCCAGCCAGTCGTGGATGATTGACCATTGCTCTTTCTGGATCGGTGTAAATCCATGTGCCAGGATTGAGCCGTTACGAATCTTGGTGTGGTTGAGCAGGGTATTTTGTTGTTCTTCGATGAAACGGGCTGCGGCACCTCGGGTTTTGAGCTTGACCAGTTGCCAGGCATCGAACAGACCGACCTGAATTTTGCCGTCGCGATTGCTGCGTAACGTCATGTCCTCAGGCAGTTGTTCCGGTTTAATGTCGCTGGTGAGGATGCCGCATTGGCTTTCCAGCAGCCATTGCGCCGTCCATTCGATCAAGCGGTAAATCCGGGCAATGGCGTCGTCGAAACGGCCTTGCGAAGCGCGGCGTTCGGCGTTCAGATACAGATCAAACAGCCTCGCAGCATCACGCTTGGCTGGATTTTGATCGTTCAGACGCAGTGAGACACCGATGTAAGATCTCATGGTTTCCGTAAGACTGGGTGCGTAGGGCTGCAAGATATTGAAGGCCAAAGCGTGATTGAAGTTATCCCATTCGGTAAAGGCGCGGCTGAGTTCGCGAAAGCGGGTGTACTCCTCCCGCATGCCCTTGGGGGGTCTGAACTCAGACAGCCCGGCGAATGCTTCGCTGTAAGCGAAACGGCTCCAGGCACGCCGATAAGGTTCGCTCAAGCGCCGGTAACGGATACGCTCACAATCGGCTTTGTCGGCAAACTGGGAACCGTCCTGAACTTTGATCAGATCGGTGCGACTGCCCGTGACCAACTGGAGATCGATGTCCGGCCTTTCGACAGCCGCCATGACCAGCCCGGCACTCATTGACTTGGTACCCCCTGTGTAATCGGCGACGATACGCGAAGCGGGAAATTGCTGTGCCAGTGCATCGAGAGCCTGGGTGCAATCCAGAAAAATTTGGTCGAGATCATCCGATTGGGTTTGGGCAATATGGTATTGATCGGGTTTTAATCCGCATTGTGTCGGAATGTTGGGTAATGTCGGCGGTACGTCTTTGCCAACACTGATGCAATTACCCTTGCCTTCAATTTGTGTTCTGGACCCGGGTTGTTTACTCGCCGGGTCTTTGTCGGTGCAAATGAACACCACGTAATCCGGGCGCAAATCGTTAATCGCGCTGACGATGGGTTGATGGCTACCGCCGACGGTGCAGATGAGGATGAGAGTCATATTCTTAAATCGTTGGTTGTGTGTAGGAGCGACGCCAGTCGCGAATTTGCTTTGGAATCGCGACTGGCGTCGCTCCTACGTGTGGGTTTTTGGTATCACCATATCCGACGGATGCCATAACCATCGAAAAGGGTTTCATTGCTAATCAACGGCACATTTTCGGCTTGCGATTGGGCAATCAACATGCGGTCAAACGGATCGCGATGCGGGCCGGGCAAACTGCCTGCCCGGAGTGCGTGATCGGTGCTGATGGCCATGGGGGTAAAGCCTTGTTCGGCCAGACAGTCGTGATAACGCTCCGCTACGGCGACTGCGCCCGGCAATTTGCCAATCCGCACTTTGGTAGCAATCTCCCAAGCTGACACTGCGCTAACCAGGATGGTGTGGTCGGGTTGTGCAATCCAGTCGCGAGCAGTTTTTGAGAGACGTTCATCGCCATCCAGCCACCAGAGCAACGTATGCGTATCCAGCAGGGCCTTCATTTACTGGCTCCAGGCGTCCAGTTCGTCATCGGGCAGTTGTTCGAAAAAGTCCTCACCGACGGTTGCCTGTCCCTGCATCGCGCCAAAGCGGCGTTGCGGCTGAGATGCTGGTAATGACACCAGTTTGACCAACGGCGTTTTGCCTTTGGCGATAATCACTTCCTCACCGGCACAAGCCTGTTCAATCAAGCTGGATAAGTGGGTTTTGGCGTTATAGAGGGTGTAGGTGCTCATGATAATATTGACCAAGTTGGTTGACCAAGTGAGTATAACATTCGGGTTATGGGTTAGTCGCAGCCGCTATATCATCAAGCTGTTGTGGTTACTGGTCATGGTGTTTGTTACTGCAAGGTTTTTAGTAACTCTTTGGCTTTTTTGTTACCACTGGCACCGATGAACTCCAATACGCTTTTTGCCACAACTAAAAGTTCGGTTTTAGAATCAAGCGGCCAGTCGATGGCTTGCTCGATTAATTTGCGCAAATCGCCATAAAGCGGGCCGCCAATTTGTTCTCGTGCTTTGCCGGCTTGTTTTTGTTCCAGTTGCTGGCGTAGCGCTTCGATTTGCAGTTGTTCCAGACTCATTGCCGCTCGACGTTGCTCGTCAGCCTGTTGTTTGGCCAGACGTGCATGCTGTTCAGTCTGTTCGAGTTCGAGCCTTTGTTGGCGCTCGATTTCTTCTTGATGTCGCCGTTGTTCAGCAGCCTGACGTTTAACCGCTTGCTGGGCTTTTTGATGGGCATGTTTTTTGGCCCATTGCCGCGCTTGCGCTTGTTGGCTTTGGCAAAGCTCGGCCAATTCCGGCCAGTCGGATACCGGTGCATTGCCGGGGTGGATTTCGACCAGCAGCCAACCGAAGGGTAACAGGTTGTTGCGCTGTTTGGGGTCATTGGCGGCTAGCCAGAGGGTTTTGGGGGCATCGGCAAATTCGGGTTGTTGCCCCTTTCCTTTCATGATTTTAATGTTGCCATTCCGTGCCCCCTGCACGGTCACTGCTTCCGCGCCGGAATGACGGCCAACTCGCAATATAAACGCGTTACCCATCTTAATTTTGTCCTTGGCGAGTTCGAGCAATTCATTCAATGTGTGTTGCCATGCGGAATCACCGTATTCTCTTTCTTGCAGCAATTCGAATTCGCCCTCGAATTGTTTTTTATAGAAATCGTTACATGCATGAGCTATGTCGGTTATCGAAAAACACAATGCAGGAGTTTTGTTTGGGACATGAAGATCTATCTGCTGCAAATTGAGCGATCCGTAAAAACTCTGCGAATATAAGGCCGGTACGCATTCTAATATCTGATAAAGATTTTCGCCCATTGCTTGGCGTAAAACACCTTTATTATCTACGGGGACCTTCTTCCTGTTGACCGCCAAATAGACCTGCGTGGTCGGTAATGTATTCGCAGTGTTCCAAACGGCATCGCCAAATTGAACCAAACGCATGGGGTCTTGCTCCAGGAACAGTTTGCCGCGCTCAGGCTCACGGTATTTGAACAATCGGCCTTGAAAATCATGCAACCCCTTACGTTCGCTCGCCCGGTTTCCCTGATTGACCTGATCAAGCAACGCCGTCCGTATCGCTCCTTTAATAGACGAACCGAACAACACCGGCTGTCGGTTTATCGGGTTATAGGCGGTACGGTCGATTTCCAGTTTGTTGAGCACTTGTCCACCACCGCCTTCACGATTGGCGTTCTGGCCGACCCGCTTGGCGTAGAAGCTCGCCACGCCATCCAATACCGGTATCGCATTAACGGCCCAAGGCTTGAGGGCTTCGCGGCGATCATAAAAAAAGCGTTGTACGGCCTTTAGCATCTCCTCATTGGCGCGGGCATTGACGATCTTATTCAGTTCGTTACGATCGGTTTCCGTCAAAGCCGCTAATGCGCCGCCGGTGTCAAATTCGTACAAAGTGCCGTCGTCAATGACATAGTTGGTCGGCTCGTAACTGTCGCCGGTGCCGATGTGAATGGGCGATAACGGGGTGTAGCTGAGTGTGTAATGCTGTAAAAAATCGCTCATAAACGTTCCTTAGTATCGAGACTGATGGCGATAACCGGCGCATAACCCTGATGCACGGTAGCTGGCAGACTTTTGGACAATTCGCCGTTGCCGCCGACACCCTGACCGATGAAGTCCGTGGTAAGTGGCTTGGTTACAAATACCGCGCCGGTTTGCGCTAGCAGTACAGGATTTTTGAACGGCTTGCCCTCTTGATGCACGGCAATGTCGCCGTGGCGGCCGAAGCGGGTGAACAGTTGGTAAAAGCTGGTACGACCATCAAAACCCAGGCCTTGTGGGGCGCAAGGAGCAAGCGTCAAACAGGCATTGGCATCGGCTTGCGCGGGCAATGTTGTTTCCGCATACTCGGCAACCGAATATTTTCCAAGACCAATGCTGGCGTCACGGCCAAAACCGATGTTGCCGATGTCTTCCAGGCATTGCCTGCAATCGGCGGCGTTGAGCCGATCAGTGTCAAGTAATAAGTAAATCGACCAAGCTATACCGGGTAAGAACCATTCCTGCTCAAGGCTATAGGGTGCAAAGCCGCCATCACCGGTGGTGTTGGTCTGACGATTGATGGTGTTGTGGGGTTGCGGATATTTTTCGCTGAGCGCGCTATGCTTTGATCGCGACTTGGCGTCGCTTCCACAAACGCTGCCGGCGAGTGTTTTGGCGTCGATAGCATGACTTAGCCATTGTGCCAGCGGCGTTTCCAAGGTTTGCTCCGGCAACCAACAGCGCTTTTTGACTGTTTTTCGGTCCGCGCCTTCGACCTTGTCGTAATAACTGCCCGGCAATTTCGGCAATGGCCAATAACCCTGAGGAAAAGCATCGGATACCACTGCGAAGGGTTGACCGTTGGTGTAACCGGTCAAAAGTTCGGCTAGGCGGTGCTCTCCCTGCCGGTTTCTAATCGCCCAACAAAGCTGACCGAACAAGGTGTCGCCCTTTAATGGTGTGGCAAAGGCCGATAGTAAATTGATTGTGACTCGAAACGCTTGCATTCGAGACGCCCCTATTTAAGGATTAAGTTTGTCGAGCCTGTCTTGTAGGGACTCATCGCCCAGTTTCAGGTCAGTGAATTTGATTTTGCCGTAACCACGCGAACCGGAGCCGCCTAATCCTGTTAGTTCCAATAGTTTCAGTCCTTGCAGCACGGTCTCGAGCAAGTCTTCGCCGTCGTGGACGCGGATGGTCAGGTTGAAAACGAAACGGGCCGTGGCCGGGACGCGTTCTGTGTTACGGGGATGTTCGGCCACGCCTCGGATACGGTCTATCATGTTTTCCATTTTGGTTTCGGTGAGTAACAGATTTTTCTCGTTCATCTCAGCCACCCATTTTGGATCGAGCGAGCAATCCCAGAACGACAGGCGGCTGGGGCCGATTTCCGTCACAATCCCTTGATCGTTATTACTGTCGGGAGCGCCGCCGAATAGTTTCAGAATGTTTTTCGCAGGTTTTTTGATTTCGTCTCGGCACAGTTCTATATCGCTGAAACTGATGGGTTTACCTTGATTCTTCTCCTGCCGACCTGGCAGGCTGATGACGCCCAAATGCCATTCCAACAAACTACGCATCTTGCCTTTGATGCTGGAGCCGGGAATGTAAGGTGCTTGGGTAATTGGATTTTTGATGACAGGATTGTCGGTGCCGCCGATATGAATCTCTGTATTGCCGCTGCCAATATGCAGACCGCTGAGGAGTTCGATTTGGCCGGTAAGTTTTTGGATTTGGGTGAGTTGCATTTGAGTTCTCCTTAATCTTTGGGTCTTTTTTCTTTGTAAAAGCCCATGAAGGCTTCCATGAATAATTTAAAATTGCGCAAGGTCTTGACGCTGTCAACTTGTTGCAGGCCGTCATTGATCAGTTTGACATAGTTGTCGTCGACCAATTTTCTGCCCAGCGCATAGGCGGCTTTGGCGTTGATCATGCGAATAAACGGCAGGTATTCGTCGAACTTGTCCGGGTGTTGGCCGACTTTGCTTTCCCACATGATGATTTCTTCATAAAAACGGCGCAATTGTGTCGGTTTGTTACTGTTTTTATTTTCGGCAATGGTCTCGGCCGTTTCCTTGGCGATCACATCGAATAAATCGGCCTTGATGTCTTTGAGCTGGATTTTCGAGGTATCCAGTGGCTTGTGGACAGGCTTGTCATCGTGCCCGCCGCGATAGCCGTGGCTTTGCCGTTGTGGGGGATATGTAGCCATTGAATTCTCCTGGGTCATATAC
>SXGT01847253.1_pt1 | contig 10992 bp, 8 predicted proteins | sample 3176221 | NCBI WGS metagenome assembly SXGT01 (sample SAMN11356862, study PRJNA531348) | freshwater metagenome | isolation source: freshwater sample F1-120 | place: China: Fuxian Lake, Yuxi | collected 2017-12-25
CGCCACTGCGAGGCTTCAAAACGCCGGGGAACAATCGAATCGTCAAAGCTGTTTCGTAGAGCATGTTGCTTCCGCAGTTATTGGTTACCGATCGAGAGTCGGTCGTCATGACAGGCAACGTCGCATTCTCATTCAGCCCATTGAAACAATCATCCACTTGCCGGCCAACTCATTGGCGACGCCGCGATCAGGATCGCTCGCGTGAAATGGCAGATTTTCTCGGCTGGTTGGACAGCGACTGTCCAAGCTCACGGATATGCTGGCCGCCACTGGCACATGATGTGAAGGAGTGGCTGATGGCAGAAGTTTCCGCTCTCGAACGGCAGTGGCGATTACTGCAAGCGATGATCGCGCGACGGAACGGGGAAACCGTTGCGGAGCTGGCGGTCGAGACGCAGGTCTCAGAGAAGACGATCCGCCGAGATTTGGTGTTGTTGCAAAAGGTGGGATTTCCTCTGAATGAGACGGTTGGCCATAAGGGGCTGAAGCGGTGGAAGGTCTCGGCCGAACACGGGCCGCCGGCGGCGATTCGCTGGGACGAGGCAGCCACGCTCTATCTGGGCCGCAAGCTGATGCAGCCGCTGTCCGGCACGGGATTGGCCGAGGCGTGGAAGTCTCTCTCTCGGAAGATCGAGCTGATTTTGTCCGACGATGCTCGGAAGTATCTCGACCGCATGGCGGCGATGTGGTTGGTGACGCAGCCGGCCGCGAGCGATTACGCCTCGCAAAGCCGATTCATCGAAGACCTCACGCTGGCGATCGAGGAGCACCGCGTCACGTTCCTGACATACCAATCGCAGGCCGCCACCGAACCCGTGACTTACGACGTGCATCCTTACGGAGTCGTCTTGCATCGCGGCTCACTCTACCTCGTGGCCTACGCTCCGCATCACGGCGAAGTGCGGCATTACAAGGTGGATCGCATTTCGGATGTGGACGTCCAGACGCTGAAGTTTCCGAAGCCGAACGAGTTCAATTTGGAGTCTCACCTGTCTGGTTCCTTCGGTGTGTACCGAGGCACCTCGCCCAAAGACATCCACGTCCGAGTCCGCTTCGCCGCCGACGTCGCTAGATACGTCCAAGAGAAACGCTGGCACGCCTCGCAGAAACTGACGCCCCAGCGAGACGGCTCGGTGATCGCCGAGTTTGAACTCCGCGCGACCGAGGAGCTCAAAGCCTGGGTTCTGAGCTTTGGTCCCAAAGCGGAAGTGCTCGAACCGGAATTCCTGCGGGCAGAGATTGGCCAAGAGGTTGCTCAGCTTCACGAAATGTATTGCCCCGCTCCCACGCGAACAGCTCGGAGACTGCCGCGATGACAAGACCCCAATCACAGTTCGGCATGATCGCCGCTACGCCGAATTGCGCCCGCCACCGCTTGCTGTCCGACGAATTCAGCGATGAGATGCCGCACCGCAATTTGCATCGCGCCGCAGAATCGAAAGATTGAACATGCCGAAGAATCGCTCAAACCCAAAGGCCGCCGCCAAGAAATCGTCCCTGACGAAGTCACTCGCGAAGCGTCCCACATCGGTCGGTCCTAGCCGGAACGAGTACGTCTCGGTCCTGACCGACCTCACGCAATTGATTCGCGACGCGCGCCGTCGTGCGTTGGCGACCGTCAACCGCGAACTCGTCTGCCTCTACTGGCACATCGGCCGCACCATCGTCGAGCAACAAGAGACCGCCCATTGGGGTGACGCCGTAGTCGAACGACTCGCGACCGATTTGCGTGCCGCGTTTCCAGACATGAAAGGGCTGACCAAGGACAACCTGTTTCGCATGCGGAAGTTCTATGTGGCTTGTCTTGAGACTGATGAATGGTTGGTCGGGCGATCCACGGAAATCGTGGCGACAATCCCGCCACAATCGTCGTCGGCAAGAGCGACCAAGAAAGTGGGGGCAGCGCCCCCACTTTCTCAGGCCAAGGCTTCCGCTTCGGCAATTCTCTCGACAGTGTTGAGAGAATCGCCTTCCCCGCACGCAATTGTGGGGGCGCTGCCCCCACAATTACGCCACGTCGATCTGAGTCGAGCTATCACGTCACTGTCGTGGACCCACCTGACGATCATCATCGGGGCCTGCGATCGACCGGACGAACGCTATTTCTACATGACGATGTCGGTGCGCGAGCGCTGGTCCGTGCGCGAACTTCGCCGGCAGATCGACGCGGCTCTTTTCGAGCGTTACGTCTCGGTCAAGCGCGATCCGGAAAAGTGCCTGCCCACCGATGCCGAGCACGGCGACCTGTTGCCGTTCAAGGATCACTACATCCTCGAATTCCTCGGCCTCGAAGATGAACACACCGAGAAGGAGCTTCGCAAAGCGATCCTCGGCAACTTGCGTGACTTTTTTCTGGAGTTTGGCAAAGACCTGACCTTCGTCGGCGAGGAATACCCGCTGACCGTCGGAGCCGACACGTTCTACATCGACCTGCTGTTCTTTCACCGCCGCTTGCAGTGCTTGATCTCGGTCGATCTCAAGATCGGCAAGTTCAAGCCGGAGTACGCTGGCAAGAGCCAGTTCTATTGTGCCGCTCTCGACGAACAGCTTCGCCTGCCGCACGAAAACCCGTCGATCGGCTTGGTGCTCTGCAAGACGGCCGACCACGCTCAAGTCCGTCTCGCCCTCACCGCAGCGGCCAGAAAAATCGGCATCGCCACGTATCAGACAGTCCTCCCCGACGAACACCTCCTCGAACAACGCCTCGCCCGCCTACCCATGCCACAGGAGTCCGAACCATGAATATCTCGGTTGTGGCCGGTCTCCCGATCGAGCCACTTCATTCCGATCGAAGGTCTCCTGACAGGCGGGAAGACCTTCGGTGAACGTCATATCGCTCGGTGACCGGTCAACACTCCAACCACTCAAGCAGATTCAAAACACAAAACCAGTTCATCGTTTGTGGAAGCACTTCATGACATCACCAACATCTTTCGACGCTTGGTTTCAGACGCTCACGACGCATGAGTCGCCTCGCCGCTGGCAGACCGAGTTGGCGGACGAGCCGGCTTGTCGCGATCGTTTGATTCGCATTCCGACTGGGCTTGGCAAGACGGAAGGCGTTCTGGCGACATGGAGCTATCGACGTCTTTGCTGTGCTGATGACCGCTGGCCGCGACGGCTCGTGTGGTGCTTGCCGATGCGCGTGCTCGTCGAACAGACCGAGCAAGTCGCACAGGCACTCGCAGACCGTATGCCAGCGGATCGGCGACCGGCCGTGCATGTGCTCATGGGTGGTGAAGATGCCGGTGAGTGGATCCTGCACCCTGAGCGTCCGGCGATTCTGATTGGCACGCAGGACATGCTGTTGTCGCGTGCCCTGAATCGAGGCTACGCCAGCGGCCGGGCACGTTGGCCGGTCGAGTTCGGCTTGCTGAATCAAGACGCCTTATGGGTCATGGATGAAGTCCAGCTCATGGATGTTGGGCTGGCGACATCGGCGCAGCTTCAAGCGTTTCGCGGGCAGGACTCCGCGAGAGGTCAGAGCATCCGTCCGTGTCAGACTTGGTGGATGAGCGCGACGCTGCAACCCGAATGGCTCAAAAGCGTCGATACCGCCGAGCAACATGCGGAGTGGATTCGCGAACCTTGTTCGGTCGCGTCCGAACAGCGCCGCGGAGGATTGTGGGAGATCGCAAAGACGCTGACGGTTGATGCTATTGAGCGAGACAAGGCGAAGGAGTTCGCGCAACGAATCCTCGACGAGCACGCCGCTACGGAAGCCGGGTCGCATGGCAAGATCACGCTGGTTGTCTGCAACACGGTGCAGCGAGCGTGCGAGACGTTTGACGCGCTGCACGCTGCCGGACGAACAGAAGGCATCGAATTGGTCCACAGTCGGTTCCGACCGGCAGAGCGTAAAAGTTGGCAGCAACGTTTCCTGAGTCGCGCCGCATGCACGTCAGAAGTGGACCGCATCGTTGTGGCAACTCAAGTGGTCGAAGCCGGTGTCGATATCTCGGCAGGTTGCTTGATTACCGAGTTGGCTCCGTGGCCCAGCCTCGTGCAGCGCTTTGGACGCTGTGCTCGATACGGCGGCAGCGGCCGTGTGGTTGTGGTGGATCGAGGCCAGGACGAGAAGGCAGCACCGCCTTATTCGCCTGACGAACTCGAAAGCGCGCTGTCGTCCCTGAAAGGTCTCACCGATGTCGGAATCGCTACTCTGGAAGCTCACGAAGAGTCGTTGAGTCCCGAAGGACGATCACGGCTCTATCCGTATTCGCCAGCGGATTTGTTGTTGCGTCGTGAGTTCGACGAACTCTTCGACACAACGCCCGACCTGACAGGAGCCGACCTCGACATCAGCCGCTTCATCCGGTCGGGCGACGAGCGCGATTTGCAAGTCTTCTGGATCGAACTCGACAAAGACGAATCGCCGGCAACAAAGCGGCAGCCGCAACGTCAGGAACTTTGCTCCGTGCCGTTTCTGGATGCGCGCGATTGGTTGTGCGGCGAGGAGACGAAAACAAATCGCAAGCCGAAGTTGAAAGCAAAAAAGCGAGCCTGGGTTTGGGATTGGCTCGATGGCGAGTGGACCGAGGCCAACCGCGCGAGCCTGCTTCCGGGACGCATTGTTTGTGTCGCCGCGTCGTGTGGTGGATATCGCGTGGATCGCGGATTTGATCCTGACGCCAGCGACGACGTGCTGGTCGTCTCTTCAACGGAGGCTCCGACAGAAACGCAAGCGCTCAATCAAGCGGACAATCGGCAGGACGGTGAAAACCTCAGCTTCCTCAACGAGTGGAAGACGATTGCCTGTCACAGCGGCGAAGTGACCGGCATCGCAACAGAGATCGCGACGGCGCTCTCGTTACCAGATGACATTTAAAAGGTGCTGGCTCTGGCCGGGCGCTGGCACGATGTCGGCAAGTCACATCCCGCATTTCAGGGTGCGTTGCGGTCGAAGGGAGAGTTGCTTCGACCCGACCGGCAAGACTTAGCGAAAGGCCCGGAGGTCTGTTGGCTTCGTCCAGTGGGAACTTACCGCTTTTCCGATGGCAGCGACTCGCGCCCGGCGTTTCGACATGAACTCGCCAGCGCGTTGGCGTTGTTCGCGGTGCTCGAAACCTTCCAGCCGCAGCATCCCGCGCTCTTGGGAACGTGGGGTGAAGCGTTGCAGTTGCTTGGTCATCCGATCGTCGCGTTTGCATCAACAGCCTCGCCTCCCCCCAGCATTCAGCAGATCCTCGACTGCTCCGCCGACGAGTTCAATTTGCTCGCGTATCTGGTGGCGAGTCATCACGGCAAAGTGCGAGCCGGTCTGCACGCCGCTCCGAAGGATCAGGACTACCGAGACCGTGATCACCGTGGCCTGCCAATTCGCGGCGTGCGCGAAGGAGACCGCTTGCCGGGTATTTGTCTTGATTCCACCGCCGCACCGTTGCCCAAATTGTCGCTCACACTGGAACCTGCTGCGCTCGGTCTCTCGACTCGAACGGGCGCGAGTTGGCGCGAACGCTGCGACCAGCTACTCGCTCAGTTCGGCCCCGGTGGCCTCGCGTTTTTGGAATCGTTGCTTCGTGCTGCGGATGTCCGAGCATCGCGACTGCGTACCAATGATCCCGCACTGCAAAATGAGGTGTCCGCATGACGCTCCAATTACATCATTTGACGGGCTGCTCACCGGCTCCACTGGCGAACTATCTCAAGGCGTTGGGCATTCTCCGTCTGGTCTCGGAGCAAGCCGATCGAAACGCGCGCGGCTGGTGGCAGGACGAGCATTTCTGTTTGCTCACGAAACTTTCCAAACAAGAGTTGGAATCGTTCTTCCTGGAGAAGTACCAGCCGACGCCGCTGCTGTCTCCGTGGAATAAGGGCTGTGGTTTCTTCAAAGCCGGTGATCCTGGCCTGGCACCCTTGGAAGCATCAACGGCACTTCGCTTCTCGCGATTCCGCGAGGGGGTTGTTGAAGCTCGCAAGTTATTGGATCAAGTCGCCAACGCCGACGCGGTGATTCGCGCGATCAAGGCTCGAACTAAGACGAACAAGTCGTTTCAGACCGAGCAGCAGCGAACCTCGTTGACGGAAAGTACCACGTTTCGAGGATTCCTCGATCAACTGCGAACGGCGGCTTCCAAGCCGGACATCTCTGCGGAGGATCGCGTCGTCATTCACACCGAGATGCGAGAGATCGAAGCATTGATCGCTCCCACTTCGAGGCCACCGACAAAAGGCGAGGCCGATCAACTCAAAGCCAGTTCTGGCTACAAGCGAGTTTTGGCTGCGGCGGATCGACGATTCAAAACATTGAAGGCCACTTTGATACCTGACTGTCGTCGCGTGTGGCGCGGTGCTCACGCCGAATGGCTTTCCGCCGCAGTCGTCCTGGATGAAGCGGGGGAGCCGCAGTGGCCGTCGCTCCTTGGAACCGGCGGAAACGACGGCAATCTCGATTTCACGAACAATGTCATGCAGCGCATCGGCGAATTGTTCGACGTGATCTCCGCCGAGGGCCAACCTCGAACGGGAACAGCAGCTTTGTTGTCGAACTCGCTCTGGTCTGACGCCGCCAACAATCTGACGGCAACCGCCATTGGGCAATTTCAACCCGGTGCCGCCGGCGGTGCGAACAGCACGACGGGACCGGCCGGCGATAGTCTCGTCAATGCGTGGGACTTCCTATTGATGATGGAGGGAAGCATTGCCTTCAGTGCTCAATCGACTCGCCGACTCGATCCCGCCGCGATCAGTCGGGCCAGTGCGCCGTTTGCCGTGCGTGCTCACGCCGCTGGCCACGCATCTCCCGGCAGTGAGAAGGCACAACGCGGCGAGCAGTGGATGCCGCTCTGGTCGCGACCTTCCACGATGCGCGATGTCGCGGGTCTGCTCGGTGAGGCACGGGTTCAACTCGGAAAGCAGACAGCTAACCGGCCCGTTGATGTGGTCCGAGCAATCAGCCGCCTTGGCGTGGCGCGGGGCATCGACGCCTTTACGAGATACGGCTACTTGGAGAGAAACGGGCAATCGACGTTGGCCGTCCCGCTAGGCCGCATCAATGTGCGTCAACACCCTCAAGCCTTCTTGATCGACGATCTCGCGCCGTGGTTGGATCGGCTGCAACGGCGAACTCGCGACAAGAACCCGACCGCTCGTCTCATTCAGGCCGAGCGTCGGCTCACAGATGCCGTGCTGGCGGCGCTCACCCACGATCTGTCGCCCGATCATTGGCAGTCTATTTTGGTTGCGGCCGTCGCGGTCGAATCGCTGCAAGCGACGGGAACAGCGATCGAAGTCGGGCCGATGCCATCGCTGCGGCCCGAGTGGATTCGTGCGACCGACGATGGCTCCTCGGAATTTCGGCTGGCCGTTGCGCTGGGAAGCGCGACCAGTGTGGTTCGACGCTCCGCGTCGAATCTCAATCGCGACGCGGAGCGTCGCGCCACAATTTCGGACCCCGTTCGGCATCACTGTCTTCCGCTCGAACCGGGTGCGAGAAACTTCAAAAAGTCTGACAAACGGTTGATGAATGATCCGCGAGTTGTCGTTTCGGGTCGCGATCCGCTGGCGGACTGCGCCGCGATTGTCGAACGCCGACTCATCGAAGCGGCCATGAAAGGACAACGCCACCTGCCGCTCGTTGCCGCGCGAGGTTGTGGCGCGCGGTTCGGCGATTTGGCCGCGTTCCTTTCCGGGTCACTCGATGTTGGAAAGATTTTTGATCTGGCTCGCGCGTTTATGGCGATTCGGTGGGACCGTTTGTCGCCAGCTCATCGCCCTGCGAACACTTCGTCGAACGATCAACCGGAAGAAGCTTGGCTCACGCTGCGATTGGCCTGCCTGCCGTGGCCTCTGGAGGACGGACGAAACATTCCGGCGGAACCCGCCGTCATTCGGCGACTGATGGCTGGCGACGTCGCGAGCGCCACAGCCATCGCCCTGCGCCGACTTCGCGCCGCAGGTATTCGCTCACCGCTTCAGGCCGCGACGGCTGACCCGCGCATCGCGCAGCTTTGGGCTGCGGCTCTCGTGTTCCCCATTGACCACCGCACTGCAACTCGCGCTGCGGCAATTCTTGACCCGTCTTTGAAAGGACCAGTCCATGCTTGATGCCTTGAAGAAATGCAACCGCGTTCTGTTTACGGTGCCGCTGCGCCCGGTTCAGGGAGACCGTTTCCAGCCCACCGGTTTTCCGTCGCTGGGAGCCGCGACATACCAGACGAAGGACGGCCAGAAGCTGCTCGTCGAGAGCGCTCAGAGCATGGCCAACCGGCTGGAAACAACCTGCTGGGATACGGCCAGCAACAAGCCCGTCGCGGCGCTCAATGGCATCAGCCACGTCACCATCAACCGCAAAGGCAAGTTCCTGACGGATTCATTGCTCGAAGCGCATCGGATCAACAGCCCGTACCTGCTGGAAGGCAAGGATCGCACCTTTTTTGAAAGCCTCAAGAGCGAACTCGGTGGCCTGGAGGAGGGACCAATCGACCGTAAGAAGCTGGCGGAAGCTCTGCTCAAGTTCGATGTCGGCAGCCTGATTCACGGCGTCTTTCTTGCAAAGAAAGAACTCGCCGGCGGGCGTCTACGAGTCGCTCGCGCGCTGTCGGCATTCATCGAAGCCTCAGACGCCCGCGTTGCGGCGTCTGGCGGTGTAAAAAATGACCACGTCAATCCGTCCGGTGACACGAAGGCGGGATTCGGCAACGTGCCATTCGCTCGCGATGAGTTCGTGGGTGAGATTGTGTGCCACATCAATCTCGATCTCGCGCAGATTCGCGGTTACGGCCTGGGCGAGAAGGCGGAAGGGCTTCTCGTCCTGCTGGCCCTGTATCGAGTTCGCAAGCTGCTCGATGGCGATTTGCGACTCCGCACGGCCTGCGACTTGGAGCCAATCAACCATGAGGAAATCATTGCGAGCCGCCCAGCAGGATTCGCATTGCCGTCGTTGACGGACCTCGAAAGCGCATTGAAGAAGTGCATTGAAAGCTGCAAGGACTTGATGACTCACACCACCGCGACGTTTGAAGATGAACTCAAGAAGGGCAAAGAAGAAAAGCCAGATGACAACGACGACGAAACCGAGTCCGACGAACCCTCCGAAGAATAGGAACCACCGATGCCGACATTGCGACTGCAATTCCCCGGTGGGCGCTACCATGCGACACCGTGGGGTCATCACGTCAACGAAGGCCAGATCGAATGGCCGCCCAGCCCGTGGCGTTTGTTGCGGGCTTTGATTGCCTGCGGCTTCAACACGCAAGGCTGGTCCGAAATTCCGCCGATCGCTCGACAACTCATCGAGAAGCTGGCGGCAACTCTACCTTCATATCGGCTCCCCGGAGCCAGCGCCGCGCATAGCCGTCACTTCATGCCGCTCGGTACGTTGGACAAAGGACGTGAGAAGACCACGCTCGTCTTCGACACCTGGGCCGACGTTGCGGACGAGTGCCTTGAGATTCATTGGGCCTGCGAACTGACCGATGACGAAACTCGGTTGCTGAGTCAGCTCGCGGATTGCTTGGGCTATCTCGGCCGGAGCGAAAGCTGGGTCGAAGCCAGCCTCCTGCCCAAAGCGGATGCCAAGGTCAACGGCTTTGACGCGATGCCGCATCAAGCCGGATTCTGCCCCGGTCCCAAGTGGGAGCAGGTCGCGGTGATGGCCGCCATTCCGCCCGACAACTATTCCGAGTGGCGCACCGGCGCGGCGGCCAAAGTGCTCGCTGAGTTTCCACTCCCCGAAGGCACGAAAAAGCCTTCGGCAAAACTTCTGAAGGACCGAACAAAAGCCGAAGCTCCGTTTCCATTCGACTTGCTCGACTGCCTCACCAAAGACACGGCTTGGTGGAAGCAACACCGCTGGAGTCAGCCGCCGGGATCGCAGCGCGTCGTCTATTGGCGACGAGCCGGAGCGTTGGAAGTTGGCGTGCCGAAGCGATCGACAAGGCGGCCTGCGCGACCGGTGACAACCATGCTGCTGGCACTGGCGACACCCAGTGGGAATCAATCGGCATTGCCATCGGTGACTCGGACACTGCCACAGGCTGAGTTGTTTCATCGCGCCATCGTGGGCCGAGTTGGCAAAGGGCAGAGGGTGCATTGTCCGGAACTGACTGGCAAGGACAAGCATGGCCGGCCGTTGCGAGAGGGGCATCGTCATGCCCATGTTTTGCCGGTGGACCTGGATGGCGATGGTCGGCTGGATCACATCCTCGTTTACGCTCCGATGGGATTGGGTGACGCGGCTCAACAGGCGATTCGCACGCTGCGGCGGACCTGGACCAAAGGTGGAGTCGGGGACTTGCAATTGGCTCTGGCCGGAAGCGGCGACATTGACATGCTGCGGTCACTGCCCGCACCGCTCAACCAGCGCGTGGCCGGGTTGCTGGGACCACGCGGCGGCTCCCGTTCGTGGGTGAGCGCGACGCCGTTCGTGCCGCCGAGATTCCTCAAGCCGCGCGGAGCGAACACATTGATCGGACAGATCAACGCTGAATTGGCTTCGCGCGGACGGCCTCTCGTAGAACAGTGGGACGAGTTGCCTCGCACTGCCGAAACGCTCGCGTTGCGGCACTTCGCGCGTCGCCGCCAACGATCAGGTGCGCCGCCGCCCGTTGACGTGGGATACGCGCTCCGCTTGCGATTCGCGGAGCCGATTGCCGGACCATTGACGCTCGGCTACGGCTCCCATTTTGGCCTGGGTTTGTTTGTCGCCGAATGATCGCAAATCGCAATGGAATCGGCGCATTACCAAGTTTTTGCCTGGCGCAACTGGACGGTGCGATGCTCGTAGTCGATCTCCAGCCGATGCGGATTCAGGAGAGCATGCCGATCAGGCATTCTTTGCCCGAACCGACGAGCACCTCAGCCGAAGTTTCTCGTCGAGTGTTGAGCAAGTCAGCCCGAAAATGTTTGCGATTTCGCAGAGAGCACGGTTCTAATCGTCCCGAACGAAATGGCGACGGAATGTCTCACACGTTGAGCGGCAGGCGGCCGACATGGCTCGGTCCTCTTGGCTCCGGCGAGATCCGTCATGCGGAATACCTTTCTGGTCTGCTA
>SXGT01662269.1_pt1 | contig 10990 bp, 11 predicted proteins | sample 3176221 | NCBI WGS metagenome assembly SXGT01 (sample SAMN11356862, study PRJNA531348) | freshwater metagenome | isolation source: freshwater sample F1-120 | place: China: Fuxian Lake, Yuxi | collected 2017-12-25
CATTCGCGTCGGACAACCCGACGTTGAAGATCTGGCCCTTCATCCGGTCGAAGTTGGCAATGCCGTGCTGAAACACGCGCGAGACATCGCGAACGTGCACGTAGTTGCGCTTGAACGCACTCTCGAACAACACGACGAAACGATCATGCACGGCGCGGTAGGTGAAGTCGTTGACGAGCAGGTCGATCCGCATCCGCGGCGACATGCCGAACACCGTCGCCAGGCGGAAGCTGATCGCATTGTCTCGTTGCATCAGCTCCTGCTCGATCTTGACCTTTTCTTTCGCATACAGCGAAATCGGCCGCAGCGGCGACTCTTCGGTGCAGAAATTGTTCTCGTCGCCAGTGCCGTAGGCGCTGTTGGTGGTCGGCATCAGCACCGCCTGTTGATTCGACAGCAGGCGCAGCATGAGCGTGACCGCGTCATGATTGACGGTGGCCGCGCCGACCGGATCGAGACTGCACATCGGTGCGCCGACCAGGGCCGCGAGCGGAATGACGATGTCGGCTTTGGCCAACAGTGGCGCCACCGTGCTTTCGACCCGGATGTCGCCGTTGACGACCGCGAACCGCGGATGGTGGCAAACGTGGTTGAGGCTGTCCTGCTTAAAGAGGAAATTGTCGAGCACGGTTACGGTGTATCCCGCGGCAAGCAGGTCGGGGACCATGGTCGAGCCCAGATAGCCGGCCCCGCCGGTGACGAGAATGTGTTCGCTCATTTGGCGCTCCTGCCTACGGAGTTCAAGATCGCGCACAACGCGTCGACCTCCTCGTGCCTGAGGTCAGGAAAATTGCCGATGTAGAAGCCGTAGAAATGAATGTGTTCAACCGCCGGGAAGTCACGATGGTGCCCATCGGGAACCACGTTCTTCAAATACGGCTGACGGATCTGATTGCCGCCGCCGGCACTGCCGCGCCGAAACTCGACCCCTGCCGCCCGCATGGTGTCCATCAGACGCTCGCAAAGGGGCAGATCCGCGTCCTTGAGGACCAGGTTGAACGCGTAGTTGCTCGACCCCTCCAGCTTGAAGTCCGTCCGGTAGATATCGCGATCGATCTGAGCCAGGAAGCGCAACAGGTTGCTGGTTCGCTTCTCGACGTTGCGGTCCAGCCGCTTCAGCTGGCTGAGGCCGAGAATGGCCCCAAGCTCGGTGTTGCGGGCGTTGTAGGCGGGAAACGCGAAAATGAAATCGGGATTCAGCTCCGGATAGGCTTCCCGGTAGTCACTGCCCACCTGCGCGTTGGCCTCGCGGACCATCCCGTGCGAGCGCAGCATGCGCACCTGCTGGTAGACCGTCTCATCGTCCGTGCACACCATGCCGCCCTCGATGGTGCTCATGTGGTGCGCGTAGTAGAACGAGAAGTTCGAGATCCAGCTGAATCCGCCCAGTTTCTTGCCATTGTGGGTGGCGCCGTGGGACTCGCAGACGTCTTCGATCAGCGGGATCTTGCGAGCAGCCAACTCGCGCAGCAGGTCGTCGGTCAGGCCGTCGAAGCCCTGCACGTGCGTCAGGAACACCGCGCGGGTGTTGGGGGTGATCTTGCGAAGAATCTCCGCCGGGGCCATCGCCAGTGACTGGGAATCAATGTCCGCGAACACCGGCGTGAAGCCATTCTGCAACACCGAGGCAATATCGGACACCCAGGTCAGGGGTGGCACGATCACCTCACCGCCGTCCGGATGCCGGATCTTGAGCGCCGCCATCGTCAACAGGTTCGCCGATGCGCCCGAGTTGACGAACACGCTGTACTTGACACCCAGCCATTCTGACCAGGCGGCCTCGAACGCCCTCACCTTGGGGCCGTTGGTCAGAATCGGGTCATCCTGCTTCAGGTGCTCGATCACCGCGTCGAGGTCCTCGCGCAGGATGTTGTTCCGCATCAACGGAAATCTCATGGGCGTCGCCACCTTATTTTTCGCGGTAGTAGTCACCGAACTCCACCAGGATCGTGCTGCGGCCGTCCTCTCGCAGCAGGGCCTTCGAATATGCCGGGAAGATGTCCGCCGGTTCGTCGAGCCGGATTACTTCAATCGTGCTGCACATGGCCTGCACCGCCGCGGTGAAGTCGCCGACGTGCTGGTGCTGCGGGTGCAGGGGGCGCTCCGACCCGATGCCGGTCCGGACGATCGCCTTGGTCGCAAAACCGCCATTGGACATGATCTGCACCTTGTCGAGGTGGTTCACCAGCTGCCCCATGGCGTGCAGCAGGAAGTTCCAGCGCGGATAGATGCTGACCGGGACCAGGCCGGCGAGAGCCAGGCCGGCCGTCATCCCCATCTGCATCTCTTCGGCAACCGGCAATTCAACCAGGCGCTCGCGCGGAACGCCGGTCAGGGTGGTCGTCATCGCGGTGCCGGGCGCGGCCACCGCCTGGCCGATGAAGACCGTCCGGGGATCGGCCGCCAGGAAGGTCATCGCCCGGGTGAGTTCGTCGAAATACTTTATCGTCATCATCCTTAGAACTGCACGCGCACGCCAGCTCCAGCGTGCGGATACTTCGTCTCGTAACGGTAGTAGGTGACGTAGTCGTCGCCGGCGGTCTCGAAACTCAGCTGCGGCTGATTCCAGGTTTCGCGGGTATCGGTGCACACCGACTTGCCGTTGTCCTCGACGACGAAGTGAATCGGCAGGCCGTGGTTGCGGCTGTATTTCATGCACTCGTGGGCAATGCCGCTCTCGGCCGTCATGTCGCCGATAAAGCAGTAAACCCGGGCATCTTCGCCGCTGCGTTTAATCGCCATCGCGGTGCCGACGGCAATCGGCAGAGTGCCGCCGACAATCGCCGACGAATAAATCCGGTGATCCGGAAAACACAGGGAAATGGAGCGGCCCTCGAGAATCGCCTCGCGCACCTGCTCTCTTGGAACGCCTTTCAGGAGGCACTGGTAGTGGGAGCGCCACGAGCAGAACACCCAATCCTGCGACCGGATGCCGCGGAAGATTGAAATCATCTGATCTTCATTCCCGTAGTAGAGATGCACCGGCGCCAGAATCTTGCCGGCGTTGAAGAGCTGCGCGATCTCTTCCTCGAATCCAATTAACTCTTGTGCTGTCATGTTGTTGCCCTCGTCGCTCCACAATGTTGGAGGTACCACTGATAAGTCATTCTCAGGCCCTCAGCCTGAGCAATCTTCGGCCGCCAGCCGGACTGCTGGATCCGGGTGCTGTCCAGCAACTTGCGCGGGGCGCCGTCCGGTTTCGTGAGGTCCCAGTCGAGACGGCCTTCGAATCCGGTCAGCGCCGCGATCGCCTCGGCCAGCTCCTTGATGGAGATGTCGCTGCCAACACCGATGTTGACAGGAAACTGGAGGTCGCTGACGTCGCGCCGACACAGATGCAGGCAGGCATCGGCAATGTCGTCGGCGTGAACGAATTCCCTCCGTGGCGATCCGCTTCCCCACAGGGTAACGGCACCGGCGCCGTGTTCAACCGCCTCGTGGAACCGCGCCATCAGCGACGACAGTACGTGCCCGGACCGCGGATCGAAATCGTCGTGAGGGCCATAGGCGGAGTTCGGGATCACGGGCAAGAACCGTTGCACTCCATCCTGCTTGTTGTACGCGAGACACAGGTGCATGCCGGCGAGCTTGGCCACCGCATACGGGAGGCTGGTCGGCTCGGGTTGGCCGGACAACAAGAGACCCTCCGACATCGGCTGCGGCGAGTCACGCGGGTACATGCACGAAGACCCAAACAGGATCAGCTTCGTCACCTGGACCTGGCGCGACGCCTTCAGCACATTCAACTGAATCGCGAGGTTTTCTTCGATGAACTCCGCGGGCCGCGCCAGGTTCTCGCCAATACCTCCTACGCGGCCCGCTGCCAGCAGGACAAACTCCGGCCGCGTTTCGGTGAAGAACCGCGTCACCGCCGCGGCATCGGCCAGGTCCAGCTGCGCGCGAGTCCGCGTGATGACGTGGCGGTATCCGTCGCACTCCAGCCGGCGGACGATCGCGGATCCGATGAGGCCGGCATGACCGGCAACGAACACTCGAGAATCCAGCTGCACGGTGTTCACCAGGCCGGGTTGTCCGGTTGATACAGAATCACGCGGCTGCCCGTGTCCTCGAAGGCAATCGGCACGTGAACCAGCCGGCGCAGGCGTTCGAGCACGCTGGCGCGAAGGGCGGGCTTCACAAACAACAACATGAAGCCCCCGCCGCCCGCACCAAGGATTTTGCCGCCGGTCGCGCCGGCGGCCATCGCCGCCTCGTAGATCTCGTCGATCTCGGGTGTCGATACCCGGTCGGACAGGCTGCGCTTGTACTGCCAGCTCTCGTGGAGGAGCTTGCCAAAGTCGTCGATCGCGCAATGCGAACTCTGAAGGAGTTCAATCGCCTCACCGACCATCTGCGCCATCCGCTTGAGCTCGACTTCGCGACTGCGAAAATTCGCGATCTGCGACTGCGCCACTTCGGAGGCAATTCGGGAGAAGCCGGTGAAGCACAACACCAGGTGTTCTTGCAGTTCGCTCAGCCGGCCAGCGGAGAGAATGATCGGCGAGACCTGAAACGTCTTGTTCGGGCGAAACTCGATGCGATTGAAGCCGCCAAAAGCGGCCGAGATCTGGTCCTGCGAACCGACATGCTCCTGGATAACGTCCTGTTCGATGTGGATCGCGTCCTTCGCGAGTTGTTCCTTCGAGGCGTACTTGCCCTGCAGCGCCGCGAGCGCGTGAACCAGGCCGACGGTAAACGACGAACTCGAGCCCAGGCCGGATCGGGCCGGCAAGTCACCATCGTGGTGAATTTCCAGTCCGCGCTCAACCCCCGCCCAGCGAAGAATGCCGCGAACCGCCGGGTGCTTGATTTGCTCGATCTCCTGCACCATTTCGATGTGGGAGTAGACGATGCGGTGTTTGTGCTCGAAAAACGGCGGCAGGTACCGGCACGTAATGTGGCAGTACTTGTCGATCGTCGTCGCCAGCACGACGCCGCCGTGTTCCTGGTACCACGCCGGATAGTCAGTGCCGCCGCCGAAGAATGAAATGCGAAAGGGCGTGCGGGTGATGATCACGGCGTGGGCCTCAGGGAATCGTGCGCTCGATCCGGCGCCAGCAAGCCGGGCTGCGGAAAGTCCCGCGACAGCCAGTCGGTCATGCCCGCCGCGACCCGGCGGGCGCCCTGTCCGTCGATCAGCCGTTGTCCTGCTGCGCTCATCTGCCGAAGCCGTTCGGGCTGACGCGCCAACTCCATGACCGCCGCGACGGCCGTGGTCTCAATCTGGGGTTGGGAAACATCACCCGCAAACACCAGCGTTCCGGCCGCCGCCAACGCACGCAACTGTGGTCCCTGGTTGCCGGCCAGCTGGACGGCGACGGCTGGGCGCCCGAGGGCCGCCAGCTCATACAACGTCTGCCCGGCCGCCGTCAGCACGATGTCGGCGCGCGCGATCAGCTCATGCAGGGAAGGCGGTGCTTCGCAGACGACACCGTTGGCGCTGAAGTCCCGGAGAGCGGCAGCGAGTTCCGCGGTCCGCGGTACCAGCGGGCCGATTACGACCGTCGCGGCGAGTGTTCCGCGCACCCTCGCGAGGGCGGGTAATAGTCGGGGCCACAAGTTGTGTGGATCGCCCCCGCCCAAAGTGACCAGGAGTTCCCTGGGCGAAATTCGCCGCTGGTCGGTAATGGGAGTCCAGTAGGGAGACGACAGCAAGACATGTGCAGGACCCAGCAGGCAACGAGCGGCCGGCAGACCGGGATAACCGATCGTCCCGGCGTGCGCATTGCCGTTGACCAGGAAATCGGCAGCCAGGTTGCGGCCACCGTTGTCATCCAGCAGGCAAACCGGCACCGGCCCGCGCGCGAGTGCGGAACAGAACTCTGAGGGTTCGCCGCGCGGGTCCACCACGAGCAGACGGGCCGCGAGCCGCTCCGCGTGTCGGGCCACTTCCTTGGCGGCCGCCACGGTCCAGGGTGCCGCACGAAGCGGCTCACACCGGTGCTGGGTCGCCGCCGTTCTGGAGGCGATCGCGGGGTCCTGTCCGACAAACGTCGACGCCCAGCCACGCTCCGAAAAGGCGTCGGCAAGGGCGAAACAGCGCTGCAGGTGGCCCAAGCCGGCCACCGGCCCGGCATCGGCGACGAACAGAATCTCGCTCGAGTGGGGTTGGCTCACAGCTCAGCCGCGAATCGACCGAACCAACTGAAAGGCTTCCGCGGCCTCGAACCCGACGACCGTGCCCCATCGGCTGGCGATCGCGCGCAGAGCCTGCTCGGACCTCGGATGTGGATAGCGGCGCGCCTCGGATTCGTACCTCTCCATGGCCTTCACCTTGACGTCGAGCGTCTTGGTGATGTCCACGAACACGTTCGGCTGGAAGGTCGGCGAGAATTGCTGGAACGCCCATTCGGTGGACGAGGCGACCTCGAACGTGTAGATGTCTTTCACCACGCAGCCGATCATCGGCCGTGTGGCCGTCATCACCGACCGGAATGTCACGAGGTGATCGATGTTGAGATCGCCTGGATGGTGGGTGTAGATAACCGACGGTTGCACGGTGGCCACCAGCCGCTCGATATGCTTCACGACGTCAAGCAGCGCCAACTCATCGAAGCGGTTGTCGGGGAGGCCGACGAGGGTGAGTGCGCTCGCGCCGAGCAGCTTCGAGACCGCCTCGGCGTCGCCCTTCAAATGGCTGAGCGCCTCGTGGTCGGCGTGTTGGCGGGCGTCGTACCGCGAGCTGATGCCTTCGCCGAGGATCGCAATGTGCACGTCGTGGGTCTGGCTCAACCGCGCGATCGTCCCGCCGCACCCCAGAACTTCGTCGTCTGGATGCGCCGCCACTACGAGAATTTTGTCGCTCACTGCCCTATTCCTTTGCTCTGCCCCTGCGTCGCAGCGTACCACGCCACGAGCTGCTGGTGGAGTTGTGGTGTGGCCGCCGCCGCGATGCCGTGGCGGGCGTAGTCACCTGTGTATGTCAGATCCTGGCCGAACACATCGGTCATGCCGCCGCCCGCTTCCGCCAGGATCAGATGGCCCGGCGCAAGATCCCAGTCGGCGACCCGGACGTCCTTCACAAACACGTCGGCGGTGCCGTCGGCCACGCGACAAATCTTGAGACCGAGGCTGCCCGACTCAACGTAGTGCGGCAGGCCGAGTGCACGCTGAGCCGCGAGCGCGACGCCACGCGGCGAAGGATAATTGTCAATCAACGCGCCCGACCGCCCGCCGCTTCGCGCCATCGAGACGCCGTTGCAGGTCGCGCCGGCGCCGCGGCGAGCCGCGAACAACTGGTCCGCCACGGGAGCGTAGACGGCCGCCAGCAGCGGCCCGCTCGCATCCATCAACGCGGCCTGGGTCACGAAACCATCGTAGCCGCCAACGAAACTGGCGGTTCCGTCAATCGGGTCGATCAACCAGTAGCGCGGCCGGCGATCCGGATCCAGCGAATCCGGATCCTCCTCGCTCGCGATTGGCGTTCCAGGCTCAATAGCCGCCAGGGCCATCGACAGAAACTCGTGGGCGCGACGATCGGCCTCGGCCTTGAACTGGGTGCCTTCCTGGCGCCCTTCGGTCTGGCCCGCCGCGCGCCAATCCAGCAACTGGCGGCCGAGGTCGCGCATGACCCTGGCGAGGGCCTCATGCATGCGCGGCGGCCTCGTCGCGAACGGCAGCGATCATGGCGTGCAGTCGCTGCGGTAGCGGCGCCGGCTGCCAGCCGAGGCTCAAGCGGGCGGCCGAATTATCGAGCTGAACGACGGGTTGCGGCACACCGAGGTGCGCCACCACGCAGCCGGGTACGAGCGCCGCGACGGCATCGGCAAGAAGGTCCAGACTGCAAGGCTCCCCGGTTGAGACGTTCAGGCAACGAAAGCCAACCGCCGGGACGCTCGCCGCCAGAATGAACGCGGACGTCACGTCGTCAACGTGAATCACGTCGAGCGGCAGCGGATATGCGGCATTCACCTCGATGCGGTGATCGGCGAGCGCCTGTCGCACGAAGGTGCGGACGACGCCCTGACGCCGGTGCTCGGCAAACACTCCGGCGCACCTGAGAACCGTGACGGCCAGTCCTTGCCGGGATGCTACTTCCAGCAGCTGCTCCGCACAGAGCTTGCTCGCGGCGTAGTGCTCGAGCGGCCGGCACGGCGACTGCTCCGAGAGCGGACGCTCGACTGGCATGCCGTACACGCTCTGACTCGACGCGAACACCAGATGACGCACGCCCGACTGCAGGCAGAAGTTCGCGACGTTGGCGGTGGCCAGGACGTTTTGCTGATAGAGGGCCGGCACCAGCGCGGTCCGCGGTACCGGCGGCGCATCGGGCGTCGCCCCCGTTGCGAGTTGGATGTCAATGCGCCCCGCCAGATGAATCACCGTGTCGCACCGAAATCCGGATCCGGCCAGCGCCTCCAGATGATCAGGGCGCGACAGATCCAGGCTGAGCTCGGTTTCTCCGAGCGCAAGTTCAGGTCCCAGCGCCACCGTCGTGACGCGATCGCCTTGTTGACGCAGGCGCGACACCAGCAATCGCCCAAGGACCCCGTCGGCGCCGGTGACGAGAACATGGCTCATCGCACGCTCAACTCAGCAGCACGCTGGTGGAACCGGGCTTCGTCCAGGAACACATCGGTGGTCTGACGCACCAGCACGAGACCGGCTGTCCATTGATCGTTCTCGACGGGCGGCCCGCCGAGGGCCTGGCGGACCAGCATGCCCGGTTCGTCCACCCCGGCCGCCACCGTTAGCGACACGGTCGTGGAGAAACGCGGGTTGATCTCGAAAACCACCGGTCGGCCCGCACGATCGATCCGCAGCTGCACGTTGAAAGGACCGTCGGCGCGGAGGCGCGCCTGGATCGTTCGGCAAACCGCGTCGATCGCCGGCACCCGTTCGGTCACCGCCAACTGCGTGATCCCTTGCTTCTTCAGGATCAGTTTCGGGACGACGGCCTGGGTGGAACCGTCGCGCCACGCCACTACCGACACGGTGTACTCGGGCCCGTCGATGAAGCTCTGCAGAAGCATCTGGTCTGGAGCTACGCCGACCGCGTTGAGGTGATCTTGAAGGGCGACGGCCTCGTGTAGAAGCGCCACACCGCGGCTGCCTCGGCCCGTACGGGGTTTGGCGATTACCGGGTACTGGATGCCCCGCCAATCGGCCGACGCCGTCTGTGTCTCAGGTACGGGAACGCCGATCGCGCCAAGCGCGGTCATCAACTGCCCCTTGTCGAGACACAGCTCGACGAACTGCCGGTGGGGCAGGATCACCCCCAAGACGTCGGTGCCGAGCTCGGTCGCCTTGACCAGTTCTTCGTCGACCAACGGCATCACCACGTCGACCTGCTCGCGCCGGCAAATCTGCCGCAGCGCCGGCAAGAAGTCGTCCGACCTGCCTTCAGGGATCACTCGTCCGACGTCGGCGAGATAAAGGCCGGCCGCCTGTGGATTGGTGTCGACCGCTACCACCCGATAGCCTTGCGCCTGAAGGCCGCGAATCAGCCCCGGCACCGCGGCGCCCCCGGCGCCGGTCACGAGCACCGTGCTCACGGCTCGTCGCCCTCGGTCATCAACAACCAGCTGACTGGCGTGCCGGCCGCAATATCGCGGGGGGCACGCCGGCCAATGACATCGGACCAGTGTCGTGGCGCCAGGCCGTGGCCGGGACGAATCGATTTGACGTTATCAGGCGTGAGCGGTTCACCGGCCTTGACGTCGCGCACGACGAACAGCGAGCGGCGAAACATCCGGCTGGCTCGTTCGCTGTCGCCGAGTTCGTAACGCGCGTTGCCAAGGGCCGCCTCGGTGGTCCGAATGGCCTGCACCATCGTCGTGAACTCCGCGGGCTCCATCGAGAACGCGCTGTCTGGTCCCGGCAGGTCGCGCGACAACGTAAAGTGCTTCTCGACGATGCACGCGCCCAAGGCGACAGCGGCAACCGCCGCCACCATTCCGTGGCTGTGGTCGGACAGCCCCACCGGCCGGCCGAACACTTCCTCGAGATGGCGAATGCCGCGGAGGTTCATCTCCGACGGTGGCGCGGGATACGAGCTCGTGCACTTCAGCAGGGCCACCTGGCTCGCCCCGCCGCTCACCGCCGCGGCGATCGCTTCGTCGATTTCGGCGAGGCTGGCCATTCCGGTCGACAGGATCAAGGGCTTGCCGGTTTGCGCCGCCCGGCGCACCAGGTTGAGATCGACCATGTCGAACGAGGCGATCTTGTAGGCCGGCACGTTCATCTGTTCGAGGAAGGCCACGCTGTCTTCGTCGACCGGTGCTGAAAACAAGTCGATGCCAATGCTGCTGGCCAGAGCGAACAGCTTGGGCTGCCAATCCCAGGGCATCGAGGCTTCGCCATACAAATCGTGAAGCGTCCGTCCGTCCCAGAGCGTGCCGCCGCCAACGCGAAAGAACTCGCGATCGCTCTTCAGCGTGTGCCCCGACGGGGTGAACGTCTGCAGCTTGACGGCGTCGGCGCCGGCCGCCTTCGCGGCATGAACAATTTCGACCGCGCGGTCGAAGTCCTGCCCGTGATTCGCCGACATCTCGGCGATGACATACGCCGGTCTGCCGGCGCCAATCGGGCGGCCGTTGATTTCAAATGTGCTTGTTGTGCTCATGGCCGACCCGCCTCGCGGCCCGGCGGCCGCATGTCCACGGCCTTCACGCCGTGGATTTCAACTTCCCGCACCACCACAAATCCCGCCGCCGTAAACGCGCGCGCCGAAGCCGGATTGTCTTGTTTGACCAACGCGACCGGCTCGAGGTGGGGGCGCCTGCTGGCCAGGTCTTCGACCCCCGCGCGAATCAAGGCCGCGCCGTAGCCAAGGCCGCGACAGCCGGGGTCGATGCACACGCTGATCTCGGCAGTGACGCCAACTTCGTCGAAACGCAAATATCCGACCGGCGTGCCGTCGGCCCGCTCTCCCACCAACAGACGCCGTGCCGGGTCGGCCAACGCGGGACCCAGCCACGCTTCGTGGACTGCCAGCGGGATCGGGTCCGTGTTGAAGCACGCGGCGCGCATCCCCGGTTCGTTTCGCCAC
>SXGT01870476.1_pt1 | contig 10990 bp, 7 predicted proteins | sample 3176221 | NCBI WGS metagenome assembly SXGT01 (sample SAMN11356862, study PRJNA531348) | freshwater metagenome | isolation source: freshwater sample F1-120 | place: China: Fuxian Lake, Yuxi | collected 2017-12-25
CTGATCGTGTTCATGGTGTCCGCTCCGATGCTCGACCAGGGCGTCGAGGTCGACCTTCCCAAGGCGGCCGCACAGGTCATCGATCCTCCCAAGGAGAAGGTCAGCCTCAACATCTCCATCGACAGCAAGCAACGGATCACGGTGGCAATGGGTGACAAGGCCGACGTGGTGCCTCCGGCGGATCTGAAGAACAAGCTGAAGATGCTCATCCCCGGCGACCCCGAGAACGCGGACGTCAGCCTTCGCGCAGATGCATCGGTGCAGTACGGGTTCGTCGCGCAAGTGTCCGCCGCGATTCGGCGATTCGGCGTGAAGAAGATCAATCTGGTGACGCAGCAGACCGAGCAGCAGGGCGAGTTCTAGGTTCGGCGCCGGCCCGCCGCTAACGCAGGCCCTTCTAAAGAACGAGAGACGAGAGAGCCCGGCCAGAGCGCCGGGCTTTCTTGTTTTCGCATCGTGGGTCTGCGGGCCTACGCAGCGGCGGGCTCGCTACAGCGTCAAGGCACGAACAGGGACGCGCGGCGGCCAGCGACGACGAGCCCGGTGCGGGCGCGGGCCTCGGGATCCATGTAGATGTCGACGAGCTCCTCGTCCGCCAGCGGCGCACCGACAACCCGCTCGATGACGTAGAGGTTGCCGGCGACACGGTACGACGGGGCCACATCGGTCCCGAAGTTCTTGAGCCGGTAGAATCGGTCGTTCGCGTGTGGGTAGGGGTGCCACGCGTCGGCCCGCGAAGCGCCGCGGATAGCCGTTGGGAGCGCGCCGGCCGTGCCCTGAACGAACGCCGAGAGCTCGTCGAGGTCCGCGTCGCGCAGTGTCATGCAGCCGTGTGAAATGAAGCCACGAACGAGCTGCCGTCCCTGCCAGGCGTGAAAGGCCACGCGCGTCACGCCGAACGCACGGTGCAGCGCGCCGTCCGAGCCGGTCCAGACGAAGGGGACTGCCAGGGGAATGTAGGGCTTGCCGCGGAACCACGAGCCGAGCGCGCGGTAGGCGTCTTTCTTGTCGACGTGGCCCCATTCGGTCGACGGCGTCAGGGAGGCGACGCGGCCCTTCGCGCGGATGCGATCGATGGCGCCCACGCCCACCGGAAAGACGCGCCGGAAGCCGAGCGAGGGGTCCTCGAGAATGGCGAGCTCGCCCGCCAAGCTGACGGCGATACGCAGGCGCAAGTCGGACAGCGCGCGTTCGAAGACGATTCGCGGCGTCCCGAAGTCACAAACCGCGGCACCGTCGGCCAGAGGGACGGCCACGCGCACGACGCCCAAGCCCCGGCCGCGTTGGGTGCGGTCGGCGTCGGTGAAGCGGGCCGCGCGTCCCACGATGTCGACGACGATTTCATCCGACGTCGCCGACACGAACGACGTCGACACAACGCTCAGGAAGGCGCCCACGCCCGAGGCGCGCACGTAGCGCGCGAGAGCATGCCCGAGCTCGGTCCCCTCACCGGGGATGAGGTCGAGGTCCTCGAGCCCGACGCCACGAAGGTCGGGGTCGACCGCATGCGGCCAAGCGAGCGGCACATGGCCGCCGTCCGCGCGGGCGTCGTCTGTCGTCCCGACGGCGAGTGCCATGACGGCCGTCCACAAAAGGGCCGCCCGCAGCATCCCGCGATAGTGCGGAAACAGAAGGCGCGCCGGCTCATGCCTTCGAATCGTCAAGCGTTCCGTCCTTTGTGATGGTGGCCACGACACCCCCATCCACGCGCGAACGCCGCACCATGGCGCGGGGGACGGCCCTTGTCCACCGGAATCGGGTCGAGAAACTTGCGCGTGTGCCCAACTCGTGCCGGCGCCGGCGCGGGTCGCCGTCATGGCCAATAGCGCCCCGAATTGCTATGCGCCCGCCATGGCTTCGAATCCCGCCCGCTGCGCGTCCTCGTCGGCCACGGAACTCCTGCTGCTTTCGGCGACGGCCCTTGCGACCGGAATCCGCCGCCGCGAGCTGTCGTGCGAGGAGGTCGTCCGCTTCTTTCTGGGGCGCGCAGAGCGGCTCGACTCAGACCTTCAAGCCTTTGTGCAGCTGACCGGTGCGCAGGCCGTCCTCGACGCGCGGCTGAAGGACCGCGCCCTCGCGCTGCGCAGCCTGCTGCGAAACGAGCGCCTTCCGCCCTTCTATGGCGTGCCGGTCGGCATCAAAGATCTCAATTTCGCACGTGGCACATTCACGCGGTTTGGTTCGCGTTCATTCCGGCATCTTTGGACGCCGTTCGACGACCGGACGACCGCGTCGCTCAGGCGCGCCGGCTTCGTCGTCATGGGCAAGCTGGCCACCTCCGAGTTCGGCACGATGCCGGTGACCGAGCCGGATATCCACCCGCCGACACGCAATCCCTGGAACCTCGAGTTCTCCGCCGGTGGCTCCAGTGGCGGCTCCGGGGCCGCCGTGGCCGCCGGGCTCGTGCCGATCGCGCAGGGCAGCGACGGGGCCGGCTCGATTCGGATTCCGTCGGCCTTCTGCCATCTTTTCGGCCTCAAGCCGTCGCGCTGGCGCGTGCCCGATCCCTATGGCCGCGACGATCGTACGTCGCTCGTGTCGACGGGACCGATGGCACATTCGGTGGAAGACGCGGCGGGGATGCTCGATGCGCTTGCGGGCACTTGGAATGGACGCGAGCATTGGGCCCCGAAGCCCGCGCACACCTTCGCCGCGGGCGTCCGGAATGTGTCCGAGCGAGGGGCCGCGCGTCCGCTCAGAGTGCGCTTCTCCGCCGCATCTCCGATAGCGCGGGTGGACCCCGAGGTGCGCGCGGCACTGGAGGAGACGCTGCGCGTGGTCGCGTCGCTCGGGCACCACGTGGAAGAAGGGAAAGTGCCAGATGGGTCGCTCGCGGAATTTCTGCCAGTCTGGCAGCACATGGTCGCCAGCGTGTCGGTACCCGCCGAGGGCGGGGTGCAGTCCATCACGCGTTGGCTGAGGGTGGCGGGGCGAGCGATCCCCAAGGGCTTCGCGCTGCAACGGCGAGGCGAACTGCGCGCACGGATTCACGCGTGGTTCGGCGATGCCGATATCTGGATCACGCCGACGGTGCCCGCGCCGCCGCCGCGGATCGGAACGTGGCGGGACGGTGATCCGGCGACGGCCTTCGAGCAGGCGGCCGATATCGGCGCGTTCACCGCGGCCTTCAACCTCGGCGGGCACCCGGCTGCCTCGGTTCCAGCGGGTCTCACGCGCGCCGGCATGCCGATCGGGGTTCAGCTCGCGGGCCGTCTCTTCGAGGAGGAGACCGTGCTCGGGTTGGCGCGGCAGATCGAATTGGCGGCGCCGTGGGCGGGCCGCCGGTCGCCGTTCTTCGCGCGCTGACGCGGCGAATCAGCGCCCCAGGATCGCGCGCGCGTCCGCATTCTGGGGATCGATGAGCAGCGCCGACTCGGCCTCGAACTGCGCGACGTCGTTCAGGCCGAACGCGGCGGCGGCTTTCGCGAATACGACGTGCGTAGCCGCAGAAAACGGGGCGATGTGCGTCGTGCGCTCGCCCCAGTGCAGCACGTCGGCCTTGGTGCCGCCGTGGGTCGCGACGCCCGCGAGGAGCTCGCTGGCGAGCGCGACATCCATTTGGTCGACGCGCGCGAGGCGCACCCGCACCGCATAGGCATCGGTCTTGCGCGCCGAGGTTTCGAGCACGCGGATGAGCGCCTCGAACAGCGCCTGATCTTTTGGGTTGAGCGCGATGGCGGCCTCGAGATGGGTCGCCGCCGCCGGCAGGTCCTTGGCCTCCAGCGCGAGCGCCGCAAGCTTCTGCCGGACTTCGAGCGCATCGCCCCCGGCCGCCAGGATAGCCTCGAAGTCCGCCTTGCCGCCCGCCTTGTCGCCTTTCGCGAGTCGCAAGCCGCCGCGCACGAACAGCGCGAGGCCGTGGTCACCCGCCTGCACCGCGCGCTCGGCGAAGCTCGCCGCGCCGGCCTCATCCTGCGTGGCGAGTGCCGCCGCGGCCGCCTCGGCCAGCTGGGTCCCGTTGGCGTCGGGCTTCCGGCCCGTCGCGATGCGCGCCTCCGCGTTCGCCCGGTAGCTCGCCAGCTCCCATGGAAACGCGCGATCCAGGTAGGCCAACTCCTTGCCGAGCCACGCGAAAAAGCGCGTGTCGAACGTCGCGATGTCGATGCCGAGCGCCTGCCGAAACACGTCCGGCGTGGTCTTGCGCTTGCCCCAGAGCTCGAGCATCCGCTTCAACTTCGCGAATCCCCATTCGGCGTGGATGAAGCGCGCGACCTCGTACGCCTGATAGTAGGCGACCAGGATGTCGTCGATGCTCTTGGCCTGCGTGAAGCTGAGGTCGAAGTCCGCCGCGCCCCTCAGAGTCTTGGCGCGAAAGGCGTGGCGCAATTCGAGATCCATTTCGCGCTCCCACTCGGGGCGCCCCTCGGTCGACTCGAAGACCGCCATGCCCTCGGTGAACCACCGCGGCACGCGACTGTCCGAGAGCTGGATGTGGTAGGTGTGCGCGAGCTCGTGCCAGAGGACCTCAGCCCAATTGAAATTGCCAGCGGACGGCGAGCGCGCCGTGATGACGTGACCGAAGCAGATCCCGTGCGCAGCGAGCCCCGGCAAGCCCGTCGACCGCACGGCGAAGGTCTCGGTGTCATTGAAGATTTCGACGTGCAGCGGCGGCTTCGGCTTGAACCCATACTTCTTGGTGAAGTGTCCGTACGCCTCGTTCAGCAGTTTTGGCACATAGCGCGCGAGGACCTCCTTTTCGCGCTTGTTCACGCGCAGCCGAAACGGCCCCGCCTCGACCCACGCGAAGTTCTTTTCCACGTCGTCATAGAAGTGCGCGAGCAGGTTGTAGGTCTTCACGTTGTAGGGGTCGCCGTCGAAGGCCTGCTGCAGCGTCTGCTTGGCCTTGTCGTCGTCGCCGATCCGCGAATACCCCGTCCCGAGCGCCGCCACCGCGTCCCAGAACTCCGGGTTCAAGGTGAGCGCCTTCTCCAAGAGCGCGATGGCCTCGGCGTACCGATGCTCGCGCTCCGCATGGTCCGCGACGATCGTATAGAACGCCGCAAAGCGAGGATTCAGCCCGAGTGCGCGCTTCTCGACCGCGCGATAGCGCGTCGTGTCATCCATCAGATAGTACGTGGCGCCGAGCAGCGCCAAGGCCTCGGGGTCGTTGGGCGCCAGGCGCAGGCTCTGGCTCTCCAGGCGCTCCGCAGCCGCCTGCAGCCGCTCATTCTGAAGGTCTACCAGCGCGAGCAGATTGTGCGCCGGCACGCATTCGGGCGCCCGCGTGAGCACCTTCCCGAGCCGCACCCCCGCCTCGGCGAAGGCCCGGTCACTCTCGATTGCCACGCGCGCGGCGCCGACGTTCGCGCGCACGTCGTCGGGGCGCTTCGTCAGCACCTCCCGCAAAAGCCCGTCCGAATCGCGATAGTTGTACTTCGCGAGGAAGAGATCGGCCCAATAGAGCCGCGCCTCGTCGAGCGCGCCATCGAGGTCGAGCGCCTCCTTGAAGACGCGGTTCGCGTTCTTGACGTAGTCCGTCCAGTGCAGCGCCACGCCCAGCCACATCAGGTCGCGCGCGGCCTTGATGCGGTCCGCGTTGTAGTCGTCCGCGAGTGCGTCGAGGACCTTGATGCCTCGATCGTGCTCGCCCAGATCCAGGTATGCGCGACCCAAGAGGACCCGCGCCCCATACGTCCCTCGCCCGCCCTCGACCAGCGGGCCGAGGCGCGTGACGACCTCGCGGAAGCGCGAGCGCTGCAGATCGAGCTGCGCCAGCAGCACCTCACGCTCCGCGCCCGCCTCTTTGCTCGCCGCGAGCGCCGTTTCCGCGTCCGTCAGCCGCCACTCCCAGAGCGCCGCGCGCGCCACGCCGAGGTCGTCTGCGGGTACGGCGGGCACCGGTTCCGCCGCTCGCGCCGCGCCCCCCAGCCCAGCCCAAAGCGCGAGGAACCCGAGCGCACCCCAGCGAACTCGGGCGCGAAGCGCTTGCCCGCGCGCCGTCGTCAGAGACCGCCCGCGATCTTCCATGCGCCGTCCTCGCGCACGAAATCCAACCGATTGAAATCGTTCTTCGGTTTCCACCCGGACATGCCGCCTTCGGTGTACTTGAAGTTGTAGAAGTACTCGTAATCGGCGTGCGCCCGATCCCCGTCGATGTCGATCCGCCGCATCATGATGCGCATCTGGACCTCGACCACGTGGTCCTTGAAGTCCGCCAGCACGCGGTCGCGCAGCTCGTCGTAACCGTAGTCGTCGACCGTTTCGTCCGTGGTCGATCCGTTCTCGAAGTACTTGCGCGACACCATCGCCAACAGGTGCTCGGCGTCCCGCTCTTCGACCGCCTTGCGATATTCCATCACGCGCGCCCAGATCTCGCGGTTCGGCTTCGTGTCCGCGATCTCCGTCCCTTCGATATGACTGGTGGCGCAGGCACCACCCAAGGCCGCCGAAGCGCTCAACATCACGAACAGCATGCGTCGAACCATCGCGAAGACCTCGTGTTGGGCTTGAGCCAGGCGGACCCCTGGGCGCGCGAAACCCGCGTGACCCGGAGCCACATTCCCAGGGCCACACCCGGCTGTCTACCCGTCATCGGACGTGCTATCAAGGTTCCGATGCGACGCGCGCACTTCGCCTTCTCAGCACTGCTCTTTCTCGTGGGCTGTATCGACACGCGCCTGCCCGACCTCACGCGCGAACTCGGCGAGGGGCGGACGGACGGCCCCTACTGCGCCCCCGACACCCTCGCCACCTTCCCGCCCGAAGAGCTGCGCATCCACATCATCGACGTGGGGCAGGGCGACGCGATTTGGGTGCAGACCCCCTACTACGACAGCCGCGAGCTCGAGTCGCGCAACGTCCTGCTCGATGCCGGCCCCTCGGGCAACCTCCCCGGCGCGTCGCCCGGCGGCGACGTCGTCGTCAACTACCTCCTCACGAACGGCCTGATCCCCGGCGAGATCCTCCATGGACTCGTCATCACGCACGCGCACGAAGACCACTACGGCGGCGTCGAGCGCGTCGCCTCGACCTTCGAGATCGCGCGCTACGTCGACTCCGGCTTCGACGCGAACTCGAGCGGCTTCCTGGCCGCGCGCGGGGCGGCCGCCGGCGACGCCACCCGCGTCGGTGGCGACGTCTTCACGCCCGCCATTCCCGAGCTCGTGCCGCGCGTCTTCACCGCGACCGATCTCTTCGGCGAGTACGTCGACGCCACCCTCCTCTGGTCCTCCGAGACCCCCCCGAGCGGCAACAGCGCCAGCCCCTCGGGCACCGACATCAACAACACCTCGGTCGTGCTCGCCCTCCGCTGGGGCAATCGCCAGGCGCTCCTGATGGCCGACCTCGAGCAAGACATCGAAGACGCCCTCATCGCCGCGAACGACTCCGGTGAAATCAGCCTCAAGTCGAACGTCCTCAAGGTCGCCCATCACGGCAGCAGCTCATCGACCTCGCGCGCGTTCCTGGCGCGCGTATTTCCCTCGGCCTCGAGTCAGGACTGGGCCCTCATCTCGTCGGGTCGCAAGACCTTCAACGGCGTCACGCTGCCGACCGCCGACACGCTGCTGAACCTCGCGGAGATCCTGCTTCCCAACCACATCTTGTCGACCGAGAACCGCGACGATATCAAGACGTCCGGCACCGAGCACGGAGACGACACGATCCTCGTGCGCATCTCCGCCGACGGTCTCGTGGAGGCCTGCTATGTCCCTTGACGGAATCGACCTCGCGAAGACCTACCCGCGCGCCTTCGTGACCGGCGCGGCTGGGTTCATCGGCAATCACGTCGTGCGTCGCCTCGTCGAAGAGGGGGTCGAGACGACCTGCCTCGTCCTGCCGCACGACCCCGCGCCCATGCTCGAAGGGCTCCGCGTTCGCATCGTTCACGGTGACCTGTCCGATCCGATCGTGCTCGCCGAGCAGATGGCGGGCGCCTCGATCGTCTTCAACCTCGCCGCGATCTACGCCCTCTGGCTCCCGGTGCCGCGCACCATGTTCGACGTCAACGTCGGCGGCACGCGCAACGTGATGAGCGCCGCGCGCCGTGCGGGTGTGCCGCGGGTCGTCCACACCAGCTCCATCGCCGCGATCGGCACGCGTCCGGGCGCTGAACTCGCCGACGAGGACACCCCGTTCTGCGATTGGGATGTCGCCAGCGACTACGTCCTCTCGAAGTACATCAGCGAGCTGGAAGCGTTCGCGCTGGCCGGCCCCGACCTCGACGTGGTGGCCGTCAACCCCGCATTCCCGTTCGGTGCGAACGATATCGGCCCGACCCCGACCGGCAAGATGGTGAGCGATCTCCTGCGCGGCCGGCTGCCCGCGATCGTCGCCGGCGGCTTCAACGGCGTCGACGTGCGCGACGTCGCCGAGGGGCACCTCCTCGCGGCCGTGCGCGGGGAGAGCCGGCGTCGCTACATCTTGGGCGGCGAGAACATCAGCTACCGCGACTTCGCGAACCGCGTCGCCAAGGTCGCCGGCCGCCCCGCGCCGCGCTTCGAGGCGCCGGTCGCGCTGTTCGCCGGTCTCGGACGGGTCGCCGAGACCATCGCCACCCACATCACGCGCCGTCCGCCCTTCTTCACCGAGAAGTCCGTCACGTACGTCGCCGGCCGCTGGCTCTACTTTTCGACCGCTCGCGCCCAGCACGAGCTCGGCTATCGACCGCGCCCCATCGACGGCGCGATCGCCGCTTCGGTGGCTTGGTTCAAGGGCGTGGCGACCGCCTGACCGCGTAACGTACCCGCTGCGGTCCCGTTACCGTGTTTCGCTTGCCAACGCCCCCGCAGGGCGTTAGGCACCCCCCTTCAGCCCACCGGGCTGTTGCAGGGGACATGGCGCAGCGCGCGACAGGCGCGGCTCGCGCGAGGAAAGATGCCGGCGATCACGACCAGTGCCTTGCCTTCGAGCGAAGCCACGCCCGTTCCCGTGGCGCACGCGCAACCCCCGTGGAAGCTCATGCTGGGCGCCTTGGGGGTCGTGTTCGGGGACATCGGGACGTCGCCGCTCTACGCTTTTCGGGAAAGCGTCAAGCACTTCACCGAGGGTGGCACGGCGGCGAGCGAGGCGCACATCCTGGGGATCGTGTCGTGCGTCATCTGGGCGCTCGTCCTGATCGTCACCCTTCAATACTGCCTCTTCATCCTGCGCGCCGACAACCGCGGCGAGGGTGGGGCGCTGGCCCTGCTCGCCCTCATCGCGCGCCGCCACGTCTCGGGACGCGCCCCGCGCTGGCTGCTCTTCTTCGGTCTCGCGGGCACCGCGCTTCTCTTCGCGGATGGGATGTTGACGCCGGCCATCTCGGTGCTCGGGGCGGTCGAAGGTCTCGACACGCACTCGAAGAGCTTCGAGCCCTGGATCGCACCCATCGCGCTCGCCATTCTTGCGGGCCTTTTCATGTTCCAGCGACGCGGGACCGCCGGGCTGGGCGCCCTGTTCGGCCCCATCATGATCATCTGGTTTATCGCCATCGTGGCGCTCGGGCTCCCGCGCATCATCGAGCACCCCAACATCCTGCGCGCCGTCGACCCGAGCTATGCCTTCGCGCTCTTGTCCACCGACTGGACCAGCTTCCTCGTGCTTGGCTCGATCGTGCTCGTCATCACCGGGGGCGAGGCCCTGTTTGCGGATCTCGGGCACTTCGGTCGGCGCCCGATCCGTCGCGCCTGGCTCTGGATCGTCCTGCCGAGCCTGCTCATCAGCTATGCCGGCCAGGGCGCCTTCCTGCTCGACAACCTACACCCGGGCGGCATCGGGCACGCGGTCGAGAATCCGTTCTATGAGATGGTCCCGCAGCCGCTGCTCTACCCGATGGTCGTTCTAGCGACGATGGCGGCCATCATCGCCTCGCAGGCGCTCATTTCGGGCATCTTTTCGATCGTCCACCAGGGTATCCAGCTTGGTCTCCTGCCTCGGCTGACGGTCGTTCACACCTCGGCCGACCTCGAGGGGCAGGTCTACGTCCCCCAGGCCAATCTCCTCCTGTTCCTGGCCTGCGCGATGCTCATCCTCTTCTTCCGGGACTCGAGTGCGCTCGCCTCGGCATACGGGATTGCGGTCACCGGCTCGATGATCGTCACGTCGGTGCTCTTCCATGCGGCCATGAAGTCCCGTTGGGGCTCGGCGACCACGCTGACGCTGACGCTGCTCTTTCTCGCGCTCGATGTGCCATTCCTCGTCGCAAATTTGCCGAAGCTGCCGACCGGAGGCTGGGTTCCGTTCGCGGTCGGTGCTCTGGTCCTCATCATCATGACGACCTGGATTGCGGGCACCGAGGCGGTGCGGCGGCGCCTGCAGGAGATGTCGCTTCCGCTCCCGGTGTTCAAGGAGCACCTCGAGCGCGACCGCGTGGCGCGCATCCCCGGGGCCGCCGTGTTCCTGACGCGCGGCGACCTCGGCGCGCCGCCGATGCTCTGCCATCACGTCAAGCACTCGCACGCGCTGCACGAGAAGATCATCCTCCTGACGGTGATGATCGAGCACGTCCCCGAGATCTCACCGGTCGACCGTCTGTCGATCGACAACGCGAACGACGGCTTCTACCGGGTGCACGCGCGCTACGGCTACCGCGACTCGCCGAACCTCGGCGAGGTCCTGCGCGAACTCGAGACACGCGGCGTCCCTATCGACGCGAACGCGACCGACATCTTCGTCGGCCACTCGACCATCGTCCCCAACGGCTCGGGTCGCATGTCGCGCTGGCGCGCTGTCCTGTTCCAGGCGCTCATGCGCAACTCGCGCCCGGCCTCAACCTACTTCAGCCTTCCGAGCGACCAAGTCGAAGAGGTCGGCGTCCGCATCGAGCTCTGAGCGACGGGGCGCTGGGCCGCGCGCATGGCGCTCCTCGGGGCCTGCTGGATTGTTGACCAATTTGGTCATCTTTATTGTTGACACGTATTGTCATCAAAGCCAGCATTCCGTCGATGTACCGCTACGACACCACTGACATCCGCCTCGTCCGCGAACGGGTCGAGGAGTATCGCAATCAGGTCCAGCGGCGTCTCGCGGGCGAGCTCAGCGAGGACGAGTTCCGGCCGCTGCGCCTGATGAA
>SXGT01573071.1_pt1 | contig 10989 bp, 12 predicted proteins | sample 3176221 | NCBI WGS metagenome assembly SXGT01 (sample SAMN11356862, study PRJNA531348) | freshwater metagenome | isolation source: freshwater sample F1-120 | place: China: Fuxian Lake, Yuxi | collected 2017-12-25
CTAGCTCCATAAGAAGCAAAGGTGGAGCGATTGTCTGGTATTCCTAACTAATTTAGTTTAGCAAAAATTGTGGGTTTTGTATAGGGGGGGGGTGGAGCCCCGTGTCTAGACACAGCGGAGGAGACGACATCGTGCAGGCTGTGGCGCAATCGCGCTGCAGTCAACATATGCCTAACTGTGCTAGCAACGGGGCTCCAAAGGTGGTACGCCGGGCCGGGCTACAAACCCTGAATCAGACTTGGACGCCAGGGTCCGGTCCGTCTCGCAGGTACGCCGTGACGTGACGTAGCCTGTTCCACGCGCTGGGCCTGTTTGCGATCATAGTCCATGACCGCTCGGCCGAAAGTGGCTCCCAGTCGGAACGAGCTGTCACGGAAGCGCTTCACGAGTTCGTCCACACTCGTGAACCCCTCGTTGTCGGGGTACAGGATAGCGAGCACGACTGGCTGCGTCATCAGGCTGTCCATTTCAACGAGGAGAGGAACGGTGTTGCGCCACTGGGGCAGCTGAGCGAGTTCCTGCAGACGAGCCTTGTAACGGTCGCGCAGGCAGCCCGGCCTGGCTGCTTCGATGAACGTGGCGTAGGCCGACGTGAAGTCGGTGTTCACCTGCATCTGCTTCACGAACTTGAAGACGAGCTCGGCCAGTTCGGAGCAGTAGAACAGCTTGACGACCTTGATGAGGTTCGCCTTGCAGATGGCTGGAATGATCGGAGATCGACTGATCCGTTCCTGCAGAGCCTGGCTCTGCTGGGCATCGTTGGCCAAGGTGGCCGACGGAGGTGGGGTGACAGGGGGGCCCCTACGGGCCGAGGCGGCTGACGAGCGGTTCATGTTGCACTCTCTCCATGACTCGAGAAATTTCGAGCCAGCGCTATAAACGCTGGCTCAAGATAGCCAAAAGATTGGCTTCTGTCAACCGCTGCCTCCAGGTAGCTCTTCAGTAGGCGTATCCCAGTCATCGTCTAAAAAAAAACAGTAACGCTGCCGTGAGGCAGCGTTTGTAGGGCTTGGTCTTGCACGCCAGGTCAGGCCTCTGTTGGAAACTCTTCCGTGAGCAAGTCACAGAAATCATCCTCAAGGATCTCGTTGTGTCCTGGCTTGGGACCTAGGCGCCAGACGAGCGGCGCACGTCTAACTCGGCGTTGGTGTTCTAGCTGGTGGTCAAGCGCAGCCAGTTGGTCCTCGAGGCGACGCAAGTCTTGCTCAGCTCGTATCAGCTCGCGCCCTGCGTTCATGATGATTGGCAGACGTTCTACGTCCACACCCTCCTCATGTAGCTCAGCTAAGACTTCTTTTTCAAAAATCTCGAGTTCACAAGCCGTTTGTGCGACCATCTCAGGACTAAGTGCTTGATCGTGGGCGAGTAAAGCCCGGCGCCAGCAGCCTAGAGTGAGTAGCGAACAAAGACGGATAGGCGAGTCAATACCCAACTGCTTTTCAAGCTTGGCAACTCTTTCGAGAGCGATGTCACGCGCTAGTCGTACGGGATGTAGCGGCATGTGTTCCTCCCCCTCAGAATTAACTCCTGCTCGACTGGTTTGTCAAGCGGTACTTAAGCCCATTTTAGTTTTTACAGATTGAATTTTAATCTCGGCGATAGTCGCGGCCCGTGCGCTGCCTTCAGCAATAATTTTTTCGAGCTCGTCAGGGTTCTTAAGATAGTCATTTATAGACTTCTGGAGGGGCTCCAAATGGGCTACTAGGGCCTCGGCTAGGTCTTCCTTGAGATCCTTCATGCCTTTACCCTCATATTTAGTCGCAATCTCAGACATTGGCTCTTCTGTGACCAAATGGAAGATCGCCAGCAGGTTTTTGAGGCCTGGGCGGGAGTCATCGATAGAAATACCTGATTCTGAGTCAGTCACGGCGGATTTGATCTTTTTGCGGATAGTATCGGCATCATCCATGAGCGAAATGTAGTTTTTGGGGGAAGGGGCACTTTTACTCATTTTGATCTCTGGATTGTCGAGGGCCAAAATGCGTCCACTGGCGATATTAATGATTGGCTTAGGTACATTGAACGTCTGTCCAAAATCTCGATTAAAACGTTCGGCCAGGTCGCGGGTCAGCTCCAGATGCTGCTTCTGGTCTTCGCCCACCGGAACGGCTTGTGTGTCGTAGAGCAAAATATCGGCCGCCATCAGGACTGGGTAGGTGAACAAGCCAACTGAGACGTTCTGGCCTTTGGCCTTAGATTTGTCCTTGAACTGGGTCATGCGCTCGAGCTCACCCATGCGAGCGACTGTTTGGAGCAACCAGCCAAGCTCGGCGTGGGCCGGAACTCGTGACTGCTGGAAGAGGGTAGCTTTCTTGGGATCGATACCGGCGGCCAGATAGGCAGCGGTCGCGAAGGCAATATTCTTCTTGAGCTGCTCCGGCTCTTGCGGCACGGTGATAGCGTGTAGGTCTACGATCATCATGAACAGATCGTCTTCGCGCTGTAGCTCAATGGCTGGCTTCAGGGCGCCAAAGTAGTTGCCGATGTGCAAAATGTTGGTGGGCTGGATGCCAGTGAGAACGCGCATATAGGCATAATCCTAGCATTAATTTGGAGCAATAACAAAAAAACTCCCAAAGGAGTTTTTTTGTTACCCTCTGCCACGAAGTAGAGAGGTATCTGTGAGGCTAAACCTCGATCAAGACCGGCAGGATCATAGGACGGCGCTCGGTTTTCTGGAACAGGTATTTGCCCAGCTCGTCGCGGATCGTATTTTTGATGTTATCGGGGTCGATAGGTGCTGCCGTGTTAGTTTTCTTGATAACTTGTTCAAGATGCAGACGGGTAGCTTGGATGAATTCCTTGTTGTCTTTCATCTGCACAAAACCACGGCTGACTATGTCAGGAGCAGAGACAAGCGTTCCCTCCTTTTTGTTGAACTGAGCAATCACGACCACCATGCCATCTTCGGCGAGGGCCTGGCGATCACGCAAGACCACCTGAGATACGTCGCCGACACCAAGACCGTCAACGAAGACGTAATCAGTGGGGACCTTGTCAGTGGTTAGCTTGGCCTGGGTGACGCCTTTAGCGTCCTTCCACATCTCAATGATCTGACCGTTGTCAGCCACAAAGACGTTTTGCTCTGGCCAGTGCATCGAGTAGGCAACTTCGGCATTCTCGCGCAGCAAGAAATGGTTACCCTCGATTGGCATGTAGTACTTTGGCTTGAACAAGGACAACATCAGCTTAATGTCTTCCTTCATGGCGTGACCACCGGCGTGCACGTCCATGATGTCTTTGTGGATGATGCGGGCGCGTTTACGGTACAGGGTATCTTTCAAGCGCTGCACCGTTGATTCGTTCCCTGGGATTACTGAGCTTGAGAAGATGATTGTGTCTGTTGGATCAATCTTCACATAACGGTGTTCGTCGTTGGCGATGCGGGCCATGGCAGCACGCTTTTCACCCTGAGCTCCGGTACAAATAATAGTGATCTTTTCTGGAGGATGTTCGTTAACTTCCTCGATAGGAATGATTGATTTCTGATTCACCTTAATGTAGCCGAGCTCTTTAGCGATTTCGACATTGGTCTTCATGGAATAGCCATCAAGGGCAATCTTGCGACCCTTGGCTTCTGAAATTTCCATGATTTGCTTCACGCGCGACAAGAGCGATGCAAAGGTACCGATAATGACACGCCCTGGGGCTTTTTCGATGATTCCTTGTAGCTCTTCACCAATACCTTTTTCAGATTTTTGGTGACCAGCCCGATCAGCATTGGTCGAGTCGCCCATGAGGAGCGCTACGCCAGCCATACCCACGCGAGCGATTTTATGAAAATCAGCTGGGACGGTGCCGACTGGGTGGTAATCAAACTTCCAGTCACCGGTATGACAGATAGTTCCGGCGGGGGTCTCGATAACGATACCGGCCGAGTCTGGAATGTTGTGGTTGATATGGAAGAAATGCACCTTGAAGGCCCCGAGTTGTAGCTCGGTTTCGATGGTGATCGGCTTAACTGTCACCTTGGATTCAGGGAAATCTGTTTGGCGTTTCTTGATAATCCCAGCCGCTACCGGCAGAGCATAAATGGTTGGATTACCAAGACTGGACATGACGTGTGGAATAGCGCCAATGTGGTCGTAGTGACCGTGAGTGATAATAATCCCACGCACGTTTTTTTCCTTACCCTTCAGGTAGGTCATGTTTGGAATAATGTAGTCCACACCTGGCATGTCTTCGTCAGGGAATTGCAGACCCATGTCCACAAAAATGATGTCATTTTTATATTCAATGAGCGTGCAGTTGCGGCCGACTTCTTCCAGACCGCCAAGCACAATGACACGCACTACTTCGCCGCTTGGACTGGCGTAAGTAGTGGTTTTTACAGATTCGCCCTGCACGGCACCGTTTTGGCCAGTGGCCTGAGTACGGAAAGGGCTACGTGGACGTTGGTGTTTATGACCACGATCCTGACGAGCCGTCTGAGGTTTAAAGTTACCCATAGTTGTTCTGTCGAGCGCTGCAAAGAGAAAACCTCCTCTTGGCAAAAATAATACTTAGAAAGACTGACAGTCGCTTGGCGTCGAAACATGTTCAACGGCATCCGACTGCTATCCTCATTTTTTACTAGTGACGGCGAAGCCGTCAAAGGCTACCGGCGGATAGACGAAAGTGAAGCCGACCAAAGGAAGGCTGAACGAGAGTCTATCCGGTAAGGGAGCCTTGGTGCGGACGGAGGGACTCGAACCCTCAAGCCTGTAAGGGCATAGGCTTCTGAGACCTACGCGTATACCAATTCCGCCACGTCCGCGAAAGGCCTTAAAATTTCCAGCTACATTGTTGCGGGGTCCCGCGCCAGGTATCTAAAAATTTTAAAAACTCTCGCTAATCTTGGGCGCTAACGGAAAAAATAGTAATCAAAGCCGTGTGCGACAAATAGGAGTATAAAGGGAAAGGATAGGTTAGCACAAATCAAAGTTTTAGTCAATGTTTATCATCTTTTCTTAAAGATGATTTTGGTTTTTATATACCATTCATGAATGTTGGCAAAGCGGTCAGCTGGGCTTACGATAGTGGGGAGATCAAGACCCTGTATGGTGTTTGGTAGGACATAAGGGTAGGTAGGCTGATACAGGAAGATAGCCGGGGTGTTATTAGCTACGCCCGCCGCAAAATCAAGAAAAGCTTGCGTTCGAGCAGTTTGATCGGCTGTGGTACGAATCGTATTAATAGCCTCGTCCACATTTTTGCTGACTAGCTGAGTCACGTTTAAGCCTGGATAAGGCACTTGAGAGGAATGCCAGAACGGATAGGGGTCTGGAAATATTCCGTACAGTTCACCAGTTACCAAAACATCAAAGGTGCGTCCTTTTAATACGTCGTTTTGCAGGGATAATGAGCTGACAGGAATAATATTCACTGCTACACCGATAGCTTCCCATTGACGGCGTAGCTCTGCTGCCACTGCATGTAATTCTGGAGTGTCGAGTATGGTGATTGGTACGTTTAGAGTTTTATTATCTTTGGTGCGAGTACCTCCGTTGTCCGGTACTATCCAGCCGGCGCTGTCCAGGATAGTCATGGCAGCATTTAAGTCTGCGGCCGGAACCAGCTGTTCGTTGTTATAACCTGGTACGCCATATACCAATGGATTTACGATGAGGCTGCCCTGATTGGTTAGTTGTACTTGTAACTCCAAACGATCGGTAGCCAAGTTCAGCGCTTCTCGTACTCGTTGATCGGCCACGGCACCGTTTGCTTTTAAATTAAATAATGCTGCCATGTATTCACGTGTTTTCGGTCTGAGAATGTTTAAGGTTTTATCGTCTGCGAAGTTAGGCACTTCCTCGTAAGGAAGGGTAGCCACGCCCTCTACGTTGTGATTACGTAAGGCCTGAGTCGATTCGATGGTGTTGGCGAAGAATTTAAAAGTTAGTCGTTCGATATATGGCGCGTTCAGATAGTAATTGTGATTGCGTGAAAAGGTAATGCTACGCAGGTTACCCTTGTTGTCTTTAGTAAGTTTTTCAAAAATATATGGGCCACTGCCGATGGGCTTTAGATTAAGTTGTGTTAGCTGCGCATTGGCTACAGGAATATTTTGCCAAATATGTACCGGCAAGATACCTACGGTCAGAGTGGCCAAGAAGGGTGCATATGGTTCGGCCAAAATAAATTTGACTGTCCGATCGTCTACAGCCTCGACGGTAATGCCTGCCAAGCTTGCGTGCCAGGGACTACGATATTCTGGATTTTGGAACGCGTGCACGGTAAAAACGATGTCTTCACTTGTTATCGGTTCGTTGTCGTGCCAAGTTAGATTTTCTCGCAGCACAAATGTGTACTCCGTTTCGTTAGCCGAGATGGTGTAGCTTTCTGCTAGATCGGGTACCAAGCCTTCCTGCGGATCGAAACGCATGAGTCCACTATAGACAAGCTGTGCTAGCGAAGCATCAACATCGCTGGCGTTGGCATAGAGCGGGTTGATGTAGTGAGGATAGCCAATCAAGCCTTCAGTGTATTCACCACCTACAGCAGCTACGCGTTCGGCGTGGTGAATGATGTATTGATAACCAAGTGCTCCAAGACCGGAGAGGACAAACAATAGTCCAATCAAGGTTATGCGACGTTCAAAGGCTGACAGGAAGTGGGGTAATTGCAACCATTGTTTGACCGTTGGTAAACGCTTAGTGGCTTTCACTGCCAAAACTTGGCGCATAGCCAAATCATTGCTCGCGGCACGTTTAGCGTTGTTTTTTGAAAGTAATAAAGACAAGACGGAGAGTATCCGTCGCACCGCGCCTTTTACAGAGTCTAGCAATCTGATTTGAGGAATAAATCTTTAAAATCCAGGAATTAGATATTGTAGAGCGTGTTGGCTAATGACACGCCAAAGAAAAATACAGCCAATACAATGGTTGCCAGGTGTAATTTTTTCTCGACTCCGCGGCGGGTTCGATATACGTTGCCATCGCCGCCAAAGGCCAGCCCAACACCGGTGCCACGAGCTTGCAAAAGAATCGCAACAGCTAACAGCACGGCCAGGACTATTTGAACAATATTGAGAATCATATCGTATTCAGTATAGCAGTACCCACTGATTCAGTAAAGCGGTGTGTTATTCTGTAGGCATTAACTATGCTCGAGCAATTTGCGCCTTCGTCAGCCATTAAACAGCCAGTTAGATCAGTTGGTCGACGTCGTATAGGGATTTTTTTGTTTAGCCTTGTTGTGCTTGCGACGATTTTTTTCGGGTATAAAGTACTTAGTTACTATCGTAAGATTCAACAGGGAGTTATTAATCCGTCAAACTATTCGTTTGAAAGTACACTCGCAAGTCAAGCTCGTTTGGTAGCAATTGCCAAAACTGCGCCCGGTAGCGGGCAGTTGGCTACCACTGATGATCCTTCGCTCGGTCCGGCTGATGCCAAGCTGACTATTGTCCAGTTTGCCGATTTTGGTTGTCCGTATTCGGCACAGGAAAGTTATGTGGTCACGGCCCTGGCTAAGCAGTACCCGGATGATGTGCGTGTGATTTATAGAGACTTTCCTTTACCCGATCTCCACCCGGGCGCAGATTTAGCTGCTCAGGCTGGGGGCTGTGCTAATGAACAGGGGAAATTTTGGGAGTATCATGACGTGTTGTTTCGTAACTCAGGCATCTTTACGTCGGCAGCTCTAATTGACTATGCCAGTCAGGTTGGTCTCAACTTAACAGCTTTCAAAAGCTGTCTAGACAACGAACGCTACGCTCATGAGGTTTCTGAAGATCTAGCTGATGGAGTTGCTTCTGGGGTGGTTGGTACCCCGACTTTCTTTATGAACGGTGCCAAGATTGATGGCGCTGTTCCGTATGCTGTTTTTAAAGACATGATTGGAGCCTTTTTGAACCCATAACAAAACACGCTCTTGCGAGCGTGTTTTGAGGGCTTACTTACTCATTTTTTTGCTGATGGCTTCGCGTAAGCGGCGACCAAAACCTTTAATAAACGATAAACGCGCTCGGCGGGTTTTAAAAGTTTTGACTAATTCCAGTTTGGACAGATTTGGAGAACTGACAGGGAAGATTTTTTCAACGCCGAAACCATTGGTTTCTTTGCGGACAGTGAAGGATTTAGACGCGTTTTTTCCGCGTACTCCAAGAACTAAACCTTCAAAAATCTGAACCCGCTCACGGGCTTCACCCTTAGCGTTTACATCTTGGATTTTTTCGTGGACTCGGAGGATCTGGCCAGCAGCAATTTGCTCGGGTTTCAGAACTTCCAAGGCCTGAATTGCATTGTTCATAGCCTGAAACATGAAAAATATGGTGGGATTATAGCTAAAGATTAAAGAATGGTCAAGGTTTAGATATAAATTTCATGATTTTTTGGAAGACTTCTTCAGTTGTCAGATGAGAGGTGTCTATGACTAAGTCGTAGTTATTAAGGTTTAGGTAACTGGCACCGTACCATTTTTGGTAGCGTGCGTCGTTGTGGGCGGCACGGGCAGCTAGAGTCTTTTTGGTTTCTTCGACATTCTTGTATTCGGGCTCATCGTTACGGTTGGGGTTGTCTTGGCGATCGGCAAAAATTCGGGCGGCGCCAATCTCAGGATCAACGGTGAGAAAGATTTTTTTACTTTGAGGAATAAAATACCAACCCAACCAGCCATCAATGATGAAATCATCCTGAGTCTCACCAAGAGTTTTTTGAAATTCGTCAACCTCGTTGTCGGTTGAAGGGTCGTTCAAACCGATGTCATTCAGTTGGTCGATGGTAATACCCCTGACTTTGGCCATCTCACCGCGCATATCGCCCATCGAATAGGACTTGAGGCCAAGTTCTTCAGCTAAAAGTCGTTTGATGGTCGATTTACCGGCACCGGCCAAGCCACCAAGGGTGATGATCATACAGGTTTAAGGTTATCGAGCACGCTTTCGAGCTCGGACGGCAGGGGCGCGGTAAAGGTTTGCCGTTCTTCACTAGGCAGTGTAACCGTCAGCGCTTTGGCGTGCAAAAACAATCGTGTGGTCTTAACTGGTTTAATGCCTTTGCGGACATAGAGTTTGTCGCCAGCCACGGGGTGACCAATCGCAAATAGGTGGGCACGGATTTGGTGGGTACGGCCAGTCTCGATGTGGACATCGAGCAGAGTGGAAGTTGTAAAGTATTTCACGACTTCATAATGCGTGATAGCTTCCTTACCTTCTTGTGATAACGGACGTGCTGCCATGCGGGCTCGGCTCGAAGAGCGAGCGATGGGGAAGTTGATAGTGCCGTGTTGGTCAGCAACTTTGCCAAGTACGAGCACAGAGTAGTGTTTTTCGGTTAGACGTTGTTTGAACTGTTCCTTCAGATGACGATGAGCCTTGTCGTTGCGAGCGACAATAATGACGCCCGAGGCCTCGCGGTCGAGACGGTGAACAATACCGGAACGGTGAAGATCGCCACCCACGCCTTTGATTTTTTTGTCGTATTTCAAAACAGCCTCCATGAGGGTAGGCTCTTTGCTGGCGAGCGTCGGGTGAACCAATAAGCCAGCCGGCTTGTTTACGACAAGAACATCTTTGTTCTCAAACAAAACTTCAAGCTCGGGAGCTTCTGGTCTGGCCGTGTCGTCAACGACCTCGGGAGCGACGTCTATCTGTGAACCGGTAGCCACCATGGCATGTGCCTTCACAGCTAGGCCATTAACAAAAACTCGCCCGTCTTTAATGGCGCGTTGGGCTCGGGCTCGACTGACGCCTAGCTGCTTAGCCAAGGCTGTATCCAGTCTTTCCGGAGTAGAATCATGCAGAAACTTAGTGTTCATGGGCCTAGTATGGCGCATTTCAGGTTTTTTTGCTAGACTAACGTCGTTTTACACCCATGTCCGGAAAACCTGTTTAATTGAGTCAGATTCTAGGAACGAACTAGTAAGGCCGAGGCGTATAGAGATATACGGCGAGGCCGACGGAGTGAGTGACGACGAAGCTGGCTAAATTCAACAGGTATTCCTTACGGGCCTGTAGCTCAGTTGGTTAGAGCGCCGAGCTTATACCTCGGTGGTCCTTGGTTCGAATCCAAGCAGGCCCACCAACAAGACAGACAAATAAGATATGTCCTGGGTTTACATCTTGAAAGGCGAAAAGACAGGACGTTTTTATATTGGCAGTACCACAGACCTAGAAAGAAGACTTAAGCAACATGCGACCGGACACACATCGACAACAAGAAGCATGGGCGTTCTCAAGCTTGTTCTGTCAGAGCAGTACCCGACCTTAAAAGAGGCACGATTCGTCGAAAAACGAATCAAAGCACTGAAGCGTCGAGATTATATTGAAAAGATGATTCAAGATGGTAAGATTTTGCTGAAGGTTCGACCTCGGCCTCGACGTCCCTACGGGAGTCGGGGTCCCGACCCCCGACATTGATTAATGTACTGTCGGGGCGTCGGGATGGTCCTTGGTTCGAATCCAAGCAGGCCCACCAGTGACGTATACTGTTTGTATGTTTTTCCTTCCAGCAATCTGTTTGGTACTCGGCGTCTTCTTTATTGTCTTTGGTCGCCGACACCATGAAGACAAGATGGTTGCTTTTGGTATCTGTTTGTTTGTAGTTGCATTTGCAACAGGTTTTATTACATTTTTTGCTTTGAGTACTCTAGATTAAGTCTATGTTAGCTAGTCCAGTCATCATAACTTTCGCGTTTACGCTCTTGTGGTTTGTGCTTTATTGGATTGCGGCTGGAGTGATTTTTGCCATTATCGGCTTAGTACGTTTTATGCGTATTAATACGGCTCGCTTCAGCTGTTTGTTTACGCTCATGTCTTTAGCCACTGCCTACGCCGCGGCTTGGACCGGCTATGTGGCTGCTTCTCGAACTAATGCGCGCTGTTTGGTAGGCATCAACGCCCCGTACGAGGCAATCCCAGGTTTGTTCCGCTGTTCTACAACGATCATGGTTTCGAACGCAATTCTGTGGTTCATTGTGCTGTTAGCAGTCGGCATCGCGCTCATGTTTATTTCTCGTCTACCGGACAGGCCTCGTCAAAACCCCAAGGTATAACTTTGACAACAAGCA
>SXGT01608201.1_pt1 | contig 10989 bp, 8 predicted proteins | sample 3176221 | NCBI WGS metagenome assembly SXGT01 (sample SAMN11356862, study PRJNA531348) | freshwater metagenome | isolation source: freshwater sample F1-120 | place: China: Fuxian Lake, Yuxi | collected 2017-12-25
GCGAGGATCCCGAGCCCGCCCTCCATGAACTTCGTCGCGGGCCCCGTAAGCTCCTTCTCCCGAAGCTGGGTCAACTCCGCAGGGGAGATCGCGATGTCGGAGAAGTGCGGGTACATGTCCGGGAGAACGCGCACCGCGATCGTGGTGAGCGCGACGGCGAACGCGCTCCCCGAGTCCCGAGGCCGTAGCTGCTGTCCACGAAAGTAGGCCGTTCCGTCGAGAAACGCCTGGCCGACCGCCTTCCGGAGGTGGCCCTCCAACTCCTCGAACCGCGCCTCCTCCTCGAAGAGAAGGCGCTGCTTCTCGCGGGTGAGGGACTCCTTCCGGGGTCGGTGGCGCTCCAGCATCCTGTCCGAGCGAGCAAGCTGCCTGGCGTGATCCTCGATCGAGCCGGACTCGCCGACGACCCAGACGAGGCGGTTTCGTAGCTGCTCCTGATCGCTCTTCGGCACCCACACGGTGGCCGCTCGGTCGTCCTTCCTGCCGAGGAAGCGGAAGTCCACCGCGACGGTCGAGTCCTCGCGGGCGTCCTGGAGCTTCACGTCGTGGGCTTGCTTGCCGTCCGAGAACCAGAGGGTCCACGGGAAGGTTCGCCCCTTCCACTTGGGCCGCTCCTGCGTCGAGCCGATCAGGTACTTGAGGGCGTCCTGCGTGATGCCGATGTCCTCGCGCTCACGCTGCCACTCCTGGCCCGCCGACGACTGGATCTTGAACCCCTGCTTCTCCGAGTACGAGAGGAGGCTCAAGGAGCGGAGCTTCTCCAGGGCGGTGGTCACAGCCTGGACGCGGTTCCCCTCGCCGAGCTTGCTGTAGAGGCAGGAGGCCACGAGTTCCGGCGTGGTCGGGGTCTGCTCCTGGATCAACTCCAGGAGGGCCACGGCCTTGGCCGCCCGCTGGGCTAGCTCGTCGTCGCGCACCTGCGGTTCGAGGGCGATCCGCGAGAGCGTGGTCTGCACGTCGGGATCGAGCGCCGAGTGCTGGACCTCGAAGATCGCGTCAAGGGTCACGAGGGAGCCCACATCGCCGTCGGCGAGCTTCTGCTCGCGGAAGAGTTCCCCAAGAAGCTGGAGGAGCCCCCGGATCGCGTGGTCGTCACCTCGGGCGCGAGTTGAGCGTCGGAGGTTCGTGGTGATCTGCATCAGGAGATCGATGTGCCCCGGCAGCATCGGGTACACCTCCACGAAGTCCTCCTCCGTGATCTCCTCGCATGCGTAGCCGTAGAGCTTGAGATCGCCCCGGTGCTTCTGAAAAAGCTCGCGGAGGGTGCCCGCCATCTCGGACTTCTTCTTGAGGAGGCGCTTGTGAACCACGTCGCGGATGTTCGTGGTCGCGAGGTGGACGCGAAGCTGGGGGAGGAAGCGGTCCTTCAGCTTGGCGAGGTTGTTGGTCTCGTCGGCGTCTTCGAGCTTCGCCTGACCGGTCGCCAGGAGCCAGACCCGGCCTTTGAGCCGCTGGCCTAGCTCGGAGACGAAGGACTGGAGCTTCAGCATCCGATCCTCGTCCTGGTGGACGTACTGGCTCACCTCGTCCACGACGATGAAGAGCGCCTTGTTCTCTTCGCGGATGTGAACCATGGCGTCGATCGCCTCGACAACCTCACGGACACTGGTGCCCGCCCCCGTCTTCGACCCAGCCCGGCTGTCGAGCCACGTCGTTGGCTCCGTGTAGCGCTCCGGCTTCATGACCGAGATGACGTGGGAGAAGTGATCGTCCGCCTGCTCGCTCTCCTTGGCGACTTTCCATTCCTTGCCGAGGGTCTTCTTCGCGGCCTCCAGGAAGGCGGGCCACTCGCCGTCGAGTTCGAGGCGCAACTCGTAGTCGGCGACGAAGTGGCTCTTCGAGCAGTAGCCCAGGCGTCGCTGGACGAGCCGGAGGACGGCGGAGTGGATGTGCTCGTTGTCGCGGGCTTCGCCGCCGATGTCGAAGACGACGGCGATCGGGGTCACGCGCTTCATGAGCGCGTCCCAGGCATCCGCAAGCTCCTGCTTCCTGGGAGAGTCGTCGCGGCTCAAGAGCGCCGTCCAGAGGGGCTTGCCGTCCGGGAGGACCACGCCGTCGAGGGACAGGCCGAGGAGCTTCGCGAAGCTCGACTTGCCTGAGCCGTAGAAGCCGGAGATCCAGGACGCGGGGTTCGCGGGGCCGCCCTTCTTGCCCATCTCGTGGACGATCCCGTTGAGCAGGTTCACGAACTGCTCGTGGATCCCGGACTTGACGCGCCGGGCTCGGGGATCGCCCTCGGGGTAGCCGCCCGTGATGATGTACTCCCCGACCTCCGCCTGGACCTTCGCGGGGCTCTGCTCGTGGAAGTAGACGACCGGCGGGATGTCGCGGGTCACGTCGGCTACGAAGAGGTCTCGGATCTTCATGGGCGGGCTCACGGGTAGATGCGGGGGCGGTAGTCGCGATCGGCGTCGAGTTCGCCCATGAAGGAGAGCGCGGTCCGGTCCTTCCGCACCCCAGGGTAGAGAAGCACGACGGGGATGTTCTTCGTCTTGCCGTCGATGTGCTTGAGGAGCGCCGACGAGCGGAAGAACGGGTAGAGGGCGCCCGCCCGCCCGATGAGCACGAGCGTGCTGTCGAGGCGATCCTGGTTCTCCGCCGCGAAGGTGTCGATGAGCTTGGCCACGTCGGCGGCGATGCCTTCCACGCCCTCGATGTACCGGGCGATCCTGTCGCGCAGATCGTTGAGGGCTCGGTCAGGATCCTTCGCGTGGAGGCGCTGCTCGCGGCTGATGAGCGACGCGACGTTCTCCTCCCCCGTCGCCCGGATCCGATCGAGGAGGAGCTTCTGGAGCGAGATCGGGAGGACGCCCCAGCCTTCCCCGCGAAGCTCCTCGGTGAGGCGGCGCATCATGAGCCGGAGCTTGAACTCCTGCGCGGGGAGGTAAGGGAGGATCGCGAAGTTGTAGTTGCGGATCGTGCTGATGTGCCCGCCAAGGATGTCCTGGCGCAGCGCGGTGAACGCCTCGTCGAGGGAGTCTGGCTGGAAGAGCGGCTGCGTCACAGGGTCGCCTCCGCCCAGGCGGTCAAGTTGGGCGAGGCCCACTCGAACTCGGTGAGGTGCCCCATGCGGCGGAAGGTGATGCCGGGGAGCGCACGGAGCCGCTGGTCGAGGAAGCCCTCCACCAGACCCACGGAGGCGAGGTAGGGGTTCTCGGTGAGCGTCCCGGCGAAGCGGACCCCTCGAAGAACGTAGAGCAGGTACGCGAGGGCGAGATCGGGCACCTTCGGGAGGAGGAGCGCACGGGGATCGCGCTTCGGCGAGATGAGCCCCGCCTCCGACGCGGCGGACAGGAGCTTGCTCGCGAACTGCACCGAGGTCGCCTCGGACCACCTGTCGGGGAACTCGTTCTTCACCCAGCGGAGGGCAATGTCGCGATCGACCTTCGGATCGCGGAGAGCGCGACGCTCGACCAGGAACTTCCCCGTGAAGCGGCGGTAGAGCGGATCCGAAAGCTGGAGGTGCAGGTGAGCGACGATCTGCCGCGTCGAGGCGTCCATCGAGGACCAGCGGCGAAGAACACCGAGGGCCTCGGGGAAGGCGTCGTAGCGGTCCGCGAAGCTCGACAGGAGGAAGCGGATCCGTTCGAGGCTCTTGCTCCCGAACCAGCGCTGCTCGAACGCGACGATCGCCCGGTCGGAGGAGGGGACGGCGGGATCGACGTGCTCCCAGTAGGAGCGCGACTCCTCGATGCCGAGGGCGAGCCTGAGGATCCGCGTGTGGACCTCGGTCGCCTCGGACGGGCGACCCTCGCGGCTGCTCGCGGGCTGGGACGAGATGGCGGCGGTCTCCACGTCCCCCTCAGCCCTCCAGCTTGTAGAAGGGGAGCGGGTACTGCTCGACGAGCGGGACCAAGGCGGCGGCGAGCCGCTTCACGAGGAGATCGGGCGCGTCGGGCTGCTTCCCCTTCATCTCGCGTCCGTTCGGGACCTTCGTGAAGGCGACGTCGCCTCCCTGGAGCGCCTTCACGAGGGCGTCCTTCGAGAAGTCGGCGGTCAGCGGGACGGGGAGCGGGAGCACCTCCGCTGGGGGCCGCCCCGATCGCTTGTGGGCGGCGAGCCGATCGCCGACCTGCTCGTCCAGCTCGAACCCGAGGAAGTAGACCGTCCGCATCTTGTCCGGATCGGCCATCTTCCCGCGCGCCTTCGCGTCCGTCCTGCGGGCCGCCTCACGCGCCCCCTCCAGGGACGCCCAGGCGTGCGTCTGCGGGAGAAGCCGGGCGAGGAAGTCGCCGCCGCCCGCCTCGTCGATGAGGTCCGTGTCCCACCACGCGAGGCGGGGGGCCGCAGGAGGACGGGGCCGCTCCCCGGCCCACGCGATCGTGACCTGGATCGCAAGGATCGCGTCGAGCGTCGCGTCGGGGAAGGGCGAGGTCATCGGGGAGATCGAGGCTACGCCGGCCTTCAAAGCGCCGCCAGAGTGATCGCGCCGCGTGACGAGCGGATGTCGCGCGAAGCCGACGACGGACTCGGGTTCACGCACGAGCACGATCTCCTCTGGAGCCACCGGCGAAGTACGGCCCGCGGGACTCATGGCGCGGGATGTTCTTGACGGCTCCCACAAAAGACGTAACCCTATAGGTTATGAACTTATGGACGGCGCCAGACTTCACCGCGATCGATTTCGAGACCGCGAACCGGTACCGCAACAGCGCCTGCGCGATCGGACTTGTCCGCGTATGTCGTGGCAGGATCGTGGAGCGGGCGTGCCACCTGATCCGCCCGCCGTTCAGGTACTTCCAGTTCACCTACATCCACGGGATCGAGTGGGCTTCGGTTCGATGGGCGCCCACGTTCGAGGATCTCTGGCCGGAGATCGCGTCCTTCTTCGAGGGCATCGACTTCCTCGCCGCGCACAACGCGAGCTTCGACCGGGCCGTCCTACGGGCCTGCTGCGACTGGTACGGGCTCGATGCGCCCAGGGTCCCGTTCACCTGCACCGTCCGTCTCGCGAGAAGCACGTGGGGCGTCCGTCCGACGACGCTGCCGGACGTGGCGAACTTCCTCGGCCTTCCCTTGAACCACCACGATGCCGCTTCGGATGCCGAGGCGTGTGCGCAGATCGTCCTGCAAACCAGGGCGGCATAGGAGAGGATGAACCATGACCACCCAACAGACCGCGCCCCCGTTCTTCGGGGACTGGAACCTGAAGGACTGTCGAGCCTCGAAGCCCACGAAGATCCCGGCTCCGCACCAGAAGGCGGCCCTCGGCAAGCTCGGCAAGTGGTACGGCGACCTCGCGCCGTCAGGTTCCGGGGGGATCCTCGCGCTCCCGACCGGAGCGGGCAAGACGTTCACGGCGGTCCACTTCCTGTGCAACCACCCCTTGTCGGACGGCTACAAGGTGCTCTGGCTCGCGCACACGCATCACCTGCTGGAGCAAGCCTTCTATAGCTTCGAGCAGGATGTTCTGGGACAGATCCGGGAGCCCCGAGCACGGCTCGCGCTCCGCGTCGTATCAGGCACGCCCGGACACTTCCCACCCCGAGACATCCGCCCGTCCGACGACGTGGTGATCGCGACGCTCCAGACGATCACCAACGCCCATCGTGAGCGGCTCGACCAACTTCGGATCTTCATCGAGTCGGCGAAGGGGAAGCTCTTCGTCGTCTTCGACGAGGCGCATCACTCGCCCGCCCCAAGTTACCGGAAGCTCCTCGTCGAACTGGGGGCCCCCGCGCTCGGTCTGACGGCGACCCCGACCTACTCGGACGAGTCCAAGAAGGGGTGGCTCAAGAAGCTCTTCCCCCAGGGCATCTTGGCGCAGGCGCGAGCCGGAGAACTGATGGCCCAGGAGATCCTGGCCCACCCGCATTTCGAGCGGATGGACACCGCGATCGTCCCCCAGTTCGACGAGCCCGACTACCAGAAGTGGCTCGGGACCTACCGCGACATCCCCGAGGACGTGATCGAGCAGCTCGCGAGGAGCGCCGATCGCAACGCCCTCATCGCCAAGACCTACGCCGACAACCGCAAGAAGTACGGGAAGACGATCATCTTCACGGATCGCTGGTTCCAGTGCGAAGCGATCGTCGAGGCGCTCGCGAAGAACGGCGTCACAAGGGCCGGTGCCGTCTACTCCCACGTGGACGCCACGCTTGCCTCCGTCGAAGCGCGGGCGCGTCGGTCACGGGACGAGAACGCGAAAGTGTTGGCGCGCTTCCGCAACGGCGAACTGGACGTGCTCGTCAACGTCAGGATGCTGACCGAGGGGACCGACCTCCCCGACGCGCAGACGGTCTTCCTGACCCGCCAGACGACGAGCCAGATCCTCCTCACGCAGATGGTCGGTCGGGCGCTTCGCGGTCCCAAGTTCGGTGGGACCTCCGACGCATACATCGTCTCGTTCATCGACTCGTGGCAGCAGGCGATCCGCTGGGCGGAGTACGATCCTCTCGCCGAGGGCCAGGCGGACGAGGGCGAGCGACCCGCTCCGAAGCGCCCGCCGCTCCAACTCATCTCGATCGACCTCGTGAAGCAGCTCGCCCGGCAGATGGAGAGCGGAGCGAACATCACGCCCGGCCCGTTTACCATGTTGATGCCCACGGGCTGGTACCGCGTCGTGTTCGACGTGTGCCTCCCTGGGAGCGACGAGATCGAACCGAGCGACCACCTCGTGATGGTGTTCGACGATGAACAGAAGGGATTTGAAAAGCTGATCGCCGCCCTTTTGAAGAGCATCCCGGCGGCCTTCGAGAGCGAGAGCGTGACCTTCGAGGCGCAGAAGGCGACGCTGGACTCCTGGCGGGAGAAGTATCTCGGGGCCGTGGCGCGGTCGTCCTCCGACCTTCTCCTTGACGTCTTCCAGGTCGCCCGTCACATCGGCCAGGGGCACGGCGCACCGGAGTTCTTCCCCTTCGAAGCGCGACAGGAGCACGATCTCGACAAGGTGGCCCAGGGCTTCATCAACCGCGATCTCGGGCCGAGGGCTCTCCACGAGGCGTTGCAGGCCGAGTTCGTCAGGAAGGGCACCTTCTGGCGGGCGCTCTTCCCCCGGTTCGAGAGCTTCCGCTCGTACCACGACGCCTGCCAGGCCCGTCTCCTCGACGGTCCGGGCGTGGTCGTCGGACCCGGGAGCGGCGCGGGTCCCACCAGCAGCGAGCCTGACGAAGCCGTGAAGGAGCAGGTGAAGCGCCGCGACGGCTACTGCTGTCTGTGTTGCGGGTCCACGAGGTCCCCGACCGTTGACCACATCGTCCCGGTGTATCGCGGCGGCACCCACGATCTCGATAACCTCCAGACCCTCTGCAAGACCTGCAACTCCAAGAAGGGCACGACCACGGTTCGCTTCACGACGCAGGAGACCTCGTTGAAGGTGGCTCCGAAGGCACTCGAACAGTTCGACGTTCCCCGCGCCGACAACGCCGGGGATCGGGACCACTGGGAGCGCTTCCTTCGCCGGACGTTCAACTTCACGTTCAGATGCGCCGCCGTGTCCGGGATCGGGATCGCGGGGAGGGGCGACGGCTACTACAACTGGACCGTGGAGCTGGTCCGGGGGAACAAGCCCTCGTGGCTGAAGCCCCATCTGAACGACCTCGTGGCAAGAATCCAGGAGGCTCGTGACGCCGGAGGAAAGCCACGGATCAACAGCCTCACGATCACCTCGCCCGGAGAGGAACCTGTATGCTGGGGATGATCGCCGACGCGAAAGGGAACCTGCGCCCCGTGGACATCTTCTTCAAGAGCGCCAAGTTGGCGAAGGTGATGAGCGAGGACGCACGCCTGAAGAAGGACTTCGGCGCGAAGAACGCCAAGCAGATCCGGCTCCGCCTGGCTGTCCTCGCGGCATCAGCCTCACTGACTGAGGTCCCCATCACCCCGCCCGATCGGCGTCACCAACTCACGGGCTCCTACAAGGACTGCTTCGCCGTGGACGCCGAGCACCCCTTCCGTATCGTGTTCGAGGCGGCCAACGATCCCCTTCCCCGGAAGGCCGACGGTGGCATCGACCTGGCCAAGGTCACGGAAATTACCATCCTCGCAGTCGTGGACTACCACTGATGGCCACCACGAAGCGGATCCCCTACGAGCCCGACTACGCGACCCGTCCAGGCGAGGTCCTGGAGGCGTACTTGTCGGCTCGGGGGATGACGAAGGTTGAGCTTGCCGAGCGGTGCGGAAGGCCGACGAAGACCATCTCCGAGATCATCCACGGGAAGGCCATGATCACGCCGGAGACGGCGCTTCAACTGGCGCGGGTTCTCGGGCATCCCCCGTCCCTCTGGCTGAACCTCGAAGCGAACTACCGGCTCCGCGTCGCCGAGAGAGAGGAGCAGGGTTCGCTCTCTCGGCACGCGGCGTGGGCCCAGAAGTTCCCGGTGAAGGACCTGATCAAGAGGGGCGTCATCCCGCCAGCGGCGGACGAGTCCGGCCTCGTGGGGCAGCTACTTCGATTCTTCGGGGTCGGGAGCGTCAGCGGTTGGAACGCGAGCTTCGGGCAGATGAAGCAGGTAGCGTACCGGCGCTCCCCCGCCTTCGAGGCATCCCCGGAGAACGTGACGACGTGGATCCGGCTCGGTGAGATCGTCGCCGACTCCATCGAGTGCGCGCCGTTCAACAAGGCCAAGTTCAATACCGTCCTCGACGAGGTTCGCGGGCTCACCGTGGCGTCGTTCCCGGAGATCGCAGCAACGCTGATCGCGAAGTGCGCGAGCGCAGGCGTGGCCGTAGTCTTCGTGCCCGAGTTGCCGAAGACGCACCTCAGCGGGATCGCCAGGTGGATCTCGAAGGACAAGGCCCTCATCCAGCTGAACCTCCGCTACAAGACCGGCGACCACCTGTGGTTCAGCTTCTTCCACGAGGCCGGTCACGTTCTGCTCCACGGCAAGAAGACCATCTTCATCGACGAGGACGGTGCGGACAACACTGCGCTAGAGGACCAGGCGAACCGGTTCGCGTCCGATCACCTGATCCCCCCGGGAGCGTTCGCCGAGTTCGCGAAGCGGGGGGACTTCTCCAGGCGGGCCGTGCAGACATTCGCCAAGGAGGCCGGGATCGCGCCGGGGATTGTCGTGGGGCGCCTCCAGCACGAACGCCTGCTACCTTTCACCCATCTGCACGACCTGAGGGAGCGGCTCACGTGGGCGGGGTAGAACCGGGTGTCGGACGCCTCAAGCGATTGAAACAACGTGATATTTTTCCGAGTCTTGACAAGTCGCCATAAGCTGAACAGATTATCAGTACACCCCAGAAGCGGAAGGTTCAGCGGCCCATGGAGAAGGACATCTTCCTCTGCCACAGCAGTCTCGACAAGCCTTGGGTTGAGCGCCTCGCCAGCGACATCGAGGCCGAGGAGTGGAACGGCCGGAAGCTGACCGTCTTCCTCGACAAGTGGGACATCGATATCGGCGACAACATCGTGGCGAGGATCAATAGCGCCCTCGCCGGCAGCCGCTTCGTGGCGATTGTCATGGCGCCCGAGATGATCGGGTCCGCATGGTGCGAAGCCGAGTTCAGCAGCGTTCTCTATCAAGACCCGACGAATCGTTTGAACCGTCTTGTCCCGCTCCGGCGTCGGGATGTTCATCTCACGACGAACGAGCGTCTTCAAGTTCCTCCGCTGCTCGCAGCGCTAAACTACCTCGACTTCAGGGCGGACAAGGACTACCGGAAGAGTCTCGCGCGCCTCCTTGCAAAACTGCGTGGTGCATCGGCCCCGCGTGGGGGTGCGGGACGCGGGGGACGCGGCGGACGGACGCCGGATCCGATCGTCGCCGCGCTCCCTGAAGCCCGCGACCAACCTGACCACGTGCCAGAGACGCTCATCAGCAACGTCCTGCCGGTGCGGGCGCCACCCGGGACGGTCTTCAGCGCGCCGACGACGTTGCAGTCGAAACGCGACCTTCCCCAGGGCCTCTCGTTCCCGCCGTGCATTGTGCGGGAGGGGCACCTCTTCACGTTCACCAACCTCGCTCGACCCGATAGCCCGTTCGCGGCTCTTGTGCGGCGCGAGATGGTCGCGCAGGCGGGGGTCGCGGAGTGGATCGTGCGCGCCGATCGCTGGCGCTGGTTCGTGGAATTGCTGAACGACACACTTCGGCGTCACCTGTGGAAGCAGGGAATCGGCTTCGATAAAGACCACGACCGCTACTATTTCTTGCCGCAAGGAACCCCCACGGGGAAGGTGTTTCTTCGTTGGGGAGCAGGCGCCAAGCGATGGGTCGTCCGCGCCCCCGATCCCGGCCGAGGGGGCAAGTGGATTCACCAAGCCGCACGGCTTCGCTTCGAAACGCTCGGCGACCGCCTGTACCTCGCGATCGAGCCGTCGTGGGTGTTTACGACGGACGGGAAGATTCCCGTTGCCAAGGAGACCGTAGGCCCTTTGACGATGAAGTGGTCTGGCAAGGAGCGCAATGGCGCGATCCTCCGACACGTCCTCATGTGGTCCGATGTAATGACATCCGGCAAGCGCGAGGCCGTGCTGGAGGCCGGTGACCAGAAGCTGATCATCGGCCGGTTGCCGGCTACCGTGCAGGCACCCATAGGGATCGTTGATGACCGTGTCGGCGTCGGAGCCCTTCTGGAATTCACGCGCGCAGAGTTGAACATGGCGACGGCTCATGCTGGGCAGTTCGGATACGTGGAGGATGCAAGTGGTGGGGAAGCGCGCGACTTCGAAGCGTGACGAGGCTCGTCGGGAGCTGGAGGAACTCCTCCTACGCCCGGCGACCGATTTCAAGAGCTGGTATCTACCGGAGCCCGCCTTGATTTTCGGGTGCGGCGCTCAAGCCCCCGATCCGAAGGCGGGAATTCGCCTTCATGGGCCATGCGGCACGCCGGACGATCAACCTGTAACCCAGATCCGAGTTGCCATCATTGGTGCCGGCGAAACCGTACAAGAAGCCCAGAACTGGGCCCGTAGGTAAATCGATCGGGTTTCCACCTCGGAAGGCGTGCGCGAACCTGTACCCCAGCGCGTGATCGTAGCAGCGCGAGGGTGCGGCGGCACGCGAACGGAGCGCCCGCGGAGGTCGTCCGGGCCCCGAA
>SXGT01726772.1_pt1 | contig 10989 bp, 7 predicted proteins | sample 3176221 | NCBI WGS metagenome assembly SXGT01 (sample SAMN11356862, study PRJNA531348) | freshwater metagenome | isolation source: freshwater sample F1-120 | place: China: Fuxian Lake, Yuxi | collected 2017-12-25
GAACGCGAAGAGGAGAGCAGCGATACGAACCATGTTCCGTCCCTTTCGTTATTCAGTTGCGAATCGCTACCTAGCTGTTTAGGTTTTACGTTGCAACTGAAAACTGAAACTTTCTTTTGGCGCTTGTGAACCGAGGCGGATTGCGTCAGTTCTGTGAAGGGGAAGAGGATGCAATGGGGATAAGGGAACCGCTCGCGCAGATCGCCGCGGAATGCAGCCTGCCCAAGGCCCTGGAGGCGATGGGCGAGCGCTGGTCGTTCCTGATCCTGCGCGCCGCCTTCAACGGGCTGAAGCATTTCGAGGAAATCCAGTCGAACCTGGGCATCGCCCGCAACATCCTCGCCAACCGGCTCGGCCGTCTGGTCGATACGGGCGTGCTGACGCGCGAACCCTGCCCAGACGATCGCCGCAAGATCGAGTATCGGCTGACGGACAAGGGCGTCGACCTGCTGCCGACGATGATCGCGCTGCGCCAATGGGGCGAAAAATGGGAGACGGGCACGCCGTCCAACCCTGTCCTCGTCGACGAGCGGGACGAACAGCCGATCGCCCCGATCCGCGTCTTCTCGCACGACGGCCGGCCGCTGGAATGGGAAGACCTGTGCTTCCGCTACCGCGAGGAACTGGACGTGAAGGCGGCTGAGTAAGCTTAGTTTTTGTCCGCACGGGGGTCGACGCAGGCCCGGTTCGTCACCCGAGCGAAGGCTGGGGTCTCAGTGGGTCGAAGATGCCAGCCTGCGCTGGCATGACGGTGGCGCACCATTCCTCTTGCACTTCTGAGTCTCGTTCGGCGCGCTGCCGCACCGTCCTTTCACGCTCGAACCTCGCAGGGTCCAGCCGCCCCAAAGCCCACACCGCCGCCCCGCGCACGACCGCCTCCTCATCCTCCAGATGCGGCACCACCGCCTCCACCAGCTCCGCCCGCCCGCTATTCCCCGCGGCGGTCAGGCAGTTGCGGATCATGCGGTTGCGCCCGATCCGCTTGATCGGCGAACCGGCGAACATCTCTCGGAACCCGGCATCGTCCAGCTGCAGCAGGTCGGCGAGCATCGGCGCGGTGAGTTCGGCACGCGGCGCGAAGGCGAGGTTGGCGGCAGCGACGGCGGCGGCTCCGGCGGCAGCGACGGCGGCAGCGACGGCGGCGGACCGGACCCCGGGATCGTCTGCAAGGTCAACGCCGACTGCAAGAGCGCGGCCAAGCCCTGCGAGGTCGGCGTCTGCAACCTCGGCTTCTGCGCCTTCCCCAAGGCCGGCGACGGCGCTGCCTGCAACGACGGCAGCGCTTGCACCAAGGGCGACGCCTGCAAGGGCGGGGCGTGCCAGGCCGGCGCGGCCATCGCCTGCGACGACGGCAACCCCTGCACCGACGACTCGTGTGACAGCAAGGGCGGCTGCGTCCACCCGCCCAACACCAAGCTCTGCGAGGATGGCTCGGCCTGCACCTTCGGCGACGCCTGCAAGGCCGGCATCTGCACGCCGGCGGCGACGCTCACGTGCAGCGACGGCAACCTCTGCACCCACGACGGCTGCGATCCGAAGGTGGGCTGCGTCTTCGCCCTGAACACCGGCGCCTGCAGCGACAACAACGCCTGCACCAAGTCGGACGCCTGCAAGGACGGCGTGTGCACGCCTGGGCCGCAGCTGCCCTGCAACGATGGCAACCCTTGTACCGACGACAGCTGTCATCCGACGCAGGGCTGCGTGTTCGCCGCCAACCTAGCGTCGTGCGCCGACGGCTCCGCTTGCACCATCGGCGATGCCTGCCAAGCCGGCGCCTGCAAGGCCGGCCCGACGCTGCCGTGCGCTGACGGCAACCCCTGCACCACCGACGCCTGCGCGCCGGCGAGCGGCTGCACCTTCACGCCGAACACGGCCGCCTGCACCGACAACAACGCCTGCACGCAGGGCGACGCCTGCAAGGCCGGTTTCTGCAACCCCGGCGCCGCCATCGGCTGCAACGACAACAACGGCTGCACGATCGATAGCTGCGATCCCGGCAAGGGCTGCGTCTACACCGCGCTGCCGCTCGCCTGCAGCGACGGTAGCCTGTGCACGACCAACGACGTCTGCACCGACGGCGTCTGCAAGCCGGGCGGCGCGCTGCCTTGCGCTGACGGCAACCCGTGCACCACCGACGGCTGCGCTGCCTTGACCGGCTGCGCCTTCACGCCGCACAGCGACGCCTGCGACGACGGCAACTCCTGCACGGTCAAGGACGCCTGCGCCAAAGGCAGCTGCGCGCCAGGGGCCGCAAAGGCCTGTGACGACGGCAACCTCTGCACCGCCGACGCCTGCGACCCCAAGTCCGGCTGCGCCAACGTCGCGACCAGCGCCGCTTGCAGTGACGACAACCTGTGCACCACATCCGACGCCTGCGTCGGCGGCGTCTGCAAGAGCGGCGCGGCCCTGCAGTGCAGCGACGGCAACCCTTGCACCGACGACGGCTGCGACGCCAAGACTGGCTGCAAGGCGACGCCCAACGCCGCAACGTGCAACGACAATAGCAGCTGCACCACGGGCGATGCCTGCGTCGCTGGAGCTTGCACGCCCAAGGCCAACTTGAGCTGCAACGACGGCAATGCCTGCACCGCCGACGCCTGCGATCCGGCCAAGGGCTGCTCCAATACGCCAGCGGCCGGCAGCTGCAGCGACAACAACTCCTGCACGGGACCGGACGTCTGCAACGCCGGCGCATGCAAGGGCGGCTCGGGCGTCGTCTGCAACGACAACAACGCCTGCACCGACGACAGCTGCGACACCATCAAGGGCTGCCTGCACATCGCCAACAGCGCGGCTTGCAGCGACGGCAAGGAGTGCACCGTCGGCGACGCCTGCAGCGGTGGCAAGTGCCAGCCCGGCACCGCCAAGCCCTACGTTCAGCTGATTCCGGTCGTGCAGACCGAGTCAGGCAACGGCAAGGTCGATGTCGTGTTGCTGATCGACAGCTCAGGCAGCATGGACACCGAGATCGGGCTTGTGAACGGCAACCTGGTGGCCTTCCGCGACATCCTGACCAAGTCTGGCCTCGACTGGCGCCTCATCGTCATCGGCTTTGGCAGCGGCCTGTGCAAGACGGGGTGCACGGCAGATCCGAAGTTCCAGTGGGTGCAGAAGACGATCGGCAGCCACGACTCGCTCAAGGTCATGGTCGATAACTACAGCGCTTACCAAGGGTTTATGCGTGCGGACGCCATCAAGAACGTCATCGTGGTCAGCGACGACGAGAGCATGGTCAGCGCGGCCTCGTTCAAGTCCAGCGTCGCAGGCCTCGGCAAGTTCGGCGCCATGGAGGCCGCTCCGCTCGGCTTCGTCTTCCACAGCATCGTCTCGTACGACCCCAACAACGTCAGCAAAAACTGCAGCACTGGCAAGGCCGTGGGCAACGTCTACCTCTCGCTGACGGCAGAGACCAAGGGCAGCAAGCACCCGGTCTGCGCGAGCGATTGGAAGCCCGTCTTTGAATCGCTCGCCAACAGCGTCGCCAAGACGACCTTTACCATCTGCGACTACGAGGTGGTGGTGCCGACCGGTGCCACGTATGTGCCGAGCGAGCTCGTGTTGAGCGCGGCCATCAAGGGCCCGCCGCAGTCAAACGTGTCGCTCGTGCAGATCAGCGGCAAGGCCGGTTGCGCGGCGCAACCCAAGGGTTGGTACTTCAGCAACCCGGCGGCGCCGAACAAAGTCGTGCTCTGTGAGGCGCAGTGCCAAGCGCTGACCGCCGCTGACAGCATGAGCCTCGACTACGGCTGCAAGTAGGGCGGCGCTTGGCTTAGAGACGCGAACGGTTCGACCAGCGCCTCGCGGTCGCGGCTAGGGCAGCGCGGCTGGCTGTTGGGCGCGAGCGCCACTTGGCGTCGGCTGAGGCGCGTTGCGGTCCGGAGCCGGTGGTGTGGTCCGGAGTTGGTGGCGCCGCCGTGTTGCCGGCGAGCGAACCAGCGGCGCTGCCGCAAACGGAGGTGCGGGCGCTCGCCGGGGCCGCGTCACGGATGAGGTCAGACGGCGCGCCCAACCGAGAGCCGTCGCCGGAGGAGGCTCTCGAGTCGCGGTCGGGCGTGACACCAAGGTCGATGGTCAGACTGACGTGGGGGACGAACGAGGAGAGCTACGCCAGCTGACGGGACTCAATCGCGCGGCCTCGACCTTGGGCTGGTTGTGTGTGCGCAGGCGCCACCAGTGCAGCGTGCGCCGCGACAGGCCGTGGCGGCGGGCGAAGGCCAAGAGCGATAGGCCGCCTTGTCCGGCGGCGCCGAGCACCGCGCGGGCTTCGCCTTCACGCCACGGGTCGCGGCGAGAGGACTTGCGGGGCTGGATCGATTCAATGGGGCCGAGCTCGTGCATGGGCCGCACCTGCTCGGGAACAGCGTCGGTCACATGGCAGACGGGAGCGAGGCGGCGTCTCGTGGGCGGTTACTCTCCATCGCCTCTGGCAACGTCGGGGCGCTCTCGCAGGCCTAAAGGCCCCTGCCGTTGACCCCACTGGCGACGAAAGGAGGGCGCACCTCGACGCTGCCGGCGCTACCATGCGCCAAAACGCCAATATTCGTGACGCCTAACACGCCAAGCCCGAGAGCCCCCAGGCTGTAGTGCGACTTGCCCATCACTCCTGGCCCTTGAGCGACCCAGCCGCCCCCTCAATGGCCTTGGCGTCCGCCGCCGGAATCTTGCCCGCCGCCGCCAGCGACTGCGCCAGCACCCGGCCCATCTCGGCCAGCTTGCCGTTGGGCACAAACACCAGCACCTTGGTGACAAACTGCACCGTCGGACCCGCAGGCTGGCGCGACTTCTGGCGCAAGTCCTTGACCAAACTGGCAATCCCCTGCGACGCCGCCTCAATCGCCGAAGCGTCCTGCCAGACCTCGTCGAGGTTCTTCGACGTCTGCACCCGCGCCTCGCTGATGGCGGTGCCGATGTACTGCACCACCTGGCGCCGTGCGTCCAACATCGCGTCTTGAAACGCCGCCTGCTCGCTGCTCGCCGGCTTCGAGGTGCCAACGAAGAACTGGCCGTCGAGGCTGGTCGGCCGCTTGACGTCCCAGTCCTCGGGAATGTCCTGGCTCACAGCTACTAGGCCGGTCTTGAAAGCAAAGTAGACGTTCTCGAATTTGGTAACGCGCTTCCATGCCGTGCCATTCTTGTAGTCAACCTCGGCATCGACGACTTTGTAAGTTCCCCCAGCCTTGACCGCTTTCTCGGTGCCGAGCAATTGCATCACCTCGCCATCGCCCAGGTAGAACTCGCGGATGATGCGGCGGTCGCCGCATTGGTTGGCGGCGGTGTCGCAACACTGCGAAAGGCCATCGGCGTCCTCGACGGCGACCATCTTCTTCTTGAGCGTGTACTTGACCCGCAGCTCGCCGTTCTTGCCGTACTTGGCCGAGAGCTTTCCGTAGTTCTCGACGCCAATCGAGGCGCCGACGCTGGTGCTCGACTCAAAAGTCTCGTCGAAGCTGCCGCCAGCGTTGACGACCTTGTGGCTGATGAACTTGCCGCAGCGCGAGGCGAAGGTGTTGGACTCGTCGATGCCCGCATGCGGCGTGCCGGGCGCGAGAAAGCGGCCGATGCTCTGGCTGGGGTCGTCGTCGAACACCCCGCGCAGAAAGACGCTCTGCTTGAGCGGCGGCACCCAAAGGCTGCCCTAAGGCACGGTGTCGTCGCGCACGCTGGTGCCGGCGCAGGCGGCGAAGGAGAGGGTGGAGAGGGCGAGTAGGAGCCTCGCGACGCTCTAAAACGTTTTCATGGTCAACTTCTTGGCCAGCGCAGCGCGCTGACGGTAAGCGCCCTGGTGGCGCCTGGTCGTCGATCAGCTCCGGAGGCCGCCGCAAGCGACGCATGAGCGACACCTTTGATGCTGGTGGACGGTGGTGTTGGGACGAATCTGGGTTTGCATCGCTTGCTCCACACCGGGAGGTGGCCAGCCCCTCCCCCTAGGTCGACGCCGGTCAACGCCGCCGCTGGTTGCTCGGCAAGACCCACAACGAGTCTCCGGCAATTACCTTGCACTGCCGCGCATCGTCGCCGCTACAAATCGAACTCGCACTCGGCGCCAGCACATCGACAACGCCAGCCCGCAGGCCACCCAATCGCAGCTCAAGCACGCCCGGACGAGTCGGGTCCGGTCGCAAACTCAAACGCGCCGGCTTGCCACCAGGGACCCGCAGATACGTCTTCGGATCGAGCAAAAACGCATGCAGGTCGGGCTCATGCGGCACAAACACCTCCAGTCCGAGCTCGGCGCCATACCACGCACCGCGGTCGCCAGAGACCTCCCCGCTGCGCACCGACCGTCGGTCATCATCTCGAAACTGCACATAAATCTGGTCATCGCCGGCGCGATGCCGCAGCGCACAGAGGGCGGCGTACTCCTCGCTGCACAAGGTCAACGCGCCGCCCAACCAACGCCCGACGACATCGCCCTGATACCGCAGCGCTTCTCCGTCGCGAATCACACGCAGCGGCTGACTCCCCACGCCCCCCGGCTTGACCATCCGCACCAGCAGCTCATCGTCAGCGCCGACCACGTCGACTGCCGCCACCTCGGCCGCAAACACGGCTTCAGTGGGCCCATAGAGATCGACCGGCTGCCATACCAAGTCGGTCCGCGCCCGCGGGTCCGGGCGCCGCTGGCGGCGAACGTCGCGTTCGCGCTCGCTGTCTGGGTCGAGGTCCTCCTCGGGCTCCAGCGGCTCCAGGGGCTCCTCCTCGTCGTTCGGGTCGATGATCTCGTCCTTGTCGTCGTCGAGCGGGCCATCTTCGTCTTCATCCCAGTCTTCGTCGGGCTCCGGCTCCGGCTCCGGCAGGCCAAAAAACGCCAGGTCGTCTTGCAACTCCAAGCGCTTGGCGATCGGCTGGCCGTACTTCACCATATGCTCACGCAGGTTGCGCCGCACCCACTCGAGCGTCATGCAGGCATAGCCGCCGTTGCCCCAGCCACCGCCCCACGAGTTGCGCACCCAGAGGCAGATTCCGCCCTCCTCTGGATGGTTCGGCAGAAGCTGATAGCCTACGACCAGATACGCGTGGCCGATCGCATGTGACGACTCGCCCAGGCCCGCCATGTCGGCCGCGCTGATGAAGCCGTCGTTGTTCTCCCAGTTGTTCGAGAGGCGGCTGGCGAAGGGCACGGCGTAGCCGGCGTCCAGTTGCTCCAACAACCCCCTGATCCCACACCACTCCCCGAGCTCGGCTACCCGCACTTGATCGCCGGCGCAGCCCGGACCCTGGGGATGGTGGGTATCGGTCGACGCCACGAAGCCAACGTAGGGACACGCCGACTCAAACGGCAGCCACGCCCCGGCTGTCAGCGCGCTCAAGCCCTTGCCATACCAACTGCCTTCCTTGCCACCCGGGCAGCCATCGCTTTGACACTCAGGCTTGTTGAGCCAGTACATGCGCTGTTCCGACAGGTCCAATGTTGGCAGCGCCGGATTGCTACCCTCTGCGCTCGGGTGCAGCGCCAACTGCTCCAAGGCGCCGACCGCCGCAAACGCCGCGCAGGTGCCGCGCCTGACCTGATCGCGCACTGGCAACCGCTCCAGACCCGGCACCACGCGCTTGCTGTCGAGCGCCGCCAACTCCAGCCCGCTCAGCGACCAGCCGCAGCCGGCATCGGGGTCGCTGGCGGCCAGCGCACCGGCGGCGCCGAGCCCGCCACTACTGGCGACGTACTCGGCGTTATCCTTTGAAAATCGACGCGTGTCGGTGATGAGACGGGTGCGTGCCAGCTTGGCCGCGAGCCGCTCGGCGCCGGCGCTATGGACGTCACGGCGTACACCACCGGCGTCGCCCGCCTCGGCGGCGATCAGTTCGGCCACCGCGTCGATGTCCATGGGCCTGGCGACATCTCGGCGCAATCCAGCGATCGCAAAGGCGCTCTCGCCGCTCAGGGCGCGCGGACCGGTGAGCGGCCGCCAGATGGCGCTGAAGATTGACAGGGCGCTCTCGCTGCTGCAGCCGGTGGCTACGCTCGCGCACAGCGCCAGGACGCAGAAGCGAGGTCGTTGCAGCAAGTGTCCCATCACGCCCCCTACCCCAGCCATTGCCCACCTGGCGCTGCCAGCGACACGAAGGCCGCGCCGATGCCTAGCGGCAAACACCAAGTGCCGCCACCGCCCGCTCAGCCGCCAGCGTCTTCATCGGATCTACTTGGCCAGCGCACTCCCCGGTGGTGAACACCCGCAGGTCGAACACGTCGAGGTGAACGTCGCGGCGGCTGGCGCGATTCATGCCGTGCAAGCGCTCGGCGTCGGCGTCGGCGTAGCGACAGCCCAGGCGCTTGCCGAGTGCACCCAGTTCGGCGTCGAGGGCGGCCGGATCCCGGCTCGAAAACACCAACATCTGTTCGACGCCTAGGGGAGACTCCAACGCCACCCAACTCTGGTCGCCCGCAGTCAGCGGCGCGTGGGCCCGGGCGCTGAGTCGGTCACCCACGGCCATGCTCGGCGGCCACAGCAACATCGCCCCGCCCTTGCTCCAGGTGTTGATCACGCGCACGTGCAGCAAGTCGTCGACCAGCGACGCTAGCTTGGGCTTGAGCGCGTCGCCAGCGCAGTGCGAGCCGTTGGGTCGCGTACTGCCCCAATCGATGCGTACGCGCTGGGGTGGCGCTTTGTGGCCAGGCGCGGGCAGCAAGCAGCGCGACGCGGTGGCGGTGACAAAGGCCTGTTCGCTTTCGCCGCCAGGGACTCGGGCGTCGCGCCGCCGCAAGCGCACCTCCACCTGCACCATATCGCTGGCCTGGCCCTGCCCAAGAAACTGGGCAATAACGGCGATATCGAGCCCGCGCGGCAACGGCGGCAGCATCCAGTTGCCGTCCCACGGCACACGCCGCAGCAACCCTTTGAGGCTGCCGCCGCTGATGGCAGCGGCAATGTCGGCGTCGATGACGGTACGAAACGACTCGTCGGCCAAGATCCCGACATCGACCACCGCGATCGTATACGCCTCGCCCTTGGTGCCCGCGCCGAGCAGGCGTTGCAGCTCAGCACCGATGCTATCGCGCAGGGCCGCCTTTCCGGCCCGCTCATCGCGGTGGCGCGCCGCCCAGGCGGCGTAGTCAGCGTTGCTCACCACCACCCTGGCGCAGGCATAGCCGGCTTGGTCGATGACGGTGCCCATCGGCCTGATGGCCGGGCGCAGCGCTTCGGCAGCGCAGCCAGTGGCGCCAACTAGACGGTCGAGCAGCTGTTTCTGAGCCAGGATCGTTACGTCGTTGAGGTCGTGCTGTTGGCTCTGGCGCAACGGCAAGTGGGCTTGGGCTTGGTAGTCATAGCCCTCGATCGCCGGCAAGCCGCCGCAGAGGGTGGCCGGCTCCGCGGATAGGCTGTGCGGCTGCCGAGGTTCAGCGTTGGGCGGGACTGCTGGGCCGGCATGCTGGCGGACGCTGGGGCCCGTCGAGCAGGCTTGGACCGCGCACAGGCAGAGCGCGATCGCGATCTGGCGTGTCATTCGCCCTCCTTCTTGAGGCGATCGCAGGCGACCTTGTCTTTGCCTTGGCAGGCTTGGCGCAGCAGTTGTTTGCCTTGGGCGGCGTCGGCGTCGATGCCGATGCGGTCGATCAGGTTTATACCCAAGAATGCGCAGCCGCGCATCTCCTCGAGCTTGCATGCCTTGAGGTATTGGCGGTTGGCGCCCGCCGCGTCTTTGGGGCCGGCCTCGCCGGTCTCCAACGCCAAGCCGTAGAACAAGCATCGGCCGCCGTTGTCCAATTTGCAGGCGCATTCGAACCAAGCCGTGGCCGCGGCCTTGCTTTCGGCCACGCCTTCACCTCTCCAGTACGAAAGCCCCAAGTTGTAGCAGCCGCGCGCAATGCCGCCGTCGCAACCTCGCTGGTACAGGCTGGCGGCCTTGGTCATGTCCTTCGTGACGCCCTTGCCTTCGTCGTGCATGTACCCAAAGGAGGTGCAGCTTTCGGCATCGCCCAGCTCGCAGGCGCGGCCAAAAAGGCGACCGGCGGCTTTGGAGTCCTGCGGCGTGCCGTTGCCGAGTTCGGCGCGCGTGCCGAGAATCCGGCAGCCGCGGCCGTCTTTGCCATCGCAACCCTTGCGATACAGGGTGGTGGCGCGGTTTTGGTCCTGCGCGACACCCTTGCCGCTGTCATACATGACGCCTTCGCAGGTACAACCTGCGGAGTCGTCCATCTGGCAGGCAGCGGCGTAGAGTCCTGCGGCGGTGGCTTCGTCGGCGGTCATGCCAACGCCATTTTCGGCGTTGAGGCCCAAGAAGCGACAGCCGCGACCGTCTTTGGCGTCGCAGGCTTGCTTGTACAAGTCGTTGGCGCGGGCGAGGCCCTTGGCCACTCCGTCACCTTCTTCATAGAGAACAACCAGATAGGTACAGCCGCGCGCAGCACCGAGCTTGCAGGCCTTGGCAAAGGCGCTCGCGGCTGCTGCCGGGTCTCTGGCGGCGCCATGGCCGGCATTAAGTTGAACGCCGAGCGCCTGGCAGCCGATCGCCGACTCCGCCGCGCATGACGCTTCGAACGCCCGCACGGCGGCTGCTTGATCTTCCTCGACGCCGTCGCCGTCGCGGTAGGCGATGCCGAGGTTGAGGCAACTGCTGCCGAGTTTGCCGTCGCAGCCAAGCTTGTAGTACTGGGCCGCGGTGGCGGCGTCGCGCTCCACGCCCCGGCCCTTGTCGTACGAGAGCGCGAGGTTGAAGCAACCGACTGCGTTGCCACCCTTGCAGCCGCGGCGGTAAAAGGTGTTGGCTTTGTCGAAGTCGGCGACTGCGCCTCTGCCGTGTTGGAGCTGGAAGCCGAGATCGGTGCAGGCGGCGAAGCTGCCGGCTTCGCAGCCGCTGCGCAGGGCGGCGTTGGCTTTGACGTCATCGACCGGCACGTCGTCGCCGTCGCGGAGCATTTGGCCGAGCGAAAAGCAGCTCTCGGCGTCGCGTTCGCGGCAGCGGCTGGTGCAGGCGGCGAGGTCGCCGTAGGGGCAGGCGCCGGTGGCGGCGGCAGGGCGGTCTGGGGCGACGTCGGCCGCCGCAATGGAC
>SXGT01843195.1_pt1 | contig 10986 bp, 10 predicted proteins | sample 3176221 | NCBI WGS metagenome assembly SXGT01 (sample SAMN11356862, study PRJNA531348) | freshwater metagenome | isolation source: freshwater sample F1-120 | place: China: Fuxian Lake, Yuxi | collected 2017-12-25
CCCCAGCGGGAAATGATCGTCGAGCAACCCGCTCACCCCCTCGGTCGCCGCGCGGTCGACGGCAGCGGCGAGCCTGGGTTCGAGCCGACCGGCGGCCTGGTGCACGCGGGCACCGGCGCGCTTGAGCCCGGCCAGGGCATGGACGATGGCCAGCGGCATGCGATGGGCCGCGCCTTCGCCGATCGGGAAGTTCTCCAGGGACCGCTGCGTCTGCGCACCCCAGTAGCGATCTGCCGGCACCTCGATCGGCCCCAGGCTGTCGCTCTCGGTGCGCGTGGTCATCACTGCACGCGGACGGTGAGCGTGTACGCGCCGTACGCGCCCGGATCCCAGCTGTCGACGATCACGTAGAACGTGCCGGCGGCGGTCGTGGTGTAGGTGACGCTCTCGGGGTTGCCGGCGTCGCGGCCGATCAGGCAGGTCGGCGTCATCGCGCACGGCTGCACGATCTCGACCGCGCTGTCCCACGGCGCGTCGACCGTCGCGGTGATCACGCGGCCGGCGGTGCCCAGGGTCAGGATGTAGATCGAGTCAGGGCCGTCGTTGGTGAAGCCGGTGCAGGCCGACGACGGCTGGATGTTGTTGGCGTAGCCGGTGAGGTTGCCGGTCAGCACCACGCCGGTGCCCTGCATCGCCGGGGCGGTGATGTCCTGGGCCTGGGCGCAGGTGTCACCGGCGGTGATGACGCCGCCGTCGATGCTCATGGCATCGGTGGCCGCATCGGTGGCCGGCGCGTCGATCGCCGGCGCGTCGATCGCCGCCGCATCAATCGCCGCCGCATCGATCGCCGCCGCGTCGATCGCCGCCGCGTCGGTCACCGGCGCGTCAGTCGGCGCGGCGTCGGTGTCGGGCGCATCGGTATCGGGCGCGTCTGCAGCCGGCGCGTCGAGCTGTCCCTGCACCGGCGCGTCGACCGCGGTACCGCCCTCCTGGCCCTGCGCGCACGCGGCCAGCGTCATCAGCAACCCAGCGATGCGGTGGTACTTCATGCGGGCAACCTATCCCGCTGCCTCGGCGATCGCGAGCGTCAAACGACGCGCAGATCAGTCGGTGGCGAGGGTGTAGGGCTCGGGCCGGGCCCACGTCTCTTCGTACTCGCGCCGGGTCAGCTCGCGGAAGCCGGCGCCGCGCCAGCGCGCGACCTCGGTCGACGGCACGATGATGCAGCTGGTGTACGGGCCCATCTCGCGATCATCGCGGCCGACCAGGGCCACGTCGCGGTGGTCGTCGAGGACCTCGAGGAGCTCGACGAAGGTGGCCTGTCCAGGTCGGGCGACGGGGGCCCAGGGGGCGGGTTGGCGGACGTAGTCGCGGGGAGTCATTGCTTGATCGTAACGCCTGAGACCGCGCCGGCCATCCTTTCCGCCTGTTGGGCGTGACCTGGCTGACGTGGTCCGCCGCGTCATCGCGAGGTTGCACGTCGCCGATGACAGCCGACGTACCAACCGCACAACCGACGTTCACGTAGCGTCACTGCCCATGAAGCCTTGGTTCGCCGGCGTCTTGATCGGGGTGACGGTCGCCTTCGTCGCGGCCTGCGGCCCCAGCGTCCGCGGCGACGACGACGACAGCGGCGACGACGACGGCCCGCCGGCGTGCCCACGCTGCACGCCCGACAACACCGGCTACATCGACTGCGAGGGCAACCAGTTCGACTGTCCGATCGACATGGCGTGCGGCAACGGCGCCTGCGCCGATCCGTGCCTCGCCGCCGAGCGCAACCATTCCTCGGTCGGTTGCGACTATTACGGCGTCGATATGGACGCGGCGATGGGGCCGCCCCAGGACGCCTGCTATGCCATGTTCGTCGCCAACGTGTCGCGCGCGCCCGCGCGCATGACCATGGACTGGAACGGGCAGACGATCGATCTCGGCCGCTGGGCCAAGATCCCGGTGGGCCAGGGCCAGTCGCTGACGTACACCGCGTACAACCCGGCGACCGGGCTCGCGCCCGGTCAGGTCGCGATCCTTTTTCTCGCCTATGCGCCCGGCTTCGGCAACGTGGCCTGCCCGGCGGCGATCGGCGGCGCCGCCATCGGCACCGAGGCCCAGATCTCGGGCCCCGGCTTCGGCTCGGCCTTCCACCTCACCACCGATCAGCCGGTCGTCGCCTACCAGATGCTGCCCTACGGCGGCGGCGCCGCGGCCGCGACCGGTGCGTCGCTGCTGCTGCCGACCAGCGCGTGGGGCACCAACTACGTCGCGGTCAGCGCCTACGATCAGCCGGCGCCGCCCATCCCGATCGCGATGGGGCCCTCGTACAACATCGTCGCCAAGGAGGACGCCACCATGGTGACGATGCGGCCGAACGCGGCGATCGCCGGCGGTGGCGGCCTCCCCGCCGGCGCAGCTGGCCAGCCGTACACGTTCATGCTCAACCGCGGCCAGTACGCGCAGATCACGCAGGCCACGCCGCTGTCGGGAAGCCCGATCGAGGCCAACAAGCCGATCGGCGTCTTCGGCGGTCACCAGATCATGTCGATCGATCGCTGCTGCGGCGATCACGGCGAGCAGATGCTGGCGCCGGTGCGCGCGCTCGGCTCCGAGTACGTGGCCGCGCCGCACGCCGATCGCAAACCGTCCGCCGACCCGCGCGTCTACCGCATCATCGGCGCGGTCGACGGCACCCAGCTCACCTACGAGCCCGCCAACACCGGGCCCGCCACCGTCAACCTCGGCCAGCTCCACGAGATCCGCACCAACGGTCCGTTCGTGGTGCGCAGCCAGGACCCGGATCACCCCTTCCTGATGTTCACGTACATGACCGGCTCGGGCGAGCAAGGCGAGGGTGGCTGGGGCGATCCCGACTTCGTCCGCCTGGTGCCGCCGCTCCAGTACCTCTCACACTACGTGTTCTTCACCGATCCAACGTACCCGTTCACCGTGCTCACCGTGGTCCGGCGCAAGAAGGACGGCGCGTTCGCCGACGTCACGCTCGACTGCCTGAGCGGACCGGTCGGTCCCTGGCAGTCGGTGGGCAGCGGCGGTGACTTCGAGATCGCCTACGTGAAACTGGTCGATCACTTCACGGGCCAGAACGGCTGCAACAACGGGGTGCGCACCATGGACTCGCAGGCACCGTTCGGGGTCTGGGTGTGGGGCTGGGGCAGCGAGGACACCAGCACCGGCTGGGTCAGCTACGGCTACCCGGCGGGCGAGGCGGTCCTACCGATCAACGACGTGATCGTCGGCCGCGAGGTCTCGGAGCCCGATCAAGTGTCCGAGGAGCCGTCGGGCGGCTCGATGTCGAGCAGGTAGGCGATCAGCTGGAGATCGAGCGAGCTGGGCTCGTGCTGGTCCATCACGATGCGGCGGCGGGATTCGCTGCCGGCGGCGAGCACGGGTGTCTCCGACGCCTGCTCGGATGGCGTGATCACGTCGGCGAGCTCGAACTCGGCGTCGTCGATGTCGTCGATCGAGATCTCCCCCGGTGGCACTCTCGACATCACCTTCATCGTAGTCAGAGCCCGCCGTGATCCGCCAGCGAGATCGTTTCACCGGCGCCGGGTGATCAGAGAGTTTCCGTCGGGGAGCGTGGGCTACTCGCGCAGGTAGTGGCAGGTGTAACCGTCGGGGTTTCTCTGCAAGTAATCCTGATGATCGTCCTCGGCCGGCGTGAACTCGTCGAGGGTCTCGACGGTGGTGACCACCTTGCCGACCCAACGGCCGCTGCCGTTGACCTTGGCGATGATGGAGAGGGCGACCCGGCGCTGCTCGTCGGAGCCGGCGAAGATCGTCGACCGGTACTGGCTGCCGACGTCGTTGCCCTGGCGATTGCGGGTGGTGGGGTCGTGCATGCGGAAGTACCAATGCTCGAGCAGGTCGGCGTACGACAGCCGCGTGGGGTCGAAGACGATGCGTACGCTCTCGGCGTGGCCGCTGGTACCGCCGTGCAGATCCTCGTAGGTCGGATTGGGGACGGTGCCGCCGGTGTAACCGACCTCGGTCTCGAGGACACCGGGCACTTCGCGCAGGAGCTCTTCCATGCCCCAGAAGCAGCCACCCGCGAGAACCGCGACCTCCATGCCGGCCGGCACCGGCCTGGCCGCGACAGCGGTGCGAGACCGCCGCGGCTCGCTGCGGTTCTCGCCGCAGGCGAGCAGGAACGCGACGGCTACGACGACCGCGACAGCGATGGCGAGGAGTGACGAGCGTGCGGTCACGGCATGCCTACGTGCCTCTACCGGCGCGGTTACACTTTCTGCGGCGATGGGTGCCGGCGCGGCGGCTGCGGCGCGCACGTGTGCGAGTTGCTGGTCCAGCTGCACGCCTCGCACAAGGGTACGCCGCACAAGGGACACTCGCACTTCACCGGCCGGCGACACCCGTCCACACAACAGCGACGAACGGGTTCCTGGGACGGCGACGACACGGCCACCGGATCCTAACGCAGATGTAATGCGGCAGACAGGTTCTTGCGAGGGCCAGAACCGAGCGGCCCGCCGTACGTCCAGAGGTCTCGACCAAGCTGGCCGCCGCCTGTCGCACGGGCACGCCGGTTCGATAGACCTCAGGTAGGGGCGAAGGTGACGTGGGGGAACCCCGGATCGGCCTCGTGGATCGTCGCCCGGCCGAGCGCGGCGCCCATCGCCGCGAGATCTTCGGGCGCATACGGCTGCACGAACCCGACGCTGCGGTCGAACTGGGCGCCATCGGCGTTGACCGCCGTATCGAGCCCGCGCAGCCGGGCCGCGGCCGAGCCGACTCGGCGCGCCAGCCGCCAGATCCGGCTGGTCGGCGCGCCCGGCGTGCCGAGCCGCGCCACGAAGCTCACCAGGATCGGGCCCCGCGGCGCCAGCTGGCTCGCCGCCGCCAGCGCGCGGGCGCGTCCGTGCGGATCGAGCAGGTGTGACAGGCTGGTCCATCCGAACAGGACCGCGTCCCACGGCTCCGCGACGATCGATCGGAGCGCGACGTTGCGACCCGCCACGGCGTCGACGAGATCGGCGTAGTCGGCGCGTACCACGGGATAGCGGCCGCCGGCGCTGTCGATCGCCCGGGCGCACATCTGCGCCGCCGGCTCGAACGCCGCCACCTGATAGCCGCGGTCGGCCAGGGCGACCGCCTCGCGACCGGCGCCGGCGGCTCCGATCAGGATCCGCGCCGGCGCCGGCGGCAGGCGCCGCGCCAGCCACGCCTCCTCCCAGTCCCACAGGCCACCCGCCGGCTGGTAGACGCGAAGGTCGAGATCGTAGAGCCCGACGGTCAGCCGCATCTTCTCGTCGTCGTCGAGCGCCGCCCCGAGCGCGCCGTCGGCGACCAGGCGGGCGACGTGGCCCACCGTCTTCACGGCGCGATCGACCCGCGCGTAGGCGCCGACGGCGCGCTGGACCGCCGCGAACCCGGGCCGGGTGGGAGTCGACATCGGCGGAGAGCGTAGCTCGATCCGCCTGCCGGCGGCCCGGCCGCGCCATGCGACTGGGCTCTCGGCCAAGCTCGTCCGCGCGCTCACGCGACGTCGATGGCCAGCGCGTCGAGCGCCATCGTCGCGACCAGGAACCACGCCGGTGCGATAGCGGCCCGCGCAGACAGATGATGTCAGGCGGGCCACACCCTCTCCGGGCTAGCGTCGGCCCGTGCGGACGTTCGCCCTGGCCATCATCACCGTGCTCGCCGCGTGCAGCACGAGCAACACCGCCGGCGACGACGACGTCGGTGTCGATGCGCCGGCGAGCGGTGTCGACGCACCCGGCGGCGACGTGGATGCGGCGGGCGGTGGCGACGCGACCACGGCGACCATGTGCGAGGGCCGCTCGACCCAGCCGCTCGACGCGGTGTGGACGCTCGAGCACGGCGGCCTGAGCCGCTCGATCCGCGTGCACGTGCCTGCCAGCTACGACCCGAACGTGCCCACGCCGGTGGTCCTCGACTTTCACGGCTACACGATGTCGGCGCAGTCGCAGGAGGACATGACTCGGTTCAAGACCAAGGCCGACAGCGCCGGCTTCATCGCCGTCCATCCCGACGGCACCGGCTCGCCACGCGGCTGGAACGCCGGCGCTTGCTGCGGCGCCCCGGCGACCAACAACACCGACGACGTCGGCTTCGTCATGGCGCTGCTCGACCAGCTCGAAGTCCGGCTGTGCGTCGACACCCGGCGGGTGTTCTCGACCGGCTTCTCCAACGGCGGATTTCTCTCCCACCGCCTGGCCTGCGAGCAGGCCGACCGCATCGCGGCCATCGCGCCGGTGGCCGGCATGATGGGCATGAGCACCTGCAGCCCGTCGCGGCCGGTGCCGGTCATGCACTTCCATGGCACCTCGGACAGCATCGTCCCCTACAACGGCGGTGGCCTCACCGGTTACCGCTCGGCGGCCGAGACCGACGCTGGCTGGGCCACGCGCAACGGCTGCGACACCGCGACCACCGAGAGCTTCGCCAGCGGCGACTCGCGCTGCATGACCCACTCGGGCTGCGACGGCGGCGCCGAGGTCACGCTGTGCACGATCAGCGGCGGCGGCCACACCTGGCCCGGCGGCGGCTACTTCCCCGGCGGCCACATCACGACCGATCTCTCGGCCACCGACGCGATGTGGGCCTTCTTCGTCGCCCACCCGATGCCGGGCGACTAGATCGCCCGGTCAGATCAGGATGAACGGATCGAGTCCGGTCGCCCTGAGCGAGGCCGTCTGCGGCCGAGTCGGAGGGCGCAACCCACCAGTGCCAGGAGCGCGAGACTCGCTCCACCACCGCGGGCCGCCGCGCAGCCACCGGTGACCACGCCGCCGTCGCCGTCGCCGCTCCCGTCACCGTCACCATCGCCGTCACCGCTTCCGCCGCCACCGCCGCCGCCGCGGGCCACGGTCACCGCGACCTGGTCACTTGCCATGGCCTCGCCGTCATCGATGGCGCGCACCTCCAGCGTGTGGACACCATCGGCCAGCGCCGTGTCGGTCGCGAACGCCCACGGCGCCGCGGTCGCGGTCTGCGCCAGCGCGCCATCGATCCACAACTCGACCCTGGTCAGCGCACCGGTATCGGTGGCGGTCGCCGCCACGTCGAAACCGGGCGCCACCGTCTCGCCGTCGCCGGGCTCGGTGATCGCCACCACCGGCGGCACGTTGTGCGCACCCAGCCGCGTGGTCAGCATCGCCACCGAGTTCTGGCGGGTGCCGCCGCACCAGCAGGTTCGGGCGCTGTACTCGCCGCACGGCGCCATCAGATCCTGGAACGACTTGTTGCCGCAGTTGCCGAGGTACGTCATCGGGTCGCGGCATTCGTACTCGTGATCGAGGCCGAACGAGTGCGAGACCTCCTGGGCCGCGGTCTCGCAGATGTCGCGGTAGGCGGTGCCGTAGACCTCGGCGAAGGTGAAGACGATCGAGTTGGGGATGACGCCGCAGTCGTCGGTGAACGGCGACACGCCGCCGACGCCCGAGCCCATGCCCACGTCCTGCGGCCGGCCCGCCACCACCGACTCGATGTGGGGCACGTTCCCGGGATCGACGTCGGTGACGATCACGTTGAAGCGCGCGAACTGCTCGGTCATGCAGCTCATGACCTGCTGCCAGCCGGCGGCGCTCACGTTCCAAGCCGCCACCTGCGAGGTGCGGCTGGGGATGCTCGACGCGTTGGTGCGCGAGTCGCTGTCACCGGGGCGATAGATGCCGCCCATGCGATTCATGTAGATGATGGTCGGGGCCGCGTGCTCGATGGCGCTGGGCAGCGCCTGTGGGCTGCCGCCGGGCCCGACCTCGTGGACCAGGTAGGTCGAGCGCGGCTGCGGATCACCCAAGGCCGCACCACCTACGTGCGCGATGGCCCGCGGCGCTGGCGGCGTGGTGTCGGCGGCGGCGGCGCCGGCCAGGCCGGCGAAGCAGAGTGTCGTGGTCACGGCAAACGGACGCGTGCGCATGATGAGCCCCCTCGCGCCCTGGACTCATCACGCGCCGTGCCACCCGCCCGCACCGAAGTTCCTCGCGACGCAAGCATGCGCGACGCCGGCGATCGCACCCCCGACCCGCTGCCGCCCCGCTCGACGCCTACATCTCGCTCGCCGGCGGCGCGGGGCGGAACGGCACGCTGCGCGCTCGCAGACGAGGAAATCTGCCCCGTGAACCTTGTTGCGGTTCAGGTCAGGTCGGTGCTGAAGATGCCGAACGAGCACACGGCGTTGCCGAGCTCGGCGGGACGGAAGCGCACGTCGATGAGCGCGATGGCCTGCGTCCGCCGGCCCGGCTCGAGGTTGAAGACCAGGTGGTTGCAGCTGCCATAGACCGTGGCCAGGCCGATGCCGGCGCCGCGGGTGTCCATGGAGATCTGGTCGCGGGCGCGGGTGGTGGCCTTGGTCAGGCAACGCAGGATGGTGCCGCGATCGAGCGAACCGTAGCGGTCCTCGACCTCGATGGCCAGGTAGCGAGCGTCGCAGGCGTAACGCAGGGTCACGCGCTCGCGCTCGGCCAGGGGCCGCGCCAGGGTGCGATCGTCGTCGACGTGGAGGCGCGCGCCCGCGTCGTCGACGGGCGCGTTGAACACCGCGTTGGAGAGGAGCTCGTCGGCGATGAGGGTTGCGGCGAGCGCGCGCGGCCCCAGCCCGGCGCGCTGCACGTCCTCGCCCATCTCGTCGACGAGCGCGCGACGGTGACCGGCGTCGTCGAGGGTGAGCTCGCGGATCTCGATGCCCCAGGTCAGGTACTTCTCGAGCCCGAAGATCTGGCGCCTCGACAGTTTCTGGACCGTGATGCTCAGCTCCTCGGCCAGGAGCGGCATCGGGTTGGCCAGGAGGTACGACAGCGTGCCGCGGTCGAGTAGCGGACCGAGGTCGGCGGGCTCGGAGTCCTGCATCAGGACCAGGCAGGGCGCGTCGCGGCCCTCCATCAGGGTACGGCCGGCGTCGGTACGCGCGAGCTGGTGAGCGACGATGACCAGGAACGGCGGGGTGTCAGTCGCCCGCGCGGCGGCGGTGGCCAGATCGTCGGCGAACACCACCGGGCGGAACGTCCCGCCCACGATGCGGTGGACGATGCGCTGCGTCTTGCGGTCCGGGTGAACCACCAGGATCGGTCGTTGATCGCGCGAAGGCATCGGACGGTCCCTCCCCGTGCAGACCGCCGATCCATCTTCGGCGGGTCGTTCGAGCAGGTCAACCCTTCGGGGTGAGGTCGGGCTAGACTCCAGAGGTTCATGGCCCGCAGAGCCGGCTTCTCGCTCGGGACCAAGCTCATCCTCGGCACGGTGTTGCTGATCGCCGCGGCGGTCTCGTCGAGCGCCTGGTACAGCTTGTCCACGCTCGACGATCTCGCCCGATCGTCGGGCGACGCGCGCCGCGCCGATCTCGAGAAGGCGATCCACCGCGAGTCCGAGCTCCTGGCCCGCAACGCCGCCGCCAGCGCGGCGTCGCTCCTCGCCTCCAACGACTATACCCGCCTCGAGGAGACCGCACGGCGCCTGGTGGACGAGAACACCAGCGCGGTATGGATCGCGCTGCTCGAGGACAGCGGCGCGGTGGCCGCCGCCAGCGCCGCCGCCCCGGGCAAGCAGGGCGTCCGGTTCGACGACGAGCTCGGCAAGAAGATCGCCACCGCGCCCGCCGGCACCGTCGAGTCGATGACCGATCCGGCCAACCCGTCGCGGCTCCTGCTGGGCGCCCCAGTGTTCCTGGCCGACTCGAGCGGCAACGAGGTGCGCGTCGGCGGCGTGCGGCTGAGCTTCGATCGCTCCGAGATGGACATCGCCAAGCAGAAGACCATCGCCGAGGGTCGGGCCCGCGCCCGCGAGTCGGCCGAGCGCCAGCTGATCTTCGCCGCCGTCCTGCTCGTGGTCGGCGTGCTGCTCGGCGGATGGCAGGCGGTGCGCATCTCGCGCCCGCTGCGCGCGCTCTCGGCGCAGGCTCGCCACATCGCCAGCGGCGACTTCGGCCAGCGGGTCGCCGTCGATCGCCGCGACGAGATCGGCGAGCTCGGCGAGAGCTTCAACAGCATGGCGGCGAGCCTCGCTCTCCTGGTCAAGGAGGTCGGCGTCAAGGCCGCGCTCGAGCGCGAGATGGAGGTGGCGCGCAGCATCCAGGGCCTGATGACGCCTCCGCCCGAGGTGGTCACCGCCGGCGACTTCCGGCTGATCGGCCGCTGCGAGATGGCGTCGGCCTGCGGCGGCGACTGGTGGAGCTATCGCCACCTCCCCGACGGCCGCGTCCTGGTCGTGGTCGGCGACGTCACCGGCCACGGCATGCCGAGCGCGATGATCGCGGCCACCGGCCGCGGCGCGGTCGAGTCGCTGGCCTTCGTCGATCCCGCCGCCATCACCCCACAGCTGGCGCTGCAGGCCATCGACCGCGCCATCCGCGACGTCGGCGGCACCAGCCTGCAGATGACTTGCTTCGCCATGACCCTCTCGCCCTCGGGCAGCGTCGACTTCGCCAACGCCGGCCACACCTTTCCGTACGTGCTCTGCGACACCCGCGGCGCCAACCCCGGCATCGAAGTGCTGCCGGTTCGGTCCAACCCACTCGGCTCGAGCCGCCCCCTCATCGCCGAGGGCCAGTACCAGCTCGGCGGCGGCGACTTCATCATCCTCACCTCCGATGGCCTCACCGATCGGGTATCGCGCGAGGGCACGCGCTTCGGCGAGAAGCGCCTGCGCAAGACCCTGATCGAGGAGGCGTCGCGCGGCACCCAGGACGTGCAGGCGCTCTGCGCGCGCATCGTCTCGGAGGTCAACACCTTCGGCGGCGCGGAGCCTGCCGACGACGACATCACGCTGGTGGTGTTGCAGTACAACGGCGTGGCCACCCGCGGCAGCTCGCGCCAGCGACGCTCGACGGGGAAGCGCGGCGCCACGGTCTGAGGGACGCCGCGGCCCAGCCCGATCGTCTACTGGCGCATCGGCGGACCGGTTGTGTGAGGCGGGCTGATCACGACGCCCGACGGCAGGAGCAGCGGCGTGACGACGTTGATGCGGATCACGCCGTGGGCGCCGCCGCCGCCGCCGGTGCCGTCGATGGTGCCGGCGCCCGCGGTGGCGGTCTGGTTGGTGCCGCCGCCGATGCCG
>SXGT01809438.1_pt1 | contig 10985 bp, 9 predicted proteins | sample 3176221 | NCBI WGS metagenome assembly SXGT01 (sample SAMN11356862, study PRJNA531348) | freshwater metagenome | isolation source: freshwater sample F1-120 | place: China: Fuxian Lake, Yuxi | collected 2017-12-25
AGCGCCTTGCGGTCGACCTTGCCGTGCGGTGTCACCGGCAACGCGTCCATGAAGACGAACGCGGACGGAATCATGTAGTCCGGCAGGTACCCGGCGAGAAAACCGCGCAGGCCCGGCACCGTCAATGTCGCGTCCGGCGCCGGCACGATGTAGGCAACGATGCGCGGCTCGCCCGGCCCGTCCTCGCGCGCCATCACGGTCTGCTGGCGCACGCCGGGTGCCTCCAGAAGAGTCGCCTCGATTTCAGCGAGCTCGACCCGATTGCCGCGAATCTTCAGGCAGAAGTCCTTGCGGCCGAGGTGCTCCATGCGGCCGTCCGGGCCGATACGTGCTAGGTCGCCGGTGCGGAACAGCCGCCGGTTGCCACCGTCCGGATCGGGCAGGAAATACTCGGCCGTGAGCGCAGGTTGCTGCCAATAGCCGGCCGCGAGGTACGCGCTCTGCACAAAGATCTCGCCCACTTCGCCGGGCGCGACGGGCCTGCCCTCGTCGTCGCGCAGCAGGACATCGACCTCCGGAACCGGATAGCCCACGGGCACCAGCCGGTCCTGCACCTCGGCGTCATGCCGGAGGATGTTCTGACGCATCGAACCCGCTTCAGTCGCGGAGAGCGTGTTCACCAGCACGCAGCCCGGCGGGAACCGCTTCTGGAACCACTGGAAATCGTGGCGCGCAATCGGTTCGCCACCGAGCTGCACGACGCGCAGGTTGGGAAATCGCCTGGTCTCGTCCAGCATTTCGCAGAAATACCGGAAAATCGAAGCGCTCGAGGTGTAGATCGTGATGTCGTTCGCCGTGAGCCAATCGGCAAGGCCCGGCAGGCCCTCGTCGCGGATCTTGTAGGGAAAGAGTGCCGAGCCGTTCAGCAGCGCCTTCCAGATGCCCGTCATGCACTGGGCGGAGCCGCGCGCACCAAGCAGCGTAAGGCGGTCATTTCGCGTGATATCCAGGCTCGACGTGTGCCGATGGATCGTATGGAGTACTGCGCAGTGGGAGTGGCAGACGCCCTTCGGCTCACCAGTGGAGCCTGACGTAAACAGTACTTGGGCGAACGCCGCAGGATCCGTGGCAATGCCCGGATCGGTATCCGGCAGACCGGCCCCCGCCGATTCCACTTCGAGCAGCGGCGCCGTGACCTTCTCGAACTGACCGGTGATGCGGCCGCAGGCCGCTTCGGTCAGCACGGCCACCGCACCCGAGGAGCGGATGATGCCGGCGAGACGGCCGGCCGGATGGCTCGCATCGAGCGGAATGTAGAACTTGCCGGCCTTCACTGTCGCGAGCATCGCCGTGATGAGCCGGACGTCGTCGGTGAGTAGCAGCGCGACGGGCTCCGATTTCGGCCCGCGCTCGCGGAGCAACGCATGCGCAAGCCGGTTGGCCTCGCGGTTCAACTCGCCGTAGCTGATGCTGCGAAAGCGTGTGCGGATCGCGAGTCGGTCCGCGCCTTCGCGCACGCGGGCCTCGACCGTCTCGGCAAGCGAGCGGCCATAGCCCGGCACGGCGGAAGGTGAATCAGACAGCGTCATATCGGGGTGGCGGCTCCCGGCCCGTTGGCGGCAGCCGCCTGACGGGCGGAAACCACCGGTCATTGTGCCGGCAGCGGAGCGGCCGGGCTGCGCCCGGCGTCACAGCAGCACCGGCGTCATTGATTCAGGGCATCCGGATCTTGCCGCCACCCGGGAGACCACCCATGCCGCCCATCGGACCGCCAAGGCCGGCGCTCGCACCGGCCTCGGGCACGATGATCGAGGATGCCGCCTCGCGCCGCATTTCCTCGAGCCTTTCCATCGTGTCCTGCAGGGCGATCTTGGCGTGGTCGCCGAATTTCTGCGCAGCGTCCTGGAGGGACGTGGCGGGAATCTCGAAGCTGAGCGGCAGAGCACCCGCCGCCGTCAGGATCTGGGTCTGCCCCACGTAGAGCACCGGGCGCTGCGGATCGGGCTGACCCGCGCCATCCACCGGCGACAGGCGCTGGATCGTACCGACGCGACGGTCGGTGAAGACTTCCTCGTGGTACAGCTCATCGGCACTCATCTGCGGGTCACCGCCGCGGCTCGCTCGATCGGACATGACAGCCTCGAAAGGACTTGGGGTTCGGGAATGAAGGGTATCACGGGTCATCGCGATAGCCGATAATGCCGCCGAATAATGGAGGCCCCGTGATGTTCGTGATCGATGACGCCTGGGCGGGAGACGTCCAGTTCTGGGAGTTGATCTTCGGCACCTGGCTCGTCTACGGCTCGCTCGTGCTGTGGTGGGAGAAAGTCCTGCGCCAGCCGCTCGAGGAGTGGCGCTACGTGCTGCTGGTATTCCTCGGTGCGAGCTTCTTCTGGATCAACCACTACTTCCAGCGCGCGCCCTTCTGGCTCATCGCGATCAACGTTTACACCCTCGTCGTGTGGATCGGCTGGTATTTCATCGCCGTGCGCGGGCGTGGATCCCTCATCTGGACGATTGGCGCCACGCTGTCGTTCTGGCTGTTCACCGCCGCCTACATCGGCTGGGAACAGCTCGGTCGCTGGCTCGAGAAGTACCAGGGCGTGCACGAGTTCGGCGTGATGCTGATGAGCTACTTCGGCTTCTCCGCACTGATCTGGTGGCGGCGCGTCGCGAACCAGCGGAAGGTCGCGAGCGAAACCTGACTACCCGCGTGGCTCGCCGCTTCCGACTCGTTCGCCTGCTGGCGAAATGCGGGCTGATCGTGCTGGTCGCGACCGTCGCGCTGGTGCTGCCGCTGCGCTGGCTGCCGCCACTTACATCGAGCTTCATGCTGATCACCTGGGCGACAAAGGCTGACAGCGCCGGTGCGCTGCGCTACGACTGGGTACCTCGCCGCGAGATCAGCCGCCATGCCGCAACGTCACTCGTCGCGGCCGAGGACCAGAAGTTCTTCGAGCACTCGGGCTTCGACTTCGCGTCGATCGAAAAAGCACTGAAGCACAACCAACGCAATGGCCGCGTCAAAGGCGCTTCGACGATCAGTCAGCAGGTGGCGAAGAACCTGTGGCTATGGCCCGGCCGGAGCTGGCTGCGCAAGGGCCTCGAGGCATGGTTCACCGTGTGGCTCGAACTGCTCCTGCCGAAGGAACGAATTCTCGAGCTGCACCTGAACATCGCGCAATACGGCCCGGCCACCTTCGGCGTCGAGGCGGCGAGCCGCCAGTACTTCGCCAAGAGCGCAGCGCGATTGAACCGCCACGAGGCAGCGCGCCTCGCCGCCGTGCTGCCGAATCCCGTGCGCTTCAAGGCCGACAGGCCCTCGCCCTGGGTGCTGCGCCGACAGCAGTGGATTCTGCGGCAGGCGGCGCGTGTCGAACGCAGCGGCCAGATATCAGCCGCTGCCTGGCAGGGCCGCTGACCGGGCGATCAGCGGAGCGCCGGCACCACGCGTTCGCCCAGGATGCGGATGGTGTCTTCCGGATTGTCGTAGATGCGCAGCGCGATCTCCGTGAGCCCCGCGCGCTCGAACGCGCGCAGCCGCTCGATTTCAGCGTCGAGCTCGTCCAGTCCGCAGGCGGAGGTGCAGCCCCGCACCAGGCGTGTGACGATTTCCGGCGGAACGCCTTCAATCATGTCGGACTTCTTGTTGTAGGCACGGATGAAGGCGTTGATGTTGCGATTGACGATAGCCGCCTCCTCGGGCCCAAGCACATCGTTGATGTAAGGCGGATAGAGCGTGCCGCGCACGGTCAGCCAAATGCGCGCCTCTCGCTCTGCCTCCGCCCGCGTCGTCTTGACGTGCCAGGCCCAGAAGTTGCTCATCGGGAATGACGCCACGTCACGGCCGGCGACGCGCAGCGTCTCGTCGATGATCATGCGCGCGCTGCGGACGTGGTCGACCACGAAGTCGCTCGCCATCACGCCATCGGCATAGCGCGGCGTGGCCTTCAGCATCTGCGGGCCGTTTGCACCTGCGTAGATCATGGGTGGCGGACTCTGCACCCAGCTCGGGTTGTACCAGCCGACCTTGAACACCTCGCCCGGATATCGGACCGGCTTGCCTGTCGCGGCAGTCTTGAGGATCTCGACGCACTCACGCACCGCACGCACGACGCGCGCGGGTTTGATGCCCATAGCCGTCGCGGTGCCGCCGCCGGCGCCGACCACGATCTGCGCGCGGCCCCGGGCGAGCTCGTTCAGCGTGAGCAGCGAGCTCGCCATCTTGAGCGGGTGCAGCTCGAAGGGACTGACCGCGATCGGCCCGAGCCGGATGCGGCTTGTGGCGCGCGCCAGATCAACCATGTTGATGAACGGGTCGCGCGCGTCGTTCATGTTCGACACCCACACCCCGCCGATACCGGCCCGCTCGGCCAGCACGCCGAGCTCGGCGATCCGCTCGGAGGGCAGGTTCGATTCGAGTATCAGGTCGATGCGCATGGGGACGCTCAAGTGGAATGGGGGACAGTTTACTTATTTGTCGGATGAGGGGTTTCCCGAGCGAGTAAGACTTCCCCGAGCGAGGAAACCCCTCATCCGACAAATAAGTAAACTGTCCCCCATTCCGCGCAAGCCCCTGCATGAACCAGCCCGCCCACGATCACTCCCTCGCGTACCAGGACCTCTCGCCAGACGACGTCATTGCGTCGGTCGAGACCCTCGGCCTGCACTCGGACGGCCGGCTGCTGGCGCTCAACAGCTATGAAAACCGCGTCTACCGCGTCGGGATCGAGGATGGCTCGCCCGTGGTCGCGAAGTTCTACCGGCCCGGGCGCTGGTCGGATGCGGCGATCGTCGAGGAACACGACTTTGCGGCGGAACTCGCGGCAGCCGACGTGCCGGTCGTGCCGCCACTCCGGCACGCCGGCCGGAGCCTGCACCAGCGTGGCGAGTTCCGCTTCGCGGTGTACCCCTGCCACGGCGGACGTGCCCCCGAACTCGACGACCTCGCACTGCTCACCCAGCTCGGGCGCCTGGTCGCGCGGATCCATCTCACCGGTGCCGGCGCGCCTTTCCGGCACCGGCAGCGCATCGGGCTCGTCACTTATGGCGAGCAGTCCCGCAAGTTCCTCCTCGACGCCGATTTCATCCCGGTGGAGCTGCGCGAGGCCTACGAGGGCGTGTGCGAGCATGCCTTCGCAGGCATCCGTGACTGCTGGGACCGCGCCGGTCAGCCGCGGGAGCTGCGGCTGCACGGCGATCTGCATCCCGGCAACGTGCTGGTGCAGGGCGAGGTCGTGCATATCGTCGACCTCGACGACGCGCTCACGGGCCCCGCCGTGCAGGATCTGTGGATGTTCCTCTCCGGCAACCGCGAGGAGCAGACGCCGCAGCTGGACAAGCTGCTGGAGGGCTACTGCGAGTTCCGCGACTTCGATGCGCAGGAACTGCATCTCGTCGAGGCGCTGCGCACGCTGCGCATCATGCACCACGCCGCCTGGCTCGGCAGACGCTGGCGCGATCCGGCCTTCCACGCGGCTTTCCCATGGTTCGACACGCGCCGTTACTGGGACGAGCACGTCCTCGCTCTCCGCGAACAGGTCGCGTTGATGGAGGAGTATCCGCTCGAGTGGAAACGACGATGACCCTCGCAGCCGGCGCGGGCGGCCTGGGCGTCGCGCTCGAGCCGCAGGCGGGCGCACGCCTCCTGCGCAGCATTGCGATCGTCACGCACCGCGTCGAGCGACGGGACGGTGCGCGTTCCGCGTGGACCGGAATCCCGGGCTACGTGGTCATCGCCGAAGGTACGCTCGATGCGGCGACCTGTACCGCCTGGGACACTCCCGCCGCGCTCGGTCAGCGCTGGTGCCTGCTGCAGCCAGCGAGCGGCAACGACTGCTACCTGCGCTTCATCGAGACCGGCGAACGCGGCCACGCGCCGCCCGCGAGCTGCGGCTGGAGCGCGACGGAACTGCTGGTCACGGATGTGGATGCGCTGGCACGTGAACTCGACGGCAGCGGTTTCGAGCGGCTCGGCGGCCCCGGCGACCTGTATTCGCGGCCGAACGCGCCCCGCGCCATGCAGGTGATCGGGCCTTCGGGCGAACTCGTGTACTTCACCCGACTACTGCCCGGGGGCAGCCGCTACGGGCTCAAGCAGGCGCAGAGCCGCGTCGACCGGCCGTTCATCGTCACGATCGGCTCGCCGGATGGCGCGGCCATGCACCGCTTCTACGGCGATGCGCTCGGGCTCCGCATCATGGATCGCACGCCGTTCATGAACGGGATTCTTGCGTTCCTCTGCGATGTACCGCCGCACACGGTGTTTCCCACCGCGGTCGTGAGCGTGCCGGGGCGACGCTTCCTGATCGAACTCGATGAGTTTCCCGCGCACATCGGGCCGCGACGGCGTCGGCCTGGCCACTTGCCGCCCGGCATGTCGATGGTGAGCTTCCGCGTGGCCTCGCTCGACGCCCTCACCGGCCTTGCCTTCCGCGCACCGCCGCGACCGCTCGCCGGGCCCGTGTACGAAGGGCGACGGGTCGCCGTCGCGGCAGGTGCCGCAGGCGAGTGGCTCGAACTGCTCGAGACCGGCGCCGATCAGCGTGCCGGGGCGAGCTGACCGCCGGGTCCTTCCCCCTGGGGAAAGAACTTCCACTCGCGCCAGCGCTGGCCATTGCGGAACTCGTAGACGTTCAACGTCACCTTGGTCACCGGCTTGCCCGCCTCGAGCACCGTGTCCTCCTCGACCTGGACGAGGATATTGCCGACCATGCCGAGCCGCTCAAAGTCGGACGCGACCCAGGTATCGGACGAGAAGAACTTGCCGATCAGCGCAACCGTCGCGTCACGGCCACGCACCGCCTCGCGCGGCCCCTCGGGTGTGACCTGCCACCATGAATAGTCGTCGGCCAGATAGTCCGCCAGTGCGGCGGCACGCTTGTCGTTGAACGCCTGTTCGGCCGCCTCGATCACGGGCAGAAACGCTGTCGGTACATCCCGGTAGCTGCGCTTGACCGTCGCGAACGCCGAGCCGCCCGCGAGCAGCACCACTGCCAGCGCGATCGCCACGCTGCTCCTGCTGATTCGATCCACCTTGTCGTGCCTCATCACCCCACCCCCTCCGCTGCTATAGTCAGACGCCACCGAGCCTAGTCCACTGCCTGGGCCGCCACAACCGCAGGGAGTGCCCAGCCCATGAGACACCTGTTCACGACTGCCATCGCTCTGCTGCTCGCCGCGACGGGCGCGACCGCGCACGAAGACGGCGCTTCGACCCGCGGCCACATCGTCGTCATCGGCGCGACCGCGCGCAGTTCGCTCGAGATCATCCCGCAGGCGCTCGAGCGTGGCTTCGAGGTCACCGCAGTCGCCAGGCGCCCGACCGAGCTCACGCTCGCACATGAACATCTCAGGATCGTCGCGGGCGATGTCTACGACCGGAAATCGCTGGACGCCGTACTTACCGGAGCCGAGATCGTGATCTCGATGGTGGGTCCGCGCGTCGACCCGATGAAGGAAGTGCCGCCGATGGATCTGTTCACCACCGGCACACGCAACATCATCGAGGCGATGAAGTCGCAAGGGAATCGTCGACTCCTCGTGGCGAGCTCAATCGGCGTCGAGAACGAGTTTCCGTCCGTCAAGCCCGACGAGATGAAGGAACCCGGCAAGATGTGGCTGTGGAACTCGCGTCACCTCTATAGCGACATGCTCGCCATGGAAGACATCGTGCGCGCCAGCGGCCTCGACTGGGTCATCTTCCGCCCCGGCTTCATGGTGGAGGAGCCGATGCGCAACGACTTGAAGCTAGCCGTTAACGAGAACTCGCCGAAGCAGCGCATGCTCACCTACGCCGATTTCGGCCGCTTTGTTCTGGACCAGGTGGCGGGCAACGACTACCTCAGCAAGACGGTCGGGGTGTACACCGACCGGCCGCTCGAGTTCGGCAAGAACGCGGATTTCGAGAAGCTCACCAGGATGATGCAGGAGAAGGCTCGGGGGGCGCCGCCCAAGCCGGCCGCCACGCCCTGACCGGAGGGAAGTTCGCCCCGTGCTGGCAGTAGTCCTCCTGGTCGGTCTCGCGCAGGCAGGCGCGGTGGCGATGCCTGCCCCGACCGGCCCGGTCGATGAGATCATCGTGACGGCGCGCCGCCTGCCGGAGCCGCTCGCCACGCTGCCCCTGGCAGTCTCGGTCGTGGACGACGCTGCGATCGGGCGCCTCGCGGCCACGACGCTCGACGAACTCTCCCGCTTCGTGCCCGGCTTCTCCTTCCACTCGGCCGCCGGGCGCGGGCCGAATTCCAACCGCCCGACCGTTCGTGGCCTTACCACCATCCAGAACGGCATCGCCAACACCAGCGCGGCCGCGAGCTTCGTCGACGGCGTGTATCTCGGCGGCTCGCCGCAATCGCTGCCGCTGCACGACCTGGAGCGGATCGAGTTCCTGCGCGGCCCGCAGGCAGCGCAGTTCGGTCGCGGCACATTCGCGGGAGCGTTGAATTACGTCACTCGCAATCCCGGCGACAGCCTCGAAGGTGGTGTCACGGTGACGGCCGCGGAGCACGGCACGTCGCGGGCCAGCGGCTGGCTCGGCGGGCCGCTCCTCGGGGATCGGCTCGGCATACTCGTCGGCGCCGGCTTCGACCGCTACGACGGGGAGTACCGCAATACGCGCGACGGCAGCCTCGTCGGCGGCGAAGCGACCGACGACGCGAGCGTGAAGCTGGTGGCGCGGCCGATCGACGCCCTCGCGATCAACCTGCGCCTCGCGATGCAACGCACCGACGACGGGCACTTCGCCACCTGGCTGCAGCCTCGCGGCGAGAACAACTGCTGTTTCCGGACGGCAGCTGCCCCGCGTGCCCGCGAGTACTACGTCGGCCGCGCGCTCGGCTCCGACACCGTGACCCTGTACACCGATGCCCTGGAAGAAGCCGGTGGCGCGGGCTTCGAACTCGACCGCGACGCGGCCGCGCTGCAGGTCGCACTCGACTTGCCGGGCGGGCATGCGCTGCAGAGCCTCACCGGCGTCGTGAGTGACGAACTCGAGCGCGGCTTCGACGCCAGCTATGCCGCGTATGACCCGCTGCCGACGCAGCCGGGCTCGTTCCTGCAACGCGACCGGCTGGAACAGAGCGACCTGTCGCAGGAACTGCGCTTCGCCACGCGGGCCGACGCACGGTGGCGCGGCGTGCTGGGCGGCTATTTCTACCGCGGGCGCCTCGACGAGGTGGAGAAGCGCAACGTGCTGGTCGCCCCCGATGGCGCGGTCACGGTGGTGGACTCGACCGTCCCGCTCGTCCGGCAGGACATCGAGAACCGCGCCGTGTTCGGCTCCGTCGAGGGTGATCTCACACCGACGCTCACGGCCGGGCTCGAACTGCGTTACGCGGCGGACGAGATCAGCGTGGCGGGCGCGCGCCGCGACAGCGCCACGTTCCACAGCCTGTCACCGCGGCTCACGCTCGGCTGGCGCATGAACGACCGGCTGCTGCCCTACCTGAATGTGTCGCGGGGCAGCTCGCCCGGCACGTTCAACGCGGTCGTGCCCGTCGAGCGTTACCGTGCCGTCGACGAGGAGACCGTCTGGAACTACGAGCTCGGCCTGCGGGCGACGCTGCGCGACGGCCGCGACCGGCTCGCGCTTGCCGGCTATTTCCTCGACGTGCGCGACCAGCAGTTCACCACGGTCGTGGAACTCGGCGGCGGCGCCACGACGTCGCTGCTCGACAATGTCGGGCGGACCGCCGTACACGGCGTCGAACTGGAACTCGACTCGCAGCTCACCGATCGCCTCGATGCGCGGCTGACCTATGCCTGGACCGACTCGGAGATTCGCGAGCGGCTGAGCGAGGAACTCGCCGACCTGCGCGGCGGCAACGGCACGAGCGCTGCGCTCCTCGACCTCGGCAACGCCGCAGGCCAAAAGACCCCGCGTGTGCCGCGCCACCAGGCCTCCGTCGCCCTCGAGTACGAGCGGGCCCTCGGCGATACGGGGTACTGGGCGCTCGGTGGCGACTGGAGCTACGAGTCCTCCCGCTACGCGCAGGAGGACAACCTCATCGAGACAGGCAGCGCGATGCTGCTCGGCGCGCACCTGCGCGTCGGCTGGGACGCCTGGGAGTTCAGCCTGTGGGGCCGCAATCTCGGTGATGACGACACCCCAGTCGACGTGCAGCGCTACTTCGACCGCCGGAGTGGCACGCTGCCCTCCTGCGCGAGCTTCGTGACCGCCGGCACGGCCCCGCCCGGGACCGTCTGCACCGGCTCGTCGACCAGCCCCCGGGCATTCGCCATCAGCCTGCCGCGGGGCCGGCAGTACGGCGCCACGCTGCGCTATCGCTTCTAGGCGTTCCCGCCGCGCCGCATGCGCACTTTTCCTTATGCCCGCGACGGCGCGGGAGGGCCAGCATCACGCTAGCGTCGGTGTGTCTGACGGGGAGAGAGCCATGAGCCGAATTGAACGCAACATCCGTGCTGCCGTACTCGCCTGCGCGCTGCTGCTGGTGGCCGCCGGGTCCGGCGAGCCACTCGAGCACAAGGCCGAGGTGGCGCAGGCCCGCGTGAGCTCGCTCGATCTGGAGAAGGGCCGGGAACTCTACCTGCAGAACTGCGCAGCCTGCCATCAGCCCGAGGGCCAGGGCCTGCCCGGCGCGTTTCCGCCGCTCGCGAAGTCGGACTACATTGCCGCCGATCCGCTGGACATCATCAAGGTCACCCTGAACGGCAAGCAGGGCCGCATGACGGTGAACGGCATCGAATACGACAACGTCATGCCGGCCATGAGCTACCTCGACGACCGGGACCTCTCGCGCATCGCCACCTACGTGCTCAACAGCTGGGGCAACCCCGGCGGCCGCATCAGCCGCGAGCAGGTCGAGGCCTACCGCGAGGGCACCGGCGCGGAGGTGAAGCAGGCAGCAGGTCAGCGTCACCCGGGCGCCGGCGAAGCCGAGCAGTCCTACCAGTCGCAGCCCTCGACGATCAGCGAGGCGACACAGCGCGTGACACCGGGCGCACCAACGGTGTCGGAAGCGGAGTTCACCACGGCCAAGCAGCTGTACTTCGAACGCTGCGCGGGCTGCCACGGCGTGCTGCGCAAG
>SXGT01395526.1_pt1 | contig 10984 bp, 9 predicted proteins | sample 3176221 | NCBI WGS metagenome assembly SXGT01 (sample SAMN11356862, study PRJNA531348) | freshwater metagenome | isolation source: freshwater sample F1-120 | place: China: Fuxian Lake, Yuxi | collected 2017-12-25
AGTCGGCATCCTGGCCAACAATGGCATCCTGTTTTCCGACTCGTCACTCAAAGGCACGCATTTTATCGAGTTGTGCGACCAGCGCCAGATTCCCATCCAGTTCCTGCAAAACATCTCGGGCTTCATGGTCGGCGTGCAGGCCGAGAGCGGCGGCATTGCCAAGGACGGCGCCAAGATGGTCATGGCGGTAGCCAATACCCAGGTGCCGCGTTTGACGCTCATCGTCGGTGGCTCCTTTGGGGCCGGGAATTACGGCATGTGCGGGCGGGCTTACTCGCCGCGTCTGCTGTTCATGTGGCCCAGTGCACGTATCTCAGTGATGGGAGGCGAGCAAGCCGCCGGCGTACTATTCACGGTGAAACAAGAGCAACTGCGTAAGGACGGCCAGCCGCTGATGACGGCGGACGAGGAGCGCGCCTTCAAACAACCGACGCGCGATCTGTATGAGCACGAAGGCTCGCCGTACTACTCCACAGCGCGTCTGTGGGATGATGGCATTATTGAGCCGCTGGAGACCCGCCGCGTTCTGGGCCTGTCCCTAGCGATGGTGATGCAGCAAGCCATTGCCGCACCGCGCTATGGCATTTTTCGGATGTGAGCTTGATGCCTAGACCGCCCACCGGTGGCCTAGAGATAGGCCTTGCGCATGGGATGCGCACAAAGCACCAGAAAATCTCGCCACACAAGGTCTTCCTTATCTTACAGGGATGACGTCTGTAACGGCATCGTGGGACCGAGGCAGGGCGGTCGTAGCGCCTAAGGCCGCTGCTGCCTCCACGCTATCCCGGCTGCCCCAGTATTGCATGAGCCAGGCTTGGGAGGAGAGCGCCGCCTGGCCGGGCGGGGCGTGGAGCGGGACATAGGTGCCATCCGGGAGAAGACGGTGCGCCTGGACGGTGTCGTGCAGATGCACGTGCAGCATATGACGCCAGAGCATAGCCCGCAACGCTGATGGTTCAACGGGGAAGAGAATTTCCACCCGGCGCTCCAGATTGCGCGGCATGAGATCGGCACTGCCGAGGAACATTTCGTCCTCGCCACCGTTACGGAAATAATACACCCGGGTATGTTCGAGGAAGCGCCCGACAATGGATGTGACCGTGATCGTCTCGCTCACCCCCGGCACGCCGGGACGTAGGCAGCAGATGCCGCGCACCTGCAGGTCAATGCGCACTCCTGCTTGGGAGGCACGATACAGCGCCTGAATACACGGCTGATCCACCAGCGCGTTCATCTTGAAGGCGAGATAGCCATCGCCGTGCTGGCGCTGGCGCTCAATCTCCCGGTCAATGCGGGCCAGCAACTGCGGGCGCAGGGTCTGCGGCGCCACCAGGAGCTTGTGGTAGAAGGTTTTGCGTGAATAGCCGGTGAGGGCATTGAACAAATCGGCCACGTCCTCACCAATGGCGGGATCGCAGGTAAAATACCCGAGATCCGTGTAGACTCGGCTGGTGGCGTGGTTGTAGTTGCCAGTCCCCATGTGTACATAATAGCGTAGGTTCTGCTGTTCCTGGCGTACCACCAGGCACATCTTGGCATGCGTCTTCAAGCCCCGCACGCCGTAGGCCACATGCACGCCTTCCTCTTCCAGGGCCCGCGCCCAGGCAATGTTGCTCTCCTCGTCAAAGCGCGCTTTCAGCTCCACCAGCACGGCGACCTGTTTGCCTTCCCGACGCGCTTCCAATAAGGCTTCAACAATCGGAGCATTGGCCCCGACCCGATACAAGGTTTGCTTGATGGCCACCACGTCCGGGTCGCGGGCGGCCTCGCGCAGGAACTCCACCACCGGGGCAAAACTGTCGTAGGGGTGATAGAGCAGCACGTTGTGCTGCCGGATCACCGCGAATAGGCTCTGACGAGGTGGGAACACGCGAGGGATGGCCGGTTCCAGCGGACGGTATTTCAAATCGGGCCGCGTGATATTGGCAAATTCCAACAAGTCGCCAAAACCCAGAGGTGCTGCGCTCGTATACACATCCGCGGTGGCCAAGCGCAGATTCTGGGCGAGCACGGTGCGAATGGGTTCAGGGGTGGTGTGGGCAACTTCCATCCGCACCACCGAGCCAAAATCGCGCTCCTCGACCTGGGCTTCCACGGTGGTGAGCAGGCCGCTGGCTTCGTCGTCCTGGATGGTAAAATCCGCATCGCGGGTGATGCGGAAGGGATGACTGCCGACGATGGGCACTTCGGGGAATAACCAGGCCAGGTGCGCTGCGACAATGCTTTCTATCCACACCCAGGTGGCCGCGGAGGGCTCCCGGAGGTGCCAGCCGGTATCCGCCACGGCCTGGTCTTCCGGGGGGACGGACACGAGACGGGGCAGGGTATCCGGCATTTTGACGCGGGCAAAGCGTTCGCCGTACTCCGGATCGTTGACCACCACCGCCAGATTGAGACTGAGATTGGCCATGTGGGGAAAGGGGTGGGCGGAATCAAAGGCCAACGGGGTCAGTTGTGGGAAGATGCTGCGGCGAAAAGCCCGCTGCACCCAGTCGCGCTGGTGGGGCTGCAAGGCTTCGTAGGTGCATACCTGCAGGCCCGCGGCGCTCAGCATGGGCAGCAGATGTTGGCACCAGACGTCTTCCTGGTGCGCCAACTGGGTGTCCAGCGTCCTGCGGATGGCCGTTAATTGCGCCTGGGGCGACATCCCGTCCGGTGGGGCCTGGAAGACACCTTCCTGGGCCTGGCGACGGAGACCAGCGACGCGAATCATGAAAAATTCATCGAGATTGTTGGCAAAAATCGCCAGGAATCTATCGCCAGGAATCTGACACGCTCCAGCAGGGGATGGACGGGTGCCAGCACCTCTTCTAGAACACGCGCGTTAAATTGTAGCCAGCTCATTTCGCGATTGATGTAGTACGCTGGGTTGTCGAGTGCAGTCGGGCACAGATCGTCAAGAGGCATACACGTCCTTAGGGCCTAGCCCGGTCGCCACGACGACGCGGACGGGCTTTGGGATGACCTACGGGGCTAGGCGCTTCGTCAAGAGCAGGGATGAGGCCTGCACACGCCCGGCGTGTTAGCTTGCCGTCCAGGCGTAACGTCGGGGAGAGTACAGTGCCGGCTCATGATAACCCACTATGCCGCCAGAGAGAAGCCCAGGGCATGCAGGGCAGCACAGCCAGAGGGCTGGCCAACAGTGCGAACCTCACAGGAGGCGCACAGGCGCAGCGGCCCACCGCCAGGCATGCTACACTGTGGCGCGACCCACCGCAGCCATGCTCGGGTCTGTCTGTGAAGCAAGGCCAGGTGATCAGCCATCGACGTACTCCCCCGATTGCAGTCGGGGGACTCTGAGGCAACTCAGAGTCGGTGTCGAGCAGACTTGGCGTCGGAAGGCGCTCCGTTCTTTCGGTCAAGACACCCTGGGATGCGTGCCAGTTCCAGGCTCTGTCGTCTGTCGTGAAACAGCGGTGGCGCGTACCACGCCGTGCGGCAGGCATGACAAGCCGAGCGAACATTGTCGAGGCAAACGTGACCGGCGCAAGCCGAGAGCTGACAGGTAACTCATGTGTGTCTTTGTCCTAGACCGTGACCGTCACCCCCTGGACCCCTGCCATCCGGCACGGGCGCGGCAGTTGCTTGCCGCTGGCCGGGCGTCGGTGTGCCGCCGTTTCCCCTTCACGATCATCCTGCAGGATCGCACGCGTGCAGAGTCCGTTGTCCATGATCACCGGCTGAAGATTGACCCTGGCAGTAAAACGACTGGGCTAGCGCTGCTCGCTGGCGCACGTGTCCGGTGGGCTGCCGAGCTGACCCACAGAGGCCAGCGCATCAAAGATGCCCTGGAGAGTCGGCGTGCTGTACGGCGCCATCGTCGTCAACGGAAGACGCGCTACCGGCCCCCACGCTTTCTCAACCGCACGCGCCCTAGCCGCTGGCTCCCGCCATCGTTGCAGAGCCGCATCGCCAACGTCATGACCTGGGTGGAGCGCTTGACGCGGCTGTGCCCGATCACGGCGCTGAGCCAAAAGCTGGTGCGCTTCGATACCCAACTCCTACAGCATCCTGAGATCGCTGGTGTTGCGTACCAGCACGGGGCGCTCGCTGGCTACGAAGTCCGCGAGTATCTGTTGGAAAAATGGCACCGCACCTGTGCCTACTGCGGAGTGAAAGATGTGCCATTAGAAGTCGAGCATATGATCCCCAGGGTCCGTGGCGGCTCCGATCGTGTCAGCAACCTCACCCTGGCCTGTGTGCCCTGCAACCAGAAGAAAGGTCGCCAGACGGCCGCAGAGTTCGGCTTCCCACAGCTGCAGGCCCAGGCGAAGTTCCCGCTCAAAGATGCCGCCGCGGTCAACGCCACGCGATGGGCACTCTATCGCGCGCTACAAACTACCGGTCTCCCTGTCGAGACAGGCACGGGCGGACGTACCAAGTACAACCGCACGCGTCTGCACATCCCTAAATCTCACTGGGGCGATGCGGCGTGTGTCGGAGCCAGTACGCCCGAGGCGTTGTCTCTGGCTGGCGTCCAACCCCTGCTCATCACAGCCATGGGGCATGGCACACGTCAGATGTGTCGCACGGATGCCTACGGCTTCCCCAACAGGCACCGGGCACGCCAGAAGCGGTACTGCGGGCTACAGACCGGGGATATCGTCAAAGCGGTCGTGCCCACAGGAAAGTATGCCGGCACCTGGATCAGCCGCGTCGTCGTCAAGGCACGGGGCTGGTTTGACCTGGTCATCTACGGGAAGAAGGCCAGTGTGCATCAGAAGCATTGCATACGGCTGTGGGCTGCCGATGGCTATACGTACACCCTGCCTGCGGTCGCAGGCAGCGCTGTGTCCTCCCCCCGCTCAAGCGAGGGGTCTCCACAGCGGAAATTTTAGGAGAACATCGGTGAGCAGCCTTGAGGCGCGTATTGTGGCCTTCATGGATCTTGGGACCAACTCGCTCCGCTTACTGCTGGTGCGCCTGCAGCCGCATCATGCCTCTACCATCCTCACGGAGCTGCGTCAGAGTGTACGCCTGGGGGACGACGCATTTGCCACACAGCACTTGCAGCCCGAGGCCATGGCGCACACCGTGGCGGCCGTGAAAGCGTTTGCCGAGGTGGCGCGCGCCCATGGCGCCGAGGAGATCGTCGCTGTGGGGACCGCGGCCACGCGGGAAGCGGCGAATCAGGCCGAGTTTCTGGCGCGTCTGCGGGCAGAGGCGCAGGTGGAGGTACGGGTTATTTCCGGCCCTGAAGAGGCGCGGCTGATTTATCTCGGGGTGGCGCATGGGGAACATGTCGGCGACCATCAGGCCTTGTTCATCGATATTGGCGGTGGCAGTACGGAAGTGAGTATCGGCAGCCAGCACCAGCACGCCTACGTGGGGTCGGTGAAGCTCGGGGCCATTCGTCTCGCGGCCCACTTCCTCCCCGAGACGCCGGGGCCAGTGCCGATGCGGACCTACGAGGCCATCCAGCGGCATGTCCGCCACCACGCCGTGCGCACGCTGCATGAACTGCGCGCCTATCGTCCTACCCTGGCGTTTGGCAGCTCCGGCACCATTCGTAACCTGGCCGATGTGGCATCGCGGCATTTCGCCACGCGTCCCTTCCAGCATGACGATGTCTTGACCTATGCCCACCTGCAGCACGTGGTGGGTATGCTGGCCGCCCTGCCCCTGGCGGAACGTCGCGCCGTGCCGGGCCTCAATCCTGAGCGTGCCGACATCATTCTGGCCGGAGCAGCCATCCTGGATGCCTTTATGCAGGAGCTGGGTTTCACGGAGATCCGCGTCAGCGACCACGGTCTGCGCGAGGGGCTTCTGGTCGATTACCTCATGCGGCACGACGACGCTGCGCTCATGGCCGGTCTGTCGGTGCGCACCCGCAGCGTGTTACAGCTCGGACGCGCCTGTCATTTTGATGAGATGCATGCCCGCACTACGGCGCGCTTGGCCCTGGCCTTATTTGACAGCGGGAGAGAGATGGGCTTGCATCGTCTGGGAGCCTGGGAACGCGACTTGCTAGAGTATACGGCGCTGCTGCATCACATCGGAGCCTTCCTGACCTACACGCATTACCAGGAGCACGCCTATTACCTCATCCGTCATGCCAACCTTCCGGGGTTTGATCAGCAGGAAATTGCCCTGATGGCCGCGACAGCGTTATATCAGCGTAAGGCCATGCCGCGGAAAAAAGACGCGGCGTTTGCCGCACTCGAGAGCCGCGCCCAGGAGATCGTGCCGATCTTGAGTGTGTTTTTACGCCTGGCCAAGCACCTCGACCGTGGACACGCCGGCCTGGTGCAGCACGCCAGCCTGTGTGCGCTCAAGGGCAAGAAGGTGGCGTTGGACATCCATGCGGCGCACGATTGTCAGGTGGAAGTGTGGGAGATTCACAAACGCGCCGACGTGTTTCGCAAGGTACTAGGGCGTGAGCTGGTCACCCGCGTGTTGCCGCCCCTGCCAGCGTCCGCAGCACCTGTGGCGGCAGAAACGCCCGCAACACCATCTGCCCCGGCTGTGGATGCCCTTCCAACCACGCCACCCCACCGCGCTTAAAGGCCAGGGCGCTGCCATGGTGCAGTGCGCCTGTGGTGAGCCAGGCGACGATCTCGCCCATCCACGGCTGATGGCCCACCAGCGCCACGCGCTCGCTGGTCAGGGCGTCGAGCAAGTCCTGGCGCGGCGCACGGGCCAGGGCAGCGGTCGGCACCAGCGCGCCATCGAGCACTGGAGCCAGCAACGCTGCCGTTTCCACCGCGCGGCGCCAGGGGCTGTGATACACGCGCTGGCAGCGTAGCCCCAGACGCTGCAAGCCCTGCACGACCTCGGCAAAACGCGCGCGGCCCTGAGGCGTTAGCGGCCGGTCGGCGTCTGCCAGCAGCACGCTGCCGGGCGCGGCAATGCCATGACGAATGACGAGCAGTTCCATAGCGTGCCTCAGCCATTGCTGCCGCACGCATCGGGCGTGCCGGAGGTGACCAGAGGCGCCGGCTCAGAGCGCACGCGTTGCGGCGTATGTGACAGGTACAACGATGCCAGTGCGGCGCCGACAATGCCGGCTTTGTTGTGCAATTGTGCTGCTACAACCTCGGTGTCGACCGTCACAAGCGGCAAGAACTTCGCGGCCTTTTTACTCACACCACCGCCAATAATGATCAAGTCAGGCCAGAGGTATGCATTCATGCGCTGCAGATACTCTTCCACCCGGCGGGCCCATTGCTTCCAGCTCCAGTCTTTGCGCTCACGCGCACTGGCCGCGGCACGGCGCTCCGCATCTTTGCCACGAATTTCGATATGTCCCAACTCCATGTTCGGCACCAGGCGTCCATCGAGAAACAGGGCCGTGCCAATGCCCGTCCCCAGCGTGACGATGAGCACCACCCCCTGGCGACCTTGCCCAGCGCCGAAGCGCATCTCCGCATAGCCTGCGGCATCGGCATCGTTTACGACGGTGACTGGGCAGCCAGTGGCTTGTGCGAACAGCGTCGCCGGTTCACACCCCAGCCACTCGCGTGCCATATGGCTTGCGGTCCGTACCTGCCCGCCCCGGATGACGGCAGGGAAGCCACAGCCAATCGGGCCGTGCCAGTCAAAGTGTGTCACCACTTCAGCAAACGCGGTGCACACGGCTTCCGGTGTCGCTGGCGTGGGAGTCAGGACGCGAAACTGCTCGCCGCGTAATGCCCCTGTATCCGTATCAACTGGCGCCCCTTTGATCCCGGTTCCGCCAATGTCAATACCCAGAACTTCCACAGTGTCCTCCCCTTCTGCTGTACCGCACCGGCACGAGTACATTCTCAGCGTTCATGCTAGTAGCATGCAGCATAGCGTATGGTCGCGTGGCCTGGCAAGCTGCACCATGGCTACGCCTGGCACCCGGCAGGCTCCCGACATCGCGTCGCCAGGCTTGACGCGCCCGCTGGGCTGGTCACGCTCGCCTTGCATGGGCTGCGTCAGGGGCCGCCTCAGGCCCTAGCGCAAGATTAACGCCCCAGAGCACTTACGATGCAGTTAGGTCCAGACTCGCAGCGCGTTGCAGACGATCCCAGATGGCAGACCAGAGATCGTCATGCAGGCGCGTCGGCGTGGCGCGGACATAGATCACTTGCGCCCCGCTGGCGGCGAGCCGGTGCAGGTCGCTATAGAGGATCCGCGCCGCGAGGGCGGGGTCGGGGTCGAGGCGCAGCTCGCAGGCGCGCCAGTCAGAAGGCAGAGGCAAGGCCTGGGTCAGGCGGCGGCGTGTTGCGGCGGACAGCGGGGCGCCAGGGCTGGCGTCCGCGTCGCTGAGAATCACCAGGGGAATCGACGGCATGTAATGGTGTGGCAGATGGCCCGGCGTCGCCGCGCTGTGGGCCTGCCGTACCGTCACCGGCTGTGGCCAGTGGGCGAGGGCCTGGCGCAGCATAGCGGCAGTCACACCGCCAGGGCGCAGAATGTGGATGGTCGCGGGGCCAGCCTGGGCTGGGAGGTACTCGATGACCGTGGATTCCACGCCCACCGTGCAGGCGCCGCCCTCGAGAATGAGCAGATCTGCGCCGGCAAATTCCTGCGCCACATGCTCAGGCCGCGACGGACTGGTGCGTCCGAACTTGTTGGCGCTCGGGGCGGCGAGGGGGCTGCCCACCAGCCGGATGAGGGTCTCGGCCAGCGGGTGGGCTGGCCAGCGGATGGCCACTGTTTCCCCTCCCGCCGTGATGAGCGGATGCACGTGGGGACTTTTGGGCAACACCACGGTCAACGGGCCAGGCCAGAAGGTCTGCGTCAGGTAGTCCACCAACGCTGGCCACTCCTGCACCAGGCTGACCGCCTCCGGCACGCTGGCGACGTGGACAATCAGGGGATCAAAAAACGGGCGCTGCTTGATGGCGAAGATTTTACGCAGGCCGGCTTCCGAGGCAATCGAGGCGGCCAGGCCATAGACGGTTTCCGTTGGGATGGCCACGACATCCCCAGCACGCAGGCGATCACGCGCTTGCAGCAGCAGCGGAGGCACGGACAGCAGATCGTGGCTCATTGTGCGGGGCCCTGCACTGTGGCGAGACGGGCCCGCAAGCAGGCCAGCTGCCGGTGGAGTACGGCGGCGTCTTCATGGCGCAACGTGATATGGCCCAGCTTGCGCCCAGGGCGCGGCGCTTTGTCATAGAGATGGAGGTGCGCCCCTGGAATCGCCAGCACGTCCTGGGGCGCCGGGAGGTGCCCAATGAGGTTGAGCATGGCGGCATGGCCTCGGGCCGTTGGCGCGCCCAGTGGCAAGCCGGCAACGGCGCGTAAGTGGTTCTCAAATTGGCTGGTTTCTGCGCCCTCAATGGTCCAGTGCCCGGAGTTATGTACCCGCGGGGCCATTTCGTTGGCCAGGAGCGCACTGCCACACTGGAAAAACTCGATCGCCAGCACGCCGACGTACTCTAAGGTCTCCAGCACCCGCTGCATGTAGCGTTGCGCGCACGCTTGCAGCCCCGGCGGCGCGTCGGGCGCTGGCGCCAGGGAGAGGCGCAAAATGCCATCGCGATGCTGATTTTCCACCAGTGGGTACAACACCACGTGTCCATCGCGGCCACGCACCGCCAGCTGTGAGACCTCGCGCTCAAAGGCCACAAAGCCTTCGAGGAGCAGTGGAACCCGTGGCACGACCTGCCAGGCCCGCTCGACATCGGCGGGCTGGCGCAGGACGTATTGCCCCTTGCCGTCGTACCCGCCGCGCCGGGTCTTGAGCACGGCGGGCAAACCCAAAGCCGCCACCGCTTGCTGCAGGTCGGCCAGGCTATACACCGGGGCAAAGGGCGGGGTCGGAATCCTGAGCTGTTGAAACAGCGTTTTTTCGCTGAGACGATCTTGCGCCACCGCCAGGGCCGCGGGCGGCGGATAGACCGGCACGTGCTGGGCCAGCCACTCCGTAGCCGCTACGGGGACATTTTCGAATTCATACGTCACCGCGCTGAGCCCCGCCACAAAACGCCGTAAGGTGGCCGCGTCGTCATAGGCGCCTTGCATATGGACGGCCACCGGCGTGACCGGCACCTCCGGTTCTGGATCTAGAAAACGACAGTGGAGTCCCAGCGGATACCCCGCTAAGGCGAGCATCCGCCCCAGTTGTCCCCCACCCAGCACGCCGATGGTCATACACGCTCCCTTGGATCAGGCTGTGCCAGCACGGCGTGCGTTTGGGCCTCACGATGGCGCCGGTAGGCGTCACGCCACTGCGGATATTTGTTACCGATAATCGCTGCTGCCAGCAGCGCGGCATTCACCGCGCCGGCCCGTCCGATGGCCAGCGTGCCCACGGGCACCCCGGCGGGCATTTGCACGATTGACAGTAACGAGTCCACCCCGTGCAGCGCGTGGGATTCGATGGGCACGCCGAGCACCGGCAGCAGGGTCTTGGCGGCGGTCATCCCCGGTAAATGCGCCGCCCCTCCGGCGCCAGCGATAATGACTTCCAGGCCGCGGCTCTCGGCCGTGGCAGCGTATTCAAACAGCACATCCGGCGTGCGGTGCGCGGACACGATACGCACTTCAAAGGGGAGGCCTAAGCCCTCGCACGTCTCGGCCGCATGGACGAGTGTCGCCCAGTCGGACTGTGACCCCATAATGATGCCTACGAGTGGTGACTCGGCCATAGGTTTCCTCCAGAAGTGTTCCCGTCGTGGGCGCGACGCGTGTAAGGTATGCTGGACCAGGTAGGCTGTCCGGCCCATGCTACTCCATCCGCACGCTGGCGCGGCATTGGAGCGTCGAGAGAGACGATGTGTGGGACGATGCGGGAGCCGCAAGGTTCGGCTGTCGCACATGCACACATGTCTGAGGTTTTAATGAAGCTATCATGGGGTTGCGCTGACGGGAGGGTGCGTTCCGCGTCTCTGCCCGTTGCACCATGCCAGCATGCGGGCTTGCCATAGCGTGGCAGCGTAATATGGAGCCGCGCTGCTGTCAAGCCCACTGCCCGTGTCCTCAGGGTCATGCAGTGTTCAATCGTGGTGCTACGATAGGTGCCTGGGAGCGCGGGCGTCTCGCCCGCATCCGGAGCGGGCGAGACGCC
>SXGT01660524.1_pt1 | contig 10984 bp, 13 predicted proteins | sample 3176221 | NCBI WGS metagenome assembly SXGT01 (sample SAMN11356862, study PRJNA531348) | freshwater metagenome | isolation source: freshwater sample F1-120 | place: China: Fuxian Lake, Yuxi | collected 2017-12-25
AAAACGTGAAATCCAAATGAAGAAATCAGGAATCATCCGAAAGACAATCAAGGAAAAAATCCACTTGGCCTCATCGTCTAACGGTTAGGACGGCACCCTCTCACGGTGCAGATCCGGGTTCGATTCCCGGTGGGGTCACCAAAAGCTTCTCCGTCGAATATGACGGGGGAGTTTTTTATTCCGGGAAGATCGCGACAGATAAAGTCGAGCGGTTCGTTGAGAACAACCTTCTGTAAGCCGCCGTCTTTCGCTACGATCTCCTTGAAGAGGGTAGATAAGAATTGGCGCTTGATAGGGTCTGGTGCGCGCTTATAGGCGACCGGGATATCGCGAGCGAAAGTTACAGCACGCTCTAAAACTTTGATCGCGACCTGGATCGTGCTCTCGCTTGCCTCAAGTCGCGCCTTGCAGTTGATACGTTCGGATGAAACTTCTTCGCGGATAGTCTCGTAAATTTCTTCAGTCAGTTTATTTTCCAAATACTTGTTTACCAAAGAACGCTCCTTTTCGTTCAGTTGATCAATCTTCGCTTGGAGTTGTTTTCGTTCGCGCGTAACCGATTCCTGTTCGCGTTCATGAATTTCTTTGAGCTTCTTTTCAAGTTTGATGACGATATGTCGGGGGAGGCGTGCCGCTTCTACGGCGCGGAACATTTCTTTTTCGAGTACCTCAGCCTGAATATACGGCTGCGTACACGCAACCTTTCGACTGTTCTTTCGTTTACTGCAGCGATAATACGGAATAAGGCGCTTCGACGAGGTGGTTTGATTTTCATAAGTGATGATCCCTCCACACTCCCCACATGTCATGAGTCCACGTAGCAAGAAAAGATTTTTACGTTTCCTGCTCCTGCCATGTACGCGATCATCGAGAACAATTTGTACGCGTTGGAATAGCTCTTTAGAGATGATTGGCTCATGCACTCCTTCGCCAACGATACCGTTCCATCGAGTAATACCTATGTAAAACTTATTGCTGAACATGCGACTCACCATTGAAACTGCCATGGGCTTTTCCTTGTTTTTCTTCTGTGTCATTCCGACGGAAAAAAACCAATCGCAAATATCGGCAACGGTGTAGCTTCCTGTTGCAAACTTTTCGAATGCTTGGATGACGTAATCTTTTGTTGCCGAATCAGGGATGACAAATCTTCTCTCGGAATTTTCATTGATAATTTCTCTCATGTTTTTGTATCCAGGAGGGGCTTTTGAATTGCACATGCCTTGCTTTGCTCGTTCATTCATCCCTTTCAAGACGTCTCGCGCAAGGTTCCCACTAAAAAATTGCGCGACACCCGCCAAGATACCTTCGACTAAAAGACCCTCTGGTGTTTCGGTCAAATTTTCAGTCACAGAAAGAAGTTGAGCCTTTGCGCTTCGAATGCGGGCAACATTTTGCATGTGATCAAAGGTGTTGCGAGCAAAACGATCAAGCTTGTACACGATAACTGCGGCGATATCGCCCTCATCACAACGATTCAACATTTCTTGTAATTGTGGTCTATCGTCAGATCGAGCACTTTCGCCCTCGTCACGATAAACGTGCTCAACTATATAGCCATGCGCTTTTGCATAGATACGACAGGCCTCGTCTTGCGCTGGAAGAGAAAATCCTTTTTCAGCTTGCCGATCTGTTGAGACGCGAAGATAGATCAATGCTTTTTTCTCCATAGTCTCTAAATTATGTGCTGTATTCATAGTTTTGCGAAATCATTTGATGTTTGCGACGAATTTAGTGAGTCCACGCATTTTCCACTCCGCACGAATGAACTCATCGTATGACATGGCGTGTTTCACTCTCCGTTTCATCCAATTTCGATAACGTTTAGTCGGTTCGCCTTTGAAATACCGACTTCGCATTGTCATAAAGTCCCGCTCTAACTTTTCCTCCGTCCGACAGTATTTCCAGTAAATAGCTCTCGATCCTACGTGATTTCTTTGTTGGGAGCGGTAAGCCAAGCGAGAGCAAGATCGACAAGTATATTCACTCTGTACAAAGTACAGAATGCCGGTACGCCTATTACATCTTGGACAAAGAAACCAATAGCGTTTCCCGCCAAAGAAACACGAGGTAGCGACAAGCGAAAACGAAGAAGATTTGCCGTATTGCTTGGGTCGATAAAACCTAATCTTCACCCGTATCGTCTTCTCGCAGATTTGTTTCGCCATATTCATCGAAATCATTAGGAGTTTATTTGCTTCTTTCTGTTCTGTGCATCAGCAATTGCTGCTTTCTTTGCGTCTGTCCCTTGAAGCGATCCGTACCGAAAACTTGCTTCATCGCCGCCGCCGTAACTCTTTATCTCCCCACCATTTTTTATTTTGATACTGCCATCATCTTGAATGAAGCAGATGTCCCTGCCGTGAAATAAATATTTCGTGCCTTTGTTTTTATACTTCTTGTTTCTGACTTCTTGATTGTGCGTCACGGCGGTCGTATCTCCTGCGACTCTCGTGTCGCTAACTTGCGACTCCAGCGTCGCATGTAGAGGAAAAGTGTAATCATTCGTTCCACCCTTCCTCTTCGTTCTCTTGATCCAGCCAATTTGCTCAAGTACGGTTATGCGACGCTCAACAGTCCTGCGATCCGTGCGACAAATTTTTGCCACCGTATCAATTGCTGGAAAGCACTTACTAGTCTCTTCAAAACGATGCGAGAATAAGACGAGATAGATCATCTTTGTCGGCATATCAACGTTGAAATCTAAAAAATATCGGTATGTTTTTATATACCCGCTACGATAGTGTTTTGATCCATCCTTATTCTCGTCTTCCATATTCGGCTATCCATCGTAAATCACGGATTTCAACTTCTTGATGGCATTTGTAAAGCAAACTGCATCGACTGAAGCATCTCTCCCGATCGTAAATTCGCTCACGCGTTGAGAAAGGTCTTTTGACGGCTGAAAGACAAAAGTTGCGCGACCGCTATTGTCGCGATCACAACCCGACAGGGTTATGCCATGGGCAAGAAGATAGGCACTCAAGTAAAAATTACTCGTGAGAAACGGGCTCAGGGTTGGATTTTTCATACTCATTTCTTGCCTCCTGACGCGCAAACAAATAGATGGCCTCGGCGAGTGCTTCGACGAGCTTATCTTCGGCGATTATTTGTGCGTCAAAATCGGGCATAAATCTTTGATGCCCGCACTATAGAAACAATCTAAAAATCTGAATAAGAAAAAAGTGAGGGGGGAGATTTTTTCCGACCCTCACTTTTTCCGTCTCTTTATTTCTAGAGATCTAATTTTTCCGACTGCACCAATGTCCTTATTCACTCCTAATCTTTCAAATAATTTTGTACTAATCTTTCGAAGGGGAAGATGACGGTTCTCGTAAACGAAATCTTGTATTCTTTTATTCTTTTCGTTGATTTTTATTTTGCTATTTTTGATGCTTTTACTCGGATCAATCGCGTAATGAGTTTGCGCATTTTTTATGCGCTCCCAATTGGCTTTGATGTACGCAATAATATCTTCTTTACCTGCGTCGGGGTGTATTCCTAGGGTCAATGGATACACCCGCGCTCCGCGAATTAGCTCATCGACGAATCCCGTTGCAAGATCCGAGTCTACCTCGTCATTCCAAAACCGTTCCATCAAGATCAATTTCCAATCCCTGAATTCACAAAGAGCGGTCTTGCTCAATGAAGGCATACGCTTTGCTACTTCATCAAATTCTAGAGAGTTATAGTACACATAGCATTTGATAACTTCTTTGAGAAAAGCGCCCTGTATGGCAAACATGTCTTCAAGGGCTTTGGTCAGAGTGTTGATTTGTTTCTGAAAACTTGATTTCGTCGCGCCATTATCAAGTGTCGTATTTTCTGGAATGTAAAACGGATCACCTAGATGGTCGCGATCCCGTTGTGTCATCTCAATTCCCTTGGTTGGGATACCAAGCGCAACACGAATAGCTAAAACTCTCGATTGAAATTTATCAGTATCCACGAGTTTTCTAAGCTGATTTGTAATTTTTTCGACAGATCGAGAATCCGTTGTTTTCCTATCCATATTCTTATTCTTTTTCACATTTCAACGCCCTGTTTACGAAATACTGTAAACCTTATAAAATATCCTCACAACTGCCTAAACCCGTCTTTTGACTGGCATGGCATGAAACCACGGCGAATGAAGATGGTCTCTCGACCAGCCCGCTTCGCCGTGGTCGGCATTTCGTAAGGAATGCCGGATAGTTAGCCGAAAGGCGCTATCGCTGAATCGAGGGACCTTTTGCGTCCAACGAAATCAGCGCTTATAAATCCACGGCGAAAAATATGAACGATCTCATTTTTGAGACGAAGTGCATGGGGTTCAAAACCACCGTGTACGCAAATCGGGTTGCCTACAAATTCATTTTAGGATCGGAGACGAGTATCCCAATCAAGCAGATTGCGAGCGTCGAAGTTGGCATGCCGTTACTGCAACAAGTTATCATTGAAACGACCGGAGGTAAGCGACATAAATTTGTTGTCGCTGTCGGTCAGAAAGACAAACTCCGTGACGCGATCTACGACGTCATGAACAAATAAAAATATGTTCGCCTTCTTCATGCTCGTTTTCATGTTCTCCGTTCCCGCGCTCATCCTTGGCATGATCGCGCCGCGCGTCTACGGACGCTTTTTCAAAAACGGAGTAACGCGAGGAAAGATTGCGAAGGCATTGGGAACTGTCATGCTCGGTTCATTTATTATTGGAATTGCTACAGCACCGCCCGTTGAAGAAAAATCAACAAAAGCCGTTACGGAAACAGAGGCATCAACCGAAACGAATCAAGATACCGCCGTTGCAGAACAAGAAACCGGAACGGAAGCGCAGCCCGCGATCACCAGTAAGGTGATCAAAGTCGTAGATGGCGACACGGTTACTGTTGAAACAAACGGAGTGCGCGAGACGATCCGCATTATCGGAATCAACACACCAGAGACGGTTGATCCGCGCAAACCCGTGGAATGTTTCGGGCAAGAAGCGTCCGCACGAGCGCATGAGCTTTTGGATAATCAAACCGTTACCCTTGAAGCGGATGCAACGCAGGGCGAACGTGATAAGTATGATCGTCTTTTACGATACGTTTTCTTATCGAACGGCTCCGACTTCGGAAAACAGATGATTTCCGAGGGCTACGCCTACGAATACACCTATTCGACCCCGTACAAATACCAACAAGACTATAAAACGTCCCAATCAGACGCCGAAAGCGCAAAGCGAGGGTTATGGGCAAATGGCGCTTGTAGCGATGCCGCGGGCGATTCTGGCACGCCACAGGAAGCCACGGTCACGACCGATACGAGCTCCCAAAGCTCAAACACCGCACCGACGACCGATTCTGAACAAACCACAGCAACGACAACAATCACGCCCGTGATACCTGAATCCGCTTCACCGACGACGAACGCAAGTTGTTCGTGTTCCGCCAATATCTACAACTGCGGCGACTTTACTACTCACGCCGAAGCGCAAGCCGTTCACGATTGCTGTGTAGCGCAAGTGGGTTACGATATTCACAAACTCGACGGGACGGACAATGATGGACTGGCGTGCGAAAGTTTGCCATGAACCAGATTCATGATTAGTGCGAGTATAGTCGCCAAACTCATCGCAAATGGCTATACTGGCGGCTACAAACAGCACCCTTCCATATCAATTAGTATGACCGACGAAGCAGATGCGCAAAAGGGTAAAAAATTGAGAAAACCTAAACATGGTGTTTTAGTCAAAGCCATGGACATCGGCACATCAAGCGACATGGTCGCTCGTTTATTTTTACAGATATTACAAATTCGAGATCACGTTGTCTCCCAAGACCAAAGAGATGAATTCGATAAGTGGTATACGCCGATCCAGCAAAACGCGTTTGAAGCAAAGACAGCGACGGATCGCTGCATAGCTCTCGTGAAAAGCCACCGGGAAAAAATAGCCGCCAAATCAATATGCAGGTATGAAAAAGACGTCATCTACGTCGACGAATGCATAGACGATGATCTCAACTTGCACTTCAAGGATGTATTTATAAGATTCTGGATGGCATTCGATGGCATCAAAGCATTTCTTCATTACCTTGGTTTTGACACCAACTTTATTTTCGTCGACACCGAAAAGGATTTTGACAAAGGGAAAGAAAAATTCTTGCAAAAGCACAATACCGAAAGGTTCAAGAATTTTGTTACCATGATTGAAGCAGATAGAAAAAATTGGCTCAACGGTCAAAAGAAATTCAGAAATCAAATTGAACATCGCGGTTTTCACTTTCCAAAAGTGCAATATTTTCTTGATGAAACAGACGAGATAATTTCCGTCGTTAGTCCAGTGGACGGCGTAGAATTGACCCGGTATCTTGAATTGATATGGGAAAACTTTTTTGTATTCTGTGAGGAAATAGTTGTATTTTTTCTTGCAGAAAAACTACCCGATCATCTTGCAATGTACCGGATACCAGAAACTCAGCGCCCACCCGAAAATCCAATAAAATATCAAGTAGGGCTTTGCGAATCCTTGCAGAAGGATTTAGTAAATTTATCTAATGCCACACAAAACCCTTCTCAAAGCTCATAGAATTATAGAGGTATGATTTGTATTTACTGCCCGAATACCGACCCCAAGTTTTTTTGTGGGGAGGAGCATGTTATTCCTCAAGGTTTTGGAACGTTTGGTTCCAGAGCTACGACACCAACTCTGAAATGTGTTTGTGACGAGTGTAATTCGTACTTCGGCAAGCACCTTGATCAAACTCTAGCGAGAGATACTCTGGAAGGGGTTACGCGATATAAAAAGGGACTCCGATCTGGTGAAACTCGACGACAAAACGGTATGCGTTTTACCCTTGCTCCTGACGAAAAAGTTGGAAGCTGGGCCGGTATTATTATCGCGGGTGTTGATGGTCGTGTAAGCAAGTTGCTTGGTCCTATCCCTCAAGCTCTTTTTTTGAATTTCAGTACACAGAAACACGAGGCAATCCCGCTAGAGAAAATTCATGAGTTAGATTTGAAGAAGCTGAATTATTCAGACAAAGATATCCGTATTTTTGCCTCTTCACAAGAGGATCATGATCGGGTGGTTATTGAGGTCAAAAAGTTGTTGCCAAAATTTCAGATCAAGGAGCATTTACCACTTCCACCATTTTTACAGGATAAAAATCAAGAGAATACAGAACTTACTGTTACGGTGGAGGGGGTTGTTGATGAACAGCGTAAACGTGCTTTGGCTAAAATTCTTTTCAACTTTGCCGCCTTCTATCTTGGGCAGGATGAAGTCCTAAAGGCTGAATGGGATAAGGCTAGAAGTTTTATTCGAAGCAACGGAGATGCGTTACTCGCTAGAGCCTCGCAAAAACCATTTTGGGATGGACAAGAAACAGATAAAATGCGTTTTGAAGACAATAGTTACAATCTACGTTTGGAAAATCAAAACGATCACTTGGTGGGTGTGATTCAATTTTTCAACCTGTTTACTTACGAGTTTATTTTGGTTGAAAATTATCAAATCAACCCTGATAAAGAGATCGCCTATCGCTTTACCCCAAATCAACCACCGCAAATTGGCAAAAAAATGGCGAGGCCAGAGTGGATCGAGATCCAAAATCCTCCCATCGAGTAATCGATTTATTGTCGGTGGTGTCGATTCTTTTTATTTCTTTCTCAGTTGAGCCAGCACCGTTTTTGTGTCTACTTTTGAACGCTTTGCGAGCTTCTGACAATCGAAAATCGCATTATCCAGCCCCCGCAACAAATCATTGATTACGGTTTCCGCGATCTCAATAAGATCCCGCATGTCGCCCGACGTAATTTTTTGTTTTATAGCTTTCCAATCGGTGTGTGCTAGATATTGATCTCTTTCTGATAGCAGACGAGCAATGATTTCCCGCCTCGAATCAATGAGACTACGAAGATGAGTAATGGTTTTTTTCTGAATCCCGACATACTCCTTTTCCATTTCTTCAAGAAATGGTCTGCCTGCGTTCGCTTTCGTAAATGCTTCTTTCGTCAAAAACTTACCCTGACCTTCGGCTGTATTTAGTAATTTCTCAAGAGATAAAGCGTCTCGATGTTTGTCGAACATGTGAGACAACTTCAACATTGCACGAACCCTATGTGCGTCCTGAATCGAACCGAAAAAACCAATGTATTTATTCATTTCTGCAACATTCTCACCGGCCTCTTTTTTACCTACAACATTGGGTGCGCTCAGTTCCATGAGCGCTTCAAAAGCAGAAAAAGATTCCGTTGCTTGAGACAATACATGACCCATTTTGAGCAGCTTTTCTCGCAAGGTTTCGAATTCCTTCATACATCAAGATGTTATCACTAAACAACAAACCCCGCGCTGAGAACAACGGCGTCCTCAGCGTTGAGAGGCGTTGTCGCGCACGGGGTGAGTTTGGCTGAAAACAGAAACACCACCCGCACAGCAGGCTCACCAGAATGGGTGATGCTCTGCCGCGCCGGGTGGCGCGAGTTAGGAGGCTGAGTCCTCCCAGGCCGAAACATGGATGTACGAGAAGGCATCGAGGTGGATCCGCTGCCCGAGGTCCAGCGCGAGCTGGGTGGCCTCGGCGATTGCGGCCTTGCGGGACTCCTTGAGCTCTTCGAGCTTGGCGTCACGCTTGTTGCTGGTCGCCTTGAGGGCGTCCTGCCAGGCCTTGCCCTTACCACGGGTGATGTAGCTGTCCTTCACCCGTCCTTCGTTCCACTTCTCCTCCACGTCCGCGTACTGATCGGCGATGGCGACGTAATCGGCCTTGACGAACGCATCCGCCTCGGCCTCGATCCGCTTCTCGTCGTAGCACGCGTCCACACCGTACGTCTGAACGAGTGCTGCTGCCGTTCCGTAGCGGCCGGCCACGAATGCTTCGCTGAACGCGGCCGGCAGGAGCCCGGCCATGCACTTCTGCGCGGCCTCGGTGCGGTACCGCGTAGCCCGTTCGGAGTAGAACAGGCCCCAGGCGCTGCCGAAGGCGAGCAGGAGCTGGTAGGCCTTCACCGCCTTGCCACTCGCGATCATCTTGATGATCTCGCTCCGGAAGAAGTCACGATCGTTGTCGATGGGCTTCCGTTCGGCCGTCCATTCGCGATCGTTGCTCTCCCACAGGCCGATACCGCCCAGCCGACTGAACGCCTGGAGCACCCACCCGGGCGGATCGTCCATGAGAACGATGTAGTTCGTCCACATGGAGGGAAGGTACTGCGTACGCAGCAGACGCTTGCGGTCCGGGTCGTCGCGCTTGAAGCACTTCGGTCCGGCGAGCGCGAGCATGAACTGCGGACGACAGCTCCCCACGACCTGCTCGATCATGGCCAGCATTTCCGCCCGCACCTGGTCCTCGGTCCAGCCGAGTTCCACGAAGCGGTCGACGATGGGGTCCAACTCGTTCCGTTCGTCCTTGGCGGGCTCCATCGGCGTCGGCAGGGCGTCACGCCGCAGCTCGAAGGTCCGACCGCGCCGGAGCTGAACCCGGAGGATCCAGATCTCGGCCGTTTTGGTGAAGTCGTCGCCTTCGGGCAGGTAGGTGCGGATGACCTGCGTGAACGCGCGGGAGTACCGCCAGTTCATGCTCTGCGGCTCCACGGCGATGATCTTCTCGACCGCCTGGCGCACGAACCCCACCGTCTGCTCGCGCTCCCACTTGAGGAACGCGATCATGCCCTCGAGGTCGAGGATGATCGGGATTGAGCGTTCGGCCGTGGGGTCGGAGGCGAGGAGCACACAGATGCGGTCGCGGTGCTTCACCGCCCGTCCCACCTGCTCCTTGTCGTCGAGCTTGATGAGGCCCGGGCGCTCCACCTTCTTCAGCGTGTCGAAGAACACGTCGTCGCCTTCGCGGTCGACGTCCTCGCAGAAGTAGATGTGGCCCGCCTTCGCGAGCGCCATGATCGTCTCGACCGCGTCTTCGACGAGGTTGTGCTTGACCATGAGCGCGAGCTTGGCCTTGTTGTCCGTGAGTCGAGCGATCGACTGCCTGATCCTGGTCTTGTCTTCCATCGTTGTCCTCGATCGAGTGTGCTCCGTCACGGGTTGTCCCGAGCGAGCGTACTCTGTGCGGGTGATGAAGGCTTCGAGAGCCTCCGATCCACGGTCCCTACGCAGGATTGCGAGTGACCGAGCTGCTTTCGCCTGGCGCATTGGCCACCGGCGAGAAATCGCTTCTTCCTGCACCCGTTTGGGCGACAGGTTCGCATCCCTTGCGAGACGCACCAGCTCCGCATGTTGCAGAGCTGGGAGGGCGGCTGTTTCCAGCTCGTCCAAAGGCTCCGTTTGCATGCGAACTCCTGGATTTGTGTGCTCTGCCGTAATGCACGACAGACCGAAAAAGATATCATAAAACGACTTTTCCGTCTATATTGCGGCGGCGACCTCGCCAAAACTAAACCGAAGCAGGGCAAGCTTTTCAACGTTTTTCTCCAGATATTCGGTTAGCGTTGCTTTTCGTTCACCACAAAAAGACGTACACGTGATTTGTTCGCTACCGGTCACACGTACGTCTTTTTGTTTTGGGAGGACTCAAATTCAAACAAAATCCGCGTACTGAAAACGACGAGCACTCCTAACAGAGGGGGTTCGTCGTCTCGCACAAGGCGAGAATTAGGTCGGCATGCGACCTCCTCAGAATGGTTGCCTTTCCGTAGATGTTTGAGAACGAAGTGGGCCGGCGACTCCGACGACGTGGCTGTTTTGGACTTGGAAGATGTACGCCCACGATCCATCATTTGTGGATTCCGTCCGGATAACTCCTGTACTCGGGTGAGCCCAGGAAAGGTTCAGCGTGAGATCCTGCGATTGGTCCAATCGTGGTAACGAACTCCCGAATTTGCTTCTCCTCAAAACAGACATTTCGACCAATGGAACAAGAACTCGGAATCGCGTCCAACAGTGCACGTGGAACTTTGTACCGAATGTCGATGTCCTGCCATGTTTCCTTCACGCACATTGCCAGGAACCCTTCAAGCTCGATCTCGAAGAACAATGAAATACCGGACTCGTAACATGGTCCGG
>SXGT01791184.1_pt1 | contig 10984 bp, 15 predicted proteins | sample 3176221 | NCBI WGS metagenome assembly SXGT01 (sample SAMN11356862, study PRJNA531348) | freshwater metagenome | isolation source: freshwater sample F1-120 | place: China: Fuxian Lake, Yuxi | collected 2017-12-25
AGCGAAATAACCCTGAAAGCCCCACCTTAGCGCGGGGCTTTTTTGTGCGTGTCGCGTAGGGTTCCCTGCCTCTCATTACAAGGAAAGGGGGATAGATTGTGGGATAGATCAATAAGTTGTCAGCCTAACTTATTGATCTAAATAATTAATTATTTTTTAAGTGGCGGAGAGGGAGTCTATCGAATCGTTCTCTGTAAGCCGCGTGGTTGCTGGATTCTGAAAATCAGGCGGCGATAGTTGCCCCCAAAGTTGCCCCCAGGTTCATCGTGTCGCTCAAGTTGTCCAATGGCAAGCGCACAAAAAAACCCAGCACATGGCCGGGTCTCCCAAGATGAATTCTGCCGGGTGGCTATGGCTAAAAAGGGCGGGCGAGATTCTGCGGGAGATGGAAAAGGCGAAGGGCAGTCAGTCTAAACTGATTGGGCCTGGGGTTATTGGTGGTAGCCGCGTGCCACCGCCAATAGAAAAACCCAAAACCCTCTCCGGCCTCATCTCGCCCCATAACTCCTACGCATAACCACTGTCTTGTGCTTCGCCGAAAGCCTCGCGGCCTCCGCGTCACCTAGCAGGAAGGTCAGCGGATCGGGAATGTCCTCGCTGGGTCGCTGAACAATCATCCCCCTGGGGTTGCTGGCGACGATCCTTGCCCAGTCTCTCAGCTTGTCCATGGCGTCGGCGTCCTCAAGGTTCCAGTAGTGGGGGGTGAGAAGAACCATCTGCTCGGCATACAGCGACGACTCTACCCTATCCATCCGGGCCATCAGGTTCCTGCTCATGATTGGCTCTCCAGTGCCCTTAGCCTCGACTCAACCTCGTGAACTTCCAGCGAGCGGATGATGAGGGTCAAGACGGTTGCCAGCTTGGAGGCATCAGCGGCTTCTACATCACCGCGACGGGCGGCCCGGTAGAGCCTCGCGGCTTCACGCCGTACATCCGCTGGCGTGTCCAATCGGCCTACCCTTGGGGTGCTGGGTGCAATCTCACTCATGATGGGGTCTCCGGTGCCGTTGGGTGTGTGCTTAGTCCGCGTTCCAGCCGCTGTATGCCGCTCCGTATGGCCAGCAACGGTAAGCGGCTGACCATCGCCACGGCGGGGGCTTCCCGCATCGTCAAGGTGACGTGAGCGCCGGGTTTGTGGAGCAGGTAGGTGATGACCGCCTCAAGGCTCAAATAGGCCTCAAGGCGGCGGTAGGGCAGTCCGTCGGGTAGCTGCGCCAGTAAGAAGGCATGGTCAGGCAAGGCCACGGCGTTTATCCCAAAATGATCCGTTACGCAGGGCGGCGATATGATCGGCATCGCTGGGCTGCCCGGTGCGCTTGGCCCAAATGTCTGAGACCAGATTGCCCACGCCGGGGGTGAACGCTTCGCCCTCGTCACCGCCTAGCCGGTAGTAGCCATTCGGATTTTCGTAGCGCAAAACGCCCGCAATCAGATCCAGGTGAGCGTCCTTGATCTCGTTGCCATCAGCGTCCAAGGCAAAGATGCGCCTTTCGGTTATGACGATTTCCACGCCCTCTCCGAGTTCCTTCAATAACTCTGCCCGCTGATCGGGGTCGAGTATGTCCAGATTAAGTCGGGGATGCGGGATCATGATTTCACGTCCAGTAGCTGGGCCTTATGCTGCGCGGCCAGCAACCCAGCCTCCTCGGCAATCCTGCCCCTTGATGCGGTCAAATGGCCCGTATCGTGAATGAAGCCGGGGATACCCTCGCCATCCGCATACATGCGCGGGTAACTGATGGTTTCGTGCCACGATTCTTGGTCGGTGAGTTTGTGCCAGCTTTGCGCCACGATCACCGCCTCGCGTAACTGAATAGCAATCTTCGCGCAATGAGTCCGGGCCTTCAGAAACTGCTTGTGAGCCGTGTCCCGAATACTCGTGTCGATTTCTACCTGCATGGTTTCTGCTTGCGCTCTGAAGGCGGCAATCATCCGCTCGGCATTGGCCATCTCGGCCCGTGCCTGATCGCGGCGGGTGCTGAGCTCGCGTGAGGCTGCCAGACGCTGATCGCAGTCGGCTTGGGTCTGTGCGCGAGTATCCGTATCCAGACTTATATCCCGCGCCAAAGCGCCGGCCATGTCAGCGGCGGCGTGGTCAATGGTGTATTCGGCGTGGGGTTCGTCGAGTATCGCTTGGTGGGCGGCGGCGTCTGCCTGGTAGCGGTTGAGTGCGGCCAGCAATTTCTGTCTGGCCTGAACGAGTTCGTGGGTGGTCATTGCTCTGTTTCCTGATGGTGTTGACGTGTAACTATCCTAGCATAGCCGGGTAGTTTCTGCCCGATACGTTGCAGATAGGCGGGGTTGTGGCCAATCTCGATCAGGAACTCAGGCAAGTTTTCGGCGATGGTTTCCAGACGCCAGCAGGGACGACCGTAGTCGTCCAAATAATCATGCTCGGGTGGCGGCATCGGGGTTAACGGTGAACGGTGAACGGTATAAACCGATTCGGCTGCCTGGGATTGTCCCGCCCGTGGCTTCAGCAGTGAGGCCAACTGGATTGGGTCAGCCCCAAAGGCGGTGCATAAGGTAGGCCACGTCCAGGCGGGTGAACCGTCAAGCGCCAAGGCATCGCAGCGCGGCATCAGGCCAGCGACGACCAAAAGAGCGCCGGGGTTGGTCGCCATGGCCTTCTGTAGCCGCTGCTCGTCGGCATTGGCGCAAAAGTCAGAGCAATGTCCCGTGTGATCGGCGGCGGGGGTATAGGGGGTCTTGCAGCGTTTGCAGGGGATCATGGGGCTACCTCAGAAACTGATCTCATCATCGAAGTCCACCTCTTGCCGATGGGCGGCGGGTTTGGTCGGGGGCTGGTCGGCCCCGCGTCTCTTTTTGATCTGGTATGGCGTCAGCAGCCCATTGGCGAGGATTTCCAACCCATGGCGGGTGGTGCCGTCTTTGGCCGTGTATTCGCTCTGTTTCAACGGCCCCTGCACACTGACGGCATCGCCTTGTGCCAGCCGTGCCAGCTCATCGGCGATGGTGCCGAAGGCAACCACGTTGACGAAGGCGGCCAGCGCCGCGCCGTCCTTATCAGTGCCGGTTGAACAGCGGAGGGTGGTGTTCGCCCAGGTGGTGCCGGTGGCGGTGGTGCCGGTCTTGGGTGGGCGGATTAGTGAGCCGGTGGCGAGGGTGTTTAGCATGGGGTTAGTTTTTTTGTAATTACTCAGCGTCCCTCGGCTAGCTGAGGGGCTCGCCAAGGAAATCCGGCAACTTTCCCTCGAACAGCAGGTTGAGGGCATCGGATGCCGAGACCTTGTTCTTGGCGCAGGTTGAAAGGTAGCTTCGAACCCGGCAGAAGATATCGGCGCCCTCCTGAGATCTGAAGCAGCCGGATATTTTCTGGTGGACCTTGGTCATCCGGATGTCGTTTTCTCCTTGGTTGTTGGTGAAAGGGACGTCGGGGTCGGTCATGAACCTCAGGGTTTCGGTCTCGAAGTGGATGAGCCTTTCGAGGAGATTGCGGGACTTACTCTTTTTGACTCGCCCTTTTTGGCCTGCTGGCTTGATGGGCTCTGGGCATTCGGTGTGGGCCGCCTCGAGGATCTTTCGGTAGGCCTTGAGATGAGTTTCGGCCTGATCCTTGGAGAGTTTGCCCTCCTGATTTTTGACATCCTCATGGATCTCAAGGAGCAAGGTTCTCATGGCCTCGGCCCATTGCTGGTTTTCCTGCTCGTGGGCATAGGTGAGTTCACGGAGGTGATGGGCATTGCAGAGGGCATGCTGACACTTGAGATTGAAGTAGGGTTTCCAGTGGTCATGGACCAGGATGCCCTCAAAGTGCGGCAGGACTTCCTTCGATTCCATAGCGTCCATGCCCCGCTTGGCATGGGCATAGAAGAGGGTCCACTGAGGGTTGGAGACGCAGTGCAGCCAGTGGTTGGTGCCATTGATGTTGATGCCGGTCTCATCGCTGTGGAGGACCCGTGATGTCAGTAATCGGTTGATCAGGGTCAGTTCGAACTGTTCCAATGCGGCATGGGCCTGTTGATTGAAATTAAAGACAGAGCCCTGGCTGATCGGTAACTGGAGCTGATCACGGAAGTACTCCTGAACCCGGTTATAGGGGATCAGCTGATATTGAGACTGGTAGACCGCCTGGGCCTTGACGCCGTTGCCGTACTGAACGGCCTTAGAGACTTCGAGAGGAAAGGCGGCGGTAAAGCGCTGCCCATGGGCATCTTCGAGAATCTGAGCCCGGTACTCGGTGACAACGCGCTGAATCTCAATGTTAAAGACCTGTCGGGCTTCGTAGCCGACCTCGGTGTACTCTCCTTCAGGGAGTGCGCTCCGATCGACTGGCAGGTTTTCGATCTGATCGGGATTCTCCACCTTCTTGAGGGTGGTACCGACGCGGCCCTTCTGGCCGCCGGTTTTTTTGGCCTCCCCCTCCTTAGGCTTCTTTGGGGTGGGGAAGCGATCGGTCGATGGAGGCTTGCTGCTATTGCGGCTTGAAAGGCTGAGGCGGCCGACCATGAGCTGAACGACGAGGATCAGGACTTCGAGGGTCGATCGGAGTGCTGGCGAGAGATTAGGCTCTTCATCGAGCAGCACCTGGACGCGCTTGAGTGTTTCCTTGACGTCAATGTTGTCGATGGTCAAACCCGTAACCTTCTGAAGAATTTGAAGTTACGGTTATTATAAGGGCGGTTTTAAAAGTCGATTTTGACCTCCTGAGGGCCCGTCAGGCGGACGATCTGATGGACGGGTCGAGAGGGCATCTGAGGGGTGTCAAAACGCCCGGAGAGATAACGAAAGAGGCGCGGACAAGGAACCTAAGACAATGCGGCCGCTGAACCGAAAAAACGGCCTTTCGAGCGAAAAACCTTGTCAATCTTTATTTTTAGTAATTTCTACTTTTTTTACGCTGAGTAGATACGTTTTTTTCTATACAAATAAATCAACAAAAGTCCGTCACATCCAGCACAGGCCAGCACTGACGGGGGTTGCAGCCGTTTTCAGTCCGTCATAGTCCGTCATAGTCCGTCACTCGTTGCCCCTCCAGAAAGCGGCGGCGGCCTCGTCGAGCCTGATTCCTTGCAGATACGCGCCCGAACCGTCCCGGCCCTTGATGACAGCCAGCTGTAGGGTATTTTTCAGCACGTCCAGCACCAGTCTTGAAAACCGCTGCAATGACACGGACTCCCTTCCGGAATGCTTGCACCAGAGCAAATAATTTGGATACAGCTTGTATTCAGATCCCACGTAAAAAACGCTTCCATCACGATTTTTTCCCTCCTTGCGGTCGCCAATGTGAACTTTGCTCCCTGCTTTCGGCGAAACTGAATCGGTGATCCAGCCCAGTAATGGGTTCTGATCGGCGGCGGCGTCAAAAGTCGACTGCTGAACCGAATCAGGCGGGTGCATGAATACGGCGGCGACGTGATCGCGGTCGAGCGTTAAAGCCCAGTTGATAATGGCTGGGATTTCCTCGCGCAGCCGCGCCTCCCCGCCCTCGCCTAGAAATGCCCGTTTTTCCCCGGCGGTCAATACCCGGTCGAAGTCGAGTACAACCATTCTTCGCCCCAGGCCAGACGTGTAATCCGTAGTCTGAAGCGTCTCGTTACCCGCCATCAGCACCATCCCGCCGAAGGTGAAGGTCCCGCCTTGCTGGATATGCTTCTGCTCGTTGCGCATAGCGTCTTGCCCAGTAAGGGCCTTCAGCACGTTCACGCTGCCGCCGTACTTGTCGGTATCGGTGATCGTCACCAGGCGTTTACCGTAGAGCTTCGCCGTTTCGAAACGATTCACTTCAAGGCTCTTCAGGTCGGTGGACTCGCAGTTGGCCTCCCCAAGAATCTCCTGAAGCAGCCGCATGAAGGTCGATTTGCCGGTTCCGCCGGGGCCGCGCATAAAGACAAACTTCTGCAAGTCTGCGCGTCCGGTCAAGGCGGCGGCGATGAAGGCGAGTAGCATCGTCTGCTTGCCCGCATCCTGCCCCGTCGCCTGGTCAAGCCACGACCGAAACGCGGGGCAGTGACTGCCAGCGTGGTAGTCGTGCGGTATGCACCAACGGTCAGCGTTCAGGGCTGTTACCGGCACCAGTTCCCCGGTCACCACGTCCAGCAACCCATTACGGAACGGCAACTTGCCAGGAATGACCTCGGGCAGTGGTAGCAGATTGCCGCGCCGGATAATGGCGCTCACGTCTAGCTGATACCGCGCTCGAAACCCGATCCCATCACAGGCGGCGTACAGCGCGGCGGTCACTGCCTCATCAACAACATCCGGCTTGACCTGCCCCCAGTGCGTCCCGGTGAAACGGTGCCAGGCGCTAACTGATGCGTTCAGGGCAAAGTGACCCTGCATGAATTCGGCCAGACGCCGCGCCGCTTCGGACTCAATCAGCAGCGTGGGCGGCTTTTCATCCCGCTCGATGACAAAAGCACCAGAGGGAATCTGTAAGGTTTCGTGCTGGTTCGTGACGGGGGCGTGCTGGCTGGAAGCCGCGCCAGTGTTGATCTGTGTTGAATATGCTGGTTTTTTTGAGTTTGAGTTATGTGTGGAGTTTTTGTCTTTCGGTAGTGGCCCGGTCTTATCGGCTTCCCGCACCAGTGCGGACTCAATCTGGGTGCGCACGGCGTCCAGGCCTTCCCTCTGGTGAAGATCGTTGAAATCCCCGCCACGCCCATCGGCAAACGCCGGGAAGACCACGCCGCAGCCAATCGCCTTAGCGGCGGTGGCGGCCTTGGTGCGGCCCGGATTGGGCTTGTCCGGGTGAATGTCATCATCCCCAGCAATCAGCAGCCGGGTGGCTGGATACTTTGCCCGCAGCGCCTGACTGACAACGGCCAGCTTCTGGCAGTCGAAGGCAATCACGACCGCGTAGCCGGTGGCCTCATGAATGGATGCGCCGGTGGCGTAGCCCTCGGCAATAATGATGACGCTGCTCGCAAGGTCGCCAATCGAGTGACTACCGCCGGTTACTTTCGAGCCGGGAAAGAAGATTTTGGCCCATTTTCCTTCACGGTCTTTGTAGATGGATTGAACCGACAGCAGCTTACCGTCCAGGTCTCGCACGGGAATCATCAACGTCTTACCTCTGACGCGGAGGCCGTGCGCTCCAACCCCTTTGATCTTCAGGTAAGGGTGTTTTGCCGCGCCGGTCTCCGTCCCGGCCTGCCAGCGGGCATCGAAGGTATCCAAGGCCGGACGGGTGTCCGGTACGCCGGTATAGCCCTGCTCGCGAGCCAGGGCAAACAGTGACGCCAGCGTGATCCCGCCATCCGGCTTGACGGATTTCCAAACCTCTTTGGCGGCCTGCTCCTGATAATTCGCAGCCGACTGCGACCATTCGTCCCAAACGGCAAAACCGTCTTCGCCCAATGCGGCTCGGATCGCCATGGCCATCCTTACCCAGATGTCCCGATCCTCGGCTGGAATGAAGGCGAGGGCGGCGGCGATGTCGGTGGGTGATGTTGTTTTAACGGCCATCAGCCACCTCCGCCAGCTCGCGGCTGACTTCTGGTGCATCAAGGCCGCTCATTCCGGCAATCGAAACCCACATGACCGCAGAGAAAAACAGCCCAGCCACAACCATTCCGAGTAGTTCGGTGATACCATGGCCGTGCTGTTTTCTCTGTTGTGGAGCCTCGGGGGTGTTGGTCGCACTGCCGGGGCTTTTTCGTGTCTGAGGGTCAGGCGGCCCCTCCGGACCGCCGGAATGCCAACTACAGATACGAAGGCTCTCCGGGTCTTCGAAAGATTCAGCCGCCTCCAAAGCGGCCTTGCACGACGAAAAATCCGGGGTCAACCGGCAGTGATGCGGGCAAGGCCTGCCATCGATATTGACGGTCGTGAGTCGGGCTAGGTAGTGGCGGTTCATGCGCGGCCTCCCTTCAGCAGGTCGGTCATTTCACCCAACGACTGAACGAGGGTGGCGAGCACCTCGGCATCGTGGCCGTTGACCAGGAGCTGCTCCGTCAGGTCGCAAGCGGCTTCCAGCTCGCAGAGAAGACCCTGAAGAGTCTCAGGGGTGGGGGACGTTGGGCGGATTGCGCCCGTGGGTTTGTCGTAAGACATGGGTAAAGACTCCTTTGCTGGGTTGGAGTCCACCACTTCAGTTGACGGCTTGGGTGGCGGACTGGCGTGGGTCGTCAAAACCGGGCAAAGGAACCGGCCAGCCCGAAGGCTGCCCACGCCAGCCGCCATGATAGGACGACGGGCATGAAAAAGCGCCTCGGGGTGGCGCTTGCTGCGCCTCTGCTTCAGGGTTGACGGCCCTGTCCGGTAGGCGTACCGGCACGGCGAAGACCTTACCCCAGCCGTAGCGAAAAGTCCCATCAAAGCTTTTGATGGATTCCCCAAATTCTGGGAGTCGTGACTTATGAATGTCCTCATACAGCCTCCCCCGCAATCAGCTTGCGGATGTCCTCGGCTCGCCAGGCAACCGTCCGTTCACCCAGGCGCACAGGGGCCGGGAACCGGCCCGATTTGACGCCGGTATGCCAGGTGGTCCGGGACACGGGGTAAATCGCGAGGATTGACGGAAGCCTGACGAAACCCGTCTCCGGGATCGGGTGGGGCTTATAGGTCTGGGGAGTGCGTTTGCCGGGTTTATCCGGCGCTCTTACGGTTGCGGCCATCACTGAACCTCATGGGTTGTTGTTGATGGTCGAGAATGTTCCGCGTCCTCGGTCAGCGGTGGTTAGGCAAAAATCAGCCCAGATTTATTGCACACTGTAATAGCGAGTCGAAAAGGCAAACCAAGCCATCCTTGCCTAGCCGCATGTGCGCACGTCTAATACATCTTTGGATAGCGCCAAATTCCCTTGCGGATACCATTAAAACAAGCTCATCATCGCTATCATCAAGCCGTATTCGCCCAATGAAATAGGCCGGGTTTTTGGCCAGCTTATTTAATCTTGCAATGTGCTTGGATATGACGGACGAATCGACGCACAAAGACTCTGACAGCAAGTCTCGGAGTCTTTGCTTTCCGTATCTTTCGTGGAACTTTATCCATATCACGGAGACAACAAGCCTCTCGTAAACCTTGCGCGGCCTGCCTCGTCTCTGTCTTGATGCTGGCTTTTGCTCTGATTGCAGTTGCCTCTCTGCCTGGTCAACCGAGATTTCACCACGCACCAATCTTTCAAGTATCAATCGGCGGTTGTCCGTAACTTCCATTTCGTGGTTTGTTGCGCTCAAAAAGCCTTTGGTAATCCGGCCTGCTTCAGTACCGCATTAGCGGTGTGCCTGGATTTGATTTTGTTATCGACGACAAAAGGGCGGTCGCTGACCGGGCTGAACCAAATGGAATGGTCGCCTTTGCCGTTGCGCAAGCGATAGCAGCCAGCCAGCCGCAAGAGCTGCATTAGCTCGGGGGTATAGCTATCCATCAGGATGCTAGGGCGATGACGTGCCGGTGAGTGTGCAGGTGAAACGGAATCGACGTGGCGGGCTGGCCGCTACATTCCAGCAGTTCAGGAATGATCGTCTTCAGCTTGATGGTGAGGGCTTCCACGGTGTCGGCTTCGGTCGCCAATCCGGGCAGGTCTTCGCTGGTGGCTACCCAGACGCGGGCCTCATCGTCCCACTGGGCATCTATCGTGTAATCAGTCATGACGCGCTCCTTCATGGCGTCCTTCAGGTGGATACTCGCCAGCCGGTGAAGGGTTCCGGCTTTCGCTCCGTCGAGCTAGGCGAGCGTGACGATTATACCGCTCTGCCTATCGGCACCACATTGCTTCCGGTGTCCTTCAGCGTGTCAAGGTAATCTGCCCAGCTTTGCATCATGGCGATACGCTCCTTCAGAAACTTCGTCCGGTTGTAGGCGGCCCCCAGGGTGTCGGGTACGCGGTGGCTCAACTGGTGTTCGATGACTTCCGGCCTAAAGTGCAACTGCTCCGCCAGCAATGTCCGGGCCATGGCCCTGAAGCCATGTCCTACCATTTCATCCTTGGGTATCCCCAGTCGCCTGAGTGCTGACAGGATGGTGTTGTCGCTCATTGGGCGGGTGATGGTGCGTGACGACGGGAACAGGTACATACCGTGCCCGGTCAGGGGGTGAAGTTCCCGAAGGATGCGTATGGCCTGGTGGGAGAGGGGTACCAGGTGGTCCACTTTCGTTTTCGTGACAAGAAACCGCCATGTCCCGGCGTCCAGGTCTATCTCCTCCCATCTGGCGTGACGGAGTTCGCCGGGTCGGACGAATACCAGGGGGGCCAGCCGCAGCGCACAGGTGACAGGGAACGTCCCGTAGTAGCCGTCGAGTTGACGGAGTAGCTCGCCCACGCTGGCGGGATCGGTAACGGCGGGGAAGTGCGCCTTTTTGGGTTGCGGTAACGCGCCCTTCAGGTCGGGGCATGGATCGCGCTCGGCTCTGCCCGTCGCCACGGCGAACCGTATGATCTGGCTGATGGTGCACTTGGCCCTGTGCGCAGATTCAACCGCCCCTCGGTGGGTCATGCGTCGGAGTACCGCTAGCACTTCCGGGCCGGTGATGTCCATGACGGGTCTGCTTCCCAGCCAGGGGAATATATCCCGCTCCAGTCGCGCCGTCAGGTTGGCGGCGTGCTTGGGTGTCAGTTCATGCCGCTGCTGGTGCCATTCCCTCGCGAGCGCCTCAAAACTGTTGGCGTCCCGGTCTGAGCGGGTGGCCCTGGTCGCCTGACGCTGGATTGACGGGTCGATTCCATCGGCCAACTGTTTCCGTATCGCGTCCCGTCGGTCTCTTGCCAGTTTTAGCGAGACCTCCGGATACGTGCCGACAGACAGCCGCTTCTCCTTGCCCCCAGCCCGATACTTGACCCTCCACCACTTGCCCCCATTCGGGGACACTTCAAGGTAGAGGCCTTTTCCGTCCGCTAGCTTGTAGGCCTTGCCCCGTGGCTTGGCGTTCTTGATGGTCGGGTCGGTGAGGGGCATTTGGGGGCATGTCAACGCATCCGGTTGTATTTCGTTGAACAACAAAAAGGCCGGAACCGTTTATTTATCTGGGTTTCCGGCCTTCTTTGGCTCTCGTTGAATGCTGTTTTGGCGGAGAGGG
>SXGT01055889.1_pt1 | contig 10983 bp, 9 predicted proteins | sample 3176221 | NCBI WGS metagenome assembly SXGT01 (sample SAMN11356862, study PRJNA531348) | freshwater metagenome | isolation source: freshwater sample F1-120 | place: China: Fuxian Lake, Yuxi | collected 2017-12-25
AGCTTAGGGATGCCGCAAACCTAAAAATCACATAACTATTCAGCGAAAAAAGAAATGGAACTCGGCAATTGCGCCTGCATTGCTCTACCTTCTGCATCCATGCAGTCGACGGATGACGCGGATTAAACGGATACTCACTGATTAAATGTGAATTAAGAGCCAAAAATGTCCAGGCATGTAATTTCAATGCGTTACAAACAAGATACTTTTAATTTTAGCCAGTGCTTAGGGCTAAATATCTGATTTTTCATTATCAGATTTAGCTCTTAATTCATATTTAAGAGCATGGATATAGCTTAAAAAATCCGTGTAAATCAGTTCCATCCGCGTCATCCGTGTTCCATTAATCATTTCCAGCATACGCTGAATAGTTACAAAACACATCATAATGGTTTTTTTAAAAACGCATTATCCCTTACAGTCAACAAGCAGATGGGCATCAGCGCTAACAGGCGCATAGACAAATAGTTTCAATCTTTGCCTGGGTTATCGATAGAATGGCGCAACACAAAAAGCGGTAAGGATGAAACGATGACCGATAAGAAAACACTAGCTTCCTCAGCACTATCCGAAAATATCATTGCCGTTATCAGTGTGATCGGCATCGGCAGCTATCTGGCGATACGTTATGGGCTGGATAGTGGGTACCGGATTTACACATTATCGTTGAATGCGACTTTAGCCTCCTCGGCAAGCGAAATCTACCGAGGCCAATTCGTTTTTCCTATTGAACCGGCGTCAGCGCCTTTGCTTGCGGTGCTGATACTGGGCGGCATTCCGCTGATTTTTCAGCTCGGCTTGAAATTGGCGCAAGGCGATTGGGGCGCCGATTTACTGGCCGGTGTTTCGATAATTACAGCGGTTTTGCTGAATGAATACTTGGCCGGCAGCTTGGTGGTGCTGATGCTGTCCGGCGGCGTGGTGCTGGAAACCTATGCGGTGCGTAAAGCGTCCTCGGTGCTTGAAGCATTGGCCAGACGCATGCCGTCCCTGGCGCACAGGAAATCGGCTAACCAACTTATCGACATTACGACCGCACAAGTGAATATCGGAGATATTTTGTTGATCATGCCGCATGAAATCTGCCCCGTTGACGGCACGGTAGTGGAAGGTTCGGGAACAATGGACGAATCCTACCTGACCGGCGAACCCTACATGATGTCGAAAGTCAGCGGCTCCCAAGTGCTGTCAGGGGCCATCAACGGCGATTCGGCGCTCACCATTCGTGCCGATAAATTGGCTGTCGACTCCCGCTACGCCAAAATAATGGAGGTGATGCGGTCGTCCGAGCAGTACCGGCCGAATATCCGGCGGCTGGGCGACCAACTGGGCGCGCTGTATACGCCGTTAGCGGTGCTTATTGCATTAATTGCTTGGGCGGCTAGCGGCGATGTCGTTCGTTTTTTAGCGGTACTGGTGATTGCCACGCCGTGCCCGTTGCTGATCGGCATACCGGTTACTATTATCAGCTCGATTTCGTTAGCCGCGCGGCGGGAAATCATCATCAAGAATCCGGCCATATTGGAAACCATCGGCACTTGCCGCACCGCTATTTTCGATAAAACCGGCACCTTGACCTATGGCCGCCCCTCGCTGACCGCGTTGATTCCGGCTCAGGGCTATGACGAGCGGGAGCTGTTAACGCTAATCGCCAGCCTGGAGCGCTACTCCAAACACCCGCTATCTCGTGCGATTATTGCGGCGGCGAAAAAATCGGCGTTATCTTTATTAAGCGTCACCAACATTACCGAACTGCCGGGGGAAGGGCTTAAAGGCAACGTGGACGGAAAGCGGATTCAGCTGACCAGCCGCAAAAAATATAGCGAGCGGCGTCCCGATCTGGCCGAAATGTTGCCGCCTGTGATCGGCGGTTTGGAATGCGTGGTGCTGATTGACGATGCTTATGCCGCGACCCTGCAATTTCGGGATGAAGTCCGCACCGACAGTTTATCGTTTATCAACCATTTGAAACCCAGCCACCTGTTTGACAAGGTGATGCTGGTGTCCGGCGACCGCGAATCGGAAGTACGCTTTTTGGCCGATCAAGTCGGTATTGAACATGTTTATTTCAGCCAAAGCCCCGAGCAAAAGCTGGAACTGGTGCGTAATGAAACCCGCGGCTCAAAAACCGTGTATCTGGGCGACGGCATCAATGACGCACCGGCGCTGACTGCCGCGACTATCGGCATCGCCTTTGGCCGCAACAGCGATATTACCGGCGAATCGGCGGACGCGGTGATCATGGACAGCTCGCTGCTAAAAGTCGACGAGCTGTTCCATATCGGCGAACGGATGCGTAAAATTGCGCTGCAAAGCGCGGTGGGCGGCATGGTGTTGAGTTTGGTCGGGATGATTTGCGCCGGGTTGGGTTATTTGACGCCGGTAGCCGGAGCTATTATCCAGGAAATTATCGACGTTTTGGCGGTATTGAATGCGTTGAGAGCGGCCGTCGCACCGAAGACGCTCTCGGATTTTTAGCGGAACATGGATTTAAAAGAATTCACCACGAAGGACATGAAGAATAAAACTTCATGTCCTTCGTGGTGAATAAATGATTTTAAAGTAGCGCCTATGGTTAAAAATTTGCGGTTAAACCGATCACGGTAGAGCCCCTTTAAACCCATGTCCTGTTTGCTGATTGCAGGATCATTACAATGGAAAACCCATGTCGATTCATCATCACGAAACCCACCGGACTCATCGCATCGGCTGGCTACGCGCCGCAGTGTTAGGGGCCAACGATGGCATCGTATCCACAGCCAGCCTCATTGTCGGCATTGCCGCCTCTCATGCGGAACATCATGAGATCGTTTTGACCGGCGTTGCAGGCCTAGTTGCCGGTGCGATGTCGATGGCGGCAGGGGAATACGTATCGGTCAGCTCCCAAGCCGATACCGAACAGGCCGATTTAAAGCGTGAGCGCAAGGAACTGGCTGACGATGGACATTATGAAAAAAATGAACTGGCGTCGATTTATATATCGCGCGGACTTGATCCTTTATTGGCCGAACAAGTAGCGGAGCAACTGATGAACCATGATGCCTTGGGCGCTCATGCCCGCGACGAACTGGGCATCTCGGCAATGGGTATAGCAAGGCCGATTCAAGCGGCGCTGACTTCGGCGGCTACCTTTTCTATTGGCGCCGGCTTGCCTTTATTAATAGCTTTGTTGACTCCGGATACCGATTTAATCGTGCCGGTATCATCCGCGTCCTTGCTGTTTTTAACCTTGCTGGGCATGTTGGCGGCCTATAGCGGCGGGGCTGGCATCATTAAAGGAGGCGTTCGCGTCGCCTTTTGGGGCGCGTTGGCTATGGGGCTGACCGCCGCTGTCGGTTCGGTTTTCGGAACGGTTGTGTAATCCTCGTGCATTGGCAGGTTTACATGATTCTTTGTAGCGACGGCTCGCTGTACACCGGCATCAGCAATGATGTGGCGCGGCGCTTTAATCAGCATGGCGACAAACAAGGCGCTAAATATTTTCGCGGCAGACAGCCCAAGCAGCTGGTTTATGTCGAGACCGGCCATGACCGCAGTTCTGCCGGTAAACGGGAAGTCGCGATAAAGAAATTGCCTAGATTAGAGAAATTGCAGTTGCTGGGTTCTGAGAATAACAAGGTAGGGGATTTTCCGTTATGAAAGTCAGCCGGATGAATGGCGCTTCGGTATAACAACGAGAATGTGAATAAGCAAATTCATCTTGATTACACAGGGATTTCACACATAGGTTTTAAATTCAGACCTTGAGCGCGACGCGCAAATTTACGGTCATCGAATGTCAAAAATGCACTGCAATCCCTAGAGGCTGCCAAATGCAAGGCATCTGGAAATTCAATACCGGCTCTGCACCATGCGACGGCTGTTCGGAAAGAAATTTCATCCTCAATGACGATATTCGCCAAGCCTTGCAGATGTTCTAAAACGGACATGACTTGTTCAGGCGGAAAGCGAAATTTATCGGCTTGAGTCAAAATCCAGAAAAACTCAAGCAAAACCGTTTTTGTTACCAGTAGTTCGGGTTCATCCCTGAAGATGTGCAAGGCAAGGGGCGATTGCAAGGTATCGTCTTGTGCATAGTAGCGCACCAGAATATTGGTATCGACAGACTTCACAGCGATTGCGCCGCGCCTTTGGCAATAGCGTCGTCCATTTCTTCCAAGGAGACTGTCGGTCCGGTATAGCTCAGTATTTGGGCGCCTTCTTCAACCCGTGAGATTTTGTCCGGTTTTTTTACCGGGCGCATAATAATCGCGTCACCTTGGCGCTCAAAGGCCAGTTCGGCGCCGGGTTTTAAGCCCAAAGCATGAATGAGATTGTCAGGGATATGGACATCGCCGTGAATGGATAAAGTGGGCATATAGGTTTTTCCCTCAAATAAATTTGTAGTACATGAGTGTATTATCGGGCTTAGGCATGATCTGCCATAACCGCGTAGACTCAGGAAAAAATAGCGTCAAGGGTTAATATATTCGTATACCGAGGATCTTGCTAAAAAGCTTACAATTTTTTCAAGCGTTGAGAGCTTTACATCTTCAGCTTGATTTTCCATTCTTGAGATGGCGGATTTTTTTATGCAAATCCGAGTTGCCGGCTCTTCCTTTATTATGCCAACCGCGGCTCTCTTTTGGATTGTTTTAGACTTGGGTTAAGAGGATACAGCCGGAGCACGGACTTTTCCCGCTCGCAAATGCATAATACAAGCCGTTCACACTAAAGCGCCTCCCAATCAAAACGCACGATATTACGCTCAGCTTTATCGAACTCAATACCGACCAAAAAAACATTTTTACCCGAACCGGCATATTTTTGCGGATAATTCCTGGCTTTAATCTGCGCCAATGCCCGTCCCGTATTGTCTTTTTCATTCAATACCTTGAATTCGATAATATAAACACTGTCGGTGGAAAAAACCGTCAAATCGATGCGTCCTTGGTTTGTCACATCTTCAGCAATAATCTTCAAACCCAACGCATAAAAACAACTGTAAATAATCGAAGCATAAAAGCCTTCGTAACCGGCCATTTGGTTCTTGCGATACCAATCGTTAGGAATGGCCGCAAACAGCGCTATCAATCCTTGGTGCAAGGCGACACAATCGCTTTGTTCCAAAGCCAAATAAAGATGCCGATGATTATGTGCTGCATGGCTGGGCGTAGACTGGGTTAAATCCTGCAAAAAATACTTATTCAAGCTCGCCCTGACTTCCCGGTTCGGATAAGTCAAATAATAAAAATAATCGCCGTCCAATTCCTCAACGCGGTCTATGGTTAAATAACCCGCCTGAAACAGCAGCGTTTCAAGGCTGAAGTCATCCACATCAAAACTGCCTAAATCGGACTCGCTCAGCATAATCGTTTCGATATCCGGCAAGCTGTACTGCCTGTCTCGGACTAATTTCAATAAAAACGACGGATTACCGGTTTCAAACCAATAATTCTTAAACAGGCGTTGATCCAGATACAGCAAAACATCAAACGGGTTATAAACCTTTTCGCCCAAAAAATTATAGCCGTTATACCATTGCGCAAGCCTGTCGAAATCGACTCCGTCCAAGCGGTCGTTGAAAACCGTTTTAATTTCCGCCAGAGTATAGCCGCACAACGTGGCGTAGCGGCTATCCAGGCTAATATCCTTCAGGTTATTTAAGCCGCTGAATAAACTGACCTTGCTGAACTTGCTAACGCCGGTAAGCAAAGCAAATTTTATAAAAGCGTCGCCGTCCTTAATCACCGAATAAATGTTTTTTAAGCCTTCCCGAATAGCCAAGGCCGGTTCGGGCTTATCGATATTATCCAAAATCGGTTTATCGTATTCATCGACCAAAACAACAACCGCTAGACCGGTACTTTTATACAGTGCATGGATTAACTCGGCAAAACGGTTGGCCAACTGCGGCTGTTGCAAGACCAGTCCGTAATAGTCGGCCGTCTCATCCAGCATTGCTCGAAACAATTGATTTAATTCATCAACAGACATCACCACGCCACGGCCGAAACTGATATGAATAACCGAATAACAGATCGACCAATCCCAATGATCTTGCAAATACAGCCCGTCAAATAACGCCCGTTCGCCTGCAAAAGCGGATTTAAGCGTACTCACCAGTAAAGACTTACCGAACCGGCGCGGACGCGCGAGAAAATAATATTTGCCGGTCTCTGCTAAATCAGCGATCAACTCGGTTTTATCGACATAATAGTAATTGTCGGTCACCAGCTCGGAGAAGGTTTGGATACCGATAGGGAGTTTTTTCATAGCGGTGACAAGCCTGATGCAATCAGGTCGACATTAATGAAATGACTGCAAAGGGCGACCTTCAGCAGGTATTCCAGCGCAAAAGTGGTTTTCCCAGCGCTATTCGGTGCGGAGGTAATCCAGCAAGTTGGCATCAAGTTATCTCCATTTGCATGACCATTTCAGATTCTATTTTCCATGTGTTGTAATAATTTAAGACTGTATCTTCGATCAAGCCCTGAAATTCGTTTTCTAAAGTAGAATGAGGTGGCGCATTATAGACTGATTGCTTGGCTCAATCTTACACTTGGCGATTTTGTTTATGATAACTGTGTAGCGGTCATGCATATATCCTTGGAAACAGTCTTTTGTTCTCTCAAGTCTACCGAAAGAGGAAAATGCATCTTTACAGGATGGTGCGTAAATCGCAATCATCCAGCTATCAGTAACAAATCCCATAAACCCACATTAACTAAACCCTGTATTCAAACTCCCTATTCGACCAAGATTGCCGATAGTGTCAACGGCCGGATGATTTTCTCTGCGACCTTAAGCAAAAATATCCTAACTATCATGCGCGTCCGGTTACGCCGTTTGGCGATAGTTCGGTCCGATTAGCGATAGTCGGACCGGCTGCCGGTATACATGGCGCCCATACCGGCGGCAAGCCGTTTAACCGGCGATTATGCCGGGCTGCCGCTGTACGAGACGCTTTCCCCGTTCGCTTACAGTCATCAAATAAAAGCCGAAGCACTGGACTATAAGTGTTTACTGGGGGCATAATGCCCCCCTTTTTTATTGGTTTAACTTAGCAAGGAAGGCAGGTGATGACGCGATCAGAGAATATATATTTAGTCGGCCTCATGGGGGCGGGGAAAACCACCATAGGACGACAATTGGCAAGAGCATTGTCGGTACCGTTTTATGACAGCGACAAGGCCATTGAAGAACGAACCGGCGTAGACATTCCTACCATATTCGAGTTTGAGGGAGAGGAAGGGTTCAGGGATCGGGAACAAAAGATGATTCAGCAATTAACGCAAATGGACGGTATCGTGCTGGCCACCGGCGGCGGCGCTATTTTGCGCGAAGAAAATCGCAGGCTCTTGAAAGAAAACGGCTTTATCGTCTATTTGCAATGTTCGGTAGAAAGAATTTTGGAGCGGACGCGTAGAGATACGCAACGTCCATTGTTAAAAACGGATAATCCGAGAGATCGGATAGAAAGCTTATTCATACAACGTGAGCCGTTGTATTTATCCTGTGCCGATTTTAAAATTGACACCGGTGTTATGCAAAGCAAAGAAGTCGTTAGTCACATTTTAGAGCAATACAAATCAGTTAATCGTTAAACAAAATCTATGATAGAGCAGATTAGTCTAATCCGCTCTATACGCTAACCCGATCCCCAAGCATTAATAAAAAATGAGAAAATTACCGGTTGAATTAGGTGACCGTAGTTACCCGATCTATATAGGCTCCGGTTTATTGAGCCAACTTGAGTTGTTCACGCATCATATAAAATCCAAACAGGTTGTGGTGGTTAGCAATGAAACTATTGCCCCCTTGTATTTGCCTGCGGTTTTAAAAAACTTGCAGGGTTATACGGTCGAAACAGTGATACTGCCCGATGGCGAACAATTCAAAACCTTAGATTTCGTCAGTCAAATTTTTGATAAGTTGCTGGCCTGCAAGTTTAGCCGCAATGCCACGCTGATTGCGTTGGGCGGCGGTGTTATCGGCGATATGGGCGGTTTTGCCGCAGCTTGTTATCAGCGGGGCATCCCTTTTCTACAAATACCTACCACATTGCTGGCGCAAGTTGATTCTTCGGTGGGCGGTAAAACCGGGGTGAATCATCCGCTGGGTAAAAATATGATCGGCGCTTTTTATCAGCCGCAATGTGTAATCGCCGATGCCGATGTTTTAGACACCCTGGATGACCGTCAATTAGCGGCCGGTTTAGCGGAAGTGATTAAATACGGTTTAATCAGGGATGCTGAATTTTTTGACTGGCTGGAACACAATATCGATGCGCTATTGAGCCGGGATAAGCAGGCATTGGCTTACGCGATTGAACGATCATGCATTAATAAAGCCGAAATTGTTGCCGAAGATGAAACCGAAGCCGGTATCAGGGCAACGCTCAATTTAGGTCATACTTTCGGTCATGCGATAGAGACCGGCTCAGGTTACGGTAAATATCTGCACGGTGAAGCCGTAGCGATCGGTAGCTGCCAAGCCGCCGATCTGTCCAGGCGCAAAGGTTGGCTTAACGATGACGATGTTGAAAGGATTATTGCTCTGTTTAAAAGAGCCGGACTTCCTGTCGTTCCGCCCGAGCAAATCGATTCGGACCGGTTTTTGGAATTAATGGCGGTAGATAAAAAGAATGTCGACGGTCAAATAAGACTGATTTTATTAGAGAAAATCGGCATGGCAACATTGCCCGTAGACGTGGCTCGAGAACTATTGGAAATGACGCTTAAAATCTATGGTAGAGGATGATACTTTTACTTATCATGTGAAACAGCAGCGCCGTGAACCCCCGGCGGACACCGCTGTTCATTCGTTGATAACAAAAGAACGTACGCAGAAGCTTGATTTATTAATTCATCTGTTGTCAAACCTGAGCCAATCCCTCGTTGTTTGCGGCCCCGAAGGTATCGGTAAAACGATGCTGCTTACTATGTTGCAGGAACGTAAGACTGATTTGTGGCAGTATTGTTCCCTGCAAGGCAATGCCGACTTGAGTTTTGAAGCAATACAGAATCAGTTAGCCAAATCTATAAGCCAAGATAAGTCCGTTCAGTCATTATCGATGGCTTTGGCGCGCTATGAAGGCCGGCACAAGCAAGTTGTATTGATTGTCGATAATGCCGGTGAATTAGTACCCGGTTTGATCACGGCCATCATTCAGTATGCGGCGGCAAATCCTGTATTAAAGGTGATTTTTGCTTTAACACACGATGAGTTGCAGGTGAAACGCGGATCGGATCGCGCGGTGGATAATTGCCATATTGTTGAGATTCCCACTTTATCGGAAAAGCAATGCGGCGACTTTTTACGGCTGTTATCGTTAAAACCGGCTGCGAACCTGTCGCTTAAAGCGATTAGCGATAACATGATTGCCCATATCTATCGGGAAACGCACGGTGTTCCGGGAAGAATTATTAGCGAATTGCCCGGATTATCCGATGTTAAGCAAGAGGGAAAACTAAAATGGACCGTTGTTGTTCCCGCTGTCGCTGTCGCAGCAGTCGCTGCCATAGCTTGGGGTATCCAGTGGTTGGCGCCGTCCGTATTGGCTCCAGCCGGCATTAATCTGCCCTCCATTGCTGTAGGAAATACGGCAAAGTCGTCTGGAGCGGTTATGCTGCCGCTAAAAAACAAAGATGAAAAAGTTGCAGCGCCGGCTTTTGTTGAGCCAATAGCGAATAATGGCGAAACGGCTCCTGTACGGCCGGAGTCGCAGATAATGCTCGCGTTGCCTCCCGCTCAGCCGGTTACATCGGGCGGAGCCGAAATGCCGATAAACCAACAGTACGCTGTTAAAGATGCATTAGCGCCTCCGGTGGAAGTAAAAAACGGCCCGGATCGACAACAGTCTTTTACCCCGATGACGCTTGGGAGCGAACAAAAAAAACCGGAGCCGCCGGTTTTAGATGACTCGGCGATGAATGACAGTGGCGCGCCCGGTGTTAAAAATCAGGCAATTAAGGCACAAGTTGAGTTAGCGGACAGTACTGAGATCGGTCGGAAGCCGGCTAATAAAGGGCCTGATGTTACGCCGGTGAAAACGGCCGAGCGGCTGGAGATAAACAAAAAAATTAACAGTAATGAAGCGCTTACTGCCGGCAAACAGCAAATAATGCAGCCGCCGCAAAAGCCCGTAGAAGCCGCGGCGACAGCGCAACAAGCGGAATCCGAAGAATTGTTGGCTTCTACTTTTACCTTGCAGTTAATGGTGTTGTCCAAACAAGAATCGGTTGACGCTATACTCAACAAATATCCATCTATAAAGTCAGGTATTCGAGTCATCAATGCACTGGCCAATGGTCAACAGAAATTTATTTTGGAGTACGGCTCATACCCTGACAGTGCGTCAGCCAATAAAGCCCGACAGTCTTTGCCCCCTGAATTCCGCAAGGCTTTGGTAAGAAAAACCAGTTCCACCAAACATAGATAAGGCGCGCTATGCGCCTTATAGGCTCTCACTTAAGATCAAGCACAGCATTCAAGAAAAACCAAAAAACTTCATGACTTGCGGCGATCTATTAATCCGTTTACATCCTAATCCATGACTCCATTAAAAAACGATACCTTTATTAAAGCGTTGTTAAAACAACCTGTCGATTACACGCCGATTTGGATGATGCGCCAGGCGGGGCGTTACCTCCCCGAATACCGTAAAGTCAGGGAACAGGCCGGCAGCTTTTTGGATCTCTGCACCAATCCTGAACTGGCTTGCGAAGTCACGCTACAGCCGTTGCGGCGTTTTGACTTCGATGCGGCCATTTTATTTTCCGATATATTGACCATTCCCGATGCGATGGGCTTAGGGCTTCATTTCACCGAAGGCGAAGGTCCCAAATTCAGCAATCCGGTCAGGACGGCGGCGGATGTGAATAAATTACCGATTCCGGATCCCGACACGGATTTGCGTTATGTGATTGATGCGGTTCGCTTGATCAGAAAAAATCTGCAAGGCAGCGTCCCGTTAATCGGCTTTTCCGGCAGTCCGTGGAC
>SXGT01825285.1_pt1 | contig 10983 bp, 10 predicted proteins | sample 3176221 | NCBI WGS metagenome assembly SXGT01 (sample SAMN11356862, study PRJNA531348) | freshwater metagenome | isolation source: freshwater sample F1-120 | place: China: Fuxian Lake, Yuxi | collected 2017-12-25
CGCCGTCGAAGCTGCTGCCGTGATCGTCTTCGCATCCGCAGTCACTGCTGTTGCTGAAGAGGCTCGTCAGTAACGAGCCGAGAAACGAATCCTGGTCGTCGTCTTCGTCCGAGTGACTGTCGTCGCTGCTGGATGACTTAGACGATGACGAACTGGAATCCCGAACCTCGCTGCGTGCGGAACTCAACAGACCCTCGGCCAACACCGGTGCGGAGCCGAACGACGTCAGCAGCGCGGACAACCAACAAGCGGCAACGATCGCACGAGCCATCACAGAGGCTCCCGGAGTTGCGATCCGAACTGATCAGCCGGATCGAAGGGGGCTGGAAGATAGGACGACCCCCGACGAACCGGCAACAGGAGTTGCTCATCGCGCGACTTGTCCCGTTTTCCGGGCGGTCTTAGCATCCTCTCGACGTTTGACCGCTTCGATCACACTTCCGCTTCGGAGACCCTTCCCATGCGACGCCTGCTGCTGTTGTCCACTTTGCTGTTGCCTCTGCTCGATTCCGCTCGCGCGGCGGACGGCGATTTCAAGCCGATCTTCGACGGCAAGACGCTGGCTGGCTGGCACAAGAATCCCGAACGGATCGGACACGGCACTGGCGGAAGCTGGGTCGTCGAGGACGGTGTCATCGCAGGCGAGCAAGACCCACCCGGCAGCGGCAACGGCGGCATCCTGCTGACCGACGAGAAGTTCAAGGACTTCGAACTTCTGATCGACATGAAGCCCGATTGGGGCGTCTGCTCCGGCCTCTTCGTGCGAGCCAACGACAAAGGCCAGTGCTTCCAAATGATGGTGGACTATCACGACCGAGGAAACGTCGGCCACATTTACGGCGAGGGAACCGGTGGCTTCAACACGCGGCCTTACGACATCTTCGGCGAGGAGAAAGACGGCAAGCTGCTGAAGCTCTTCGCCAAGCCGACCGAACCCGCTCCGACCGCGACACCGACCTGCACCAGCGACGAATGGCTCAAAGCCTGGAAGGTCAACGACTGGAACACCGCGAAGGTCCGCGTCGTCGGCAATCCTCCGCAGATCACCACCTGGATCAACGGCCTGAAGGTCAACGACTTCGACGGCTCAAAGTTCGACGGCAAAGGCTACGACGCGAAGAAGGTTGCCGAGACGCTCGGCCCCGCTGGCTCGATCAGCGTCCAAGTCCACGGCGGCAAAGGCTGGCCCAACGGAGCCAAATGCCGCTGGAAGAACATCAAAGTCAAACGGCTGTAGCTCGCCTCACGACCAATCGTGATTTCGCACTTGTCGTAGTGCTCTCGACGAGGCAATGATGGCCTTCGATATCCGGTACTCGCGAACATCTCACGGTCAACTCAAAGGATTTCGCGCGTTTGATCGTGCAGCAATCATTCAACAAATTGAAAGCGTGCTCGGAACGTCGCCGACGTTAACGAGCAAGGCCCGCGTGAAACGATTGCGACAACCCGCGCCGACCGAATACCGATTGAAGGTTGGCGACTTTCGAGTGTTCTACAACGTCGTTGATGACGTGGTTCAGGTCGTGCAGATTCTGAGTAAGCCGGACGCCATTTCTTTTTGCCAGGAACAAGACGATGACTCGCCAAGTCGTGACGAACCTTGAAACCCCGATCGGTGATGTGTTGGCAGCGATGGGTCGCGAAGGCGTCTTGCTGGAGACGAAGGATCACGAACCGGTCGCGGTCCTGCTGCTCGACGACGATTTGATCGATTACTTGCTCGAACGCAGTCCGCGTTTGACCGCTGAGTGCCAACGAATCCGGCGCGAGATGGACGCCGGAGATTTTGTCACCCACGACGAAGTGCGGAAGTTGCTGTAACCTCCAATGAATCCTGGAGTGAACTGGGAAGAGCCAACGGCCACCTCCGGTTCGATCTCCGTCCAAGTCCACGGCGGCAAAGGCTGGCCCAACGGAGCCAAATGCCGCTGGAAGAACATCAAAGTCAAACGCCTGTGAGCTCTCCGGCCGAAAGCCGATCGCTGACAGCCGACAGCCGTGATACGGTTTTTGCTCATTCCAAAAAACGGTATCACGGCATTCGGCCATCGGCTCACGGCCCTCGGCCGGACTCGGCGATCGTCCGATACACGGCCTTGGCTTTTTCAAACGTGCGTCTAGCTTCGTCTCGTTCGGGTTCGGCGATGACTCGTTCGCGGTTCTTCCAGAGCAGGTCGATGACCTCTTCACACCAGCGAGCGCTCTCACGGGAGGCTCGGATTGGTCTTCCAGCAACAAACACGTTGACCGGATTCGTGTGCAGTTGTGGGAACTGACGCAGCGCGACCCAACTGCTCTGCAAGATTGGAATTTGAAACTTGAGGTCGTGAATCTTCCCGTCGGCCGGGACTTTGCGTGACGCGACTGCTCGGCCGTTGACGACGATTTCGACCAGCCGCTCGCCCCCTTCGATCAACTTATCGGAGCGTGGGCCGTGCAATTCGACGGTGTCGCCGACGAGCCGTTTGCCGCCGACCGGTTCGATGACTCCTTGAGCGACCGTCTCTGGCGTGACCGGAGCGAACGCGATTTTCGCGGTGATCGTGACCTCGCCCGGTTGTGACAGCGCGACGTCACCGAAGCCGGGGCGAGTGTCGTTGACTCGGAAGTCGAGGGAGTGGGCGAAGCCGTCGGACACATACGACCGGCCGAGCTTGATCCCTTCGCACCACTTGGCGAAGTCCAGCTTCGCGGCCTTCTCAAGCTGGACGTACACACGGCCCTGGCCGACGCGGCGGCTGCTCATGCAGGGGAAGTCGGTCTCGCCGCTGGCCTTCAAGGGGAAGCCACAGTTGAGGACGTGATACCAGGTGTTCCATTCCTGAATCCGCCGAGTGTCCATCGCGCTGATGAAGTCGCAGACTCCCTCGACGACCGTGACCGGCAGCTCCATCGCACCGACGCCGTTCATTTCGGGGATCGCGAGGTTCGGCAGTTGATCCGCCGCTCGGTCGTGACACTGAGTTAGCTCGCGCTCGGTCAGTTTGCGGTCGCCATCGGTGTCGATCTTCTCGAACGGCTCCGGCAGAAGAGCTTTCTCGGTTTCAGCGGACGACAACGTGCCGTCTTTGTTGCCGTCCCACTTGGCCAGGAATCGCGTCGCTGCCTTCGGTGGGTCGATCCACAAGCCGCTGGCCGAGTGCGCGTAGCCGGTGACGCCCCCTTGAGCTTTCGCCCAACGCATCACCGGCGTTGTCCAAGTCGGCCAGCCTTTCGTCTCGGAGCCGTCCGAGCCGGGATAGGTTTGGTCCCGCAGATTCAGCAAGCAAACATGGCCCAAGGCTTGCGAGCCGAAGCCGCTGATCTCCAAATCGTACTTCAGCAGCGTGAGCGGCTCACTAATGTTGAGCGGCGCAGGCTGAAAGAATTGCCGTTGAAACTTGTAGCACGGCCCCCACGTCAACACGCAGCCGACGTTCAAGCCCTCTCCTTTGACCTGCCGGAACATGTCCTCTGGAGTGACTCCTTCGGTCGGGACTGTGTAGTGAGCACACCCCGCCGCATGGATGTGATGATCGCCAGAGTAGAACCCGAACTGACGCGGGTTGACCCAGCGTTCGAGGTGGAGTTTCAGCGCTGGAGTTCCGCCTTCAGGCGGATTCCCTGGCTGCGAGGGACCGCCTAAAGGCGGAACTCCAACGTTCTTCTCGTGCACCCAGTACTCCGGCCCGCGAGCAAACTGCACGGTGAATTCGCCGGGCGGGAGCAGCAGTGACTCGCCATCGACGCGATACACCTGCGGCTGAAAGAACAAATCGGGTGCAAGCCGTTTCGGCGGCGGCGGAAAGATGCGGCCGAAGCGGTCCTTCACGATGAGCGCGGCGGTCGTCGGAGTGCCGTCGAAGTCGCGAATCTCCAGCTTCACCGGGATCGCCGGTGCGACACGAAACAACACCGGCACCTCGCCGCGAAAGCCGATGTCTTGATTGCCCTGTTCGAGATCGAGGCCGATCGTCGCCTCGCGCTTGCCAGCTTCCGTCGAGAGGATCAACCCGATGGCGTACTCAACTTCGAGACCGCTAAGCCGATCGGTCATCGGCGGCTGCTCGAACATTTCGACGGAGAGAAACCGTTCCGCGTCTCGTTTCGCATTTTCGTTGTCGTTCAATTCCGTCTGTTGCTGACGACCGAGCGAGCCTTTGCTGGCTCCGGCGTAGACGGCTCCGCCTTGTGGGCTGACCAGCTTCATCCGCTTCGTGACGGTGCTCTCGTTGAGCACTTTGATGAGCACCGGCGTGAACCCGAACTGCTGCAACTCGGCGGCAGCCGGCCCGCGCCGAACCTTCACTCGCGACTCTGGGTTGATGTGTGCGAGCAACAGCACGCGCGCGTCGAGCAATTTTTGGAGCTGTTTCGCATCACGATCCTTGCCCGCTGCACTGAGTTTTTCGATCTCGTCCACCGGAAGCGGCGAGCCGAGAAATTGCAGTGCCTCGACGACCCGTTTGACGTTCGCCGCCAGCGGTTGACCATCGACGTCGCCGATCGGCAATGTGACGGCTGGTTCGGCAGCACAGGCCATGAAGCCGCTCAACCCGAACAGAATCAAGAGGCGAAGAACAGCATTGATCATGGCGGGATACTCCAGACTTGGTCGGTCTCACCCGTAGGGTGGGTCAACCATCGGGCGACCCACCTCGAATGCAAACACGGTGGTCTCGATGACTCGACCCACCCTAATCTGCTGGCTTCAATTCGCGGATGCGCAGCTTGCGGAATTCCAGCGGAGCACCCTCCGCTTGCAGACCGATGTAGCCTTCTTTGGTTTCCAGGCCGGTCGCTTCCCAGGCGAGTTGCTCATTGCACCAGAACGTGACTTTGTCGCCGACGACCAGCACGCGCCATTCGTTCCATTCGCCCGGTTTCTTCTGCAACTGCGGGACTTCTTTCGCCCCGGTGATCTTGCCGCCGATGAATGCGCCCTCGTGAGCTTTGGCGAGGTTGATTTGATTGGCTCCGACCTTCTCACCGCTGCGGATGAAGAAGCCGCTGGTGTAGTTTTCTTTGACGGCTCGCCATTCGAATTTCATCTCGAAGTCGCGGTACGACTTGGCCGATCCCAAGTGTGGCTTGCCGCCGCCCGACAACTTGATGACGCCGTCCTCGACTTTCCAATTGTCCGGCAGTTCTTTCGGCGGCGATTCTTTGCCCTCGAATCGCCAGCCGGTGAAGTCCTTGCCGTTGAACATCGCCACGAATCCGGCGTCACGTTCTTCTTTGCTCAACTCGTCCGCCAGAGCGGCCTCACTGACGAGCAACAGGCTCAAACAGACGGCCAAGCATCGTACCCAGTTTTGGTTGTTAGTCATGTTCATGGTTGGCTCCGTTGGAATTGATCTTCTCGAAAGGCCGTGAGGATTCCGTTTCTTGATTTCGTGCCGGCATGGTTACGATCAAACCAATGGGAACCACATTCACACAGGTCGGTGCCGCATTGTTGATCGCGGGTCTTGTTGTCTCGATCATCGGCTACGGTGCGATTCGTGGGTGGTGTCGCCTGCCGTTCTTCGCGAATCGCAGATTCTACTCGGACATGATGCGGCGGAAGTTCCCCACGACCTTTCGACAAGACGATGAGGACTTCCAGGTCGCTGAACGCGGTTATCAGATTCTGACACTGACTCTCGGCCTGATGATGGTGCTAATCGGCGTGATGCTACTTGCCTGCGGTACTTTCATCGACAAGAAGCCTCAGCCACCGAGCTTGTCGTTGGCTTCCAGAATCAAAGCCTCGGTCTCGTCCCAAGCGATGCAGCCGTCGGTGATCGAGACGCCGTAGTGCAACAGTGAATAATCGGTTGTCAGCTTTTGGTTGCCGGGATGCAGATTACTTTCGAGCATCAAGCCGATGATGTTTTGGTTCCCGGCGACTCGCTGCTCGATCACGTCACGCCAGACGTTCGGCTGATTTCGATAGTCCTTGTTCGAGTTGGCGTGGCTGCAATCGACCAATACCCGTGGTGACAGTCCAACGGCAGAAAGCTTCTCGCTGGCGGTCTGCAATTGATCGGACGAGTAGTTCGGCCCCGACCGGCCACCTCGCAGAATCAGATGTCCCCACGGATTGCCACGCGTGTTGACGACGCAGGTGTGTCCGTCGCCGTCGATCCCCAGAAACGCATGAGGCGTGCGCCCGGCGATCATCGCGTCGATCGCGACTTGCAAGCCGCCGTCGGTGCCGTTCTTGTAACCGACCGGCATCGACAAGCCGCTGGCCATCTGCCGGTGCGTCGGTGATTCGGTCGTGCGTGCGCCGATCGATGCCAGAGTCAGCAAATCGGCGATGTACTGCGGTGTGATCGGTTCGAGCAGTTCGGTCGCGGCCGGCAGTCCCAGGTCGCCAATGTCGAGCAACAACTGTCTCGCCAATCGTAGCCCGGCCTGGATGTCGAACGAATCGTTGAGGTACGGGTCGTTGATCAACCCCTTCCATCCAACCGTTGTCCGCGGCTTCTCAAAGTAGACGCGCATCACCAGCAGCATTCGCTCGGAAACGTTGTCGGCGAGTCCTTTCAATCGCTGAGCGTATTCGAACGCCGCCTTGGGGTCGTGAATCGAGCACGGCCCGACGACGACCAGGACTCGGCAATCTTCGCCGGCCAGAATGCGCTGGATCGACTCGCGGTTATCGAGCACCGTTTTGGTGGTCGCGAGCGTGATCGGCAATTCGGTCTTCAAAACTCTTGGTGCGACCAGCGGCACCGTGCTGACAATATTGATGAACTGAGTCGGTTGCATGAGGGCCTCAAACCAAATCCAAACTTGAGCCGGGCATGTTAGCGGCGAACTCGCACGGCGCGGAGCACGCCAGCCGTGCGAAGTGAGCATCCCCTTCCTGATCCGCATCAAACGCTCAAGACCAAGCGGATTGCAGCGTGACCCGGCGGACGGCCGACTTTAGAATCCTGCCCCTCGCGGAGTCGGTCTGCCCGCGAGTTTTTGCCTTGATCCGAACTTGAGGAGATTTGATCAATGAGAAAATTTTGGTTGAGTTCGCTGATGCTGACGGCTGCGCTTGGTTGCGGCCAAAGCGGTTCGCCCCCGGTGGCGAGCGATCCGCCCGCTGCTGATCCGGCCAGTGTCGCTCCCGCCGATGAAGCTTTGCCGGAAGGGACAGTGCTGGTGACGCTCAAGTTGCCAGAGATGACCTGAGGCGGCTGTGCCGCTGCCGTGCGCAGCGATTTAGCCAACGTCGAAGGCGTCTCCGATATTCAAACAGACATCAAGAAGCGAAGTTGTCAGTTCAAGTTGGCGAACAAAGACCTCGATTTGAAAGCGAAGCTGACCGAATTGGCTCAAAACAACGAGCACATCAAAGGCTTCGAGATCGTCACGCAATAATCGTGGGGCAGGTTTGCAACCTGCCCGCGAATCTGGCAGGTTTCAAACCTGTCCCACAAAACAGCCCGGTCACCCACGGTGGCCGGGCTGCTTTTTTGAATCGATCGCAGATTCTCAGGAAGCGGGGTATCGCAGGCGCGAGCAACTTGGCGCAACAACCGGTAAGCGGACAATGGGTCTGGTCATCAGGAAACGGGGAGGCAATCACTTCCCGATGTCCTGTTAGCACGACGCGCACGCGAGTGGATCCGACCACGGCCACTCGCATGCGCGTCGTGCTATCTTCCCCGTTGGGTTCGGGAAGTTATTGTGCTCCCGTTCTCAACCGGGGCCGCAAAGTCTCCAGTGCTCAAAGCCAGGTAATCCCTTCGCGTGCCAGTTCCAACAGCATCTCATTTCTCGACGAGGACATCATGGATCGACGTCAATTCTTGACCTCCGTGGCGGCGGGCGGATCGCTCGCTCTGTCAAACAGACAACTCTTCGGTGACGACCACTGCGAGGATCGCACGTTTGCCACGCCTGAAGAGGCTCGCAAATCGCCGCCGGAGAAAATCGGGTATGTCATCGGCGTCTATGCAGGCACCGGTGTGAAAAAGCCGGATTATCTGGCGACGGTGGATCTCGATCCGACGTCGAAGACTTATTCGCAGGTCATCCATCGGCTCAAGATGCCGAACGTCGGCGATGAATTGCATCACTTTGGTTGGAATGCCTGTGGAAGTTGCCACGGTCATCGTGCTCGGCGATATCTGATCGTTCCCGGATTGGTCTCCGGGCGCATTCACATCATTGATACGCAGCGGCCGGACTCGCCAAAGCTGCACAAGGTCATCGAGCCGGACGAGATCGTTCGTAAGACGAAGCTGACTGCACCGCACACGGTCCATTGTCTCGCCGATGGCCGGATCATGATCTCGATGCTCGGCGATGAGCAGCTCAACGGGCCGGGAGGATTCCTGTTGCTCGACGAAAAATTCAACATCGCCGGCCGCTGGGAAACCGACACGAACGGGATGAACTTCAACTACGACTTCTGGTATCAGCCGCGGCACAACGTGATGGTCAGCAGCGAATGGGGAGCACCCAAGACGACGCGGCCCGGTTTCCAACTCGATGATGTGAAGGCCGGCAAGTACGGCCATCACCTCCACTTCTGGGACTGGTCGAAACGCCGCATCGCTCAGAGCATCGACCTCGGTGAGCAAGGTTTGATCCCGCTCGAAGTCCGCTTCCACCACAACCCTGCGAGTACGCACGGCTATGTCGGGGCGGCGCTCTCCAGCGTCATGTGGCACTATTTCAAAGAAGGCCAGGAGTGGAAGGCCGAGAAGGTCATCGAGGTCGCGGGACAGGAACTGAAAGACTGGGACTTCCCGGTGCCAGGTCTCATCAGCGATCTGGTCGTGTCGTTGGACGACCGCTGGCTCTACTTCTCGAATTGGCTCCACGGCGATGTCCGGCAATACGACATCAGCAATCCCTCAAAACCGAAACTCACAGGACAGGTGTGGGTGGGAGGCCTGCTTGGCAAAGCTCCGAAGATTCACGGCAAGACCGCGACGGGAGGGCCGCAAATGCTGCAACTCAGTCTCGACGGCAAACGCCTGTATGTCACCGATTCGCTCGTCAGCAGTTGGGACAACCAGTTTTATCCCAACATCGCCAAGCAAGGCTCGATGATGTTGCGGGTCGATGCCGACACCACCAAAGGCGGGCTGACGCTCAATGACCGTTTCTTCGTGGACTTCGGCCAAGAACCCGACGGCCCGGCCCGTGCCCATGAAATGCGTTTCCCTTTGGGCGACTCGACCTCGGATGTGTGGGTCTGAGTTGCTCTCGTCGGTGCGTCCGCACCGTGCTCGGCGCAGGTCTCCCGACCCCGCCGCTTGGCAGGACCGTAGGTCTCCCCACGACGGTGAACTCGCACAACATTGATCAGCCACCGAGGTCAAATCAACTTGTCGGTCGTGATCGCACGCGATACGGTCAGCGAGACTTTGTGCCGGTGCCTCCAACGAGGCTCGCCTGAGAGGGAGGATTCCAAGGAGACTCCATGCGGACACTCAACGATCCGAAACGTGTCGTGAGAAGTGACGCGGTAACGCGCCGTGACTTTCTCCGGCTGGGAGCCTTGACCCTCGGCGGGCTGACGCTCACGAGTGACCTGCTCCGTCTTCGTGCGGAGTTGCCGGAGCCGGGTCAGCCGAGGCCGAAGTCGGCGATCATGATTTTTTTGAGCGGCGGCCCTTCGCATTTGGACATGTATGATTTGAAGCCGGAGGCTCCCAGCGAGTACCGCGGCGAGTTCCGACCGATCAAGACCAGCGTGCCAGGGATGGAGATCTGCGAATTGATGCCCATGCAGGCGAAGATCGCGGACAAGTTCACTCTGCTGAGAGGCGTGCGGTCCACGGAACTGCACACCGCCAACGAATTCTACAGCGGCTACCCGTGGCAAGAATCTCCCCGCGCGTCGGTCCCCGGAGAGGCACAGCGCCCCGCGCTCGGTTCGGTCGTGAGCCGCACGCGCGCGAGTGGTTCAACAAACCTGCCGTATGTCAGCCTGGGCAACAGACCCGACTGGGAGCGGGCGTATTACCTCGGCCTGGAACACGAGCCGTTCCGCGCGAGCGGCGATGGTTCGCGTGAGTTGCTCGAAACCATGAGCCGACATCGAGACGTCGGCTCGCGGCAACTGGAGGATCGTGGCGATCTCCTTCGGTCCTTCGACAACCTCCGCCGAGACCTGGATGCTCTTGGAACAATCCGAGGCATGGACGCCATTCAAGAGCGAGCTTTGCGGATCATCGGATCGGGCAAGATGCGCGAAGCGTTTGACGTCGACAAAGAGCCGCTGCAAATCCGCGAGCGTTACGGCGACCGGCCCTATCAAGTGATCAACCAAGAGTGCAACGTCGTCCGCTACCACGAAGTCGCACATCCCGGCCGAGCACTGCTGCAAGCGCGCCGACTCGTCGAGGCGGGCGTCTCTGTCGTGACTTGCTCGTTCTCCGATTGGGATACACACCGCTACAACTTCACAACGCTGAAACAACTGCTCCCGCCGCTCGATCAGGCGCTGTCCGCCTTGGTCCTCGATCTGGAAGAGCGCGGCTTGCTCGACGATGTGGCAGTCGTGATGGGTGGCGAGTTCGGCCGTCGCCCGCGCATCGGCGACGTCACACCCGACGGCCGCACCCACTGGCCCGAAGCAGGCTGCTTCTGGCTAACCGGCGGAGGCCTCAAGACCGGCCAAGTCATCGGTGCCACCGACTCCCGTGGCGAGCGAGCCATTGAACGTCCCATCCGCGTGTCGAATGTGTTGGCAACTCTCTACCGAGTCCTCGGCATCGACACCTCCACAACCTTCACCGACCACAACGGCCGCCCCCAGTATGTGCTGGAGGATCGCGAGCCTGTGAAGGAACTCGTGAGTTGATTGCGGCAAATCCAAAGATGAGATCCTCGCCGAACACGCAGGGCCAGCCATGCATAATAGGCCAAGTGTCAGTCAAAGGTAGTCACCCGCGGCGTTGCGTGGTGACAAAGTGTCAGTCAAAGGTAGTCACTGTTTGCGGTGCTTGTTTTTTGGCTTGTAGTCGATGGTTTTGATCTTGGGGTGGTCATGTGGTTCAC
>SXGT01711243.1_pt1 | contig 10982 bp, 13 predicted proteins | sample 3176221 | NCBI WGS metagenome assembly SXGT01 (sample SAMN11356862, study PRJNA531348) | freshwater metagenome | isolation source: freshwater sample F1-120 | place: China: Fuxian Lake, Yuxi | collected 2017-12-25
CATGGTGGCGGCGCCGCTGGCCACGGTCGGCATACTCTCGGCGGCCGGGCTACTGCGGGTCTTCCCGCTGCCCTACGCGCCGCGTCTCGCCGCCGGGCTGGCGCTGCCGGCCGCTCTCGCGCTGCTGGCGTAAGAGCGGCACGGCAGCACGTCTTACGTCTTGATGATGGTGTTGGTGATCAGCGTCGGTTGCGTGTTGTTGTGCGCGCCGCCCCCGCCGGTATTGGTGGAGTTGAAGGTGCCGACCGAAGTGTCGTCACCGGCTGACGCGAGGGGACCCCCGTGGTTGGATCCGCTCTCCGTACTAGCCCATCGGGTGTTGGTATGGTTGTGCGACGGCATCTGCGCTTCGGTGAGCGTGTGCGTCTGGGCGCCGCCGTTCGCCCCTAACGTCGTGCCGGTGATCCCGCTGCCGCCGCTGGTAATGCGGTTCGCCGCCGCGCCGCCCATGTCGTCCTTGCCGGCGGTCACCCGGCCGCGGCAATCCGGCACATTGAACGTCGTCGAGCCGTCACCCGCCCCGTAGACCGTGCTGATCACCGCGAAGAGATCGGCATAGGTCGTGCGGCTGATCGCCTGCCCGTAGCACAGCAGCCAGCCGGACGGCGCGCTGCTGCCGGCGAAGGACACGACGGTTCCCGTGGGTACACCGCCGCCCGCCGCGGCCAGCACACCGGAAGACAGTGACAGGCCGGTCCCGATGGAGATCTCCTCGACCGCACCGCTGCCGCTGGTGGAACGGCCGAGCAGGCGCTCCGTCGCGATGTTCTGGAACTTGGCGAAGCTGACCGCGCCTGCCGCCAGTTTGGCCGTGGCCACCGAGTTGTCGGCCAGCGTAACACCGAATTCGTTGGTGCTCGCGTTGACCGTGCCGATGACGATCCAGTCGACGCCGTCGTAGATACGCAAGGTCCATGGCGAAGCGCTGTCGTCGAGCCAGACGAGACCGGCCTGCGGCGAGGGCGGGACGCTGGGTCCTTTCATCGAGGTGCCCAGGGCGGCGAACGCGCCGTTGAGGTCGGCGCGCACGGTGGCGCCGTCGGCGTTGGCGATGTTGAGGTCGTGCTGGGACATGGCTAGATCACCTCGTCTGCGGTCACGGAAAGCTCGGAAATCAGGATGTTGTAGGCGGGATCGCTGGTGGTCAGCTCGGCCTTGAACTGGAAGGCGCGCGACTTGCCGTCACTGACCGCCAGCGTCTGCCAGGCCGACCAGACCGGCGAGCCCGACGGGTTGTCGTCGGTCTCGCGCACATAGATCTTGCAGTCGGCCGAGGCAGCCTGGGTGCCGTCGAAATCGTCCCACTCGTCGATCGGGTTGTCGCGGGCGTCGATCTGGTCGAGCGTGTTGACCACCAGGGCGGAAACCCGGGCACCCAGCCGCACCGTCTTGATGCTGCCGAGATCGATGGCCCCGGCGAAATTGTAGGTGCCTGAAGGGACGATGCCGCCATAGGCGTCGAGGCTGGCGATCAGGTCGAAATCGGGGATGCTGTCGAACGGGCCCGTCCCGGACAGGCGCAGGGTGCCGTCGCTGACCACGCAATTTGTCTTGGCGCCGGGGAAGAGCGGGCTCTCGGTCAGCGTCTGCAGGTTGGCGAATTCGAGCAGCGAGGGCGCGTTGGTGTTGACCGTCGCCGTCCCCAGGCTGCCGACACCGCTTGAGTCATAGGCCTTGACCAGATAGGTGCCGGCGACCAGCGGCAGTACGGTGTGCGTCGCCGTGCCGGGCACCGCGGGCCCGATATCGATGGCCCCCTGCCAGGTGGCCCCCGCGGTGGCCGAGGAATGGCGCACCCGGATATAGCCGCCGATACGCACATCGAGATCGGGATGCTGGTTCCAGCTCAGGACGGCGAGGCTGCTGATGGCCGAGAGCGAGAGGCCGGTGACCGTGGCCGGCGGCGCGGACAGGCCGAAGATTTCCTGGCGCACCGAGGTGTAGGGGCTGCTGACGCCGAGGCCGTTGAGCGCCTTGACCCGGAAATCATAGACACCCGGCGCGATGTCGAGGATCTCGGACTCGCTGTCGGTCGTCTGGCCGGCGACGAGATAGGTCGTCTCGTCCTTGAGCTTGTATTCGACCTGGTAGGACGAGACGAAGGCATCGGGCGACGGCAGCCAGTCGAGCAGCGCCTTGGCCTTGACGCCACTGCCGTCACGCGTGACGTAGAGCGCCTCGCTGACGGTGATGGCGCCCGGCTGCACGACGACCCAGGGCTTGGGCAGGTTGGTGTCGGGTGCGGGGTCGTAGGTCGTGGCGTCGCCGCTGTTCCAGTCGTAGGCGGCCGAGGAGTACTCCTGCAGCACGAGGTCGACGCCGGCATCCTCGGCCAGCGTCCAGGACAGGACGCGGAACGGCTTGTTGGTCCAGCCGAAGCGCGGCAGCGTGACGTTGACCACGTCCCACACGGCGACCTGCAGGGCGCTGAGCTTCGCCGGGAAATCGACGGTGATGCCCTGGCGCGACATCTCCAGGTGGATCCTGGCGATGCGCTGGGCGCGCACGTTGTCGGTGGTATAGGGCAGTTCGATGTCGCGATAAATCGACTGGCCGCCATCCTGCGTCTGGTAGAGCGGGTTGGTCACCGGCGGGAAATCGGCCGGCTGCCAGGATTTCTGCGGATCGACGAAGGTGCCGCGCACGCCGTTGTAGAGCTCGCGCCGCGAGACACGCGGCCGTACCTTGACCGGCCCGCGCAGATCGTCGGCGGTCAGGGTGTCGGTGGCGACGGAAGAGGCACCGGCGGTGAGGCGGTATTTGCCCTGGCTGTAGACCAGCACCCCGGCGCAGGCCGTCAGCATGTCTTCAATAATGTCGATCGGCTTGGCGTCGAGATTGAACGCGCCATCCAGCGTGTAGCGTTTCTGCGTGCCACCGCCGGAAAGTGCCACATCCTCGTCGCAGACATTGGCGGCGGCGATGAAGCTGGCCTCGTCGATCTCGTCGGCGAAGGCGGCGAGGCCGAAATCCTGTACGAGATAGTCCCGGATGCACAGCGCGGGATTGTTGGAGAAGGCTGTCGTCGTCGTGCGCGGGTCGTAGACCTTGCGGCCCTGCACCACGGCGTTGATGTTGGGCAGCCCCGTCGGCCAGGTATCGTTGTTCCATTTGAGACGCGCGTAAACGTAGCCAACGCCCCTCAGGCGATGATCGGCAGTCCATTCCGCAACCTCCGCGACCAGATCGCTATCGGCGGTCTGATCGGCGGCGCCCAGGTGCTTGTTGACCCGGTAGTAACCCGAGAAGCGGGAATCCGTGGACAGGGTGTCGTTGAAGTACACATCGCCGATGCCCTGCACCTCATGGGCCGCCAGCGGAATCACGATGTGCATGAACTCTTTCTCGGACCCGGTGCTGGTGGCGTAGATCAGCGGCCCGGATACCAGGACCGTGCCGTAAACGATGCGCCGGGGCGCCACCGAGGAACGGACAGACTGGGTCCTGTCCCGTGCCTCCCGCGTGAAGGGTTGAATGCGCGCCTGCTGCGGCTTTCCCGCCAGCGACTGCATGATCTGCCTGAAGGCATAGGAAACGACAGCGCTGACGACTGCCTGAATGACGTAGGTGGCGACGACTTGAGGCATCAGACCCGCCAGGCCGCCTGAACGGAAGAAAGAGGATGAAACACCACCCCGGAAGGCCCCTTGTAGGCACACCGCTCACCGACGCAGATGCCGAGCGCGGGCCCCTCCTTTTGCGTCATGAGCACCACATCACCCCGTTTTGCGAGGTAGGGGCTGGATAGGGGATCCGAAAGCGCCGCCCGCGCCGCCGCCTCCACGCCGCCGTTGCCGATGCGCTTGAGCGCAGAAAAAGCGCCACGCCGGGACTGGTATTGCCCCCGGTACGCGGCGGCAAGGTCGATACCGGTGATCGCCTTCACGCAATCCGCGGCGAACAGGCAGCAATCGCTCTCGCCCCACGCGAATGGCGTGGCGCGCGCGCCCTCGATCGCCGCCTCGAGGCGCATCGGCCAGTCCTGAAAACGGGTAAGCGCCGTCATCCGCGACCCCAGACGAGTTCCTTCTCCTGCATCTGAGGAACGAACTCGAAACCCTTGTCGCCGGGATAGGCGGCGCGCTGATCCTCGCTGGTATAGCGGCGTATACGCGGCCGCTCCCAGTCGACCAGGCGGCTTTCAGCCGTGACGCTGATCGTGGCCGTGTCGCCGAGCTCGATATCCATGGTGTCCATGCGGCCCGACCACAGCACGGTCGGCGAGGCGATCACCTGATGGTTGTCGTCAAGCAGCGCCAGCAGCACGCGGCAGGAACGGCCCTGGTAATATTCGTTGAGCGCGATGGAGACGAGCTCGCCGGGAATGCCGGACAATGTCAGCGTGATCCCGTAGGCCTGCAGCTCGCTGCCCTCCTGCACCGCCGAGATCTTGCCGAGGGTGCCGACGCCGAGATACGTGTTGCCGTCGATGACGATGGTGTAAGGGCTGGAGTTGGCCCTCACGAAACCGGAAGCAAAGTCGAGCTCGGCGGCCAGCACGGGGCGCGCCACCGCCGCCTCGCTGGCCGTCACCATCGGTGCGGTGATGTCGCGGCTCATGGCACGATCGCCTCGACCGCTTCGAAGGCCAGGCCGTAGACGCTGGTCTCGCTGGCATCCCAGGCGATATCAGGGGTCGCCAGCATCATCACGCAGGAAGCGCTGCTCAGAATCAGGGCCGCGTTGTCGAGCGGGCTGACCCGGATCGGCGGCTCCAGGGTCAGGGTCGCCTGCCCGCTCTCGTTGCTGCTCGCGTCGGCCACGACCATGTGCAGCTCGCGGCCGGTCCCCGCGTCAAAGGCGATGTAGTCGCCGGCCTTGAGGATGCCGGTGACACTCGCCGTCCAGCCGTCGGTGACGAGGCTGGCTCCCGTCTGGCCGCCGCCATTGACCAGCGGCGTGCCGGTGGCCACGCCTCGGGGAGCACGTGAATCAGGATCGTAACCGTAGAAGCGCCCGGCCTGGCCGCGCAGGCGCACGAAGAAGGCCTGCCAGGCAGCGGCCGTGTCGCGCTTCATCGGCGGCAGGACATAGCTGGCGGTCCAGCGCGCCCCCGGCATCTCCAGGGTCTGGACCGAACCGGAGAGCGGCGAGGTGAAGGTCTGCGTGTTCGAACGCAGGCCGAACTTGCTGGTCTTGAAGGCCGGCGAGGCCGGCAGGGAAAGAATTGTCATGGCCGGCGGCGCCCCAGGGCCTTGGCGTAGTCGCCGCCACGATTGGCGAGATCGCGCACCGCCGTGATGGTGCGGGCTTCCGTCTCGCGCATGGCGAGCCGGATGCGCGCCTCGACACCGGCATCGGCGCCGCGCGCATCGATGTTGTAGGAGAGGTTGACGGATTGTCGTGCGCCGCCAAACGAGCGGAAATTCTCGTTGCTGACCACGCGACCGGACATGTCCGGCACGAAGAGCTCGGGGCCGCGCTCGCCGACGACGTAGGGCATGCCCCGCGTGGCGGGTCCGCCGGCAGCCAGGCCCCCCATGGCCCACGAATAGGCAATCGGATCGTCGAGAACGAAACCACCCAGCACGTCGGTGGTGGCGCCCGCTCCGCTGCCGCCGCCGAACAGTCCGCTGAGCCAGTCCCCGGCATCGCCCAGAAGTCCGCCCAGCGAGCCGCCGATACCGCTGAGCATGCCGCCCTGCCCGGTCAGGCTGCTGAAGGCGCTGCTGATCGTGTCCCAGATCCCGGTGAGCAGCTCCTGGAGCTTGGTGAACGCGATATCCAGCACCCCCTTGATCCCGGTGGTCAGCCACTCGGTGGCACCCCTGATGGCTTCGCTGAGAAGTTCCGTTCCGGCTTTGACCACCGATCGGATGACGTCCATCGCCTCCTTGAGCACCTCCTGCAGGGCGACTCTCAGGGGATTGACGATGCCTTCCTGAATCAGATCGGCCAAGATGGACTTCGCATCGTCCCTGATCCCGCGAAAGGCTTCGACGAAGACCGAGCCGACCTCCTTGCCGAGCCCCTTCAGCACGGAGCCGAGATTCTTGAAGTCGCCCGAGACGATCGTCTGCGCCAGCTGCTTCGAGCCGCGATCGCTGATACGGTCGAGAGCCTTGTCCAGGGCCTCGAAGCGCTTCTTCGTCGCGGCATCGATCTGCCGGAAGGCTTCGGCCGGAAGCCGCTTGATCGCCTCGCCGACTGCGGCAACGGTCTGTCCGAGCCGTACGCTGGCCTGCCTCAGCTCGATGAGCTCGAGCCCGATGAGAGCCTTGTTGGTGTTGTAGATCAGGTCGAGGTTCTTCCTGGTCGCCTCGTAGGATTTCTCCATCGCGTCCAGCACGCTCTTGAGGTCATCAGCCACGAGCCGTCTCCTTGATCAACTCAGCGTCCAGCCTGTCGCGCAGCCGTTTCACGTCTTCCGCGGTCAGGTCGGTGCCCGGCCGCCCTCCCCGCGCCTCGCTCCAGCCATCCAGCGCCGCGTGCAAATCGTGCGGGGTCGCCGCCCAGAACTCGCTCGGCTTCCAGCCGAGCGCGCCCATGCCGATCTCGCGGTAGCGCCGCCAGGGAACTACTTCTGATCCCCTGCCGGCGCTTCCGGCTTTCCCGCGGAGTCACCCTGCAGCGCGCCGGTGAGGAACGTGCCGATCGCGTCGCTGAAGGACAGCACGCCCTGCCTGACGATCAGCTCGCCGAGATTGGCCGGCACCTTCTCGCCCCCGCCGCGGATGCCGGCGGCGAGGATGCCGCTGACCTCGCGCACGCCGAACTGGGCGTCGACGAAACGCCGTGCGATGGGCACCAGGCCCGCCCCCAGCCGCTCCTCGATCTCGACCAGCGCCTCGAAAGTCGGACGCATTGTGTACTCATGTCCGTTGAGGCGGACCGCGACCTCGCCGCGTTGCTTGTTCATGGCGCTACGCCGCCGTCACGGTGAGCGCGCCGGAGGATTCCAGCGTGATGCTGAAGGTCTGCTCCTTGTTGTATTCGCCGCCGGCCTGGTACTGCGTCACCTGGAAGCTGCCGTCGATCGCATCGCCGTTGTCGAAGATGATGCCGAAGGCGTTGAGCGAGCGGTCCAGCGAGTAGCCCAGCAGGGTCGTCGCCTGGGCGCTGCCCGAGAGAATGCCGGCCGCACTCAGCGACATCGACGAGACGCCCGCCCCGGCCAGCAGCGTGCGCGCCCCGGCGCTGTCCTTGTTGGTGACGTCGACGGTCTCGCCGTTCACCGTCAGGCTGGTGGTGCGCATGCCGGCCACCGTGGTGCCGCCGCTGGCCGTGCCGACCTTGAGCAGGAAATCGCGACCTTTCTGAGCTGCCATTGTCTTCTCCTCGTGGGTTAGAGCGGGGTGTCGGGTGAGCCCTGCGCGGTCTGCACCGTGACGATGAACTTCATGTGGGCGACGGCCATGGTCGGATCGGCTTCGCTCTTGAGCTCGACCGTGGTCTCGGCCAGCACGAACTCGAGCGTCTTGCCGCCGACCGTCAGCGTCGTGGCCATGGCCGTCTCGACCTCGGAGCAGATCGTGTCGAGCGTATCCGCGGCGGTCTCGTCCGCCGCCGTGACGCAGCCGTCGATCATCACCTCGAGGTCGCGCATCTGGCTGCGCTCCCGGTCGATGGTGCGCAGCGGCTCCTTGATCGTGAAGACCTCGAGCCCCGGCATGTCGCCCGGGCCGAGCGGCGTGATCCAGCTGGGATAGACGTTGCTGCCGGTGGTCGACAGGCCGGTCACCCTGGTGACGACGGCATCGCGGATCTGCTTGCGGACATGGGTCATCGCGGCGTGGCTCGCAGGTCGATGTCTCTTGAGACAGAAAGTATAAAGACATTGTGTCTGATATGTGGCGGTCGCGGGGCGATTTGAAGAAATCCGCCGCCGGAATTCAGGCCGTGAGTCGCCGGTCGCCCCGAGCCGCCGGCCCGGGGGCGCGATGCGCCTTCACACACTAAAAACCCCTCTTGTGCTGTGACGCGCCCGTGCGCGCCTCCGATCGCGCTTATATCGGGGCACAACCAGAGAGGGAAGAGCCTACACTCGTAAAACGTGTATAACTTCGCGCGCGATCAACGGCGCGGGCGGCAGGAAGCGAGTTTCGCGACGCTGCCGAGGCTGTGAATAAAACCGAAGAGCGGGCGCCCGGCCGGCGCCGCGGGAACGCCGCGCCTATTTCGGCCCGTCCCTGGGCGTCTGGCTGTCGGCGGCGTTGAAGATGAACTTGCCGAGCATCTGCACCAGGTTGACCGGCGCCTGGGTGTATTTGATCTCGCCGCCGGGCGGGATGATCTTGTCCGCGCCGCCGGGCACCAGGGCGACGAAATTGCTGCCCAGCAGGCCTTCGCTGGAGATCTGGGCGACGGTGTCCTCGGGCAGCTTTACGGAATTGTCGAGCGAGATGCGCAGCACCGCGAGAAAGGTCTCGGGATCGAGGCGCTGGTCGACCAGCGTGCCGACCTTGATGCCCGAAATCTTGACGTCCGTGCCGGTGGCCACACCGTCGACCCGCTCGAACTTGGCGATCACCTCGTAGCCGCGCACGGCCCGCACATTGGTCGACGTATAGGCGAAGACCATGAAATAGGCCGCGACCACCAGGACCACGGCGCCCATCAGGGTTTCAACGAGGTTGCGACCCATGGTCAGGCGCTCCGCCGGTTCAGTGGGGGACCCAAGCTCAATTGGGAACCCAAGGCTCGTAATCCCCCGTCGCCTTGGCGCGCTGGCCGCCGGCGAAATCATGGCCGGGCGGGCGATAGGCTTGGGGCGTGCCGGTGAGGTTGGGCTGGTGCTCCTTCTGCCAGGGCGCCGTGCGCACCCCGCCCGAAGCCGGCGGGTCGAGCACGAGATGGTGCAGCCAGGCGTGCCACTCGGGCGGCACCTTGGTGGCCTCGGCCTCGCCTGAATAGAGCACCCAGCGCTTCTGGCGCTTGCCGGCGTAGCGCGTGGCCCCGGTCTTGTCGCGGTAGTAGGTGTTGCCGAAGGCATCGTGGCCAACGGACACCCCGCGCAACCAGGTATAGAGACGCGTGGCAATGGTCATGAAAGCCGCCGACTCCCAGGCGTTTGAATGGCCGGGACTATTGCACGGGGGCGTCCGGGCGTCCAGATTAGCGCCCGGTTTTCATTGAGTGTTTTCAATGCCTGATTTCTGGCGCGCCTCCGGCTACCAGCTCCTCCAGCCCACCCGGGAAGGCCGGCTGGGGTTGAGCGACGCTTTCCTGCGCGCCTACTTCATGCGGCCGGAGATGCAGCCGGTGGCGGAGTCCTGCCCGGCCGAGCGCGCCCTGCACGCCGCCCTGCTCGATTCCCCGCGCAAAACCGTGAGCCCGGCCGAGCTGGCCGCCCTCCGGGATGCCGACGCGCGCGACAACTACCAGGTGCTGCTCGGCTTCCGCGACCGGCTGCTGGCCGCAGCCACGCTGGAAGACGCCTATCTGAAGCTCTTCCTCGAGCCCGCCCAGATCCCGGCCCTGTTCATCGACCAGCTGGCCCATGTCCTGCTGCGCCATATCCTCGACGGCGTCGAGGACCCGCTGCGGGCCCGCGCCGCCGAGCTCTTCTTCCGCGCCCAGAAGGTGACCATCAAGGATGGCGCGGTGATGCTGGCCGACGAGGAGATTGTGGAGATGTACGCCGCCACCGGCGGCATGGGCGCGCTCGGCAGGCTGATCGTCGAATCCAACACGGCCGTCCGCTCGGTCGATCTCGACGTGCTGACCGACAAGACGGCCGGGGAATACTGGGGCCGCGACGACCGCTACGACACGGTGCTGGAGCTGACCTTCGGCCGGCACGGGCTCGACGCCCTGTCGCGCGTGCTCGAAGCCTGGGTCCGGCATTTCCTCGGCGTCGAGGTGAATATCCAGCCGGTCAGCCAGATCCAGGACGAGCGCTGGAGCTGGCATGTCGGCCTCGACGCCGAAGCCAGCGCCATCATGAACGACCTCTATAACGGCAAGGAGGTCGACGAGGAGCGCCTGAAACGGGTCATCTCCCTGTTCCGGCTGGAGTTCCGGGACCCCTCGGTGATGAAGGAGGCGATCCAGGGAAGGCCCGTCTATCTCGGCCTCGCCCACGACAAAAACCAGCGGCTCCGGCTGAAGCCGCAAAACCTGCTGGTTAATTTGCCCCTCGCCGCCCGCGCCTGAGACCAAGCCCTTGAAAGACAATCGCGATTACTGTCTCGCTCGGGTCGCGACGCGGGCTTTTTGTGCGCTGCACCATGAACCGATTTCGGCAGCCTAAGACCCTGACCTAAAACGGAAAATCTTTTCTCTTGCCCGATTTATCAACAGGTTAGTAGTACTTACCCGGCGATACCACAATAAGTAGTTGATACAGCTAGATTTAGTGGTCAGACATCGTTTTGCCACAAAATCCCTTGCCCGGGCGATTCACTCGGGGCCAACATCTGGTAACGAGCCGGGCCGAACCCACGAGATTTAGTGTACTCGGGGCAGGTCCGGACGGGGGAGGCTCTCTCCACCCGCGTCCGACGAATCAAAGGTCGAGCGATCCATGCGAGTGGATACCGCCGGCGGATTCACTCCGGACCCGAGGATGGGGAGCTCTCGAGGGAAGCAGAAATCCGACGGGTCGGGAGTAGCACATGCGCATTGAACGCCGTTTCACGCGAGCCGGTGAAGACGCCTACGCTTCCATCGCGTTCACCAGAACCAATTCCGAGATCAGGAATCCCGACGGCTCCGTCGTCTTCCACCAGGCCGACATCGAAGTGCCGGCAGAGTGGAGCCAGGTGGCGTGCGACGTGCTGGCGCAGAAGTATTTCCGCAAGCGCGGCATCCCGACTTCGCTCAAGCCCGTCGAGGAGCGCGACGTGCCGACCTGGCTGTGGCGCTGCGAGCCCGATGAAGAGGCGCTCAAGGCCAATCCCGACCAGCCCAAGGCCCGCGGCGAGCAGTCGGCGAAAGAGGTCTTCGACCGTCTCGCCGGCACCTGGTGCTACTGGGGCTGGAAGGGCGGCTATTTCGACACCGAGCAGGATGCGCGCGCCTATTTCGACGAGATGCGCTTC